>Ga0179593_1240836_pt1 | contig 14384 bp, 22 predicted proteins | sample CZODoug2_1_08_16_FD_185931 | JGI IMG/M metagenome (GOLD analysis project Ga0179593, IMG submission 185931) | Vadose zone soil fungal communities from Angelo Coast Range Reserve, California, USA - CZODoug2_1_08_16fungal (PacBio error correction) | ecosystem: Environmental > Terrestrial > Soil >...
GGGGAGAGTCGAGGTGGGGAGGGGGGGAGGGGGAATAAGGCGGGGGAAGTAGGCGAGGGAGAAGGGTGCCCCACGGTCAAAGGGAAAGATGGGAGAGTGGGGCGGGGGGTTTCCGGCACACCGTGGGACGCACAGGGCTGAAACCCAAAGCAAACTCGGTTCTCCAAAGCCCCCGAACCCCCGGCAGGAAGTTGAGAGCAACGTGGGGGGTGGGGGTTGTTTTTGTTGGGCCCCCCCGTTCGCGAAACGCCCCCGGACGCACGCCAGCTGCGAACAAGGCCAAGTAACCTGCAAGGCAACAGATGACAACAAATAAGAACAGACCTACCCCACAGGTTGCGGTCGGTTGTTTGGTGGGGCACCTGCTGTTTCTTCGTGAACGAAGAAAAGCGAGGGACCCGTCCTCTACCGTTACACAACATGGGGCGGTCAAAAACAACCAACCCCCGGCGAACCCTACTCCTAGGGCAGGACCGCCCCCCGACTCGACCAAACCGCCTGCCACCGCACCCCCCAGGGACCCACGCCCGTACCACCCCGGCACCCCGCGAAGCGCTGTCCGCAACAACCAAACCCCCGACCTGGCATTGACGATTGCAGGTTGGAGTGTCAATTACTACTAATGGGATACTGAAAGGGCATGAAGGGGCTAGGGACCGAAAAAGAGAATCTAAAAAAGAAGTATGATCCACAAACCCCTGACCTATCAATACTGAAGGACACGCAACACCGCCGAGGTGTACGTCCCACATTGGTTGGGTTTTTGGCTAAGCACTGGTGGCCTAGGCTCATCATCATCAAAAAAGAAGGGAAGGGGTGTTGAGCAGGGCGCTCAAACAAAAAAAAAAGACAATGCTGGAACGGTGCAGTGCTGTTCAAAGAATACTAAAAAGCAAAAAGACAATTCCGGAACTAATGGTCCTACAAAATGAAAGGTAAATCCTGCGTTTGTTGGGTGCGTACGTTGGGAACTATATTCACGGGAACATCCGGTTAAAGCTTCAACCGTCGGGAGGAGCATAGAGATCAAAAAAAAACAACAACGAGGATGATAAAAAGAGCGATAGAAGGGACTGAGGAAACCGTGAGATTTATATGTTGTCCCGTCCATCAGAGGGGAGACCTTCTGTCCGAACAAAGGGGGAAAGGGAGGGGGGGGTGGGGGACGTGTTTCGATTCTTGGAGAAACGGAGGGAACATAAAGCAAAGGGGTCGGGTGGGGAACTTCTCCAAAAGCCTCGTTATTCTGAGGGGGATTAATGGGCTCCTGACGGAAAAAAGGTCCGGGCAAAAAAAATTGATCTGGATTGGAAGAGGCGGGTCACCGTACGTAGGAAATGTGGGTCAAAATCGTTAGAGCTGAGGTGAAGCGGTACAAAACCAACGGACGGAAAGTCTTTGACAGAAGAATAGGGGAAGGATAAAATCAAGATCGAACTGATTTCCGGTGGGGGATACTGTAAAGGATTGGGAAGATTGGGAATGAGGTCACTCCCAAAGAAAGGGGGAAAAAAAACCCCACCGCCGCAAGGCACAGGCAGAAGTGAGGAAACTCTGGAACGCTTCAGGAGTAAATTAAAAACGGAAAAAGGGGAAAACCTAAAATTAGGGTAAAAAAAAAAAACCAAGGACTCTACGATGAGTTGGGCAGGAAAAAAAAGCCGAAAAAGAGGAAAAAACCGCGGTATCACGGCGAGGGGGGGGGGAGGGGAAAATGATTTGGTCACCGAAAACAACTCGGAAAAAATACAAAAGGGGGTGGCGTCGACGTGAAAAATGACGTTTTGACTTACAAAGAGGAAAGGGGGGGGGGATACAATTAAGGACCGGGGGGAAGTTCGGCCATAAGAGCGCTTTGCGGGTCGAGTGGTTAGACAGCAATCAAAAACAGTTCGGGGGGGTGGGGAAAAGACCCGGAGGTGGGACAAGAGGGGAGAGGCCGGTGGGGAGGAAAAATTTGATGGCAATGAAGAGGGCGTTGGTGGCAAAAAAAGCGTGATGGTTCTTAAAAAAGGGTGGCGGCCGGCAAGGAAAATCAAGGAGGAGAAAAGAAGCGGAAGAACTGAAGTAGGTAGAGGCCGGGTATGGAAATAGGATTAAAAACTGCAAAACGGAATATCTGCGTCTTTAGGAACACCTTGAAGGGGAACAACATCCGGGGTCCGATCCACAAGAAGGAGGGATTGGAATCGCAAAAAAGAAATGGGCGATTAAAAGTGGGCAGCAGGGAGAGGGAGAGGACAAAAGCACAGTGAAAAGGAACAAGGGAGGGGTTGTGGGGGAAAAAAGGGCAGAGCCCGCTACCGCAAACATGGTTTCGTCTTACTCCATGGGGGGGGGACTGGGCCCCCCCCAGCTACCCGATGGACAGTTTCAATAACGGATTGAGAAAAGGACAAAAAAGCAAAGTTCGTGGAACAACAAGGAGGGGAATAGGCTATATAAAAAAGGGGGGAGAGACCACTCAGGTGGGTTGGTCACCCCCAAAGGACCACTAAAATGGGAGCAACCCAAAAACCAAAACAAACCCCCCAACCACACACCCCACACCCCCCCGCCCCAGGGGGAAAAAGGAAAGGGCAGAAACTGGGCGACCCACCAACCCACTCAGGGATTATGGAGATTAAAAAAAAAGAGCGAAACCTGCAAAAAAAAGATCTTGGTCAGAGCAGAAAAGGGGGTGGCGTGAGAAAAAAGGAAAATGAACCGAAAGCAGGGGGAGCCCCTTATTCAGAATAAGAGCTTGTTGAAAAGAGAGGGAAAAGAGGCGTAAAAAAAACCGTGACCCTCCGGTCCTTGACAGCAAGAAAACGCAAGGTCGGAAAAAGAGTTACGAAAAAGGAAGCTCGGGCTGAAAAAAAAAACGCACGGGTCAGGTAATAACCTCTCTTCGAACGAGAAGGGCGAGATTGAAAGATGAACAAGCACCATATCCCAGGAGAAGAAGGCATAAAAAACTTCTAGCAACGTGGGAAACAAGTAAGGGGAACTGTTACGCAAAACAATCAGCGAAATAGGGAGAGAGGTGGTGACTAAAAGAAGAAAGGGGACCCCACAGGGGGGGGGGGGGTACTGTTGAAAACCAAGAGAGAAAAAGAGGGCAACGCAGGTCATAATGTGGGGGATTGGAACTCTCAACAACCACAAACTTCTTATTAGAAAAAATAAGAAGAGAATAGACAGCCGTTATCTAAGTCATGGAAAGCTCAAGGTTCAAAAGGGGAAAAGAGTCTAAGTACACCAAAGACACTATTAGCCTGAGCTCAGTTACAGAAGAAAAAACTCAGACCAACTTTAGATTGAGGAAGGGGTAGAGCCAAGGATACACGAATTTTAATCACTGAGATTGTGTGTGAGAAAACCAAAAATTCTGCGGTTGCTTTGGTTTTCCCTCTGTGCTTACTTGTCCCTCTCTCTCAGGCCAAGAGATGCCTCTTGTTCAAAACGAAGCGCCTTTTGGGGTACTTCCATGAGGGGGGGAAGAAGAGACCCAGAATCCTGGGTCCCTTAAGCGGTTTCAGGATTTTGGTTTCACCAATACTACACATAGGGGAAAGGGAGAGGTAATCCGGCATGAAATACCTCAAATTCTCTCAGGGAAGGAGGTCCCTAGGAATTGGTATCACGGAGCCGGCTGGTAACAGAACCCCCAACCATGGGGTCCGAAATCATTGTGTTGTGGGGGGAACGAAACAGGGGTTGCTGAAGAAAAAAGAAGGGGGTGAGTCCTGGAACTTCTAATACGCTTTAAGCTAAAATATCACCAATAATCAAGCAAGCAGATTGGCACGCCTTCTGTACAAAAGGGGGAGAAAAATTGGGTCATAGAATTGAAAGACGGGGTGTGGGGGGGTCAAAAAATAACCGCAGAAGTGGAAAAGGGGAAGAAAAGAAAAAAGACGTAGTTGAAAGACAGTATGCCTCGCTTGCGGTGCGGGGAAGGCACAGCGCAGGCAAGAAGGAAAGAAAGGGGCTCCAGAGGGGAAGGCATTGAAGGTGTGGGCCATAGAGTAGTCGGGATCGCCAAGTTAAACGGCAGGCAGAGGGTGGGGAGAACGCCGGGCCAGATGAACTTCAGAGGCACGATAGACCAAGAGGAAGAGATAAAACTCGGGCAGAAAGAGGACATGCCGCCCCGTTTCGCCACAAAAGAAAGAACAAAGAACGAATGGTGGCGGCGAACCAACTCACATGCAAACCGAAAAGTTCCTTAGTTGCGGGACAAACAGGACAGACGTCGGCGCAACCTTGGAAAAAAAACTCCGGGGGGTAGATCAAGAAAGTGAAACGCTCGGCGAACAACGCGACAGAAGAAAAGGTCAAAAAAAAAAAAGGGCGATTTCAAGAAAGTTCAAAATACGGTGAGGGGGGAAACAACAACGGTCAAGGCTTTTGAAAAAAGGGACAAAAAAGAAAACGTAAAGAGGGCTCTCGACGAAAATACCATGAAAAAGAAAAAGGGGCAGATATCGGTTGAAAAATTTGGCTGACATGCACATCCTCGAAAAGGGAACGTTGGGGGAGGGCTTTTTTAGGAAGTGGCTCCGGAGAAGAGGGCAACGCTACTGATGGCCCTACTGTGGAAAAAAAAGGGCGAGGGCGGGGAGATCAAAGGGGGGGGTCGCAACGCTATGCCTAGTAAAAAGAACAGATAAGAAAAAGAGTTGGTGGGTGGAGAAAATAAAAAAACCCAACTGCTGGGCTGTAAATCCGGAAAAAAAAAAAAGCTAGACGGCCTAACTTCTAAACCAACCGGGAACAGGGACTATTAGTGGAGGGGGGGGGGAGGTTCAAGACTAACATCATGCTTCAGGAACAGTCAGTCCGGAAAAAGTTCACGTGGTACCAAAAGGAACAACTACGAGAAAGAAAAATGATGCCCCACCAATACACAAACAAAAAAAAGACAACTACTGGAAGGGGAGAAAATCTCACTAACGACTCATAGGGACAAAAAATGGTCAAGAGAACGCAAAAGAAAGCAGACCACAGGAAAATAACGAGGATTGGTTGGGGGACGAAAAAAAAAACAACACAAAAAGACTCTGAGGAGGGGAAAAACTTGTAAAAAAGCAAGCCGAAAAAAAAAAAACGGGGAAGGCAGAAAATGAAGAGGACGTTTGAAAATATAATCACGTCTCAAGTCCAAGGAAAAGGCTGGTAAGGGAATACTCAACTCATCAAAAAAAAAAAACGAAAAATCTCGAAGAGCGATCACAGGAAGGTGCGGGCAAGGGGAGTACGGAAGAGTTTCCAAAGTCCGCGGTACATCCGGAAGAACTTTGGAAGGAAAAGGTTTCGGGGGAGGGTTACGAAACTTGGAGAAGAAAAACAAAAAAAGGGAGGAGGGGTTGGACGAAGGCAACAAAATCCTAGTTATTCTTCTGGGTGAATGAGGCTCAACTTCACAGAAAAAAAAGTTCCGGCCCCCTCAAATGTGAATCGGAGTGGTGTGGGGGGGGGTGGGTTTTTTGGGTTGGGGGGTGGGGGGGTAGTATTTTTCAAGCCCAAGAAAAAAAGGTGTTGGTGGGGGTGGGGGGGGGATTGGGTGGTATTGGGGGGGTGTGTGGGGGGGGGGGGGGGGTGAACGAAAACGCTACAAGGGGCGATTGGATTTCGTTTCAAAAAGGAGTCTTTTTGATAAATAGGACCGTCCTCGTCTATGTACGCGGAAAAAAAAAAAAAGCCAAAAGACAACTGAATGAAACAAGGGGAAGCACAATGAGATCCTTGAAAAGAAAAAAGACAAAAGCGTAAGGCGTAGGGGGGTGAAAACCTGTAGGCCTTGCCGAGATTGGAAAAACCAGAAACAGGAAGTGAGCCAAAAAATAAGTCAGCCTTGCCTGACCAAAAAAGGGGGAAGATCAGCAGTGGGCAAAAATAATGAAGGATGGAGCAAACGGCCGCCACAAGTGTACAAGAAAGAAGGACAGTCAACAGAAGCTGCCACGATCTTGGCAGAAAAAAAAACACCGATTCAAAAAACGGCTGGACCGCGAGGATGGGAGGCCCCATGATGGTGGGACAAAAGGATACCAAGGGAAGACCCTGTCGATAAGGGGTCGAGACTACATTAGGAAGAGCTTTGCACAAAAAAGAAACAGCAGGAGTTGGGCTAAAAATACCGTTAGTGGCGTGACAGAGAAAGTCGATTGTCCAAAAAACGGGGAGGGGTAAAGCATCGATCTCGGAACAACAGGGGCTAGGGAGGTAAACGCCCAGGTCAAAGGGGGTGAAAAGGAAAACTGCGAAACCAACGTAAAGAAGGTGCTCGGCATCGCAGTGTTGGCGCAAACCACCACATCACTCCGCAACTTGGGGTTGGAGGGTGGGTGTAGGGGGTAATGTTGGTTGTGAGCTCGTTTGGGGGGGGGTGGGGGGGGGGGGGGGTGGTGTGTGGGTGTTTGTGGTTTGGGGGTGGGTGTTGGGGAGGGGGTGGGGGGGTGGTTGTGTGGGGGGGGTGGGGGGGGGGGGGGGGGGGGGGGTGTTGTGGGGGTGGGGTTTTTTGTCTTTTAAGAAAAAGTGGCACAGCGCAGCAGGGGCTGCGAGATCGATCACTAAATCCGGGGTTATGATGAAGCATGTTGGATCGGTCGTTCCAAAGAGAATATCGCGTGCAGAGAAACTTGCGGGAACTCAAAAAAATCAAAAGCGATCCAAATAAGGGGAGTTCAAATCGCCAAAGGTTAAGTTCTTCTCTTTTAGGATACGGTTGTGAAATGTACCTGGCGATGTGAGGAACTCCCGCAGGAAGATATGGGAAAACTTCTAAATTAAGGGAATGGCATCAAATTCAAAAGGTAAACGTCGGGGTTATCGGTGAAACCGAGAGGATTAGATAACAACTGGCTCTAACGTCGGAAAGGGGCAAAATATGGCGCGATTCCTTTTTTCTTGAGGGGAGAGGAACATCGGAAAACATTGGGGGCAAATTGCAAGGAAAGAAGAGAGTTTCAGGAGGACTCAGCGGTGGCACTAACCAGTGCAATCAAGGAAACGGATAAAAACCGCACAGGTATCACTTGCGTTCGCCAGAAGGGGAAAGAATTTGGTACCAGACACCAGTTGGCAAACCGGTCAAAAAAACATAATGCCTTGAACTCCGTTACGAATCAAAAAGGGAAGCAAAAAAAAGAACGCTCAAAACAAACAGTTAAGGGAACCCCGGGAAATGGGACAAACTCTGCTTGAAGGCCAGAATAAACCCAGGCGACGGGAGGTACAGTGAAGAACACGAAAAACGAGAGAAAAAGAGCGATTCAAGCCGAAACTGAAAAGACACCATAAACCCGGAAGAAGAGTAGATAAAACTCGAACATGGTAAAAACGATCCCGGATGGGTTATAAGGGTCGTTTATAAGGACCAGCAGCTAATATGGTCGAGAAATGACGCAAAAGCGGAATCGCAACACTGGGGCTTGAAGAACAGAAGACCCTTCAAAGAAGAAAAAATCGGGAAGAATGAAATGGTCAAAATCAAAAACAACAAAAACGGAGGGGATAACAGAAGAGATCATCGATGAATGAACCAAACCACCCCAAAAAAAACAAAGAATGATGAAAAGTTCAACGCCCCCCAGCCCCAGTGGGGGTGGGGGTGGTTTTTTGAACGAAACAGCCGCTGGGTCCTCTTCATTGTACAGCTAAGGGCGGAGTAGAGAAGAAACAAAAACATCGCAAGTATTTTACTTGGGGGAACGAGGAACAGGAAAAAATAAAAACGCTACCAAAGAGTACGGCTTTGCTTAAACGGTTCTCAAACGTGGAAAGACGCCCGCCGGGTTAAATACTGGGGAGGGAAAATCATCTGTCTTGAAGACTACTCAGGCTACTCGTGACATGACGAGAGTGGGGTAAAAAACAAAAACGGGAGGCAGGGTTCTTTACCATGAAAAAAGAGGAAGGCGACCTTTTTAAAAATTAAGAGGGGGGACGTGGAGGGGTGGACTGCACTGATCATGACAAGAAAAGGCCATAAGGTTTAAGACGGAAGGAAATATCCGGAATAGTCTACGTCGTCGAACTCCTGGCGCCTTGAGGAGAACAGAGAAAACCGATTGCACTGGTTCGTTCATGAAAACCTCTAGAATAGGCAAGAAGAGGGGGAAAAACCCGGTAGAAGGGGCATGGAAAGCTGGAACAAAAAAAGAAACTATCCAAATTAAGACCTCAGCGAGATTTTGGTCAGCAAATTCGAGCGGATCCAAGTGTGGATATAAGAGAGAACAGGTGGGTTCAACTATAAAACAAGCCGTTTAAAAGAGGGGGTAAAAAGAACTGAAAGGTGTATAGAGGAGAAGAAGACCAGTCGGATACTAATCGAAAAGATAACAAACAACTAAAAGAGTCATGAAGCAATGGGCGTGTTAAATCAGAAACAAAAAAAAGTATGGCGGTATCGGGACACCGCTGTTTTCTTTAAAAAAAACCAGCGGTGGGAAAAAATCGCCGGGAAGAGGAACTTCAGTAAAGGACAAGTACAAGGCGGCCGATCAAACTACGTTGAATGCGAAAAGGAGACCTGCCCAGTCTAGTCTCCACAGGAAGACGGAACATAAATAACGCGGTCGTGTAGGGGCGAAAAAAGAGAGGCCCGGAACAAGGAGTTCAGAAATGGTTCTGCCCAACCGGAAAAGAAAAAAAAGAAAAAAACAGGAACCAACGCCTTGGCAATTACATCACGCCGGGGTTAAGGGGAAAAGGGAGAGAGCGGCGGCAAAAAAAAAGCAAATGGAGCAAGAAAAGGGAGATTTAACAAAATACAAAGGGACGGGAAAATGGGCCCACGGTCAAGCGGGTAACGGGCAAAAGAAACGTACTCAATTGTCTACTTCGGAAGGAAAAAAAAAAAAAAAAAATGATCGCAGGGGGAAGAGACTTCGAAGAAGGGGAAAACTCAGGGGGTCTACATGCCATCCGAGCAATACGGTTGGACAGCTTTTTTGCTAGGAAAAGGGAGGAAAAGCAAACAAGGGAGTTAAAAAAACTGAAACCATTGGGCGGAGCCCACGGGGTGGAGGTCGTGGGGGGGGGGGTAAAAGAACAATCAAGCTGGGTAGGAACCACAGTGGGTGAAGAATAATGCTACGCCCACCCCCCCAGCACCTTGCCGGGGTGAAATGGGACCACCCCCCCCCGTTTGTGCGGCACGTGTGAGGCCGCCCCCCCCCCAGCCCCCGCACCCCCCAGCCCCCGCGCCTGCACAGGACCTGGGTTGTCTTCTTGATCAAGAAACCACATGAGGAAGCACAGGGGCGGCGGGGGTGGGGTGTGGGTGGGGCGACACACGGCGTTCGGGTCGTACCTCCGAACAAAATCAGAAAAAACGGGGCAGAGAAAAGGAAACCACCACCCCCCCCCCGAAAAAAAAAAAGTACCACTGGTGAGGTGGTAGGGGGGGGGGAAAAAAGGGGACTAGTTCGGTGATTGTTTAGTGCAAGGAAAAAAGGCTTGAAGGCCTTTCATTCCCGTTGACGAGGGGGAAAACGTACAAGCCGGGCGAGATGCTGGAGCAAAAAAAAACACAAGAAGGAAGAACTGCATGGTCACAGAATAAAACACGGAGAAACGGGATGGATTCACGAGGGGGAAGGGGAAGCAATCATACTCACAAGAAAATAACGATTAATTTTTGGGTAGGAAGGAAGAAAAACTCAAGGAAACAAAAAGGGGGAACTCGGGTCTCGCAAGAATCCAAAAAAACGCAAAGTTTTCTGAAAGGGAAGGGAGACACGTATGTAAGAGGAAGGGGAAGAAGGACTCTCCGGTACGGGCTCAACAAAAGGGGCGGGGAGTCAGACTGGAAGAGACTCGCAAAAAAAAAACGTCTGGAGAGGAACGAGAGAGACAGAGAAAGTTTGAATGCGGACCCTTCCGAGACTTGGGATAGGTGAAACACGTACGAGTTACAGAAGGGACCGCTTTTAAACCCAGGAAATTAGAGTGGGGCTTTTTCGAAAGGGGGAAAAGGCCAAGCTTTCTTGGAGTTTAGAGCAAGTCAGACAAAAAATCCGAGTTAATTCAGGCTTTGTTATTAGCGGGAAAGGGAGGGGAAAAAAGGGAAGGCAAAGGAAAATGACGGAGTGATATGAGTGAAAATGAAAAGACGGGAGGGGAGGGTTTGGTGATCAACTTCAGGTCACGGCGAGTAGCGGAACCACGACTCCACGGGTTCAATAAAAGAAAAGAAGAGGGACGTAACTAAACCTCACCGGAATCGGGGGGACAGGGAGTAAAGATGGGGGGTGGTGTGCAGGGGGTGGGGGATCCGGGTAGAAGGGAGAAGTTACAGGTGCTGAGGAAACTACATAACAAGAACACCCACAACAAACGCCGCCCTTGCAGGACTCTGTGTGGCCGTGAAGCATCCGTTTGGAGAACTCGGCAGGATTTAGAAAGGTACGCCGCCAGGCCCCCCCCACACCCACCCCACCCCCCCCCCACCCCCCCCCAAAGACAGTGAAGACAAAGGGCCATGAAAGCAAGCGTCTGAAAAGAGCGGAAATAAGTCACGCAAAATCCGTTACCAAAAAGGGAAAAGGAGAAAAAGTGTGCAGTGGACGCAAAATGAGTTTGTCACCTATCCCAAGTAGCAAGAAAAATCACACGAGCAGTTCGTGGACAAAGATATGACGTTAGATGGTGTTTCCGGAACCGCAAAGTGGGGCGACCAAGATACCGGTAGTTCTGGCCTCGAAATGCTTTCTGAGCACAGGGGGAAGGGGGGGGAAGCAGCGGCCTCGAAAGGACCACCAGCGTGAGGTAAAACTCCAAGTTAGGAAAAAAGGTGAGACGGGGTCGGCCTGTGGGAAGCAAGAGAGGGGGGGGGGGGGGAAAAAGGTGGTTTTTGTTTCCTTGTTTTTTTTCCCCCCCCCTCTGGCGGTTTGCTCCTCCCCCTTCTTGTTCGGAAAAAGGGGGGCTCTAGAAATCGGGGCGGGGTATTGCAAAGCGGACGTAGGATTTAAAGAAGGAAGAGGTAGGTGGATTGAACCCTGCGTTCAAGAGGCGGAGGGGCAAACAGGGGGGGGAGAACGCCACATCAGTGGAGCGATCCCGCGAAGGAAAAATGGGGGGTGGGGGGGGGGGGAGGACAAAAAAAAAAAAAATCGGACACCATGGTGGACCCCACCCACCAACCCTTGTAGGGGGGGAAAAAAATGGGATTGAGGGAGTTGGGGGAATCCTGGGCGATGGCTAGCAACAAAAAAAAAAAGGCAGACAGCAATTTCCAGGCGTCTTGTGAAACAAGAAAGGAGGAGAACCGGAACGATGTTTGTTCGTGGGAACCACCCAGCCGGAATATTCTATAACGCACTGGAGCTCCCTCATTTAAAAAAAGGAAAAGCGGCTGGCAAGTAAAAAAAAATGGGGTATGGGGGCGAGGAACACGAGAAAGGGGAACTCCAGGAATCAAGCAAGAGGGTAAGAGGAGCAATCCGTGGGGGGGGGGGCTTGGGGGGGGTGCAAAAAAAAGGCAAGCGGAGCAAAAAAACCGAGCCCTCTCAAACGTCAACCCCAGGGTGGTTGGGGAACAAAATGGGTGGTTGTGATTGTGTTTATTTTGAGTGTTTCAGAGACCAGAGTGAGAGAAGGGAAGGGAGGCAAAACTATGACTTCCTCTACAGGTAGTCAAAAGCAAAAAAACGAAAGCTGCGACAAACCTGTGCTTAATGACCAAAAAGAAATGGGTCTATGTCTTGCAGGTGCCACGAAAGGGAATCCGCTCTGCGGTTTCAGGGGGGAAAGAAGTCAAAAAAAAGGCACCTTCCTGAAGCTCTTCAAGTCCTAATAAGAAAACTCACCATATAACAGTATGGGGCAACAATCAACCACACTTCCCAACAACCCCCCCCCACCACACCCCTCACCCCAACATGTTGTTTTTTGGTATTACTCTTACAAGTGCTAGCAAAGTGTAAGGCAACGAAGGAAGACTGGGTAAAAAAAAAGGGAAAGGAGAAAGTTTACGCTGAAGCAGCTAAATAGATCGAGGTGTGACGCGAAACGTCACTAAAACCCTGGAGGTCTTAAAAAGAAAAAACACTCCCCGCGGGAAAATCGGACTCTGCCTGAAAGAGGAATTATCAAAAAAACAAACAACGGAGGACTTATTAAAGGAAGAAAGGGGAAATGCAGAAGGGAAGGCCTCCTGGGAAGGTTTCTGAAATGAGTTCCAAGTTGAAAACTGGAGTAAAAGGGAAGAGAAACAAAAAACGACAAACTCTCGCACTAGGGTAAAACTAACAAAGTGAGAACTTCACTAGAACCAGAGGAAGCGTGGCAGGGAAACTTTTACTAAGCTCCGTTAAGAGAAAAGAAGACGATGGAATACTGGGATATGGGAGTGTTTCAAGAGAAAACTTGCTCGAAGGCGACGCCTTTAAGGACGAAAAAAGCGGGAGGCAGAACGCACGCTCCTGATTAAAAGTGGTGATTGGACGCTGGGGGAATGCATAAAAAAAGGAAACCAAACAACCCCCCCCCCCCCCCCACCCCCCCACCACCGCATGTCATAAGGAAAGGAATCGGGGGGGGAGAGCGTGTAGGGTTTGGCCTGCAGAAAGGAGATCGAACGGGCAAAGGCATACGTGGACAAAGCTGGAATGGAGAGAAAAGAAACTGATGCGAACTCCTGGTTACGGGGGGAGAAACATGGATCGGTGGCTCCAGGGGAAAAAAGGACGAGGGAAAAAAGGGGGCTGAAGCATAGCCAGAGATTAGGATAAGGGATAACTCGCTGTTATTCGCCCCGAAAAATCACCAGGAGAAGAAACCAGGGTAGTTTCGGGGGGGCATGTCGAAAGGGGGAGATCCAGTGTTATAGAAGGATCAGGTGACCAAAGAGAAAAAAAAGTGTACAAGGGGGGGGGGGAGAAAGCAGGGAAGGGACAGAATTGGAATCAGCAGCACTTCTGCTCTCGGAAAAGGAAGGGGGGAAGGAAAAAAGACGCCCAGGAGAAAAAACAAGTAATAGACAAGGCGCTAAGGCACTGGCATTTTTTGCGGTGTGAAAATCCACGCAAAAACGTGCCTTGGGGGGTATATACGCGGGAAGAGGAATATTGAAACAAAAAACGTTCCAGTGGCCATCAATTTGGGAGAAACCGCAATATGAACTGGAAAGGGAAACCAAGAAAAAAAAATGCGGCCTGAAAATAACCTACGGGTCCGCTTTTAAGAGAAGAAAAAGATGTACGGGTCGACTCAAAACAGAACAAAAAACAAGCGGGTGCATTCAAACAAAAAGCGACCGTAAACATTCTTCAAACAGGGGAAAAAGCCCAACAGGCCGAAGTAGCGCAACCTTGGACCCATCCTGGGGAAAAGAAGAAAAAGAGACCCTGGGGGTTCCTGAGAGCCGGCTGAAAGACAAGCAACCGTTTGGAAGCAAGAAGAGGGACGAAGGAGAAGAAGGACGGAAGGGGATCCAGTCAAGGCGGGTGAAAAAAAAAGGACGATCAATGGCTACGCGACGAAAAAAGAAACATGATCGAAACCGGTCGAGAAAAGTTGGCTCGTTACAACATTCCTGGTGGCGCATAACGACCGTCTCTCAACGGGGTACAGGTGGGGGAAAGAAAAAATTTTGTGGCCAGGGAGTCATGGTCCAGAAAATCAATTGCAGGACCGCGCGGCTAGGCAAAAAAAGAGGGGGGTAAAAAAAAATTTGGGGGGGTGAGGCTGCGTCCGAGGGGGAGAAATAAAAAAACAGGATTTAGCAACGCTTATGAAAGAGAAAAACGCTGCAGGCAAATGTAAAAAAAAGGTGGGTTGGGGGGGGGGGGAGCAGGGCGGCTTTGTGGGCCGGGTGGGGGGGTGGGGGGGGCCCGTTGTCAAAAAAAAAAAGTGTGGTGCCAAAAAATTGGGTCGGTGGTACCAACCACCGACCACCCCCCCAACCCCCCAGCGGAACGCAGGCAAAAAGGCCTCTACAGGCATCACCAAAGGGGGAAATGGGCAAGTTATAGAATGGTCATGATTGTGGTCTGAAGGACTACGAAATGTAGGAGGGACAAAACAGTCCAAACTGGGCTCGTGGTACCGGACTGAACACAGCCAGAAAAAGAAGGAGAAGAAACAAGAAGCCGTAGGTACGTCAAAGGGGCACGCATCCTCACTCCGATCACACGGGGGGGGAAAGGAAAAAAAGGGTGGCAAGAAGGAGGAAAATCACTCAGCAACACAGAAAAAATAACGAGGATTTTGGGAGAAGAACTCAACACTCATACTGGGAGTTAAACGTTGCATCCACAACTCAGAAAAAGCCAAAATCAAAAAAAAAAAATGGGAAGAAAGGGAAGAAGGGGATAACAAGGAGGTACGGACGGTGTACTATATCAAAGCTAAACGAAAGGGGGGTGTCCGAAGTCAACGGCTGGAGGGAG
>Ga0179593_1268739_pt1 | contig 14384 bp, 12 predicted proteins | sample CZODoug2_1_08_16_FD_185931 | JGI IMG/M metagenome (GOLD analysis project Ga0179593, IMG submission 185931) | Vadose zone soil fungal communities from Angelo Coast Range Reserve, California, USA - CZODoug2_1_08_16fungal (PacBio error correction) | ecosystem: Environmental > Terrestrial > Soil >...
ACTAAGCAGCTCAGACGGAAAATGAATGAACTGGAGTAAGATTTGTCGGAAAGTACGGGGGGAGAGGGGGTGGAGAGACTGGGGAAGGTTGCGTTCACGTGTATGAACCAGTTAGTAGAAATAGGGGGAAGTCCCATAAAGGACGAATAGCCGAAGAAATGAAAGTGATGACGGAAAAAGAGATTTGTTTGCAAAACAAAGAACTTCAAGACGATCAGACCGCAGTGAAGAGTTGGCAAAGGAATAAACAATGGGGCGTCCTTCTGGGAAAAACTTGCCGGAGGAAGAGGGTAGAGAATAGCGGGGCGCGAATGGCTAGCTAGTTTAGGGGAAAGAAGGCGGCGGACAGTTCCCAAAAGGGATGAGGGGGGGGAGTAGGCGACAAAAGGAGAAGCGGCTGGAGGCGCTCCGCATAATGCCCAAGAGATACGACGAGAGATGTCAAAAAAACCAGGGGGGGAACGAGGACGGCACATGAACATCATCATCGAGTCATTGGGGAAAAGAATGATGACGGAAGCAGGGCGCTGCTGGTCCAAGCTAATGCGGAGTACGTGTTTCTCCTATGGCGGGGGGGGGAGTTGAAGAGGGACGGCGGGGAAGCGGTGACAGCGGTAGGGTGCGGGGAAACTGCGAAGAAAAATATGGTCTCAACGACGCACCGAGAAACTGAACAGGTAAAGAGCGATCGCAAAAATTACGCTTACTGAAATCGAGAGGCAAGGGGGAAGGGGAAAATTAGGGAAATGGCTTGCTTTGTGGGAAACCTCGATGAAGGAATTTAAAAAAAAGCCCATTTCGATCCATGCTCGGGGGACTTTGCCTCTGGTGACCCGAATCTGGGAGGGACGCACCCATTGGGGTACATGGAGGAAGATCGGGGACGCCTGGACAGGGGTTAGAAAAGAAAAAAAAGATGTGCACCAAAGCCAACCGCTGAAGAGCAAAAGAAAAAAGAAAAACAGAAAAATTATCATTCTGATAGGGGCCAGGCATTACCTGAAAATAGAGCACGGCAGGGCGTAACGTAAAATGGGGACCGGATTGCAGGCCGATATGCAGTCTCATGACTTGGACTAGGCGTCGGTACTTGACGGTCTTCAAGACATCGAAAGAAGGAAACAAACCGAAAAAAAGATGCGCAGAGACTAGCTAAAAGGCAATGAAACACTATCCATCGCAGGAGGGGGCGGGGTAGGGGGGACTCAGAAAAGTGGGCCGAAGGGTGATGTGCTAACCCTTAAAACTAGGGTCAGAAGGGGGACGAGACAACAGCCGGGCGACCTGAAGTACCTCAAAGGGGGAGTGAACAGGGGCGAAGGCGCGCGAAGAAGCGCTAAGGTGTGGGCGGGGGGAAGTTTGAATCACCTCTGCACAACTGGGAAAGGTGGCCCCTCGGTCACACAAGAGAGACCAACCTGCGGCGCATAAATAATTAGCGGCATGCTCGAACTGTTCAGGAGAACGGACTAATTCTATACAATGAGGGAATGGGAACGTAGGGCGGGGGGGGGTCAGTTCGATAATAGGACTTCCTCGCTGAAAGGGTCGCGGCTCCGGGGAGAAATAAGGACAGGATGGATGGGAAGGCTTACAACGCTCGTCAGAAGCGAAAAAATCAACAGGGGTGGGGAGGGACGGGATGTGAGGGGTGAAACGCCTGTATCAACGGCCGGTTCTCCTGGGGGACGAACGGGGAGACGAAGCTCCGTACATGGACCGCCTACACACGAAGAGGGCATTCACCGGCTGAATCTTTTCGGGGAGAACGAGACTGGAAGTCTGCTGGCTGCTCCTATCATCAGCAAGAGAACGGGGGAAAAAAGGAAACGAGCCAGGGGCTCGGCCTTTTCAGATAGCCGGAGAAGGGGCAGCAAAGGCGAAGCAGAAGGTTGGCCCATACACCGTGAGGGGGTTGCTGTGGAGGGGGACTATTTTAAGGAAGATGGGCGAGCAGATATGGGGTGAAAACTCTCCCGCTGGAGGTGGAAACAAGCTGGGTCGGAGGAAAATAAAGCCCCTCGTCCAGGTGGGGGTAATGATCAAGTAGTGTAAGTGAAATGGGGACTAGCTCGGAACTAAAAGGAGGGATGAACCAAAGGCACCGCTTACTGCAGAGAAGGTCATACTTTCTGAATCGGAATGACATTGCCTGTCATTCAAACGGGACTCTTTGCTGCACGGTGGAGGATGCCATGGGTGGAATTCCTGCGACGCTGGGAAGGTCAGGGAAGGGGGTGGGGAGAAGGGGCCTCCCGAAAGGGAGGCAGCCCCTTATCCGCGAATGCTAGAAAAGAGGCGACAGGTTGCTGGAGGAAGGAGGGAAGATTTCAATGGGGGTAGGGGATGGACACCGAAGACACCATAACTAGTAAAAAAGAGTCGCAGTGCAAGAAAAAACAGCCTCTGAGAAGAAATTCCGCCCAAGAGTGCTGACAGCTAACTCAGCAAGATGTTGTCGGGGGAGGATCAAGAGCCGGATAGGGATGCTTAGGGAATTGGGCTTGTCGATGAAGTCACGTGGCGAAGATGCGGATTTTGAAGGAACTATGCTATGAAGCTGGAGGGATCCAGACAAGGAGGAATATTGTCAAATTAACTGCCGGCCAGCGTAGATAAGAAAGAACGAGAACGACGACAGGGCCATCTCAAAACCAGGGAGGATGGGAAAGGAACGGGCGGGGGGACAAAGAGGGACCAGTTACCAGGATTGCTTAAATAGTGGGAGGGGAGGGGGGGGGTGGGGGGGGGGGGGTCCTGGAGAGGGGGAGGTGGGGGGGGGGGGGTGAGGCAATGTCTGCGATTTGACTCTCATCAAACAGAAGGAGAACTCGCACAGGTGGCTAAGAAGAAAGCAGAGAGCAAGCGTCAGGGAACCGATCAAGGGGGGAAACGGAACATAGGAAGGGGCGAGATCTGGGGCTGAACGAACATCGGATTCAATTCTGGGAAACCGGAGTCGGATCGCTAAAGAAAAGAGAGATTGGGCATAGTGGGCTGCGTAAAAAATTGCAATTCCCGTAAGGATCTTAATATGGATTCTTCCGGGTGCCTAAGAATGACGATCCTATAAGGACCAGCCTGAAAAAAGGGATGACATCAAAACAAAGCAAACAACAGGTCACCATGAAAAGAGGGAGAAAAAGGGGGACAGACATCCACGAAAAGCGGGAAAGTGTAGCATCTAGAGGTAAAGAAGCAAGCGTTAACAATTGGCGCAGTATGAACATTTCAACTTGTCAGGGGCATTCAAGGAGCGGCAAAGGAAGATCTTTCCTAAGATACATTTGCGAGGGAAACAAAAACAAGATTAGAGGAACGAGATAGGAAAATTAAAGCAAGGGGTCGGGGGTCTCTGGCCCAGAGGACGACGTCCCCAGAACTGGGAAAGCACAAAGATCTCCCTACGAAGATGAGAGAAGCGTGCAGGGTCCGGGCGCAGCTTGCATTATTAACACGTATAATGAAAGGCGTCCGTAATATAAGCAAGAAAGGATTCACTACGACGGGAAACAAGCGTCAAGGAAAGGTGAGGAGAGGAAGGAGAAAACTGGCACACGCAAATGTCATCAAAAAGGAGGTGGATGCATTACTAGCAGTCGACGGGGCATCTATTCGAGGGCGAAGGGGGAAAAGTCCCGTTGAAGCGTGTAAGTGAAAGCTGGATAAAACAACGGGGTCAAAAGCTAAACGACTGTCTCTGACCGGACAATGCTCTGTCACTTCATCGGCGCCTCTCGTATAGTTGTCCAAGGAAAATGTTTCAATCATAAGGAAGACGACAACCGCACTAAAGGAGAAAAAGCATTTTGTTGATCCATTAGGCGCCATACTGTAAGGAACTTCTACCTGCGGTGGGTTCCACGGTGAGCGTGGAAGAGCTCCGGGGGCCTTTTCCCCGCGGTGGGGTAGGTCACATCAGAAGGCGGTCTTTCTGGGCCGACCGGGGGGGTCCAGTGCCCCCACCTAGTGATCGGCTTCTCGCGCAGCGGGGTTGGGGTCGCAACAAGAGTCTGCCCCCGTCTTCTGCAAGATGATCCTCCTCAACTTAGGGGACCCGACCAGGCTTTCAATAGGTTTAGAGAAAAGCGCTGCTCCGGGGGGGCAGAAGCGGGGGAAAAAAAGCGCGCTTGCGGATGACAGTCAAAAATCAAAGCTGGGCGCTGGGGGGGGCTAAAGAGGGAAGGGGAGCCATCGGTACGATTGTGGCGAAAACCAAGACGAAAAATTCAAGAGGCGGTGCAGGGTATGCTGAAATTTTCGTAGGTAATCTGGGTCTTCAAGTCTCAGGGTACATGGTCCAGCGTTTCCTCACAGGGGCGTCGTGACGGAGAAAGTGTTGGGACTTCTCTTTCCTACCCGCACTCACAACCTGTTGAGCTTCCTTCAATAGACAAATAGGTATCGTCTTGTAGGGTCAGGTTAAATCCTCAAGAAACAATCAAGCTATTCGTCGAAGAGAGCTGGGGTCAAGCCATGATGGACTGAGTAATCCACGAAAAGGACTAACAGGAAACGGGACAGAGGCGTTCGCTCATAATGGGGGACATAAGTTCGGCTTCCTGGGTAACATAAGCCGGTAAAAGGGGCTTAGCTGAGCGCTGACACTAGGGGACCTTCAATCGTTCACTCCTAGTCCGGTGAAACTTAGAAATGACGGATACCAGTAGTGCTCAGCGCGTGGAGCAGGCAAGGCCTTCGTTCTGCCTGGGGGGGAGAGAAGGAAGGAATTGAGGGATCGTGCCGTAAGGCGTGCGTAGTAAGAAGGGGGACAAACTGAGAGTAGAGACGTCGTAGACAAAGCAGTGGAGGTCGACCGAAGCTGCGACGGGCTCGGGAAAGAAAGAGGGGGAAAACTCGGCGGCGGGAGGACGCGCCCGCTATGGCCATGGCGGCAGTAGACAATTCTTAGGTTGGAAAGACGAAGGGCGGAAGGGCCGGGGAGGGGGGCTTCAGGTAGCACTGACGGCCGGGTTCAAACCGGTCTTCAAAGAGGAATTCTACATAATCTAGGGGAAGATGGCTCCATATCTGGCAACGTCAAAGCAGAAATAAAAGGAGCAAAACCCTCCGCTTCTGAGTCACTGGAGTGTCAGAGTCTCTGCGTGTCTGATCTAGAGGAAAGATCTGATGCCGGTAGGAACAGGGGAATCAGAGTCAGGGGAGGGGGATCGAGGACGGGCTCCAAAGCTCAAGAACAGCAACATGGGTGGAACTCCTGTGCTACTCAGGGGAAACCGGGGGGCCAGGCCTGGCAGCGGACTAGGTGGTGAATACGGGCGAGTATTCTGGATTATTGCCAGATGGACAGGAAAACCATATGACACCCTCCTACCATCTCTCACAAAACGCAAAAAACGCTTTTGAGGAAAAATATAGAGCTGTCCAATATGCAACTATAATTACCTAACGTACCATGAAAGTGAAGACTCCGCTCATTACCAAATGAACTAAAGGGGTCAAAACGACAAGTAGGGTACAAAGATTGCTGGGAGACTCTACTAATAAGGGGGTTCTGCCATACGGAATGGAAGATGGTGATTCATGATACGAATCAGCGACTAAGCTAGGGAAGTGATGAATCTTGTCTCTCAGAGGTCGGAAATCTTATAAAGGATTCGGGTAAAAGTTCTAAAACAAACTAGGTCTGGGGGTGCGGGGGACAGCAGACGCGCTTTATCTGGGGTCAAACCCTTCACCTGAGCTATGGTGGAAACGTACTTACTAGGCGACATTATAACCGGAAACGGTCAAAGCTGAGCCACAGGCAAAAAAAAATAAGGTCGAAACAGCGTGGAAAAAAGCAGCTATAACGAATCACTCGTGGAAAGACACTCATTCCTCTTCGTAACTGGGAAGTCTGAATGCGAACTACTCCCTGTGAAAAACGGGGCTTCTTCTAGTTTCAAGGACGCTTAGATCGGCGAGCTACGAAGCTACTCCTGCGGCAGGGGAAGAACTAACATCGTGGGGCGCCCAAAAATAAACGCGGCAGCGCCAGCACGGGCATCGTACAAAGAAAGCGACGTGGAAATACACGACCGGTTCCAGGAAGCATGTGCCGAAGCGGTTACAGCGGTCCGAGGCAGGAGAAGGCACGTGGCAAGCACTGCGACTAAAAACAAAAACAAAACGCGGGGGCAATGATCGCTGAGAAGGCGGGCCTACGCTGAGGGATGACAAGTCGGCTGCGTAGGGCGACTTAAGCTCAAAAAGAACGACAGCAGCAAGCAAATCCTTCGTAATGCAGTCGGGGCGGTCTGATCCGTCCACCGCTCTTTCAAGCGGGGCGATCGGCCTAAGGAGACGACATGTGCAGCGGGTACTGACCGCCTATTTCAGTAGCGCCACCGTACTCACGTTTTAAGACAGTTCGGACCCTCGTATCCTAAAAAGTACCTCTGCTGCAGAAGCGATATCTCTGGGGCGGACTCTATTGGTCGTCCCCCGCACTGTTCCGGGACGCATGACCCGATCTGATGGAGAGCTCACGCGTCAGGAGCCAGTCTTCCTCTCAATTTGTTCGATAATTGTCTAACTTTACTCACTTAGAATAGCTCCAAACCTTTCGGGTGAACTGAGTCCATTCTGAATGAAACACAGTGTGCATATTAGGAAAAGTCTGTTTGAACATCTAACGGGGGCTAAGGTTCCGCTCCTCCCCTGGAAGGCGTCCAGGTCGAGTCGTGTCCGGTTTGATGTTTGAGAACTTCTTAGAGTCTGACAAACTGAGCAAGTGGTTGTATGGTAAGGTGGGGAGGGAACCAGGGTTCAGGGCCTGGCTCAAAAAGGAAACAGGGGACCGCTGTGTAACCTGCTCTAAGATTCGGGTGGCCCGTTCTCAGCTACCTAGGGGAGGGGGTCACTCTTTGTGTTAGGCTTTGCTGGCATTCTCGTGGAGAGAAGAATCCGACTGCTTCACGGCCATCATCCTTCACAGTGCGACAACTCTAAGGGGGAAAATAAAGTGTTGGGCCGTTGTGAACCTGGGAAGGCTAGAAAACGATGGGAAACCAGAGTTGGTATTGATGACGGGGGGCAAAGACCTTGACGACCTGACAGTTGGTAAGAAAGAGGAAAACGTACGGAAAGCTCGGTAAAAAAGAAGCTGTGCCCGATCACAAACGGTCAAAAGAGTCATCTGACGCCGGTAAAGTGGAGCTAGAGCTGATTGGCGGTTACGGATAGCAGTGGGTACCACGAGGGGGACGTTCGAATATTTCTCATGGTAATGTGTGCTTTATTGCATATGGGAATTCGGGAAATGGCTGAATTTCGCATATGAGCTACTCTTCGCTCGAACCTGCGGATAGAAGAGGGTTCGGGCTCTGCAAAAATATCGAAAACTTAGTAGATAAATGCTGGATCAAACCTACTCACAAGAAAAAACAAATACAAACATCTCCCAGACGCAAGCCGCCGAACATCGGTAGTGCTATAACTCAGCACGCCGGACAGGGTGATCGAATTTCCTGCTCCGGAAGGGTATCTCCTGGGGGAGCAGGGGGGACAAAGGAAGGTAAGAGCAAATAATAGGTCACTCGGAGACGGTCACCAGTGATACTGCAATCGTGAAAGAAGAACTACGGGAGGGAGGGAATGAGATATGAAATAGATGACGTAACCGTTCGCTAACGACGAAAATACCGTGTCTAAGAAGCATGCACAGAATTCCCCCAGAGCGTAGTAGACGCCTCCTGCCGTGGTCTTCTCTCGGAAATCTAAATCAGGGGCGAGCGTGGCTGGGGCTTCTTGCTGTTTGGCGCCGGTGGAGGATAGTCGTCACGAGTTAGTAGTTGTTCTACAAAAGAGAAAACAAGAACCTTAAAATCGATTACAGCGGGAAAGGAAAAGATTGTCCTTAATCGAGCAAAGGGGACGAGAGCGTGAAGTTCCCGCACAGGAAAGGATAGGAAAAAGAGGGATAAAAAGACTTGACGGACTCAGATGAAACGATGAGAATAGCAAACATCTATCGAAGGAATCAAGAAAATGGTGCCCAGAATGAATCTATGCGAGGTCATGCATTCTAAAAACCGGAATAGGAGACACCAAAGTAGGACTGGATAGAAGGGGAGATCGAAGGGGTTATCAAGGTCTGGTCTCGGAAGGGGGTTTGGGGGGGGGGGTTTAAGTGTGGGGTGCGAGGGTAGGCTTAGCAGAGGCTGCGAGGCCTTTCTATTGAGGAGTTCAGACACGAGGCGAGGAAATTAATGCTTTCAGTCGCATCGACGAGAAAACAAAAAAAAAAAAACCACTGGGGAACGGAAATGCAGGATAAAAACATCTTACCTCGGTCTCATGCAAAACAGCGAAGCATGGAGGGCTTAGGGTCGGGCGTCATCGTGTCGGCGGAAAAGAGAAGAGAAAAGGCAGGGCAGAGGATTCTTGGGAGGAGAAAATGAGGACGTCTCGCGGCGAAGCGGAGAGGGGCGACCAGAATGGTAAATCATCAGGAGGGATGGGGAGGCGAGGGCAAAGGAGCAATGCATCACCTTCTGGTAAGAGACTAGGCTGCTCTACTCTTTAGAAAGGGGAGTAACGAGACGTGGGGTCAGTATTCCCATTCCGGACAGAGACGGTTACTCACTCGCGGGCAAACAGACCGTCAAGGAAGAGAAGACCGAGAGGCCGGGAGGTCCTTGGGAGTCGGGGCTGTAGAAAAAATATAAACTTCCTAAGTATGGGGGTAGGAACGTATTTGCAATTAAATAGTTGAATCATCAAAAAAAAAAAAGAAAAAAAAAAAAAAAAAAAAAAAAATAAAAAAAAAAAAAAAAAAAAAAGAAAAGAAAAAATGAAAGAAAGGGAGAGAAAACGCCCGAGGGGGTCTGGTTCGAAAGGGAGACCACCGAAGGGACCACTCGCAGGCGTCTTTGGGGGTCCGACCCGGTTCCAAGGGGCGGGGGTCGGTTCGATGCAGCGGCGAACTCTAGGTCTAACCCTTCGGTCGGCTTTATCAAGTTCTCCACGTCTCAGAGGACGGCTAGAAAGACACACCGAATTCTACATGAGCCTTCGTCATGTGACCAAAGAAGGATTTCCCATCTAAGCGGACGGGTGGCTTCATGGAAAAGAAAAAGCACATGTGGGGTCCATCCCAAACGCTAAAGGGAATAAGCAACTGAATAAGACGCACAAAGCGGGTCCAGGGGCTAGAAGCGGGCGTAAAGGGACTAGGCCGGCTGGGTGTGGGTACACTAACCTCACGAGTATGTCTTCAGCGGGTGTAATTCTCGGGCAGGCGCCAACCCCAAAGGCCCCTGGCTTTCGAGTGTGACGATTCCAGATCAAGCCTTGCTCTTACCTTCGAGGGGTCTATATCATAAAATCATTCTTTACTTATCGAGCCTTCTCATATTTCGGGGCTAAAATGTATGAGCTTTCTTGGCGTTCCTAGAACAGTCAGAAAGGTGTCAAAAGGCCCATAATACGAGGAGGGAGGGAAAAACCGCAACGAGCTCCGAAACACAGGGGGATAGCTAAAAGCGCTGCAATTGGAGCTTGCTGCGTCATGCAGGGCAACTTTAAAGGCTCAGAGGGAAGAGCAGACGCGAACCCACAAGGTACAAACAAAAAAACTCAACCGCGAAGATCCCAGGTGGACATGTGCTCAAAGCACGGCACGGAGAAGTACGAATGGGAAACGCATCGTACCGAGGGTTCGAAGCGTCAAGGATCTGGGGCTACAGTCCAGAGGAGGGAAAGCTGGCGATTCTTTCCCGGGCAAGGACGGGACCGGATGCTTCGTTTGGAAGGGGTCGTCAACCTCTAAAGCGTCACGGTTAGCGCTCGTTCGTGAAACCTTAGGTGCGAGGGGAGGGGACACAAAGGAATAACAAAATCCAATACCAGAGACGGTGCGCAGAGACCAAGGCACCATACCGAAGTTCTTTCCGCATGAAATGTGAAACTCGTAACATGAGCACCTCGTCGATCTGGGGTAAATTGACGGGCTGCGGTTTGTAGGAAACGTCTTTTCTCAAACAGGTGCTCGAAAGTGGTTACTGGATACTATGTCTGGGGGGTAAGAAAGCACCCTCACTCAAAACCGGAAAGAAATCCAGATAAACATCGACACACGGCACACATCGGGTATTTCTGGAGTCCTGACAGCTTAAATAAAAGAGATTACTTAACTACGGGGGAAAGGGGCGGTAGGAATGGCCGAGAAAAGTCATTGGGGACAACGCCAGCTACGGCCAGAGCGGAGCTTGCAAAGTCATGGGGGAAGTCGGCCTCGGAGGACTTACCATCAAGATTAGGAGAGATCGGTATTCGGGGACAGTCATAGGACACGGGAGGAGAGAGAATGCATTACAGTAAAAACTGGCTCGCCTCCGGAGAAGCAAAACGAAGACACCAAACGGGGAAGAGGTGTGCAAAAGCAGTAGATTTTTCAGTCAAAGACTAGAAGTTCATAATGGTGCTCATCTCAAGGACGTGTCTGACAACGTAGAAACTTAATCCCAACGGAGACAAAGGGCCGAGGCAGAAGGGAACTTGAAACAGAAGCAAGGAGGAACGGCTCAATTCTAGCTAGATATCACGGACAGAAGGAGAGTCGGCACATGGAGAAAAGCGGAACGGGCTCGCCTTCTTGATGCTCTCAGTATGTGGAATAGAGAATAGGCTAACAGCATAAGACTAAGGCGGACAGTAACGCAGGTGCATCACAGGCTATGCCACAGGGTTTCTACGCAGAGGTGGGGACGTAGATCGGGTCGGAGTATAAACAGAGAGGTACACTTTCTGCTAGAGCAGCTAAATTTACGAATTTTCTCACAGGGACGGCGAAGAGGGGGTGCTCCTCCCGTGAAGAAGAGATACCAATCACCTATAGCAGGAGGGGAGAACCTATGAGGCCATAGGCGGAGTGGTTCGCTCAGGCGCTCGCAAGAAGACGACTCACGGTGCGCAAACGGGGCTTTTGGTGCGTTGGCACAGGGGTCACAATGAAGGGCTGGGTAAGAGTTCCATCTCAGTAGGAAGGCGACGGGGTTGCACCCGAGACTTCGCAAAGAGGAGGTAGCAGCTCTACATGGGGGGAGGGACGAAAAGAACAGGCTCAGGGGGCCCGCCCTCTGGGCCTGTAGAACAGGGGAATATGTCTTCTCCGAAAAAGAGAGAGCGCTGGGCACGGGGGAGAAAAAAAATTCAAGGAAGAGGAGTGTTCTTTGAAGGTGGACGGTACAGGAAACAGGAACGGCCTCATCGAGTGTATGATCAAAAAAAGCGGGGGATAGGAGGACGCATCTTGTGGGCAGTTAGGGGGAGAGACGCAGAGGTGGTGGGAACGAAATGGGGGTAAAGGGTTCTCCCATTTCAACCGAAAAGAGGGATCAATCAAGAAAGAAGACTCATTCTGACTCCTGCCATCACAGATAAGCGGCCTTACTCAAAAAAAATTAGGGAAGAACATTGCATCAGGACTCTCTCCTACACTAAGGGCATGTGGGGCGCAGAGTGTGTAGCACGGTAAGTCTGGACCTATGCGCAAGGATAAATACTGGAGGTGAAAGCGCGAGAGACAGTAAAGGAGAAGAACACAAAGCAGGGGGGAGGATGAGGAAACATAGATTGCTTCTGATCCGAGCAGCGCCAGCTAGAATGTACGTAGGTAGGTCTGACAGTATAGCCGAACCTCTGAGGTGAGACACACAGACTCGTCCAGAAGTCTAGGATAGTCCAGAAAAAAGAGAACGGAGAGAAGGTCTCAGAATGCCTGCAGTCGGGGCGGAAACTGGTAGCTATAGCCGACCCTGAACGGGCCCAGAAGGCCAAGACGAGTTCAGCGACTCTAGTAGGCGGAAAAGGGGGAAGGGGCGGATACAAGTCAGAGATTCCAAGACAAGGGATAGCCCTCAAAGCGGTGGTACCCAGGGGGGGGCCGGGCAGCGCAGCGGCTCCGGAAGGGGGGGGAGCACGGATTCCTACCCCTTGCAGGGAGATACCGGTCCGTAATAAAGCGCTCCTCCCAGTAAAGACGGTCCCTTATGGACAATGACCATCTATTCAGGGATTACAGGATGGGGTACCATGGGGGGGGGGGGGCGAGGCCCGTAGAGAGGCCTTCAGACGGGTTCAGTCAGAAGTCAGGGGAAACAATGGCCAATTCCCCTGCAAGGATGGAAGTTGACACGGACAAATAACCACGGGGTCAAGCGCGAGTTCTCGACTCACCAACGGGGGTTAAGGGTGGGGGTAAGGGATCAGACGGAGATTCGAAAAAGTACCTGGGCAAGATAAAAGGGGAGTGGCCACTGGCAACGACAAGGGGGCGCTGAAACCTTGAGGTTAAAAGATACTAGATGAAGGACCGGGACTGGGAGAGGAAATTCACGTCGACAGATCTAGGGGTACGAGTACAATGTGCACATGACTAAGCCGGCGGAACGCGAGAAATGTCGGGGGTGGTTGTTGGGTATAAAAGGGCTACGGGGCCGTCGGAGAGAGTCTAAAAATTATTGCAAGCCTAATTGTGTCAGAACTCTGGAGCCTCTAAAAGCGCTATATGTCTACAACGAAGAAGACGGGGTAGAACCGGCAAAGGGGGCTCGAGTTCCCTCTAAGAAGAACTAGAAAAGGAGAGGTTCATAGACGACAGATACTCCTCTCAGTTGGAAAGGAGAGGGTGCGGGGTATGCGCTCGTGAAATAAGGAGGGAACTGCTACAACGAGCCTACAAACAAGTCATGGGAGGGGTCACAGTGACGATCTGGTGGGGTCTGTGGGGTGGGGGAGGGGGGGCGGGTGGGGGGGGGGGGGGGGGGCGGGGGGGGGGGGGGAGGGGGGGGGGGGGGGGGTGACTTGGGGGCGGGGGGGAGGTGAGGGGGGGGCGGGGGGGGGTGGAGGGGAGGGGGGGGGGGGGGGGGGGGGGGGGGGGGGGGGGGGGGGGGGGGTTGCCCTCTTCTTGAGATCAGGTCATAAACCGCTGGTCATGGTGCCGGAGTGACTGTTGCCTTCTCGACAATCCTCTGCCGGGGGGAGCAACCATTTTAAGAGTGGTAGCACTAGCGGTGTAGAGTCAGGGTGCGAACACAGGAGGCGTGGCCCCGACCAGTCTTGCGTGCTTTCGTAAACTGACTGGGGTAGAAGAGGAAACGGAGGTTAAAACTTCTCAGGGAGCGCCACGGCCTGAGGCAGATGAAACGATTGGCTGGTAACCGCCGGAAAGGGGACCTTCAAATGATGGAATCGGTACGGGTAAGATGCACTAGCGGGGGGTGGGGGGTTGGTGAAGAAGGGAATAAAAAAGACAAGTCCATCAGCTAAGAATCAGAACGCAAGTGGCGTGTGTCAGAGATATGCGGGCTGACCGAACTGTGCTCGCCTGGAAAAACAGGGTCCATCAAAGGTAATTACTGCAGAGAAGAGGGGGTTTGGCCTGCAAACTGATTTGGGTTGGAGACCTTTCTCAAGACATGCCGCATAACCGGTGGATCAATCGGAAACCGAAAGGCCCCGCAAACCCCCGAACGTGTCTGGAAGGTCATACGGCTGAAAGGACTGGTTGAGTCTCGCCAGGCAGAGAACGGGCTTCGAGCGGTAAAGTGGAAAATCGAAGATCGCCGGTAGCTGGCTTGGTAGAAAATAAAAAATTAGAAAAAAATCTGGACACAAATTTCCAATCGCTGATGCTCCCTCAGAGGGGGGTACGTAAGTTCAGCTTCTTCTCACATGCAACCTATCTGCTGGTCTTTAGAACGGCCTCTTAACCAGTAACTCGAACAGCAAATAAACTCCTGGGAGCAGAGTATTTTAGCGAATGTGTATACTTCATACGACCTACGAAAGGTCAGGCCCCTCCATGGGGGCATTTCCTTACGGAAATGGAAACGTACGGTCACATGTGGCAAGACAGCAGCAGGCATGTTTAAGGATTTGAAAAAAGAAGGAACACTCGACAAATATAGAACAGAGGCGCAAGAAGGACCATCAGATGGTGAAAGGAAAAGAAGCAGACTGGTCATGCGAGTGTTCTTCCAGGTCCAGAAGTCGGAAAACATAGTCCGGAGCGGGTGGGGCGGTAAATAGGCAAAGGAGGAGCTCGTACCATGGAAAGAGATGGGAGCACGGCGGGACACTAATTTGAGGATCCGACGGGAGGGCAGACCAAAATTTAACCCCCCTGCAAGGACCAAGTGGATAGTGGGGTTACTGCTAGGAGCAAAGGAAAAAAGAAGTCTATTACCCAAAGGCACCCGCCCCCAATTGCTTCCCTAAGATCCGCCGCGCAAACGAAAGAATGGGTGGCACACCAACTGACCCATCAGGGATCTGCGTTCAAGACAATCCTGGCAAAATCTCGGCTCAATGCCAAGCTATAGGGCCAACGGAAGGTAGGGAACCGTTAACAGAGAAGTGACACGACGTTGGGGATC
>Ga0179593_1583050_pt1 | contig 14384 bp, 17 predicted proteins | sample CZODoug2_1_08_16_FD_185931 | JGI IMG/M metagenome (GOLD analysis project Ga0179593, IMG submission 185931) | Vadose zone soil fungal communities from Angelo Coast Range Reserve, California, USA - CZODoug2_1_08_16fungal (PacBio error correction) | ecosystem: Environmental > Terrestrial > Soil >...
GGTCAATACACTTTGCGGAACGCCAACAGCGAGAGGCGGCCGCAACTCCGTAACCGACATGATGAGGCTGGAAAAGGAGACCGAACCAAAACCCTAGTATCTCAACTTACGATAAAGGACTCTTTGAAACAAAGCCAACTGGTCGGACCACATCTCACGAAAGGTCATGGAATTAGCGGGGCTGGCTTTAGTTTCAGCGGCTGACGATAACAGGAGTAATCGAATAGCCGGCTGCAGGTCAGCTCTTGCGAGCGCTAACACCGAAATGTACATCGATGACCGGAGTCAGCGGAGAAGAAGAACTACTTAAAAAAATAACAGGCACGAGACCGAAGTAACGAAACAAGCCACGCTCTTTCAGCAGTGAGCTGACAGATTAGCAAAACAGATGCGCGCAACAGCGGCTGACAACACAGGGGGGGGGATGTCTCGGCGGAAACAACAGCGGGAAGGGCGAAAAATGAAAGGGGGCTCCTCTGACGTGAAGGACACAGAAATTCGGGAAAAACTGATCAAGCATTAGAGCATGTGAGGTCAACCAAGAGGAACGTCCACCAGGGGGGGGTTCATCGATTGCCTTGGCATTAAAAAGGCGGGATTTTAAGAGCTTACAGGATCCCTATAATGTCAACAAATCGGCCATGCTCCTCTAATCAGGAGGGGGCATAGACTCTTTCACAAGATCCTGCCCAGGAAAGGTACGGCGGAGCCGTAATTTCGTTCGGGGACAATTGACACCCCCCTAAGAACAAGCAACTGGCGAAAAAACATTAGAACACGGGCGCTTTCGGTTTGTGTCATCCTCCCGAGAAGGCGAAGGAGGAGAACTTCAGAACTGGACGAGGTGTAAAAGACGGCAACGTCACTATTGCAACGGGTGAGACCTAGAAGATAATCGGCAGAAAGCATAAAGAAGTAAAAAGAAAGGGATCGTCGGGGGGGCGCTTTACAACAAGGGAACACAAAGGTAATCACACTGGGGGAAGCGAAGCGGAGGGCATCAATATTGGAATCCAAAAAAGGGAAAGCTAAAACCGTCGGGGCCACATGGAGACCATCTAGAAGTGGAGGAGAAAAATCTCAATATCGATTTCTATCTCCCCGACCAACAAAAGCCGATCGTGGAAGAGGTTGGGCAAAGAACAAATCAAAATATATATACATCTCAGGGGCACCCAGGTCACCGGCCCATTAAGGGTTGAGGAGATTCCTAAAAAGCGATCACTACAAAATATAAGAAGAGGAAACCAAAGTCGCGTGCCTGGCAAACTCTTTTTATAGGTCAGAGGATAACATTCAAAGCATCAGGAGCCTCCGACCGAATGCTCGCAAGAGGGGGACGGAGCATTAGAGCCGGAAAAATTAGATCAGAGGGTATACGTAGCGAACCACCAGCGCAAGGACTCGAAATTCGGGCCCTGAAAATCAAGAAAAGTAGGAACCCTCAACGAGTTGGTTCGCGTAGGGAAACAAAAGAGCGAGGGGCTGGGTCGTGGGGCATCTACCGTAAAGAAACTGGTAGACAAAGTAACCGAAGAGTGAAGGGGGTGGGATTCAAATTACAAAGAATCGTGGAAGAAAAATTGCATCGGCCAAGATACTCCCTCCGCACTTGACGCGGGAGGAGATCGAGCCTAGGACATAAAATCTTAGTGCCCGAAAAGGGGGGGGGCGGCGCAGGGGGAATTGACCGGGCACGCCGTCGACAAATAAATACCGCGATCCTCGAGCTGAAAAGTTGAAGCCAAAGGGGAGAGGAAAAGAAATACGGTGGGGGGAAAGAAGAATCTAAAAGGAAGGGGGTTCAAGAAAAGGGATGCAACGTCGTCTGTTAAGAAAACTCCTTTTGGGTGCCGTCCACGGGAAAGATGAAGGCCTATAAACTTTAAGAGGAAAAGGGGGGACAAACGACCGGACTTACGCCTTTTTCTTAAATTCCGACCAGCGCCGCATGCAAAAAATCCTCAGGATCAAAGACGAAGAGGAACATGGGGGGAAGTATTAAGAAAAAAAAAACAATTGTCACGGAGGAAAAGGCAAACACCATTCAGAGAATGTGCGAGGCCCCGATCAATAAGAAAGGAAGAGAGCAACCTTTCCGACGGGAGAGTGGACCAACGCTTTGTCTAACTAGTCCAAAAGGCCGAAAAAAGAAATCAAAAAAACAACGGAGAAAAGAAAGATCCTGTAAGGAGGGTTGGGCCCCGCGTCTAAGCCAAAAAAGCGGTCTGGGGGGAAAAGAGCAGTCGAGCTTGAGAGGAGACAGTACTGACGGATGGATGCGCCTTAGAAGAATGGGGGGGAAAAGGATCTGCGAAGGGTAATACGGAAAAAAGATTCCCAATGGAGCAAGAAGAAAGAGAGCTTAGTCAACGTAGGGGACAAAAGAAACTTAGATAAAAGAGGGGAAACAGATGTCGGAGGAACGGCACCAATATCCAAAGAGGCATTATGGGGGCATTCGGAGCGCGCGGCGGAGGAAAAAAAGGTTTGAGAGAGGGAAAGAGAGTCAGATCTGGAAAAATCAGAATTAAGAAATTCCACCCGTAAAACACATCGGACTGAGAAGCCACACCCAAATAGGAAAAAATGCAAAGGGGTATTCCAAAATTAACTCAACATCGATGAGCAAGGCGATGAGAACTAAGGCGTGGAAAAGAAATTCGGGGTGCAACCGCCGCAATCAAACAAGGAATAGGGAAAAAAGACTCGGGATAAAGAATCAATAAAGAAGGTGAATGTCGATCTCAGGACAAAAAAGGAGTCAATGCGATCACTAGTCTAAGGTTGAAGAATTTACACGATGCAAGGTGGGGATCCTGGGTTTCCAGTTACGTGCCGAGCGAAAGTAAGGAAAGAGGAAATTGGCCAGGCGATGATAATGGGGGGGTACTTCGAAGGAAAGAGAAAACAAAAGGATGTGACTACGGGGAGACAAAATGTAAGTCTCAAAGAAGACGGGACGGAGAGGGGGTCGTTTCGCTAAAACTGTCTAACATGAGTAAAAAGAATAAAAGGGGGTCCTGCCCCGGTCACACCCTACTGGCAGGCCGCGGAGAAAATCGTAAATACCGCTTGGCATATTCTAATGGAAAAGCAAGAACCTAAGAAAAAGATGGGGGTAAACAGAAACTATTGTGTAGGAAAGGGGAGAGGGGGTCATCTTTAAAAAAGTAAGAAGCGTAACAACACTGGTTTGGCAGACCAAATTGACAAAAAACGGGAGAAGTTGAGGGTGTCACGAGGGTTAAAAAACAGGGGCGAAGCTGCCTGGTGTGTTGGTTCAAAAAAGGAATGATGAAGAGAGGCGAAAATAGAACCGGGGATATGCAGGCGATAGGAAATTGTCCGAAGAGTCGTAAAGGAGGAACGGCGAAAAAAGAAAAGGAAGGTCCACAAGGCATCGGCATTTAAGGGGGGGTTTCCCCAACAATGGGATGGTTCTGAAGGGAGGGTGGAATGGTGAATGAACAAGGTAAGTGTAGTACGGCAGGAGGACGAGTCGATTTGAGGGGGGGGAATAACAGACTTGGGGGGGGGGGGGGGTGAACGAAGAAGGGGTGCCAGTCAGTACATCTAAGAAGAAAATTCGAAAGAGGGAAGGGGAGAACCTATAGTCAGGAACAAATCAACTAGAAAAAAGCTAGTGTTTAGGAATGGTCGTTATTGAAACTGCGGGGGGAAAAAGGGGGTTCTTCACAATCGGAAAAAAACAAGCAGAAATAAAGTGGAAGCTCGCCGTATGAAATAAGGGGAAAAGGGAAAGAATGCATTCCACAGACGAAGGAAAAAAACGGTGTTAAAGAAAAACCGAACAGAAAAAGAAGAGACAGGGTATCGAATATTGACAAAAAAGGGGGGGTCCAACGGCACAAGAAAGGAGTGCACAACCATCCAAGGGAAAAAATTCAACCTTGAAATCAAAGAAAATGCTGAATAAAGAGGAAAGCCTTCTACGGTGGCAACTATTTGATGCGGCGGAAAAAAACAAAGAGAAAACTTTCGGCGTTTAACGAAGAAAACAAGGTGTGGAGGGGCTAAAGTAAAACGTGGTTCTTGACAAGGCAAGCAGAGGTATGAGTAGGGTTCTAGTGGAACGAGGGGAAGGAAGGCCGAAAGCATGCCGCACAGATAAAATGTTCGGGCAGGGACGAACTCGCGGCTGGCAGAAGGGGGAATAAGTTCATACGGCGAGGAAAAAGAGAGGGAGAAAACTTTCTGGGAGCTGATGGGACAGCAGACACTGGGCGATGCAGTCTATAGCGCGATCTACTGGGAACGGGAAACCGTATAAAAAGAAGAAGGAGCGACTCACAGGGGAAATGAAGCGGAGATCATTGTCAAACAGGGTGCTTTCTTTGAACTTTGGGGAAGGGATGGCGAGAAAGAAGAGGTGTCTGGAAAGACACGACACTAGTCAGAGAATCAGGACCAAGGTACAGAAGAGGATTACTGGCCAGCGGACAAGAAGCTCTAAAATGTCTTCTCAAAAACAATGTTATATCAGAGAGAAAAAAACAACACGAGTGTCGAGAATTAGAACAAATACTCCTACATTCTTTTCTTTTGGAACAATCGCGTAGCAAGATCGGCAGTCAACGACGCGCCCTGGAGGATGGATGAAAAAATGCTGAGGTATGCTGCCGGCAACACGGAGAGAGAGGGGAACTGGAAAAAGCCACGATACCAGAAAAAAGCCAGAGGGTTATGGGAAGGACGCGCAATCATAAGATCAGGGGGAGGTATAGCGAGGTAAACTGTGCCTCATAAATCCAATGAGGATGCATCAGGAAAAGACAAGAGGAAAGAAGACCACGAAAAAAAAAGAAGCCGATTGTATGGCATCCTAGAAAAAAAAGTCGGCCGAACGAGGAGGTAAGGAACTCAAGCGACAATGACTTCAAGCCGCACCAGCGAAAAAGAGACGTGAAAGCGGGGAAAGAATACATATTCTACACTCCCAAAAATAGACCTCAAAAAAAAGGATAGAATGGGCCGAGAAAACCATCGGATCGATCAAAAAAATAGGGAACCATGTCGAAACTGAAAAAAAAGCTTCTCGACGGTGAAGTGGGCAAATAATAAGCCACTCGAAGAAAAGAAAATAGCAAGTGTCTCTGAAGCAAAGACGAGTAACGGAAAAAAGTCCGGTGCTAACTGATTGTGAAGATGGAGAGGGATTCGTCACAACGTTTGGGAGGAAGCGTCCACCAGAGGACCCCGACTCATTCGAGGAAGGCAGGTTATACGTAAAGGAGGGAGAGGGTGGCATATAACCTTCAAACGGATATCCGTGAAACTCTTTAAGGGAGCCGCAGGAGGCCACGTTCTGTATTGGCCAGAGAAACATCAGCAAAAAAGAGTAGGACAAGAAAAAGACCCTCCGACAGTAAGAGGTCATCGTATGAATCCAGCGGCTAGGGAAGAGAATGGCGGATATTAGACTCAGCTTGTCGACGACAGAAGGAAAGGGGGAGGAGACATAAAAAAAGGTGTATAACAAAGTGGAAAAAAGCTTCAAACGGATGCGAAGACTATCCAGGGGGCATGTAAATAACGAAAGGGGAGCAGTCACCCATGTTCACAACACAAACGAAAGGGCTAGAGGTCATCAGGGTTCGCACAGAGAAATGGAGCAACGCAAGGCTTACAATGGGGGAGAATGGCATAGCAAATCGGGAAAAGAAACGGATAAGAGAAAACCCCGGGGTTCTAGGGGCTAAAAAACAGAAAAAACACCAAATGCTTGAATGGGGGTCGGAGACACTCAAAAGAGAGGAACATCTAAAGGGGAGCACGACCTGATCAAAAAAGGAGGTCATGGCAAGAGAACACGCCATATGCCAGCCCATGATAATAATATGGGGGGAACACAAACGTTGCCGGAAAAAAGAGGGGGGGATAGGGCCTTTCAAAAAGGAAAATAGGGGTAATGCATCGATATAATTCAGCGAGGGCGCGCGGCCATGGGCAGTGGAAATTGGACCTGCTGCACGTACAATGTGGAAAAAATAGAAGAAAGGAGGATGGGTAAAAAATTTGGAGAAAAACTAAAGGTCCGGGGAGAAGTAACAACGAAGCGGGGAGACACATGTCATCCATTCCGGGGAAATGTGGAAGAAAATGCAAAACGGGGTCCCTGGCATAAGCCTAACGTAGGATAGGTGAAGGTCCAGGGAAGGAGCGGAAAAATATGCACTTCATCGTTTAGGATGGAAAACCGAAAGGGCCTCACCGGCCGACGCGGAGCTCGCATTCATGACGACTCTAGATAGCTGAGAATGGGAAACGAAAAGACCGGAGTTTGGCGCTCTTTTGGAAGTGGAACAATGCACACAGGCTAAGACCTATGACCCGATCCTAGAGGTCATTTTGAATCAAACAGGGGGACCGAACCCAGGAAGGTGTTGTTGGGATGACCTGTCAGAAAGTTTTGGGAACGAGGGCCGGAGAGAGGAAGGATGTAACCTTGTTTTGCTAACGCGAGGGGGAGGAGCAGAATGAGACGGACTGAAGAAGTAAAAGCGACAACCAGGGGAAAAACGGGAACCGTTATCACCCTGGCGCCTTGAGGGCAAGTCGACACGACGGGTACCCAGAGTCTATGGGGGGGCCATTAGCTGCAGAAAACGGGGGGAGCATGTGAAAAAGGGCGAACAAAGAGGACCAATTCCTATAGGGACAACGCGAACAACGAGAGGAAGTGATCATCAGACATCTCAGGGTCAACTCTTGAATGCCGGAAGAAACAAGCATTGAAACCCTCAACACACCAAACTTGAGGAAAGAGAGGGAGATCGGGGAGGAAAGAGTTTTTCGTTATTAGAGCGGAGAGGACAAGCCACGAATAATATCGCGTACAATGATCCAGTCGAGGGGCTGGGGAGACGCGGTACTTACCTCCAAAGTTTAGAAAAGAAGGCATGTGGTCCTCGGGGATTCGCCGAAGGGGGGAGAGGGATTAAGTGAGCAGTTTCACTCACACCTGCGACCTAAAGCAGCTGAAGTGATGCGACAATTGTCACATGGCAAAAAAAAACCGGGAGGGAAAACACGGGTCGGTTTATTCCCGCTTGCGATGAAGGGATCCGGAAATCTTCGTCTAAGCTGCAGCAAGCCGGATTCGAAACACAGTGAACTGAATAGGGAAAGCGCCGAAAAAAGTCGCCGTTAAGAATTCGGAAAAAAGAGCTCATTGAAACACCAAAATTGCCTGCAATCCGGTGTCAAATGGCAATCGAGTATCGAGGCAGAAGGGGCTATAGCCTGAATTCAGTGTTCGTTAAAACGCGGAAGAAACTCCGACAAACTGCTCAGAGCGAGAAAAATATCAAGAGCCTCATGTTGTGTCCGGAAAGCGAAAGGAGTACAAGGCCGGGAGCATCTGGATCTGGTATTTAACCTACAAGGTGAGACTTGGAAAACGGGTAACGACTTTCAACCAAAAAAGGTACGGTACGGTCCACTCACCGCTCGAGGCACCAGTGCAAAAGGAATGAGATTGAGACTACTACACGCAAGAAACGTCAATTGGACACTGTGCCGCTCGCTCGTGCTTAACCAACCAGGCGGACAGGGGATGTGTATGGAGAGACAAATAGCCGCGGTTAGCGGTCAGGGCGATAACGCCACAAACAAGCCCAGGCGGAACGGCGGCCTAGGGCGACTATAAGTGTGAAAAACCGACCTGACCTCTCAAAAAGAAAAGGGGCAGGCATGCGAACTGTTGTGTTCCCAAGAGCTAGGGGTTCGCGCGTCCTCGCGGAGGCTGACGAGAGGCCTGCCACCGCTGAGGGAGAACGGGGTCTTCCTAGGTCTCAGCTCAGGTGAGTGGATGGGGGGCACAAAAGGAGACCATCCTGAATGTATTGGGAAAGGTGTTCGCGAAGAACGCAGATTGACGGTTACTTAAGGTGAAGGCCGCTACCAGTCATCGCCGGGGAAGTTGAACGGCCCTGCGGCATGCCCAGGGAAGTGTGAACACTCTTCAGAAAATAGGGTGATTACCCATGGTGCAGGCTTACTGTGCTAGCCAAAAGGGGGGGACCGGGGTAAGGTTTTCTTCGCATTCGAGGAGTGCGAGGTTAAGATTGGTGAGGACAAAAAAAACGTATGTGGGCTCAAGGAAGGACCATAACAATCTCGTCCAATCATGAAGGCGCCATAGCCACGGTGAAACCAGGAGAGAAAAATCCGAGGAAGTTGTCGGGTAAAGGGGGGGGTCTTTGGGGCTATGCGCTTTCTGAGGGGGAGAAGGAATATGGCCCAGCACAAAGAAGACTGGGCTCACGGAGAGGTAACGATTCGGTGTAAGAAGATGACCGCAGAGGAAGGACGAGTGGCAACCGACCGTCCTAAAACAGGAAGGAAAAAAGCAAAAAAAAAGAAAAAAGAAAGAAAAAAAAAACACAAAAGAAAATAGAACAAAAAAAAAAAAAAAAAAAAGAGGAAAGAGAAAAAGAGAAAAAAAGGGGTGATATCTAGGCAAAAACAGAGGCGGGGCGCACATTAGCTCTTCGCCGAAAGTTTGGACGATAGAAGAAAAGCGCGGGCTGCACAACAACGTTTGTCAGCGCCGGGGCGGGGACGGCAAGGTGAGGAAAAGAGTCGCCGCTTGAGAGCGAGACGGCGAAATGGGGGCCAGGAGGTGGGTTGTAAAGAATCGAAAAAGGGGGAAGGCTTCAGATGGGGGTAGGAAAGAGGTCAGGGGTGAGGACCGGAAAAACTGTCGGGTAGCAGGCAACGCTGGTTCTGAAAAAGGGGGGGTCGAATGGTTTGCTGTCGCTGGTCAAAAGGTCGGCCGGAACGGGACGAACTAGCGGCATTGGGTCGTCCGCTTGAAGTGCGTCTAGCTCTGACGTCTTATCGCTAAGTATTCAAAAGTCGAAAAATGGAAGCGGAGCTGCATTGTCTACATATCGTGCGGTTGGCAATGCTGCGTGACGCTACATCTTTGCTGTGCGAAATTGAAGAGAAGAGCATCAAAGGGGATTGCACGTAACTTCGACCCAGCAACTACTGCCAAGTCAACGCCATCAAACAGCGGGGGGGGGGGGAAAGTTAATGGTTAGTGGTGCCGGGAAGAACTCGGGGGGGAGGTCCTTGTTTGTGACGGCGAGGAGTTTTTAGAGCCGAGCCGGAGGGTGCGGACAAGCCACGCCGACACCAGCCAGTTTCACACATGCGCGTAAGGAGAAGGCGGAAAATTTTCGCTGGGCCGTAGTCAAGCGATGGCGCGGACAAAGCAACGAATGGGTGTCATCCGTAGAAAAACGATCAACAGAGTGAGGAGAAAAAGAAGGGGTGATTTCGCTACAGCCATAAGGCTCGTGCGGGCTCGTCGGAACCAGAAAGAATGCGATCGGCGCGGAGAAACGTCCGTCGCTCTGGACGAGAGTAAGGGGAGTCCTGGCAGGGGGATGGAACTGATATCGATCGATGTCGAAAAAAATAAGGAGCTGCTTGATCTAAAACCTCTACGAGTGTCAGCAACAAGAAGACAACTTGTGTTCAGGGAAACACTGCTCGCAATACGAGGCACTTGGCTGAGGATTAGTCAGACTGGCGCATGACGTACTCCACTTCGGTAGATCTAAATCATCGAATGCCGCCGATTGTTCGCGGTTCACGAAGAAGACAATCGCGAAGGTAGAAACATCGAAGGCCCGCAGTCCAGTTCGCGTAGTTAATCTATTCGTTACACCCGTCCCGCGACACGAAACGGAAAGAACTGGCCTAAGCTGTATCGGCGGGGCGGCAGGAACGAATTGACAGTTTCAGACCCACGCCCAAAAAAAAACCGATACTAAATATAACGTAGACTTGCACAAGGAGCGCCACACGGACGAGGGGAATATGCCCCCAGGGACGCATTGCTAAACGTAGCGTCGGCTTTTTCAGAGAGGAGTGAGGATCCCGCGGAAAGAACGCTGTACAGCGATCGGTACTGACAGGGACGAGATAAACCCCGACGGCGAAACCCGGGGCGGTGGCAAACACGGAGATTGTTGTGGCAGAGTTTACTTGGGTAGGCGCAAACGGAATGGAATTCTGCTACATTGATCATCAGTTGGACAACAACCGCCGGGGCGGTGAATAGCGCCCAGGATCGAGGGGAGAGAGATAAGAAAACACTCACCGTATCCGTCAGACTTAAATAGCCGCGGAGGGCTGCTGTATTGCGGCGCTTTGAGCCATGCACCAAGCAGCAGCAGCTAGTGTAACAAAGACACATAAGAAGCGAAGTCGCATTTCAATAGTCTTGCAGGCCTCCAAAGCGGCTCCTCGGACAGGTCGGATAGCGGCGCGGGCGCACTTAGACCGACGGATGGGTTTAGCGACAGGCAACGGTGGAGTGCAACATAAGGGGTGAGAACCAATAAAGCGCACTCCGAGCATAATGCCAAGAACACGTATCCCTAGGGCCAGCTTTCCGTGGCAAGGAAGACAGACAATGGAAACCGTATAGCGAAGAGAAAAGAATAAATAATGGGCAGTGGCCACGACTAAATGCTTCCGCGCGTTGGGCAAGGAGAAGGCAATCTACGTCGGAGGGCCCGAACGCATGAAATCAAAGATCGGGGAGTCGAAACAACTGATCAAACTCAGTCGAGTGGAGTGAAAAATGTTGTTGTAAAACCCGACGGATGCCTACACTACAGACGGAGGAAACATGCGAGCGCAGGGGCAACAGAAAGATCATCGCTTAAGCGTAGGCAGCTCTGCGGGGAGTCCAAAAACATCAAGAGGGTAAACACCACATGAGTATACGGATGGAAAAACAACGAAAGCGCGTTGGTCCCGCGGTGGGTAGGTCAGGCGGGATCGAACAATACGGCAAAACGGGAAAAAGAGTGAGGCGACGGCGGCCGGCCGCCTTGGCTCACCGGGGATATCAGGACGGGAAAAAATCAGCGCTGTATAGCATGGTTAGGAACCCATTTCCGACCGGGAATTTCGGGGGACGGGAGCAGGTCGTAAGGATTCGGCACCTGCACTTAACTTGACGCGGACACACGGCTAGGGAGCATCGCCGGTGGCGAAAAGGGGGGCACTGACCTGAGCTCACCGGGAGACAGTCGGACGGGTGAAAGTAGTAGTAACCTCTGAGCACTTGCATCGTGATCATCGCCCGAAGAAGAAAAAAGGGCTGGGGGCTGCCGCCTGACGGCGTAGAGATCGATCATTAAACTGCCGGCAAGTGATTTCTGATAGGGCAATGGGGGGGAGAACCCGGAGGGTGTGCGGCCGTGGGAAAAAAGGACGATGCACGACGTCATAATGGCCGAAGACCATGCGCTCGTCCGATGGAAAGCGAGGAGGCAAGTCCATCGGGGGTGGCGGGCAGTATCGATTAAGGGCGTAATGTTTTGGACGGGGTGGGGAGCAGGACTCATGCAGTTTATCCTTGTTTCCGCCGGAGGGAAGCAGAAAGGAGAAGAATTCCGGGCTGTATGATATTGGAACCGTTTGCGCCGAAACCCGAAAAGGTGGACTTAAAACGAAGCTACATTTCCTTGCTCGACTTCTGTTCAAAAGATCGATGATGCGCAAGAGATGGGAAAACTATGAAAGAAATAACTTTATCCAACGGGGCACCGAAGTCCCGGAACGCACCATTCTGAAGGTCCGCGGCTCACCCGAAAAAAAAAGTAGGAAGTAAAGCGAGACATTTCGAATAAGTTTGCCAAAGTTGGCTATACGAGGCGACGGCGCCAGAAAACCCCTCATAAGTGCCTCACTCAAAAACGAGAGCAAAAGAGAGGAGATGGGTCTCAGAGGTTGTTGGGAGTTCGGGCGGCCGGGCGCGAGTATCGCATAATCGATCGGGACTAATGTCAACTTCACGGGCGTGGTATGATCGGGAGGCCCGCGGCGATAGTCATGGTTGCCTCGGGATGCGTGCGACAGTTGATAAAGAAGTATGAGATCTATTCGCCCATGCCCAATAAACAGCGATTCAGATGATAAAAACTGAGCGAAATTGAAGAAAGGACCAAGGGGCGTGAAGTCCACGAGTTCCCGCGGGTTAACGTGCAAATTCACTATTAGAGCGCGGGCCAGTAAAAATCGGCGCGCCAACCCGAGAGGGCTAACAAGGATTTAGCAGCATAGCGGCGCTCGCTTGACAAAAAAGTGCGCCGGGAGAAACTTCGACACAGTCTTCCCACCATCAATGCGCGGTACTCGCACGCTCCATCTCGGGGAGTCACAAGTGAGCAAGGATCGCGGGTCCAAGGCGATTTCAGGCGGAATGACTCTTCAGCTCTAAAAAAACGCGACAAGCCCGGAAACAGTAGGGAACCTAATTGTATAAAACGATTTCAAATGAGCGCGTCAGGTAATGTTCGAGCTCGACGCAGTCAGGGAGGAGCCTCGAGGGTGGGATATTGAAACGATGTTTGGTTACCGGGGTACAAGTTAAGACTTCAAAGGAGGAGTGCTAACCATGTATCAGCAGTATGCCCCGCCATTTATTGGGACCAAGATACTGTTCAAACCTCAATCACACGAAAAGAATGGTGGAACGGGGCTAGCTCTCGCTTGGGACTGTGGTGAAAGTCTCTCGCCGAAAGGCTGGACAGGAGGATACGGACGACAAAGCAGCATACAGCCGCTGAATAGCCCAAAAGGACGGTCAAGGCGCAGGAATACTCTCAATTGTTAGACCCAACGACACACTCGATCAAAGGTCTTGATGCTGACTCGAGAGGCATCGTCGAATGGATCCGACTGCGATATCAACAAGAGTTGTCAGCGCTACTTCTGGGGTTGGGTTCCCATATGTAGTCCATGTCCTGTAGTGATCAAGGCGAGGAAGGCGAAGAAAAGCGCGTACCCCTAACTTCTGGCGGTTAGCCTGGTGCGTCCCGGAGCGCTAGAAGTTCTAACCCGGAGATCAGAGGTGGGGCAAGAAGCTTCAACTGCAAAACGCTTGAATGGTGGGGCGGTTGACTGAAACGCGTATAAGGGGGGGGTGGAGGCGGGCTGGGGGTGGCGTTTGGAGAAAAGTCGACTCGCATTCAAGAGGGAGCCTGAGATTCGTTGCGCTGCGAATCATATTTATGACGATTCGAAGCGGTCAGGGTGTGGGGAGAAAGGGATGGGGGATGGGAGTCAGGTGCTAGCGGAAATGCACAGCCTATTCGGAAAGGGGGGGGGTTCTTGTCGGCATGGTGAGATTTGGGTTGTTCACAAAGTTTTGATGTTAAATAAGCCCACGCACTATTACAGGCGTATTAACGGCTCCCAATCTCAGAAGCATGGCTCATGCTGCAGCAAGAGTAGGCGAGGACGCTGGAGTTGGCACAATCATGATCACGTGGGGACGGAGAGGTTTGGTTCGGAAGAGCGGCTTGCCTGCTGATGGGGGATGGCATTGCCTGGCGCCCTCGCAATAAAGCCTTAATTGGCTCCCACGGATCACTTGAGGAGTCATAAGACAAGGTGTAAAGAAAAAAACATTAGACCAGGTCCGGTTACGCGGGCATCCCGCGAACGGTGGGTTCAAGCAAAAGGGGGGAATAGGTAAGTTAAAGATCGCACGACAGGGCGCGTTGTGGAGGCATGACGAGAGCATACTCACAACCACAAAACATTTTGGGTCGGTCACCGTCGCTCGGTGAAGGGTATTCACAACTTAGACTGAAAAGAGAAAGCGCGATCCGAGGGGGGGGGGGGGGGGGGGGGGGGGGGGGGGGGGGGGGGGGGGGGGGGGGGGGGGGGGTGGGGGGGGGGGGGGGGGGGGGGGGGATAGGGGGGGGGGGGGGGGGGGGAGGGGGGGGGGGGGGGGGGGGGGTGTGTCGGTCAAAGTCGGGGGATGTAGAGTGCGGAACTTATATAGAGCTTCGGCATTGGAGAATTGCGACGAGGTGATTGATCCAGACGCCTCGGTAGTAAACCGGTGCAGGCAAGTCAGTTAGGAGGTCCAATGGGCTGTTTGCGGTCGTCGAATGCATGGTTCCCGTCCGCAGCCGAAGCAGAGCCACGGAGCAATTGTTTCCGTTGCTGGGCTCAGGATGAGGGCGAGGTGGCAGCCAAGAAACAACGAGTTTTCATAGCCTTTAATTTTGGAGCTCGATGCTAGAAATCGGCGGCTGGTGCCTGCATGAAAGTGTCGCGGAAGGGAATGAAAAGGCGAGAGTTACCGAAGGAGTACGTCGAAACCAGTCCTGAATAGCATCAACGAATACGAGAGCGAGAGTGGAAGGTTCAACCACTGGCGGCGTGGGGGGAATCGTCAGATTTTTTGACTGTCAGCGCTGGTGACAGGCGGGTTTAGGTCAAGCGTCCGAGGGCCAAAGAAAGTTCGCACATCACAGAGCGACAGGGACCGATTGCGCACGCGCGAGGATGAGGCAAAACCACACAATAGGGGCCGAGCA
>Ga0179593_1810353_pt1 | contig 14384 bp, 15 predicted proteins | sample CZODoug2_1_08_16_FD_185931 | JGI IMG/M metagenome (GOLD analysis project Ga0179593, IMG submission 185931) | Vadose zone soil fungal communities from Angelo Coast Range Reserve, California, USA - CZODoug2_1_08_16fungal (PacBio error correction) | ecosystem: Environmental > Terrestrial > Soil >...
GACACTTCGCGCCGAGCATCGCGATCTGGGTGCACTAGCCTAGCCAAAGGGATACAAGAAAAAGCTGCAGAAAATCGAATTCCGGAGTGGAAGGTGGGTCAGACTGACTTCGTGGGAAGCACTTTCAACCAAAGCAAACAGATTTCAATCTTGCTAACTCGTCCCGCACCAGGCAACGGCGTGGCCACAGAGGTGCTGGGGGGGGAAAACCGAAAACCCAGCACCAAGAATCCAGCTTGGAGCGTCGCGCAAGAAAAGGAGAGGCCTTTCAAAGGAAGAAAATCAGGGGGGGACAACCCCCAGTATGGGAGGCTCACTCGCCGGTGCTGTCTGGGTGCGGAGCAGCAAAATTAGGGTTAGGACCATGCGGAGTAAACAAAAAGAAAAGCGCTTAATTTTTGGTGCGAAGTAAAAAGAGGGTAACACGGCAGTGTCTTCGGCCACGGGGAGAGACGCAAACTCCTCAATCTGTGTTGTGTTCAAAAGTCTTGTGGTTGAAGGGTGCTCTAAATATCGGTGCGGGATTTGAGAGGTGGTCGGGGGTCAATCTCCAACGTCATCGCAAGGGGGCTGGGGGGGCAGCGTTCTGTACCTCAGAGAAAAGAAGCCGAGCAGCCTTCTGTTGGAAGGGGGCAAACCCTCGGCCGCCGGTTCTCGGGAGGGAGGGGGAAAAAAAGGCCGAGCGTTGCGCAGACAATTGCCAAAAAAGCGAAAAAGCAACTGGTTGGAGCCCGGCTCGAAAAAAAATCCCACCCCAACGAGGAACCAGGCATACTCCTCGAAGGGGGAAGACCGTAAGACTCTCAAGGAAGATCAGGAGGAAAATCCAAGTTGAGACACTACGATGACGCTGCCTAGTCCTCTAGCTGGAAGGTCTAGGAGACGTGAGCAACTGCACCATCCACATAACGCGTCTTGGGGTTATTGAGGCGAAAGGGAAGTTGGCAAATAATTGGAGGGAAATGGAGTTGAGAGTGGATTGTTCATTGGTCATGTTGGTTTCGGTATGGATTTTTGTTGTCTCTCGGGAAATGCAAGGGATGAATCTCTGGCCTCCAAAAAAGACTCCCATTGGAACTTTGGAAAAAGCAAAGGGTGAAGAGATTGTTCCGTACCGTTTCCGACCGCCCTCGCGCCCACCTCGAATGGAAGTGGTAGCACTAAGGGGAAGAAAACGCAGTGCGAGAAAGCCTCAGCCTAAGAAAGTCCATCCCACTTAAGCAGAAAGAAAAACTAGGTCCTCGGCTATTCAATAATATAGTGTTGTACTCGCTGATTTTAAGCACACACTTTTCCCGTTAAGCACGACCATGCCTTGAGCCCCGCCATTTTAGTCCTAGGCGTTCAACTCTTGTCGAGAAGGGGGGTTCCATACCGAGCTCCCACCTCTGCCTCCCACTTCGAGGAAGAGACTAATTTGTAAGGAATGATCATCAAGTAAGTTGAATCTCACCGGAGTCCGAAAGCCGAAACTAAATAACGCTGTGACTTTTATCATTCTCTCTCACACCAAATCCGAAGAGGGTCCGTAGCATTGGGGGATAAGGGGCGTTTTCAGTTCAAACTTGTGTTCCTAATGACCGCGCGGAGACCCAAAAAGCTCTAACGGGACACGAAAGGGGCTAAAAAGATCAAAAAAAAAAAGTATGAGGAGGCTATATATCACTTAGTGATTGGGGGGATTCAAGGGCGAGTTGGTGGAAGAAAAGATTAAAAAGTTGAAGAGAAAACGCATCCTAATCTCCAAAAGCGGAGAAAACTTAGGGACGGTAACTCGAGAAGAAATGAGCTTCGTCTCACGAGAAAAAAAAAGAGCAAGACGGTCTTCGTTCTGAGGAAGAGGAGAGGGTTATCGGTCACGATGGAAGATCCTGAGGAAAAAAAATGTCGAGCTGACAGGGGGACCGGAAGGTGGAAGACGTCTTACTTCGCCTGTTGGTTGGTGATGGTCTGAACGGATTGTCATGGAGGCAGTCAAGTGGTGAAAGCAGCGAAAGTACAACCCTATCTCTCCTTGGAAATCTCACCGAAAAAAACGATGCTGAAGTGCGGAGAGTCTGCTAATTGGGGGAGAGCCGAACGGTCCAAACGCGGGTATCGATTCTACACTTCCACTTGTGGAGAGTCGGGTTCGCGAGAGGTAGGATGGACACTACGGGAACAAGTTTGGAACAAACAAAAACAAAGATAGGAGACCGAACAAGCTGGAATGCGCAGGGAGAGGCGGAAATGCAAGTCAAGTCCTAGAAAAAAATGCAATGAAAAAGCAGAAATTCACCTCCCGCCCAGGAAAGGGCAAAAATCCAGCAAAGCCAAACGGCGGATGGTCAAAACTAGATTGCCCCGATGCGCAAAAGGAAAGAGACAATCTAGAAGAGGCGCGTCATCGCGAAGGCTCAAAAAGTTTAAGAAGGTGGCCGAAACGCGAATCTTGCTTGCCAACGTCTGGCCAGGGAAATACTCAACCTTCGAGAAATATGGCAGGACTACGATTTGGGGAATACGCGCGCCGGTAGAAAAAGTGAGGGGGGCTTAAGGCTGGGTTAAAAATGAGTCGCGCAATCCTGATCAGGGAAAGCGAGTGGAGGGGACCAAAAAACGGAGGTTCCGTGTTGGGTTTTGCCCCAAACAAAGAATGCTGGTGGAATAGAGGAGACCATCGAGGATACTTTTAGACCTCCTAACATGAAAAGGAGAAATAGAGGTTGAAGAAAAAAGTTAAACCAGAACTCATATATCGCAGGGGGCACAGAGGCAGAAATCAAAACGACCAAGAAAAAAAGGTAAACATCTGTGAAGGCTCTGAAGGCAATAAAAGAAAAAGGCCCAAGGAGTGTACCGTAAAAAAAAAATGTAATACGTGCTGTAGGGGTGCATGACTATCAAGCTCAATAGGGTACTCAGGGTCCTACTATTGAGATTTCGCTAAAGTAACTCACCGGGGGAGCCGAGAACTCCTTCGGGTGAGCAAATCCCAAGGATATACCTCGAAGGAAAAAGTTTTCCGGCCCCTTCCCTATCGATGGAGGCAAGAATCAAGGAAGCGAGGGAGGTTTTGACGAGTTTTTGTAAACCACAGCACGCTGTCGGACGAAGGAAACTCGTCCTCTGTACAGATCGAGGCCCGATTTGCCAGGGCCACGCTGTTGACTGGTTCGTGAAAAAACGAAGTCAACAAGACAAGAAGAATAATCCCATCCTTAAAAAGCAAAATCGGATTGATATCAGGATGGATTGCTTCTGGGATGTCTTGGGATCAAGGCGGAATTTCACACCAAGGCAAGACGATGGAAGGAATAGGACAGTGGCACATGGGACCTTTGGGACTGAAGGCGGGGTAAAAGCCACGAGGGCTGGAATGACACGCTCCGAAAAGCCCAACATCGCAATCAGCCGCGGACAAAAGGGGAAACGAAAGTACCTATGGCAGGAATCCTTGGAAAATATTTGACTATCCTAAAACAAAAGGGAAAGGAAAGAGCGAGTGGGGGGGTGCCACCTTTTCTGCTGCTGCCAATACGGTAGTGAAGGAACTCTGGTTGTTACTTGGGGGGGGTCAGGCAGGTGGACGCGCTTTGGCGATCAGTCCAAACTCTTTAGGAAAACAGGGAAAGCCCGGCAAATGGCCGCAACTAAAAATACAGAGCCATCTGACTGCGTGTGCGTCCGTCCTCGCAGAGTACCTACCCACAGCACGCCATGGGCAGAACCGAGACGAAAATCCGGTTTGAAAGGAGCCGTTAGGTGGAGGAGGAATTCAGAAGCCCTTTCCCAGAACAAGATTTAAATAAATGGATAGAACCGCCAAACCCGCAACTGAGTAAAAGGGGTTAAAAGAAAGATCAAAGCAACTCGAGTCGGGGAGCGTCGTCGCGCCAATGAGGACGTGATCGTTAGGCCGTTCACCGGTCAGGGGGGGGGAAATTCCGACGTGTGAGTGGTGAACCCCGGAGTTCCGGAAAAAGAATTCGAGTAGGAAAAAAAGAATGAAACGATCTGGAGAACACTTGCGCGGTGCTAGTGTGGGAACACCAGGAATCAAGAAAATAACGTGTAAAAGCCTGGGGGGGACTTGATGGAAAGAGAAAAAAGCCAAGAACTAAAAAGGGGTTGGAAAGTTATTGGCGTTTGACGGGCTGCCTCGGTGCTCTCTAGACTTCTGAGTTCGTAGGGGTTGGTAACTGTGGCGGGTTAAAGCTCCACCGGCAGAAAAAGTGGGACGGCAAAGAACCAAGAGTCGGTCCGGAAAGCGCAGTTCAAACCTCCTTCGGGGGCTTTGGGCAAAACAAGCGGGTCCGCCAGTTCTCTGGAGGGAAAGCACCGGCGACGTCTCCGGAAGCGGCGATCAATGAAGCCGAAACCTCAAGAAACTTGGGACGCCCTGACCTCCAAATCAATAACGCGGCCTTCAAAAAATAATCCCTAATATCGGGTGGAAAAAAAAGAGAGACTCTCTCACGTTGATAGCTTCGGCGAACACTAAACTTTGAGAACTCGCTCGAGAAGATCTGAGTTGGGAGGGACCCGGAACGGGAGAACAAGGCCCTAGCCCGTGCAATCTCTAGTTTGGAAGTTCGCACGTTGGGAGATTCTCCCTGGGGGCTGGGGGTGAGATTGAGTTTGCATGGGGAGTGGTTATGGTTGGGTTTCGGGGCTGTTTCTCAGTTCCTCGAGGCCTCTGCCTAAAAAGAACCTCGTCCGGAACCTGCTCCCGCAATGGTGTGGGGAAAGGCTGAAACCAACGTAAAGAAAAATTTTTCTCGGGGTGACAGAAGACCAGAGAAAAGCGCACACCGCGCGCAAGTAAATGTAAGCCTAGATACCCAGGGGCGCTCAAGGAGATAGTGATGAGGCTCCTTCACAGAAGAAAAGAAAAGGGGAACCTCAGAAAAGTCGATTGAGGATAGTTCAGGTGTCCCTGGTACGGCCTTCATGGAAGCACCTTTGCTCAGGGCCTAATAGAGAGCCGGGGAACATAAAATAGACATCCACCGCGAGTTCGCGCCGGGGGGGATTCCCGACAAGTAACCTTGTAGAAAGGGAAGCAAGCCGGAAGAGGGGGATCACCCATTAGGGGTCCGTCCGCCTCACGGAAGTAAAACGCATGAAGTAATCCAAGGGGCGAATTCTCAAAGGAAAGGTCACCGTAGGTTTTGGCGAGGAGGATGCTTGTGAGCGGGAAAAAAAAACGTGTGGCAAACAAGACAAAAAAGAGACAGAAAAGGCCAATCACTAATGGAGATCTATCAAAAACACGATAACTGAAGGGAAGCGAGGAAACCGAGGGGGAAGGGGGGTTCATTGAAGAGCATTTGGGGGGGGGGCGGATCGAAGGGTTGATAGAACACAGTTGAACGCGAACACGCCAATAAGTCGGCAAAGCTGCGACGGCCTAAGAGGAGGGAGGAGCACGAGGAAGACCCTCCGAGTCTATTCTTGGCAAGGAGCGACTTGTGAGCTTCACGATTTCCTGAGAGCACCGGATCCAAGGTCGGCTTGGAAGGCCTTGTCGGGGGGAGCTGCAGGGATTGCTTTGGGTAGTTGTGGAGAAGAAACAACAACCACCCACCCACCCCCCAAAACACCAACAAGCCGCTCCACAAAAAACCCCCCCCGCCCCCCCCCCCCCACCCCACCCCCCCCGCCCCACCCAAACCCCCCCCCCTACACGACCCGCACCCCCCCCCCCCCCCCCAACCCCCCCCCCCCCAAGACACCCCCCCAAACCTAACGAGTTTTGTGGGGGTTTTTTTTTTTTTTTGTTTGGTTTTTTTTTGTTGTTTGGTTTTTGTCCCCCCCACCACAAAAACCCTCCCATACCCCCACCATACAACAAACCCCCCCACCCATCAAACCCCACCCCCCCACCCATCCCCCCCCCCCCCGCCCCTAACCCCCCCCCCCCCCGCCCCCGATTTATTGATACCTCTTAATTTATACACGGATTTTCATTATTTAGTCGAGTATGTTACATGAAAAAAAGGAAAAAGATCGAGGAATAACCGGAGAACTAGCGTGAGCCGAGATGTGCGTGATGCTTTAACTGAGAGCCTCGAAAGGACTTTCTGCGCACGCTGGGTATAGACCTGCATTTCAGGGAGAGGGGGGTCAGAATTTAGACTTAAACTTAGCAGGAAAAAGAATCATTATCAGGAAAAGACGAAAAAAAAAAAGAGGGGCGCATAGAACCGAGGCTGAGTGTCATATAGAGGTCAGACGAAGAGAAAGAAAAAACAACTACACCAAAAAGGGAAAAAATGAAAATGCCATCAAATCTAAATATCACCGAAAGCAAAGAAAAAGGGGCGCACTGGAATATGAAGATTCCGCGCTGGGAAGGTGCTTCACGGAGCATCTAACAAGAAGCAATCTCGAGGAGATCTAGCTCTTCATCGGGAGGACGGGGACAAAAATTGTTATTTGCCGATCGATAATTGAAGGGGAAACTTTGAAGGGGGCGGAAGTACTCAGTCGAGGGCGTATATTTGCCAAGAAGTTGGGCTTTTGTCTGCGACGGGGCGTCCACAGGGGTTCGGGCAACTCCACACAATCGCAAACCCAGTTAAAGGCGGCGGTGCTGGCCGAGTCCGAGAAACATGGAGGAAGTTGTTTTTTGACACACAGCAAACAGAAACTAAAAAAGGAGGCGGTGAATACCCTTAAAGGAATGTGCAGATGAGGTGGATATGTTAACCCGAAGTTAAAAAAAAAAAAGACCAGTATCAGACGCAGAGATGGCACAGGAGGCAAGAAATGAAACTCCAAGAACGTAGAGTGTGAAGATATCCAAAAGTGAAGGAAGAAAGAACACAGTGTACCCGGACTGGTTCTGATGTCCTGGGGGGTTCCATCACAAACTAGACGCGCAGATTGGGGGGGAAGACATAAGGTCCGATGAGAAGAATAGAAAGAAACAGTCAACCTTCGAGGCGAGGAAATCACTTCTTGGTTCTCAAGTCCACGGCGGATGCAACGAAAGAAAAGTCACCGATCGCGGGATGATTTTGCACTACGTCAATATTATCGAGCCTGTTTTGGGGAGGAATTTTTGGGGGAAAGAATCGGGAAATTTTTCGAAAAGGAGAGGAGATATTGATCGTGACCAACCCATTTGTTGGAAGGAGGGGAAGAAGGAAAATCCATATGAGCTCTGACAAAAGCCAATCTGGAGGGTTGAAAAGATCTTGAATTCGTCTGTGGGAGGGTGAGCTTGAGAGGAAACGTGATCTCTAAGGGAAAGTGGAAGAATTGCCAATGGCTTCTGTTTAACTCAAAGTCTTTACTTTTAGTCCACCTCTCAAGAAAGAAAAAACAGCGTAACAAAATCAAGCCAAGCTGGAGAAGAGGAAAAGAGGAACCTCAGGAGGGAATCTATCTCCTCTCCAAACCCTGTAGGAGGAGGAAAAAGTACTCGCTTCCAACGTGCCCTGAGTTCTGTCCATATTTGTTCCTTTAAACAGCTTCTGAGGGCAGGGAGAGGGTAGGTGGGAAAAGAGGGGGGGCGATAAAGTGAAAGGAAGATGGGAAAAACCACCGCCTCCAGCTGGTTTCTTCACAGGTGCCCTTCGCGATCCAAGAAATCTGGATGGAGGGTGCAAAGGGGAAGCTCCAAATACCAGAAAGAAGGGCGAAGGTGGCAGGTCAGCAACAGACTTTGCTTCCGTCAGGGGATTTGGCTTCGTTGATTAGGTCCTCCCTTCCCCGACGGAACGATTCGGGAGTTGCAACAGTAGGGAGGCCACAGAGGGGTGAAAAAAACCTCGAGACACAGCCTCGCTTCACGATTTATCGTCGTCGCGAAATCCCTGAGAGAGAGGGTGAAGGCACGTTAAACCCAGCAGCCGTGGAGGGGGAAAAAAAGAGTTTAGGCGAACTCAAGGGTCTGTAGGGCAAAAAAAGGAGTGAAAAAAAACTATAGGGAGAACGCAAAATTGCGCGCTTGCGTTTGGGGTGATGGAACACAGGGACGGCTCCTAGCAAGAGGGAAACCGGGTTCACTCGGGGGAGGCGTGAGAAAAAAACAAAACTCAAGCTTTTGGAAGGCTACGGGAGGGGTGGTGACATTTCGGGAAGCGTGCTCTCTGAGAGCGACTCACGTTCGGGGAGGTAGGGTTTTCGGGGGACCGTAAGATGCAGAAGAAAGGAAACTTGAAGACGGAGCGGCCTTACCGCCGATTTCCAAACATCCTTAGTTGCTGGGGGGGGGTGCAAACCCAACAACGTCCTACCATGACTCGGTCGAAAAAAAGACGGCTCCGGGTTGCGCGAAATTCACCAAGCCGGCTCCAGAAGACAAACTGGTTCTCAGCGGATCCAAAGAACAACGAGGGAAGTTAAAAAATAAAAGGAAAAGAGCTCAGAAAGGTAAGATCGCGTGGAGGCCACCTCCAGGGTGACACCTCAAAAGTACGAGCTCAGATGACAAAGAGCGGGAAGAATTCCCGCAAGCCGAGAAAATCGGTGGCATGTTCTCCGGGGACTGGTTGCTTGGGAAGGGCCAATATTTCTGGTAATGGGGATTGATGTGAAATAAAATCAATGTTGGGAGGTGGAGGGGGAGAGGACTCGAGGAGATGACGAGGGACTCGTCCCTGCGCAGTGCGCGCTGTTTGGGTCAAAAAAGGAAGAATATGGGCAGATGCAAAGGGGGGAGCGGAAAACAAAATAACTGCAAAAAGCGAAGCCGCAAAGTGGGGTGGGGGAGACAGAGATACCCCGCGTGCAAACATTCTCTCGTTGATTCATCACGTTCTCATCCAAGGAGAAGAAAAACAGCTCAACAGTGAGAAAAGAGAGGAGATAGGGGTGAATTGAATTTCTGGAACAAAGGAAATCATTGTACAAGGCCTAAAAAAGAGCAAACACTCAGGTTCAATACAGAGCGGAGTGAAAGCGCCGAGGTCCACGGCGGCAATATGGCGACTGGGGGGGCGTGAGAGGAGTCGGGAAAGTCTCCACAGTACTCGCTCCGAAAGCACGAAAGATCACAAATTGGATGTTTATCAGCATGCAGCGCGAAAGGAGGCAAAAGAAGGACCTGGACTCGTAGCTCGTGGGTTGCGAAGGGATGGTGGGGGGCTCGTTTCAATGTTGTTGAAGAAGTAGATGAGAAATAAAAGAAGGGGGATCTCACAAAACACAAAAGTATAGATTAAAGAAAATTAGGAGTTCGAAGACTCTGGGGTTGCAGTAGCGAGCGTTGATTATAACACAAGTGAAGGGAAAACTCACCAAAAAACGGGTGAGAATCCAGGGAAAGAGGCGTCGTGAAGGTGAGCCTCTGGAGTCAAGATGCCTTTCTGCAGGCAGGGCGTGTGTAGCTCCATAATGACCGGGAACGCTAAGTTCGAGATTGGCCTTTGCGTTTTACATATTCTCGCAAATCAAGCCGCGAGCTGAGGATTTCACCTTAGGGGAAGTCTGAAGGGGTTGGGGGAAAAAAAGAAAAAATGAAAAGCTCGATTGATCTCATCCTAGACCTATTCTCATTGTTTACTGAGGGTTGCTGAAGTGGTTGCTTTAAACTTGCATACGAGGGGGGAGTGGGGGTTTATAAAAATTGCGTCGCGGGGAGCGGGGTCTTTAGTGGAAGTTACTATAACAAGCCTCTCAAGTCATTAAGAAAACTAATCTTAGCCTAACACGGCTCTCAGGTTAACTGGAGTAGGGGGAAAGATAAAGATAAACTCATGAAAAAAAAAAGAAACAAGAAAAATAGGACATCCAAGCCCATTCGGTAAAAAGCACCAACACCGCCCAAAGCTCACATGGCCACACTAGGGAAATTGCCTGAGAGGGGGGGACTGTTCACTGAAATGTCGCAATCTACCTAGAAGATCGTCATAGGGGAGTCAAAGGAGTTGGAGGGGGATCTATATTTAAGTTCTACGCGTACTTCTTGGACCGGGCGCAGGACAACCGGAGATAGGCGTGAAGTTGGATTTGGGAAGTGGAGGGGGAGCGGAGGGGATTTGTAAAGTTGCGATCGCAAAACGAACTCCTGGAACGAGAAATTCTAGATAGGGACAGAAAAGAAGAAAAGTGCGGACATCTGTTGGGTGGGGCAAAAAGACAAAAAAAGAATTAGGGGGGGGGTGAAAGAGGGAGGAAGGAAAGTCCTCCTAGACCTTGCAAGGGGAAACAAGTCCCTTTGAACATATTGACTGGTTTAGGGGGGAACCACGTTAATCCGGAAAATGAATCAAAAGTGAAGAAGGGAGAGGGAGAACAGAAGGGGGGGTAGGGATCTAGGAGTGTCCTAACCCCAATCCACACGTGCTGTACCAAGGAAACTCATGGATTATTTCAATGTTTGGAAAGCAAGCGGTAAAAAAGAGAAGGATAAGGCAGGAGCCTCATGACCATTACCTCCCTTCCGGTGGGGAAAGGAATCAATGCCTGGGTGTAAAAAAAAAAGGGCGACGAGTTAACGTAAGAGCACCAGAGGAGGTTCAGGGGATTGGGGGCGACCTGACTCCTCAATAGGAACGAGGAGTGGTTGGTTTTGAATCCAGGGGGCAATGGGGAGGAAGAGAAGAGTGGAAAATCAAACTTTGTGAAATGGCTGAGATGTCCAACGAAAGAAAAAGAAAAAACGGAAGAAAATCTGATGACTCGAACAAAAGAAAAAGTTTCAAGATGCCAGGAGGGAGGGGGAGGAACTTTCGCGAGGGAAGTAACCTCATTCGCAACTTGGATCTCTGATTGGCAAATTGAATAAATTGTCCATCCTGAGGTGGTAAAGCAGATCCGGGGGGGATAACAGGCAGACCCAAAAAAGGAGGCGGCAAACAACAGGAAATAAAGGAAAAAGCACCAGCAGTGCACTGGTATCTATCTCTAGCAACAAAAAAGAATAGAGGGGAAAATCACGCGTGGGAGGGAGGAAAAGTTTGATTCCCTTACTTTCCGCAAAGGGGTCTTCTGCGGTGGGTGTCACTTCGGATGGTCGCTCTTGGGGCGATCAGAAGACAGCTTGCCCGCCGCAAGCTTGCAATTTTCTTCACCCGTTTCCACTGGCGAGGAAAAAGAGGCGGAAGGAAGAAGAGGGCGCAAACGAAAAAAGACACAAGAAGAGGCATCCGAAAAATTACGCTTGGCCGTTTTCAGGGTGAGAGGTTATGCAAGGTCTTCCTTCATGCGGCCAGAGTCACTCCCTTTACAAAATCAAAGGGATAAATCGAAAGGGACAACTATCTTACTGGGCACAGAGTGCTGGTGAACCTCGGAATAAAACCCAGCCTCGCGATGAGTGAGCGTCACGAATCTAAAATTAGCTCTTACACGACCGTGGAGCGGGGGTACATGGAACGCCGTGTTGATTTGGAACAACAAAAAGGAGTTGGTCCGTTCGGCCGGAAATGGGTATGCAGTAGCAGACAATCACAGTGAGGAACCTATCTGAGGACCCGAATTGCGCGAAGTGGATATTTGGGGAGAAGGAACCAAAGACCTCAGAGAATTCAGGGGGCAAGTGGGAAGCGGGAAAAAAGAAGCATGGGGTTCCGCTACGAAAGGGCGTTTGACATTTGGACAGTTGCTCTTGCGCTCCGTTCTTTTAGTTTAAACGTTGTCGGGGTAAAAATCTCCACCAAGACTGGAAAGCACGGCGAGAAGGAAGGAATCGTTAAGAATTCATTTTTGAGGGGGCAAAAACAAACCAGCGGAAGCACCTGTTGGGGGGCGGTCCGTGAGGGAAGAAAGAGGGGAAGAAAAAATTAGAAGGGCTAAAGAAATCACTGTTTAGAAAAGAGTCGATCCAAAATTCCCAAATTCCTTAAAGAGAGTGAGTTGCTACGACCCGTTAAAGCATCGCATAAAAAAGATAGAGGACAAGAAAAAGAAAACTGGGAGCCCGATCGTGACGCGCTCGAGATAAAAAAAAGAGCTTGCTCAAAACTGTGAGGCGGAAAGTTAGAACGGCCCAGTAAAAAAAAAGGGAGTCATCGAAGGGGGGGGCAGTGACTGGGGGGTTGGGAAAAAACCTGGCGTGATGAAGGTGATCATGGTCATGGTTCATGGTTTGGTAGGTTGGATTGGGAGAGGGAAAGAAAGGGACTGGACCTCTGTCACGAAAGAAACTGCGAACGGGTCGGGAGAAGAGATTGGGGAAGGAGCCGTTTCGCGCCAGAGGAATGGGTGAAAGGGACTCCAGCCCTCTCGCACACCGAAACTAAAGTGCTATTGTAGCCTCGATACAATGCAGCGCATAGACGTTGGAACTCACAGCCCACGTAGCCCCAGAGAGGGGGGGGAGAAACTGGGGTAGAGGCTAGAAGGGAAATCGAGATATTCATGGTGGCCGTTCGCCTGATCACCACCGGGGACCTCATTGGCAAAGAAAGGGCAGAAACGAAATGACTCCTGTGAAAAGACATCAGGCGAAGGGAAGGGGGGAGGAAAAGCGGCACAGGGAATCGAAAAGGGGGGGAAGGGCTTGAGATCCTCCAGGTCGTTATCTCACATCGTCCGCTAGAACGAACGAAACGAGTGCTTGATCCCAAAAGGCCGAAAGGGAAGGAGAAGCGAGGAGAAAGGTATTCGGGTTCCTCGTTTAACGGGGGAACTAATCACCGTCGATCAACCCAAACGGCTTAGAACGCCAGGCAATAAGGGGGAAATCTCTCGTAAAACAACAAAAAACGTTTGAGATTAAAATGAGAGGGGGCAGGAGGGCTGGGGGGCGGGTCGGCGGTGAGGTAAGAACACGTGGAAATAACAAACAGCATCCGCCGACTCGCAAAAGGGATAAGACTTAGAACATGGACCGAGAGATGGTGGAAAGATGGAGCAAGATGCGGGTCAGGCTGGAAGAGCTACTTTGGAGGCACTATTCCTGTAGGTCACGGCCGGGAAAAAGGGCTGCGGAGGTAACCATGACGGGGGGGAGCTGGGCTCTTACTTCGCTCGTGATTGGGGAGGATGTCTGACACCTGAGGTCAATTAAATGGACTGCTTTACAATGAGAAAGGGAGACACAAGGAGAGGAGTGGAGAACCGAGACCGAGAGGTTCGCGATATGACGATAAGTGGACGGAAACTGAGAGGAACGAGAGACTTTCGCGCAAACGATGGGGTATGAAGGGGGAACTGCACTTGCGTCGAGTGAAAGGACTGGGTGGCAAAAAGGGGAAAGGAGGGGGGAAAAGGAGAGACCGAACAAACGCGCATCGCAGGGACGAGCAAGAGGCAGAGGCAGACGACAGAATAGAAAGAAAACACCGAAACCAAAAGAACATGAATACACTAGAACCCAGCCCAGAAAAAAATAACCAAAAGCCAAAAGCGCACTGCCACAAGATTGCCAGTCTGGAAACTGTGTCAGGTGAGAAAGAGCGAAGAGAAACAGAGCAAGCTCGGGGGATCGAGCGCGTCAGAAGATGGGCCTCAAAAGGGAGTGGAGGTGGAAGAAAGGACTGTAAACTCGATGAGCTACTTTATGAAGCAGGAAATATGGGGACGGAAGCGTTGGATTTTGGGATCGTCGTAAGTGCGCGAAACAAGTTGAGTCGGTCTCCCGTGGCAGGGGAAAAAAAGAACCAAGGGGGGGAAGGGGAGGCGGTGATGCCGACGAAAACAGGTGAAGTGACAAGCTTTGGTGGGTGAAAAAAAAGGAGGTGACCCGGGAAGGCTGGGAAAGACCGTGCCGGCCATGCATGTGCAATAAAGGACTGGTTTATATTTTGAACCGCGAACAGGGGAACGCGCAAAGAACAAGAGAGAAGTTAAGAACGGCAGAGGGGTAGGGGGGGGGCTGCTCAAGACCGCAAGGGGGCCGAAGCAAAAAGGGCCAAGCGTGGTACCCGGAATCAGGGGGAGGGAAAGCCCTGTTTTTCAAGAGCAAAAATGGAGGGGGGAACAGCAAATAATCACTAAGTTGGCTTGCCTCCGCATAAGTACCACTACGGAAATAAGGAGGGGGGGGGTCCAGACACACACGGGGCGGAAAACATTCACAAGACATGTGTACCGAGAAAGTGGGACTACCTATCTTCAGGTATGAAAAACGAAGAAGGGCTGGGGTGGATGAAAGTTTTTAAAAGAAAGAGGTGAGAATGTTGCCCTGACGGGGGAGATGATCAAGCTTGAAGCGGGGCCACAGAATGAAAAGAAGAAAAAAAAAGACGAAGGAGGTCAAAAAAGGAAAACACCTTATTTTCGATAATCGGGGAATGGGACTTAGGGGGGGGCGGGGGTCCTTGTAAAGAAATTGAAGATGCTCGAGGAGAAAGGGTGCCACTGGGAAAGAAAATTGCCAGCCTTGGAGGTGGTAAAGCAAGAGGTCTAAGATCGCACAAACGAGCGAAAAAAAACGTCAGCTTGAACAAAAAAAGGATAAAAAAAGGGAAACGAAGAGGTTGGGAAAGACAGGGGGGCACGTGGCG
>Ga0179593_1395764_pt1 | contig 14383 bp, 18 predicted proteins | sample CZODoug2_1_08_16_FD_185931 | JGI IMG/M metagenome (GOLD analysis project Ga0179593, IMG submission 185931) | Vadose zone soil fungal communities from Angelo Coast Range Reserve, California, USA - CZODoug2_1_08_16fungal (PacBio error correction) | ecosystem: Environmental > Terrestrial > Soil >...
TTCTTGGACGACTTTATATGGTGGTGTTGCCCGAAAAACGAAAATGGTTTGCGTGGATCACGCCTAGAGTGAAACAATTCACCCAAGAAGGCATAACTGAAAGAAGTCCGAGGCAAAAAAGAAAAAATTCCCGACAAAACAAACGATGGTCTTTGAAAACGAGGGGAGGGGTATAAACCCGAACTGAAGCGGGGGGGTAGAGGTGGCGGTTGAAAAAACAAAAAGGTTGGAACTACAAAACAACCACAAGACAAAGGTCAAAGGGGGATAAAGAGACTAGACGGTAAAGGGCCCGCGGAATCTGTTTGTCACTGTGCCGGAGGATGGACAAAAAGAACCCCAAAAAAGGGGGGGAACGCCGAAAAGAGGGGCCATCAGCGGGGGGGGTGGGGGGGTAGAACTTCCTAGCAAAACAAACACACCGGTGGAGAGCGGGGTTTTGTGGCTTGAAGGGCCGGGGGGGGGGAAAAAATCAGGGGGGGGGGTTGGGGGAAAAAAAAAAAAAAAAAGGGAGGGCCACAAACTACGAGGTTCTAGAGCTTATGGGGTTTTCAGAAGCTAGCGCCCAAAAAATCGCTAAAAACAGCAAACGTTTCTAAAGGGGGGGGCAAAAAACCCAAGGGCCGCAAACCATGGGAAAAAAAAAGACAAGAACCAAAGAGCAACCACAAAGACGTAATCAAGGCCACGAAATACTACTGGGAGAACAAAAAAAAGAACTGTTCAGCCCAAGGAAATGAAAATGGGGACTTTTGCACGACGCCGTCATGGTTGCAACCGGAGAGTTTCATATGGCCTCCAAAAAAAAAGGTGGGGGGGGGGGCCGAAAAGAGGTTTAAAAGGGTCTGGAAACTTGTCGGGTAAAGGAGGGTTAGGGGTAGCGTGGGTAGAAACTAGGGGGTGCAAACGACTTTGGGGAGGTGGGGGGAACCAAGAGAGAAACAGGTCTGAATGCCTGTATATAATTTTGACAACTGAAAAGTTTGTGTCTGGGGTATCAAGAAGTACAAAGGAGTCCAGAAACTGCTGGGCCAGTGTTGTGTCAAAATAAGTTGGTACTGCACAGAAGCCAACTCTGGGGTATAGAAACGTTTTATACTGGGGGGTACGAATTCATAGATCCTCCGGGGAGATTGATATTCATAACCAGCATGGGGGCCCGGGGGGGATGAGGAAAAAAACGCTCACGGGGGTCAATGTGACGGGAAAACTAGGGGGTTCAAGATAGTGACGGAAGGCATGACCACAAAAAGCCTGGTAGCGTTTAAGCGGTGAAAAACGAAGCCCACAGGGAAGAACGGGCAAAGAAAAGGGGTTTATGTGGAAATGGGAATTACGAGTGCCGGGGTGACTGAGGAAGACAACCCAGAGGACTGCACCAAATTAAGAAAGTATTTCTGCGGGACCGCCCGGAAGGGGGGGGACACGGCCCGTTTGGCAATTGGGGGCCAACGGTGTGGGGGTCTATGTAGGCGTGAGCGTCCCCGGTGCCTAAATTTGTGGGAGTCAAGAAAATGCAATCAGTCAATGGGGGGTAAAACTCAAAAAGATTAAAACGTGGCACGTGTTTGTACAAAATGGGATTTTGTGGGAGAAGAACACAAGCTTTCAGGAAAATCCTTTGTGGGGTTGGCAAAAAAAAAAAAGGGGGGAAACCGGCGAAGCGGAAGCTAAGAAAAGGGGAAGGGGTCAAAGAGACGAAGAATCAACAGGAACAATACAACCACAACAAGTGGAACTAAAAGCATAAAGGAGAACTGTTTCGAGTAGCCAGCCACACAAAAGGTCCCGAAAGGGAAAGTTGAGAAAGGGGGAAATGGAAATATGAGCACCGCCGCAAAAAAACAAAGAAAATCACGGGTAGACGAAAAAAAGTTGGCAACAAAAGGGGGGTTCAAAAAACCGAAGTCCAACGAGAAACCACTGGAGCGCGAAAGCAATGCATAGGTGTGGTGCAACGTGAAGTTGGAAGGCAGCCGTTTGGGCCCAAGCAACAGACCTTTTCCAAAGGAAAGGGAAAGGGTGCCCAGGTCGAAAAAAAGAATCGAGATGAACCCTAAGCACGGGACGACACCAGCCAGCGTAGGCTGGGGGAGCAGGAACCCCGGTGGGTTTGGTGTCCAAAGATCAAAGCCGGGGGTCAAAAAAAAAGAACTTGAAAAAGCAAGGGGAGCGGATCGCCGGGTAAGTCAAAAAGGGGATCCGACATAACGTGCACGGGAAAATTTTTTTGTACACCCCACGGTGGCGTGACGCGGGACCCAATGTTGTAATAAAAGGGGTTGGATGAACGCGGAACCACGCTTGAGAATGGGTTGACACCAGTTGATGTCTCAGGGCGCGAACCCAAAAACGTTGAAGGGGCGCACTCGCTGTGAAAAAAAATGACGTGAAAGCAAAAAGGCCGGCCTGAATAGCCTCAACAACAAAAGGGGGAAAGAAAAAAAAGAAAGGACATGGGCACCGATGGCGTCAAACCAAAGCCGTGTCAATAAAGGGGCGGGACAATGGGAGGAGCCCGTTGAAGGCGGTCAGTGACCACGCAAACTTGGAAAAAGGATCCAGGTCACATTGAACGGTCGTCAACTGAAAAAAAAGTTACGGAAAGCAAAAGAGGAGGGTGGTCACCTGTTCGAGAAGCGCCACGAATCGTGAAAAAAAAAGTCGAACAAAAAGTTCATCTGGGGAAAATCCGAAGAGGACTGGAAATCTCAAGACGATCGGGCGCGTCACGGTAAACAGGGGGCTCGGTCCAGAAACGGGGAAAAAAGACTTCGGGAAAAAACAAAACCCACTAATCATGTAGAAAACAAGGGAGAAGCAGACGGGGAAAAGGAGGCGGTGGTCTAAACGAGTAGACTTGGGGGGGGGGGGGAAATCGCTGAGTGTTGCGGGGCAAACCCAAAAACTCTTACAAGAAAGGACAAAGGCCCCATGTACGCTTGACCAACTTTAAATTAAAACTCAAGGATTAAAACAAAAGCGGGAAAAACCCAGTCGAAGTCTCAAACAGGAAAAAAGCCGATCATTTACCTAAATAAGGATGGAATGGCAGTGGAGGGGGTTGCCGGGAGGAGCGCTAGCGTGGGTGGGGGGCGAGGGGAAGTCATTTTGGTACAAGGTTCGAAAACAAATTCAAAATGAAGGGGCCGCAAAGGAGGGGGTGTCGGACCAGACCTCGAACAGGGGGTGCCCTTCAATGGGGAGGCAGAGAAAAACGTCGGGGGGTGCGCAACTTAGGGGGAGTACTAAGGGACACATACAGGGGGGGTGGATGCAGATCTTAGATGATGGAGCTGTGGTGGATAAAATAAACATAAATCAAGTCTGAACAAGGGGGTGGGACTGGTGTTAGAACAACAAACGGCGGAGAAGAGCGAAGAGCGCAGTAGCGGTACTGGCAATGGTGTAGGACAAAGAGAGGAGGCATCTAAAAACCAAAACAACCATAAATTACTCGGTCTGGGCTTGGTTGCACCAACGGTCAAAAATAGGGTGTGCGGGGACTGGAACAATGCTGTCTGGAGGGGTCACGAACTGGGGGGACTGAAAAAAAGCTACCAACGTCCTTAATGGGTCAGAACTGCTTCAAGACCAAGAACTATGCAAAATCAGGGAAACTCCAAAGGGGGGCCAAGAAAAACCGTAACTCATAACTATCGCAAGGCAAAATTAACGAAATACAGAACGGCTCGAAAGTCAAAAAATGCAAAGGGGAAACCTATTGAGCAAGGGTGAGAGCCCTTCGAAAAAAAAAGTTCCTAGAACGGATGGTAAGAAAAACGGGGGGGTCCATGGGGTTAAATAATGGGGGGGGGGCTAAATCGTCGAAAAGGGAAAAGAAAGTCGGGGAATTCGAAAATCAACAGAACAATGGGAAAGGACGAAAAGCACGTGGGAAAGTGACAGGGACACGGCAACCTACAAACAAAAAAACCGACAAGATTATATGGGAAGATTCATCTGTGGGGGTGATCGCCGCACAGACCAAAACAATAGAATAGGGGGGGGAAAGGAATTCGGGGACCAAAAGGCAAATAGCGTTGACCAGAGGGCACCAACCTGGGAACGAAAAAAAAAAAGGGCTTGAAGGGGAAAGACCTAGTCAACTAACTGCCCGTCCAATGTGCCAACTGCACGAAGGGGGGTCAAAACGGTCAAAGTAAACCAGTAAAAACCTGTTTTCAACAGCACTTAATTCTGTAAGTCACCTTCACACGTGTGAAACCAAAAAAAAACCCTCCCATCGACAAATCACAGTCGGGGCAGGAAAAGATTCTACTGATCAAAGGGAGGAACCTGCCACAACGGGGGGGGAAAAAAACACCAAGGGGGACAACTTGAATTAAAAAGGGGGGAGAAAACCAGGTGAAAGAGAAAAAGGGAAAAAGCACACAAAGGGGGGGAGGGGAAGGAAAACGGCGCGAAACTCGTAATGAAATAAAGACAAAACACGTGAAAAGCCGCGCTTGTAAAGAAAAAGGTTGTCAAACATGGATGCCGAGAAACAACAGGGGAGGAAAAATATGGGGGCCAAAAATCTCCTTGGAAAAAAAGGAAAAAAAAAAAAGGAGGCGTTGGGCCAGAAAGTATCAAAACCAGAAAGGCAGAGGAGGTTTCCTGGGAGTTTGATTTCTCATGATCCAAGTCAGAGCCGCCCTATCGTGGTCGGAAGGTAGGGGGCGACCGTTTCGGACAGGGGGGGGGGGGGGAATATGGTCATTCAGGCACTTCCGCCCGTTGGAAACGGCCACTGAAAAAGTACGTGACCGGGGGGGAATGCCACTTTACTTACAATGGTGGGGGATGGTTGCGCTGGGGGACGGTTGTAAATCGGGGCCCCCGCACAGAGAACTGGTTTACGGCGGCATAGCCTAAAAAAAAAAACGGCTGGGGGGACGGGGGGGGCCATACACAAACAGGGGACGATAAGGTGAAAAATAGGGGGCAAGTACCCAGACGAAGGAATGAGAAAGGAGAGAGTATGGAGGGAAGAATAGAGCAGAATGCCCACAGATCTCTCAGGGACAAAAACGCGAGTTACAAATTTCTGTCCGAGAGATGGAATAGGGGGGGCGAAAAGACCTATATCTGAGGTAAAAAAACAAAAAAACCAAAGACTACACGGGAAAATCAAACGGGAAAACTGAAAAGAAAAAAAAAACTTGGCAATCTCCGGTGGGGGCGTGAACGTCAGAAAGTGGGGGAAAACTAGACAAGCGAAACCGATACTCTGATGCGGCCGGTTTTCGGGGAGACACCTTCCAGGGAGGGAGGGGGCACCGCTGTGTGGGGTGTGGGGACAGCAAAAAAACTAGACGTCAAGAGGGCATCAAGGAATGAAATTAAAGGACGCTGTTACGGTCCGAAGACGTGTGGGAGCTGTTACGTGTAGGGGCACAGGGGTGGGGTTGAATCAACTCACAACTACTGTACACAAGAAAACCAACAAAACAAGATACAGGGAAGGGGGGCAAAAACGGAGGGGGGAACGATGAAAATGAAATAAACGAACAAAAACGCCCTGGCAACACACAACAAGCATTGTTCGCACCGAAGACAGGCGCAGGCGGGATAGGAGGGGAGAGTGTGCACCGGGGGACGGGTTTTGAAAAAACACAGTGGGGGTTGACGGCCGACGCCAAAAAAAAGGCTCTTAATCAGCTTGAGACTACTTGAGGGACACAACAACAAAAAAAAAGAAGCTCATTTTTGCAAAAAGTTTGGTGGTTCGAACTTGGTCAAAAAGGAAAATAAGGCTACTCCGAAAAAAGCAAGCATTTTAGCTAAGAGGAAACAAAGGGGGAAGCATGGGGCACAAGCGGGGCCTCCACAGACTTAACCTCGCTTAAAGGAGAACTAACGGGGGGGTGAAATGCGGGTTCGGCGTGCTCAGGGAAAAACGAAGTTTTATGAAGAAAAACCCCGCCCAAAAGAAACAAACCACGAAAAAAAACCATTGAGGGAGACAGGGGCGCCGTTTAAGCGGTGGGGGGCAGGCTGCAGGGGTGTTAAACCCTCACTGAAGGATACAAATATGACATGACAGGGGACCGAAAGGCGCCTGAGAAAATCCACATGGAGCAGGCAATGGGGGCAAGTTCACTTGGCAAAAAAAAAAAAAAAAGGTGGAAAACTAGAGGGCGAAAGGGGTCCGGGGATGGGCAAAAACAGAACCTAAAAAGAAACATTTTCCGGGCTAGAGGAAAGCGACGAAAAACTCGGGGTTGATGGGGGAAAGTTAAGAGAACCCATAAGTCATGAGAGACAAAATAAATCGATTTTGCCGGGACAGGGGAAAACCGGGACTGAGACCACCCGCCACCGGTGGGGCGGGGCAAGAAATACACTCTGTGGGGGGGGAGGAGGTAACGGGGCCGGCGGGGAAAATCATGCAAACCACTTTCATTGCCGGAGGGGAGGGTCGGAAAAAGCCGGGGGGGGGGAGGAGGCTTGGGGGTGTCACAACGAGCAATGGAGGACCGCCAACTGTCAACTTGTTGCGGGCTGCGAAACAAAAAAAATGCCTTCCACCCACGATCAGAAGAAGAAAAAGAGTCAAACAAAAAAAAGGGAAGGGAGGAGGAAGAGAGATGGAGCGAAGAGACTGGGTGGGGCGAAATAGCAACTAAATCCTTTGGGTCAAGCGGGCTAACCAGGGTTGCCAAAGAAAACGCGCCTCAAAACCCAAAACAGAAACTTTCGAATACTAAAGGGCCACTCACATTAAATGAAAAAAAAGGAAGACAGAGAAAAAAGTCGGACAATGCGCGGTAAAAGCAAAACCAGCAACACGGGCCGGGGGGGTACGCAAGAAAAGGGTAAAGGGAACGGTACAAGAACCGGCCGGGTGAAAGGGGGGAGACAGCGGAAAAAAAATCAAAAAAAAAGCGTAAGAGCGCCAGTCTAGGCAGGGAAAAGGCCATGGGTGGGAAGGTAAATGACAAACTGCGAAAGAAATAAAGTGGAAGAAAAAATAAGTCCAAAGCCCGCTCCGCCGTGAAAACGGGAAAGATCGACGGGTAAGGTAAAATTACCATCTGGGGATAAAGTCAGGTCATCTTTGTTGTACCACCGGGAAAGGGGGTATAGACTCAAATCAGAAACAAAACCCCAAAACGGGAAGTTGTAGAAGACGTGGGGCTGGATTTTTCATCCTCCAACCCAAAAAAGGGGCAGGAAAAACAAAAGTACGGCACGACCAGAAACAGCATTCCACCAGTTTGGAAAGGAAAATACGAGACTTAGAGGTGGGGGAGACAAAGAACCAAAATGGTCTTATCGCACCTGGGGTGGTGGGGAGGAAATGCAACTAGGGACAAAGGGGGGAGGAAACAAGGGTAAAAAAAGGACGGCATGTCACTGGGGGGGTTGGGGGGGCGGAGAAAAAAAGACGGGGCCGGATGAAAAAAATATTGTTCAGAATTGAAACAAAGTGCGCCAAAGAGTGACCTGGAGTATGACCGTGCCGGGAAGAGCCTACCAAAAATCTTGGGAGGTTGGAAAAATACAGGGGGGGAAGGGGGGGGATGGGGGGATAAAAGACCTTCCGCGGGGGTGAAAGCCAAGTAAAGGTTTGAATGTAAAAAGTGAGGTTGGAGAACGAAAAAAAAACAATTAAACAAAGGAAGAAACACATAGGCTAAGAAGGAGAAACCAGGAATAAGCAATAGAAAAAAGGTTAGCCAGGGCCAGAGATTCTGAGACAAGAAACGAGTTACAAGCCCGAAGAGAGAAGGCAAAAAAACAGGGGAATCGGGGTGGAAAGGGAAACACATTTTGGGGGAAAATTCCAAGAAGTACGGCCAAGGGAAAGGTTCTAAAAAAAAAATCATGTAAAGTGGGGGGGGGGGAAACCATGGGGTTCCCGTTGGGAGAGCCGGTTTGGTGGGGGGGTGTGTTGGTCCCAGCCACTCCATTTGTGCGACACAAAGGGGTTGTAGGCCCGGGGGGGGAGGGAGACTGGTGGTCTCAAATCGAGTGTGGATTTTAACCTCCGCAGGAGGAGGGAGAAGGCCGCAGCTGGGTCAAAACAAACGCAGATACAGGATGCCAGGCGGGTCAAAAAACCATTAAAAAACTACAAGAATCTACAACACAGCGACAAAAACTCCCAACACGTAAGCCCGCCACAAAAAAACCACCAAAAAAAAAGATCTGGGTAAAAAAAAGAGTAGTGAATGTTAATCACAAAATAAATGGAACTCGTGTTCATCATCCTGGTTAAGTTCCTTCTTGACGAAAAGAAATGGGGGGTTCAACACAGTAGGACTGGGGGAATTTCAGGCCAGTTTAAACACTCGAAAGGGTGGACATCTGGAACTGTGTCTTCATTGGGGGACGGGATGTAAAGATGGGAGAAACTACGTTTGAAGTCAAACGGACAAGGGGGGATTGCCCAAAAAACGCCGCTGAGGACCGGTGCGTGGGATTAGCCTCGAAAGAAAAGGTTAGGGGAACCATTCATTGTAAAGTTCGTATCGTAACCGTCCCAAAAAGTACGTGACAAACACTGCAAGGGGGAGGGGAATGGGGGGGGTGCAAAAAAAAAAGGGACTTGGAAGTCCTACGGCAACAAGGAGCAAAACAGGTTCTGTAAAAAGGACTTCAAGAGCAAGGCCGGGGAGGAAGGTTAGGGCCGAGAACATACACCTTGGGGAAAAAAGCAGGCAGGGGTGCAAAAAGGTGGGTTTTCAGCGAGGGGGTCAAGTGGTAGAGGACGTGCCCAAAATATAGGTGGGGGCAGTTCCTGCACCAACATGAATGGCTATCTTTCAGACGGTGGCAAGGGGGATGGAAAAAAAGCTTCCCGTTTGGCGGGGAAAAAGCGTGAAAGGAAATTTGTTGGAAGGGGGGGGGTGTTGGGAACAAAAGAAATGAAAAAATTAAGGGGTGGCCACGGAGGGGAATAGCACACAAGGGGGGAATTCGCCGTCACCACCATCGAAGTGGTTGGGAATTCGCCGGTGGAAATCGAGAAAGTGGGGGGGGGGCGAGTGGGGAAAAACTGTGTCGGCAAAAAGCCCAAAAACGTGTAAGTGGTGGGTTTGTGGGTTTGACTCCTGGGAGGAAAAAAAGGGGGGAGTTCACGTGGTCCGGGACGGGTAGGTGTTCCAAAAAGAGGCAAAAACAAGGGTCCTAGGAAAGGGAAGGGAAGTAACGGGGGAAAAAGGTGTTGGGTTTGTGTCGCAAAGCCAGGTTTAGCGCCACAATCGCAGGGACCCAAGGCCACCGTTTGTTCCCGGTTCGAAAACGGGTAGCAGAACGGCAAAATGCAAACGATTGGGGGCTGTGTAAACCAAACCTGAAGAGCCAAAACAAAAAAAAAAAAAAAATAACCAGGTACCGCGGGAGGGGGGGGTGGGGGGGGGGGGGGGGGGGGGGGGGGGGGGGGGGGGGGGGTTGGTTGGAGTGGAGGTAGAGGGGGAGTGGTTGGGTGGGAGGGGGGGTTAAAACACAAACAAAAACAGAAATGTGCGAAGGGACGCAACCCAACAGCACGTCACAAAATCATTAAGGTGGGGTTTCCCCGATTCCATGTCTAAAACTGAGAACAAAAGAGAGACGTCTGGGATGACTCTTCAACCTCCACACTTGGGGAAAAACAAACCGAAAATACCCCGCAGGTCCTTAACGTGCCCTGAGCGGGGGGGAGAAACGTGCAGGACTGGGTTGGAGGGGAATGGGGGGGGTCACAACGTCCTTGAGGGTCCATCAGGGTTCAACGACAGCCCCCACACCCACCGGGGGGGTGTCAAGAAGGGACCTGAAGTCAGGGACCAAAAGGGAACTTAGAAGGGTTTCAACAAATCGAACACTTCTACACAAAAATAGAGTGAACGGAACCACCAGAAATACTATGTGGGGCCCGACAAAATGATGGGGACCCGACAAGAAAAAACGGGGGTGGAAAAGCACCTGGGGACTTGACTGGAAAGAAAAAAAAAAAGAGGAGGGTACAAAAAAACCGGGACGGAACCAAAAAAAAAAAAAAGAGATTACTCAAGGTTGTCCGACGTGTTGTGCACAGGGAGGAGGGTGACAAGGGACCGGAGACCCAGCGGGCCGTTGGGTTGGGGTAAGAAAGGGGTGTAAACGGCGGGGAGAAACGATGTTTCTGGGGGTGAACACAAGGGTTGAAAAACAGTAACTCGGCAGGGCGGGCCAAGGAAAGGGAAAAAGTCCGAGCTCAAGAAGAAAAGTCAAAGGGCCGTATCTCTCAGAAAAAAAAAACACAACCAAAAACTTATTTAGATTGAAATTAAATAAATAGGCACTAGTTCAGGAAATAGGCAGGGGAGGCTTCAAACTCAGGGTCTTCATCAAAAAAAAAGCGTTTCCTTGACACGGTCCACGGGCACAGGTAGGGGGAAAAATTCCAAATGAACCTCAAAAAACGTGGTGTCAAAACCTACCATAGGAGGGAGGTCAAAAAATTAAACACTAACAAATGGTCCGCTTGTGCAACCAGCGAATAACAGACACCAACAGAAATACAAAAAGAGGACGACCAATTCAAAAAAACTGATCCGGGACTGACGTACACTGAGCCTACGACTTTTCACCTGTCAACAGAAAAAAAAAAAGGGAAAACAAAGGTCAGTTGCAACACTCCGCTTATTTAAACCAAACCCCCGAAGAGTCAACGGCGCAAAAAAACGCCCAGGACACTAAGCAGTCCCGGGGGCATGTTGGGCAGTGGGTCACAAACGACAAACGGGAAAAAAGGGGAAAACGCATGGAGCCATTTAGGGTGGGGGGGGGTGCGTGTTTGGGCAACGACACGCATGGGGAAAAAAAAGGACGACCAATTTCAACTGGAGGATTTTGCAAAAAGGTGATACCAAAAAAACTCAGTGGAAAAGAATAACCATCGAACCCACAAGGGCGCGGCGAGTCTGACAAAAAAAAAAAAACAACGAACACATTTGGGCGAAAAAGAGCGCTTAGGGAGGTTTTTTGAAAAAAAGGTCTGGGCAGGGGGGAGAAAAACTCTGATCTGTTTGGAGGCTAAATTTACTAGTCTAAACAGCCAAAGTACACAAAATTATTTGAAAAACGCTGGGGGGTGCTGGTCTCAAAAGCATAAAAACAGTGTTACACAGTGGATTTTCTACTGATTGCACGGGCCCCAAACTTGAAAAAAAAAAAACAGGGGTATGGTGGTCCTCGGTGTTTGGCTGTTAGCTTCGTGCTGGGGGGGACAAAAAAAAGGAAAATACTTACTCGGTGCTAAAAAGATAAGGGGGCGAAGAAAGGGGTGGGGGGCAAAAACACGTACTGGAATGTCCTGCTGAAAGGGAGCATCCAAATTGGTTCTGCTGGGAACAAAATTCAGAACAAAGTTTTTTGCAGAGGATGGGAAAACAGACCAAACGGACTGCACGCCCTCCAGGGGTGGGTCACTCCATCAATGAAGGGGTCGGGGCCACGGAAAAAAGGAGAACGAAGAAGAAGCCGGTCAACAAACTACAAGTCTACCCAAACAAAAACGGTCAAAGTTCAAACCACTGGCGGTCTTGGCACAACTGGGACTCACAAAAGGCGCGACTCAAACAAAAAGTTGGCAAGTCCGGGGAAACAGGGTGGGAACTTTGGTGAACAAGCCCAAGGGGAACCGGAAAATCTTAGAGAGAGGGGGGAACACAAAAAACAAAAAAAAAATCAAAAAAAATTGAAACACGGCATCTTAAGAAACTGGGGACTCTTGGGTAAAAGAAAGAAACCGATGGAAAAAACAGTCAGGTTGAATCTGGGGTATTGGGGAAAAAGGCCAATCTACTATCGTGGTGAAAGACAAAAAATCCCAGGACGGGGGGGAACCCCCGAATTGTATACAGAAGGAACCGCAAAATTGAAACGGAAAGCGGCGAAAACTCGAAAGTTCCAAAGCCAGATTGAAAGGGGCCGGAGGGGAACCAATAAAAAACGGGGGGGGGTAACTCCAACCCACTCTTAAAAACCTGAATGTCTCAAAGGAAAAACCTTTTTGGGGGGCAGTACACACGAAAAAATCGGGGGGAAAGTGGAACAAAGGGACTGAGGGTGAGGCTCGGGAGCACACGGGGAAACATTTGTACCGCACTTCGGGAGGCGTTCGTTAAGCCGTTCATTAGGAACCAAAAAACAGATGCGAGCCCCCTGTAAGCAAGGGAGAACTCAAAAATGCTGAGGGGGGGGAAAACAGATTCCGTCAAACGTCGGGATCAAAAAAAAAGAGGTAAAAGAGGGTGTCTAAAAACTAGGGTTTTAACAGAAAAAAACATGTTAACACTTGGAAAGAAAAAAAGTTTCAACTGTCGCTCTGTGGCAACACATCCTCAGTATAAAAAAATGACAGGAGGCTGAACAAAGGACAAAACTCATGGTTCAAAAAAATGAGGCGTTACACCTGATGGGGATGGGATGGACCAATCACATGAAGAAAAGATAACCTGTACGCGTGGGGCTGTTGAAAGTGGTGGGGGGGGCGCCCAAAAAGTTGGGTGGGGGACCGGGAGGGTAAAAAGGGGGGCGTTCGGCAAACCCAGGGGGTGTGGGGAGCACCAAAAAAAGGGACTGAATACTTCTCTTGGGGGGGGGGCGGGACAACGAGAAATTTTCACTGGACAAAACCTAAAAAAAAGGGAGGGGCTGTTTACAAAAAAACCAAGACCATCCCAGAGGCCCACAAAACCCAAGAAAATCAGGTGGCTCCTCGCGGGCCCATTTTGGGGAAACAGCTGTGGGGGCAGCCCCAACAGGGTCAGGCTGTACCAACAAACCAGGAGAAAAATCACAAAACGGGGGGGACCGGCAGCCAAAAACCTTCGGGGGACAGAAAGAAAAAAACGGTGGGTGGGGGGGAAGGGGGACCTGCAAGCGTGTGGTCTAACACACGACTCACGCCAGAAGGTAACTTAACAATGTATACGGATTTGTCCAGCTCCGTGGCGGCGCGGGCCCTCCAGTGGGGGGGGAGGGTCCTTAAAAATCGATAAGCGGAAAGACAAAAATTGGCAAGGAAGGGTGGGGGCCTGGAAAACATGAACTACGCATCAAGTTGTTGTGGCGGGAGCACTGTTACGAGGGGGGGGGGGGGAGGGTGTCTGTTATAAAACGACTTGGCCGCAACCCACAAGACGATTAAAGCGTGGGGGGTAGAAAAAAAAACCACTCGACAGGGCTTCAAGGGCAAAAAAAAAAGGAAGATTGTCGCCTACCAAAAACAAACCCTATTGCGGGACCTAAGAATCCGGGAGAGGGGGTGGGAAAAAAAGTTTGGCACACCCTAGTTGGGGAAAAATGAGGAAGACAAAAAAGCTTCTCGACCCGAACCATACACCTATAAAAGCCGAACCGAGGTAAACCAAGTGTTTCAGCCACAGTGTACTACAGACATCCAGAAAAACACAGAGCTCTTCCCAGGAGCTCACTCAAATCAATGGGGCGCATCTAGAAACATGGGAAGGATGGTTCATACAACAGACTGAAACTACCTCGGGGGTCGGGAGAACACCGGTACGTCAAACCGCCGGAAGAAAAGGTCGGGGCGTTTCAGGGGGGTCCACGTGGGCTTTTAGAAAAACGGGAAAAAGGGGGGGGGAAAAAAGGAACCCCCCTCCAAAAAAAACCGCCTAAAAAAAAAATCGGGGGAGGGACGCGCAGGAAGTGCAGAGAGAAAAATCGGGTGGGGTGGGGGGGAAACAAGCTCCCAAGAAGGCGACTCTGGGGGGGGGACAATGAGTGGAAAAAAGAAGAGGTTAAAGAATGGGGAGGGGATTCGATTGTAAGGAAAAGTTGGATGCACGAAAGGATGAAAGTGGAACTACAGGCCAAGGGAATGTGCTTCTTTGGAACCAACGGGGGGGGAAAAAAAAGACCGACAAAGTTGGGGGGGGCACAGCTACAGCACAGCACGAAAGACGGGGGGGTTATTTGGTGGCACCGGCAACCTTCCAAACAAAACCTTCAGAGAAGGGCTTGGGATTACAAGGCTAACGGGAGGCGAACCCTTCGGGGGGCTGACCTTCGCCTCACAATAAAACCACACTGCAGAACCTGTGTTCTCGGGCGGGGGACTTTTTCTGGTGTTGGTGGGGACAGGTCGGCCCTGCAATAGGGCGAAACCTTGCCTGGAGTTTCTGTACACACGGCAAAAATCATGTGTGGCTAAAAAAGGTGTGGGGGGGGGGAGTCGAAGTGGGGGGGGGGGGGGTTTGTGCTGGGAGGGGGGAAGGTTGGGTCTTTTTGGAGTATTCTCCCAAGGTGTTGAGGGGTCCTTCTTGGGAAAGGGTTGAGGGGGGGGGCGGGCGGGGATCGAGGCGGGGGATGGAAGGGGGAACCCAAGGGGCGGGGGGAGGGGGTTGCTAGACGGTAGACAAGGCGACTCGGTCTCCAGAAG
>Ga0179593_1417716_pt1 | contig 14383 bp, 10 predicted proteins | sample CZODoug2_1_08_16_FD_185931 | JGI IMG/M metagenome (GOLD analysis project Ga0179593, IMG submission 185931) | Vadose zone soil fungal communities from Angelo Coast Range Reserve, California, USA - CZODoug2_1_08_16fungal (PacBio error correction) | ecosystem: Environmental > Terrestrial > Soil >...
AAGGTGAAGAAAAGGAACTTTACAACTTTGAAAAAAACGACTACACTCGAAGGAAAGATAAAAGAATCAAATATAGGAAAGTTTCGTGTAGGCAGAAGGGAAGTGGAAATGATGATCAACTGTCCGGGCCGAAAAAGGGAAAGACAAACACGACCAGCGGAGGCTTCTATGAGGACGCTTGTGGGAGAAAGGAAAAAAACGAGAAAGCGAAAAAGAGGATCGAATGTCACGTGGTTCAGAAAGACGAAGTGGACGAAAAGCCCGGGGAAAGGAAAGGGGGCGAGTTCCTGATCCTTGGGAACTGCCAGATGCGCGTTCTTTGCAAACGAGACGAGAGGAATGGCTCCATGGGCTGTGCCCTAGCAAGCTAGGGAAGTAAAAAGAGAATAAGTCGGGAGACCGAAAATCGAGAAAAGAGGGTGCGAAGCGAAGAAGGACGGATGAAAACGACTAAGTTTCTGTTAAAGGAAAGAAGAATCGCCGGTGCAGAACGTTCGCCGTAGAGGAGCTTGAGTATGGCACTGTAAAGCAAAAAGGAAGCAGCTGGCAGACGGCTTCCCAAGCCAAAAAAAGCAAACCTTCGGCACGGGAGGGCGAGAGTTCCAGATCTATGAGAACTGAAAGAAAGGGCGACCGTAAGGATTTTCAAAGTCGGGGTCGGAGGTCGACGAATCCAGCAAGGCAGAGCATTAGACTACTCGGAGACCGACGGAGACGACCTTAAGACGGGAAGAGACAGCGTCGTACCTCCAGCGCCACGGCAAGGGGGATTGGGGAAAAAAGGTCCACTCCAGGAGAGGAGAAAGTTATACTATGCACGGAAATCGGACAGAACGCTGGCGTGCTGCTGGAAGCAACCCAGGGAGTTACAAAGAGTATCGGTCGCAACAGCAGAAAAAAGAAGTCATCTTCGCAAAAGCCGACGAAAGCTAGGGAAAAAAAGGAAAGCGGCAATCAAGAAGATCTGTATTGGGCAGCTGGTGGATTAATTAGGTGGGAGCGGAGGGGAAACCTGGTCTTAAGGTCGATCAAAAAGAAACCGAAAACGTCGCATTGTCATCACTTCGAGTGCGGTCCGGGACTCTAAACGTAGCAGTAAAAGGAAAGAAATATAGGTACAAACATCTGGGCGAGAAAAGAAAAAAACCAAGAAAGACGTCGCTTATAAACTCGATTGGGTAGCTCAGAAAGGGAAGATCTAATGGGGACACTGTGAGGTTCACTAGCGCGAAGGAGGGAGGAATCCAAAAGAGGTCGATAAAGGATGGTCGCGCTGACCCGAGACAAGAGGAAAGGTCCGGCTTGTAACGAATGACTACGCAGTACCAGTGCCGCTGTGGAAGGGAGGAAAGAAATTCGGTTCGACCAGCGCTGGGACTACAGAACGCAACCGAATAAGATTAAAAATACCCCTACAATTGAACCAAGTCTTTCTGGCGGTTGAAAGAGGGAAGCAAGAAGTGCACCTCTACCTCCATAACCTCTCGGGATGCGGCTGAAGGGGGGGTTTTCGATCCCAAACACAAACCGAAGAGATAGCTCCAGGGGCTGGACTTCTCGCACCTGCCTGCGAGGGACGAGGTGAGGATCTGGAGGAGGGAAAGAGGCAAAGCAAATGCAAATCAGCGCAACAGAGGACCTATGCCTGGAAAAAAAGAAATAGAAAAGAAAGAGGAGAGCTGCGGAGAAACAGGGCGGCTTCAAAAGCATATAAAGAAGGAGGGAGCATGTGAGCTAAAGCAAAAACACCTACCGCTCAGGCCTTTTAAAATGAGGTCACTGGAGGTAGAAAACGGGAAGGATACAAGGCAGGGAAGAAAGGGAAGCCAGGCTGACGAAAAAAACAAGAGCTATTAAAAAAGGGGGGCCCGGCAAGACATAGAAAGAATTACGTAAGCAGGAAGAAAAGCCGCCGTCGTGGGTGGTCCGAGGAGGGGATCCAGAACGAAACCACGAGACGGTGTAAACTATCGAGAATTGCAGAAGGAAGACCCCGTCAACCAGAGGCAGAGGAGTTTGATTACGGGATACAACCTGTGAAAAAATCGGGGCAAGGAAGTCGTTAAACTGGACTTGAAAGCAAAAAAGGGAGAGAACGTGTTCACGCGGGGGGGACTAAAAAACTACGCCGGACGACGACTACTCAAACCTAAGCCCCGTAGGGGAAGTGCGGCACTATCAGAAAGTAGAGGTGAACGCACAAAAAAAAGAAGTGCTCCTCAAGGGAAAATCCGAGAAGACCGAAGCGGTTTGGCATCGCCCTTCCAGCAAAGATGAATAATCCGAAGGAAGATACGGGATTTCTGAGAAACAGGGAGAATAATCTGCGTGCAACGTAGGGGGGAGAGTAGGAAATAGGGGATCTCCCGCGGGTCAAGGGAGGGCTGTGCCCGCCCGAAAAAATCAAGGGCTCAAAAGACTTTTCTGCGGGGGGAACGGAACAAGGGGCCTCCCTCGATACAGACCAGAGGTGATTGAAAAATCAACGTTCAATGGCCTGCTTTGCCCAGAAAATGGTTACTGGGGTTTCGGCCCCAACCTTCTAGGGAAGGACGACCCTTACCTCATTCTGATCCAGACCGGAAAGTGAGAATTGGGGAGAGACACCAAAAAACGCCGAAAGAATTGAAGGTCTCCAAATTGCAGGTGCCGATGCCCGGATACCGAATGACTGACAGAAAATGGAAAGCGAACATCCTTGGAGACCGATAAGCCTCGCTATAGTTCTTGGACAGCTGGAGAAGGAAAAGGGGGACCATTAAAAAAAGAGGTGTTTAACGGCATTCGAAACAAAAAAGGAGGTGGTGTGTGAATTATTCTAGCCCATGAGAAAAAGGGGGTCAAAAAAGTCAGATTGACATACTCCGAAGTATTTAGTTGCTGGCTGGGGGAAAGAAGGGGGAGGAGGATACCCAATCGAAGGAGAGAGGGAATTATGTACTTCCCCTTGAAAAAAGGATAAGATAACTCGAACTAGTATCCTCAGGGGGAAGCGGGAACATGGGTAAAACAAAAGGTGTGTTGAAATGCAAAAGATACTAGTCTGCCTGGTCAACATCGGACACGAAAAAATACGGGTTCTTTAACCGGGGGGGGTATGACATTGAGGAAATGTAGGAGACAAGAAAATCTGGGGTATAGGGGTTGACGCAGGTCGGCCCCCTAAACGTGAAGGGAACCAAGGTGGTCGGTCGAAAGAAGGCGTCATCGCAACTCAGCGAGTGAAGCCTGGAAGATATTCCTTATCAAACAAAAAATGAGCAGGGGACTCCGTGAATGGTATGGTCAGCAGGAGGAGTTGTAGAAGACCCAAAAAAAATCCATGAAAAAGGTGGTGAACCATTGCCGTATAAAGAGGTGGAAGGGGAAGAAATTTCCGTCCTGGCTGAAGGGAGTTAAACGACCAGCAGTGTCGCTTGGACTAGAGCGAGCATCTGCAGGAAGAAAAGAAACAGACTACGAACAGAATTTTTCTCATGAGCGGGGAAGGCTGGCGAGGGATAAGGCGGGGGAGCCTTGGCCGGGCGCTGAAGGGGAACTGAGGTTGGAAGGAGGGGGCAGAAACGACTTCTGCACTTGAGTAACCGCTGCAAGGGGGAAGGAAGACGAAGGGGGATTTCTAGGGCGAAAAAAAAAACAATCCACGCCGTCCCGACGGAGGGGAGGCAACAGCGGCATGTAGAAGAAAAGAAGCTCACACAAACGGAGGATGAGGAAGAGAGATTGAAACGTACCGGTTCCGAACCGCCGTCGGTCCAGGCTTGAGATGAAAATCGCAGCAGTAGGATTCCTCGCTAATGCAACGAGGTACTCAGGCATAATACCAATGAGAAAGTTCCCGAACTGGATCAACGCGGGGAATAACAGCGCGGAAACAGCGCAAAACGCAAAGAATCGCGGCCCGCCTTCAAAATAGCAAAGAGGGAAAAAGCAAAAGGAGGTAAGGAGACTGATTCGATGAGAGGGAACCACCTTACCCTGCTTGGGGATTCAAAAAAAAATAATCAAGACAGGGGGAAAGTGTGCCAAGCTGCACCAAGGACAGCCTGTCCCCACCTACCTGAGGGTGCTGGGATAGTTACAAAAGACGAAGAAAAAATAACATAAACGGGAAGAGACAAAAGAAAACTCGGGTGGTGGATAAGGGAAATAGAGAGCAAAGGAGGAAGCCTTAGCTTGCAATGAAAACTCTAAGGGAGAAAAAGACCACCTAGGAAGACCGGCGGCGGCCGGACGAGGAAACCACTATCACACCGATAAGGGAGGGCGAATTTCATAAAATGGTCATCCACAAGTCAAGACCCGTAGGTTGAAAAAAGGCAAAAGTGCTAAGGAGCGTGTCAAGGACCACCAAAAAAAGAAGTAGGGATAGAACGTCCTCCGCCACAGAGGGAAATCTAACTCTTTACTCCTCTGGTGAAAGGAAGACCTCAGCGACGTTAAGAGAGGTCTTCGTAATCAAGGGTCAGGGCCCTACACAAGAACGAATACTGAGAGAGGGACACTCTACTTACTGAGAACAAACTAAGGGAGGGGCTATAACAGCAACCACTACGGTTGGAGGAGACCTGCACATTCCAAACCACGTTCCCGCTCTGGCCAAGAGAAAATGCCAAGAACGAAAGCGAAGTCAGTGAGGGAAAGAAGCCAGATAGGAGGGCAATGGATGGAACCCTTCTGTAGCCTAGGCCCCGTCAAGGCATACCTAAGAGGAGAGAGGGGGGGGGGTTGTGTCAGATCCAAAAGAGAGGTCCTGACCAATGTCTAAATAATGGGAGGCAGGTCCCGGCCTTGCTCCGTAAACGGGTTTTCCAGGAAACTGGGACACTCCTAAAATGGGAGGAATTCAACTGAAGGGATCGGAACTCAAAATAGGGTAGTAATTCGAAGAGAAAAATTGGGATCAGGCCCCGCAGAAAAAAGGAAGGAGTTTGAGAACTTGCTTGGAAAGAAGAAACGTTGACCCCTCTTAATAAAGGAATTGCACGGAAATAAGCCCCACAAAAACTGCACGTCGATGAAATCTCTCGCGAGAGACTGGAAAGTCGAAAAATTCGCGCCGGAGAGGAATGGTAAGCAGGACAAGTAGGGCGCTCAAGTGCATATGGCGGCTCAAGGAAGGGGGGGACTTACCAGAGAGAGTGCACGACGCAGTCAACGTTTCTGGTGGTAGGCTTACGAAGCGGAAAAGGTTATCGATAAAAAAATCTCTGACCCGATGGGGGGCGGGACAAGTCCAGAAGAAGAAAACAGAAGACGCACGAGCCGGACACAAATCCTTAATCAAACCAAGAAGCTAGGGAAGTGCCTTCACGCGAAAAAGGGAATAGCGTCAAATAACAGTGGGACGGAGTCGTTGCCAGAAATCGGAAAAGAAACAAAGAAACGGGGGGTCAAAGGACAGGGAGACGTCATCTTTCTAGATAAGAGAGAGACTCCGAATCGGGGGCAAAAGGAGTCGCTGGGGATTAACTTCATAAATTCCTTTGATAGTTCGCCGCCTGAAAAGGGAAGAATTGCCGGGCACCGCCAGCGTGAAGTGGCTGGCCCACAAAACGAGAGCCGGATTGTAGCTACGGTCGAGAATGACCTAAAGGTGTCTCAACGGACGCACGGAGAGGTATCGGCTTACAGGAAAGAACTTGCCCTCGTTGCGCGCGATGGGAAGGTCCTAAGTGTGAATAACGAAGAAACGAGGCACTAACGACTTAAAAGGGAGCATGTAAAGGGGGAACCCTAAAAAGAGAAAAGAATCAGTGGGAGGGTGGAGTTTCTGTAGAGAACTAAAGGAGCAACTCACTCGAGACCGGAGCAGGTGCCCCAAACAACTCGGTAGTAACCTACAGAAGACGTCGTCTGAATCGGGGTAGGAGGGTGGAGTCGTACGTTGGGGAATAGAGAACTTAAAAAAAACAAACGAACGATTGGCGACGCACTCAAGTGAGAAGAAGGGAAGCCCCCTCCGCACTCAGAAAAAGAGTTCAGGGAAATGAAAAAATTAGTGACCATGAAAAACGAAAGAAAACAGAGTCGACAATCGGAGAAAAGTTGGAGGAAATCCCTTCTTAAGACTCCTCTAACAAGATCACAGTGGCCCAGTAGAGCGCTCATCGGAAGAAAGAAGAGGGAGAAGCAGACCGCCGAAAGTCTTGCGGGAGTGAGCTCCAGTCCTATTTCAACTGCCCAATGCGGAGCGTGAAAAGATCCCCGACAAAATAGAGTGATGACCAGCACTTTTGAACGCTTTGAGCGAAGGAACAGGGGGAAGAAAAGAAAAACACGTAATCACCATACTTCAGAAAGCATACGCGCTGCTGATGACAGCGAAGGACTCTAAAGTAAAGTCGCGAGAGAAAAAAAGGTGTTTCTTTGCTGCCTCTCCTCGTAACCGCATGAGGGGGGGTCCTTCATCCGGAGCAGGCGTCTGCCGCCTTACCAACTGGAACTGTATATACGTCACGAAAGAGAAACCGGGAAAGCTCAAAAAGCCAAACCACTTGGACGTGCAAATGGAGGACGACGCGGTCGCAGAAAAAAGGATTGGGAAAGGGAGGGATCAAGAGGGAAGGAATTAGCCCAAGAGAGGTAAAATGTGGAGGCGTCTACGGGGGAAAAAAAGCGAGGCGTGTCAATCAAGTTTCCAGTCGGCATCTAACCAGGCTTCAAGACCATCTGGAAGGGAACCAGCTCGCCAAGAAGAAGAATACCAATCGTTCTGGGGGGGGGGGGAGGTGGCCGCTGGGTACTTGGCAAATCCTATTCAAAGCACCTAACAGAAAGAGCCTGAAACCAGTTGCACAGTTCCAACTCGATCGTATCTCGTGCATCGGAGCCCGAAAAAAAGTAGCAAGAAGCCTCGTAAGGAGGAACGCAACAGATGGTCAATCCGATTCATCTCCCCGAGCGATCCTGACTTTGACGGTGCCCGGAATAGATTGCCGATAGAAATCCCATGGCGCCTACACTCTGCAGGGAAAGGGGGCACAGACGCGCCTCGGAAGGGAAAAAAGAGAACAACTACCGCCTTAAAACAATGGTCAAAAGCAGTGACTTGGCGAACCAAGCCCTAAACTCGATTGATCTATAGCTCAATGACAACCAGATCAAACAAGAAGCCTCCCGATGGTCTGGAGCAGGCAGGCTTCGTTAAGAAAGAAAGACATTGCTACTGAGCCAGAAGTGGAAAAAAAGGAAAGAAAAGAGACAAGAAAAGTCCATAAGAGTATATAGGGGTTTATCGGGCATTCTAGTGTAGGGAGTTGGAAGTCGGAATTTCTCTATAGAAACCAAAAAAAAAGGAGGGGAAGTAAAAGAGGGATTGGGGCAGAAAAAGTCAAATTCAAGGGTGCCTACAGAACCGATAACCAATATTTTACTGAAAAGATGAGACTTGGAGTTTATCAGGCTCAGTGCAATGAAAGGCGGAGACAGTAGAAATGTGCCGGTCAGGGATAACGCGAAGGGCCTCGAAAAGAACGACCATCGGAGCTTACTATGAAATAATTTTTTCATGAATATCGCGAAAATCCAACTAGAATGGGCGGTTCATAAGTCAAGGGGAGGGTCAACAACGCACCCGGTTAAAGGCGGGCGAGTTCTGAGCTGGGTCTCACGGCCAAGAGTCTCTGTAATGAAAACTCATACGAGCTGAATGGGTCGCCAATTTGTAAGTCTCGCGCAAGCGACGGGCCACAGAGAAGGAGAGAGAGGGAGAAAAAAGAGAGGAGAGGGGACCAGCTTTGGCAACGCAGTAAAAGTACTTTCGACCAAACTGCTTGTGCGGGAGAGAAAACGCGATAAGAAGCATCGCCGTGGGCAAGAACGGTTCTTCTCTGTGCTTGTTAAAGGCTGGCATAATTTAATGGGCCAGGTGAACAGCGGCTGCCAAGCCAACCCAAACCGACGGCCACTGTCTGGGGAGGGGGAAAAATTTGTCCAGATCGGGGAGGGGTCGCTCAAACAAAGGGTCGATTACCCTGGGGCCCTGTTCTACTGCGTTCGAAGAACTACTAACACACAGCGGCCGCCTCATGGCGCTAGAGGCGGGGAAAAAGAAAACTCCTTCAAATACTTCGGAAAAGGAAGAAGGAGGACCACAAGGGAAAACCAAGTTGGCTTCGCTTTCCACGCAGATATTACCTGACCGGAGAACGACAGGTAAAAAAAGAAGCTTCAGCCTCTTAGACGGCTTGAACGCTAAAAAAAATGACCGAGGAGGAGAATAAAAAGAACCCCAAGCTTGAGGAATATTCGAAGCACGCCGTTCCGCTCGAATATCCCGCAAGACAAAGCGCGATGGGGGGAGTCAAGGGGGGTAGGCGTGCTCGGACTTGTATCACCCTGTTCAGGAAGGGAAAACCTGTAAAAAGTCGAAGGGAAAGGAAGTCGTACGGGGACTCTCAAACCTAGAAACGCGGAAAACCTGCAGGGGAACAGAGGCGCTGAACACAAGAGAAGGAATGAGGCGTCTGCTTCGGAAGGAAGGCAGAGCAGTGAGCGCTCTAACTGAAAAGGGGGTACCTCGGCGAGGAAGGGACACGGGGATTCCTCCACAACGGGTAGATGGATTGGCGCGCTGGAAGATAAGCCCATCGGACTCTTTCGGAGCATAAAGAAATGGAGGGCGAGGGAGGAAAAAGGTTGAAAGGATCACTGGCGGGCGCAAAAGAAGCTGGCAGGCAGCCGAAAAAAACATCCTCTCAAAATAAAAGAAATCGGTCTCCTAAAAGAGCTGGCGTTTCCTCCCGAAAGGAAAGTAAGGTCAAATCCTCCTCCATCCCGGACTCGGAGAAGTTTTGGCTGAAGGGGATGGTCATCACCGCACACCCCCGGATAGAGGGGGCTAAAAGACGAGAAACGGGTTAAAACCTGCGCGGTCCTAAAAAAGAGACCTCATTATCGTAGCGCAACACGACAGAAGGTAAAACTCGCTCAAAATATGCCGGAGCCGGGAAGCAGAGAAAAACAATCGTCGATTCCTATCAACGAGGGGGCGTCCTTCCTACACAAAGAGAAAAAAGCTGCCAGGGGAGTCTCGTCCCCCGCCACAATACCGCTCGAGGTTCCCCCCAAGGATATAATTTGGCACGAGTCTAAAAACTGTCGGGATACAAGGCCGGGGATTAATACCCACGACTCAGTCGCAAGAGCAAAATACAATCGCCGAGATAAAACAGCATGGGACAGGCCTCCTTGGAAGGAAAGCGGGGTCGGCCTAGTGTAATTTGGGGTAAAGAACAGCGGGAACCAACGAGGAGGTTGAACGATACTGTCTCCTTCCGTGAAGCCCGTCCCCGGGGAGGATTGATTATACCACGGACAGTGTAAGAGGTGCAGTTTCGTCGGCTTGAAGAAAAAAACTAGGGGAAACGGAAGGTGGTACGCCCTACCAAGTGAAGCAAACTCAACATCCAAACCGGGAAGGGGAGTCGGGCAAGAGAAGAGGATCGGGACCTACCACCTACGGGCACCGACCCCCAAGGAGGAGAAGAAGTTTTTAGCCGACCGTCCATCAAGAAAATCGAAGACGATACCAGTTCAGAGAAGAGAGACATCGGACGTGCGAGAGCGGAATCAAAGGTAGCTATCCGTCAAAAGTTCGTCTGGCACCGCAATCCCAGAAACACTCCAGAGCCTCGGGTCAAAGGAGGGTTCCTAGACCAAGTTTTTGCCTAAAAAGGCGGAGAACCATCTTGTTAGACAGAACGGTAAGAATGGCCGACAAAAGGTTGACTGTTACGGTCCCCACACGAATCGGGGAACTTCCCGGACCTTACATTCTATGAAAGGAACCGGACTTACTTCTATGGGCAGGGCAAAACACAACCCAACTAGCGAAGAATGGTAGGTCTGCCTGGAGACTCTCGTCGAAGAGACAGAAGGACGCCATCCAGTCCGCTAGAAGTGGGAGCGAGGCGCAAACGCGAAGGAATCGTTCAGGTATTGGAGAGCTTGAGCCGACGGGACAAAGGGATCCTTTAATCGTGGTGGAACGGTAAGGGGGGGTAGGGGAAACCCGTAGTGGGGAAAGGATCTATATAAAGAAGGCGCCAATGGTGGGGGGGGAGAACTCAACTTTCAATCTGAGGTGAGGGAGGGAGGGGGGAAGACAACCGCGGCTAGACTACTCGATTACCGCTAGTGTAGGGAAGGCCTTGACCAGATAAATAGCACGATTCGATGACATAGTGTAAGCGAAGGCCCAGCGAAAAAGGGTGGGAACGGCCCCATAGGGAGAAGGGTCACTCTTCCGCCCTGAAATACGGGTAGGGGAAATGTGGTGGAGACAGTGATGAACAGTAGTCCCCGAAAGATAGGGGGTAGGTGGGGACTCCCGTCCCCCGAGCCGGAAGTTACAAGTCATGTCGTGCCAGACAGCGAGGACTTTCCTCGCAAGAAGGAAGGAGGAGCCAGGTGCACGCGTATTCCCTTATCCACACCCAGACTGGGTCACGATAAGGACGGGTATGAAAAGAAGGGAAAAAGCCCCTCCCCATCCATGAGGGGGGAAAAAACTCGCTTGTGAAATAATAGTCCTTAGTCCCGGTCTTGGACAAAGCGGGTCAGGCGGTTGCAACGGTAATCGTCAAGATTAAAGGAAGAAGGCCAGAAGAGAGAGCCTCTAGGGGAAGAGAGATCGTTTTGAAGCGTTCTACGATATTTTCGTACGCCGTGTCGCGCTGATACCTCGGGGGGTTAAGTTAGGGGAGTGAGAAAGGAGAAAACGGACTTATTAAAGAGCGGCAAGTAGCTATGAGACACTGGGCGGGAGGAGGGGGGCAGACTGGCAAAGCCGTGCACGACTAGGTTGACTGGTCAACCTGCGGCATTCGGCAAAAAAGATAGAAAGACAAAGATGATTATAAAAAGAAAAAAAAGGGGTCCAAAGAAGACTTTTTCCGACCAGATCCAACGGCTGGGAGGAACAGATAGCCCACTTCGGAGGTAAGAGCAGAAGGGACTAGATGTTAATCAGCAGAAAAAGGAAGGAGACTGCAAGAAAATTGACAAGGCGTATTTTCAAATCTCTTGCAAGGCGCCAACCCTCCAAATCATCGGGGGCAAAAGCCGAACGGAGGGCGAACATCGCGATGCACGTCCTGGGCCTAGGAATTCAAGAGGTTAGTCATCACCAGCCTTAACGCATTAGTTAGTCAACTACGAAAAAAGAGGAGGAGACGAGGGACAAGCTTCAAAAAAAAAAAAAAGTCATCGCCAGGGTCACCAAAGACCTTAAGGTGTGAGGGGGGATACTGAATGAAACAACCAATCCCGCCATACAGTCAACGGAAGAACAATACTTCCAAGGGTGGGAGAATTAATAATGCGTCAAATTAGGACGCTAAAAAACGGGGAATGATCTTTAGGAAAAATGACGACCGCGATTTCGAACGGCCAGAACCTGGCGGGTAACTTCCGGAATGGACTCGGAGTCCCCCCTAGAACAGAAAGTCAGTTGTAGACTAAAGGAAACGTTCATCAAACATTCAACGCACAAGGATTTTTTGGGAACGTGCCGCCTACAATGCTATAGGGTCGTGCCACTCCCACCCCTTCTAATGCAAATTCAAGCACACACCGAGATGATCATCGAATAGGGATAGGCAAATAGGGAAGGCAATCAACTCAGCGAGGGGCCTAGAGATGAGAGAATCGTTCTTCTCCCCAGCAAAATTACTAAAACTGCACTTCGACGGACTACCCCACCAAACTTCAAAAGGAGGGGCTCAAGTCAGAAACACATACAGTGTTATTTCGCAGCAGCGTGACCACACAAGAACGGATCATGAAGAAGAACTGACAATTCTAGATTCAATTCGAAGAGAATCGCGGCCGGGGAAGGAACCTGAGTTCCCCTAGTCCTCCCAAGTCACATCAATCTTCGCCGAGGGGGGGGGGGGGGGGAAAGGGTCCTGCAATAGAAATGGTCCGGTCCTGCGCAATAGAAAAGGCGGTCCCGGGTTCGTCCGGACGACCGGGGGTTTTCCAGAAAGTCAAAAAGAAATGGGAAGGGCAAAAATTAAGGGTAGCACCATAGTTTAGTATCGCCGGGAGACCAACTTGGGAGAGGACCCTCAGAAAAAAAACTCTTAGGGTGGGGAGGGCGTCCGCCGAACGTTTTACCTCTTGAGAAGAAATTACAACTGGAGGTCAGACTCCACCAACGGAAGATGAAGAGTCTCTCCGGAATCGTTAGGGTAAGAGAGCCTGCAAGCGGGAGGGAGAGGGCTGAACAATCTTAATCCTAAAAGTGCCAAGGACGCGGTCACTGGGGGGGGGGACGCTTAACAGAGATTCGATCCGTGCCCGAACAACTTCAGGGGGGTAAAACGGAGTTTGGGGATGAGGAAAAAAAGTTATTAGGGAGTAAAACAAGCAGTTTGTGCTTCACGTACCTAAACAAAACGAACGGCGAGCTGCCACAGAACCACGTTAATATAACCAGACACTCGTGACGTGAATTCACGTCGAAACCGGCGACTATGCAAAGACCGTGAAATATCGGGACCAGACCGAGTACCTAACCCTCAGAGTCGGAAGTAAAAAGGCCGACAGAGGTCGGGATTGACTTAGATCTAAAGGAACGTGCGACCTGACTTCGAAGGGAAATGAACCAGACGTCCGTTTATAAACAGAAAGGTTCGCCTAAGTGACAAGAGGCAGGAACCGCCAAGGGAGGGAGAAAAGAGCAGCGTGATGAGCAAGAAGGGGGGGCGACGCCAGAAAGACTTTTTCTCCTGAATAACATAGGGTAGCTGCTTCCAGGATCCTGCTCGTTGCGCGCGAGGAGGTTTCGAGGTGAAACTCCTAATCCCAGGACGAAAAAAAAAAATGGTAAACGGGGACGCGACAAGCAAGGCGAACAGACGAAATCTCGTGCCGGTGTTGGAGAGAAAATCCCCTTCAGAAAACCGCCTCAGAAAAGATGTCGGAAGGGCACCTTAAAAGCCAAAAGCAGAAGACTTCATGAGCAACTTGGAGGGAAAGTTAGAGCAGTGTTTCTTAGCGAAAAGCACCAGCGAAAACGCCACTCGTGTGACGCTCAAGAAAAACCGCAGCAAAAGGCCGCCCGCGTGGTCAAAGAGAATGAAGGGAAAGCTTGGTAATCTTAAGAAAAATCTATGACCGGGGAAAGCAAAATGCGTCCTCCGCGAGGAAAAATAACACCCAGTAAGAGCGCTCAGGGACGTAGCAGATAGGAGAATTCCCGAAGAACGTCTTGCGGCGTTTAAAAAGCCAGAGTTCCGCCGCTTGAATCGTAAGAGGAGAGTAAAAAAAAAAGGATTTACCATGCGACTTGGAAAGGGAGGTGGGAAAGGGGAAAAAGACCAGGTGTTACACAACGAGCACGCCGTAGAACCAGCTCAGCCCTCAAGCCCCGCGGCTGGGACAGCGAAACAAGCTAGAGCCAGGAAAGGGAGAGGGATTGAACAGAGCGTGGGGGTCTTGGTGGCTGAAGACGCTAAAAGATTTCCCTCATATGGTGAAAGCCAAAAAAGTCTCAAGCGTCAGAAGCTTAAACACTGTCGTATACGGTCCTCAAGAAAATCTGCGTTGAAGCAACACAGAACCACTGGCCGTGGCGCTGAGTTAGAAAGCTTTCTAAGGGAGAAATTATTTTGAGGGACGTACTCCGGACGGGGAGGATTCGTCCAGGAGGATGACGCTGCGCGTCAGAGTAGACCATCCGGAGGCAACCCGGGAAACTTTACTCTAACACAGCTGGGGCAAAAGCCCTAGAGAGTGAAAAGGAGAACCAAAGACCTTTGCAGCGTCCAAAGGTTTGTGCTTGGCAGCCGATTCCTTGAAAGAAAATGCACCCGAACAATCAACGCGCCTAACCGGGAATTGCAACTAGTTAACCGGATCTCGTTGGAGGCCTCCCGCCCCAGCTTCGGCCGAAGGGAAGATGAGTGCGTCCGCGCAACGGGAGATCCCGGGAGGCTCGGGAGACGAAAATCCTTCGTAGTGTGCTTGCCAGGAAGAGGGCCTACCAGACGAGAAGCCCCATGGAAAATACAGATGATGGTCACATAACCGCAGCCATGAAGGTGAAAAAGATCAACAAAGAGAAAGAAAGGGACAACCAGTGAAGTCGACCCTCCAGGACTTGTGCAAAATGAAACCACGCCCATTCGAATACCTGATTGCGCGCGTACTACATGAAAAAAAATATCCGCCATAGAAGCCCCGAAGATGGTCGGGTTGTAGCAGGAAGTGGTCGGCGGAAAAAAAAGACCCTACGGGTGGAGACTTTAGTCAGGGGACATTTCTACTGAGACAGAGGGTACATTTGCAAATTGACCAAGCGTACAAGAAAAGGTCAGATAGGACCGAAAAAAGATAGGAATTCGAGGGGGCGAAAAGTTGGCCGGGGACTGAA
>Ga0179593_1474458_pt1 | contig 14383 bp, 12 predicted proteins | sample CZODoug2_1_08_16_FD_185931 | JGI IMG/M metagenome (GOLD analysis project Ga0179593, IMG submission 185931) | Vadose zone soil fungal communities from Angelo Coast Range Reserve, California, USA - CZODoug2_1_08_16fungal (PacBio error correction) | ecosystem: Environmental > Terrestrial > Soil >...
GGAGCAGAGTGCAGCCGGAGAAAGGGCGACGAGGTGGATCTATGAGTCTTCGTGGGGTGCACCATCTTTGAGCGGGAAAGGAAAACCCCAACCAGAGTGCGGTGGGGGGCCATATGTTTCGGGGGTCTGCTCGGCATATGGCGAGTGGGGCGAAGAGCCGCAGTGGTATGGGAGGTGCGGTCAGGCGGGGGGGGAGGACTTGGGAAAACTTCTCAACAGTCTGAACTGGCTCCAGGCTTGACCGTCGTTGGGGGTGAAAAGCAATACTGAAAAAAACCCAGCCCAGGGAGGCTTGGAAAGGGTTTGAAGTGGTTGTTGATACAGGGGTGAGGTCTCCATTGAGCCGAACGGGAAAGCCAAGTGAGGGGGAAATAGATGAGATTCCACACGTTGGGAGCTAGAAAACGGCGAACGCACGCAAATCGCAAAACATGAGGGGGGCCGATTCCGGGAAAAACGCTCCGGTGATGTGGATAGACAGGGAACGTCAGAGAAAAAGGGTAGACCTGGCGGAAAAAGAAATAAACGGGGGTCGGCTCTAACATTACGACACACCACGAAGGAACGTTGCACAGTCGAAACAGAGTGGAAGAACGCAGGGGGAGGGGGACTAAAGTGAGAAATTGGAGACGTCCTCGGAAGGGACGAAAACGAGATGTATGCGTGTGGAGCAACCTGTAATATCTTGCTAAGAGGCCGAAGCCGAGAGGACGGTCTGAGGGGCGGTGGTGGAGGGGCGAAGTTAAAGCAAAAGAAAGGAGACTGAAAGGCCGAGGAATCGGGCAATGTCTACCATCGGAGTACGAAACCTGAAAAAAGCGCCCTAAAACCCCATGAATCTTATGCACAAAAAAAAGGGGAGGTTCTCAGCGGTAGAAAAGAGACGCTCGTAAAAGAGGGAAAGAGGGGTTGTGGGGGGGGGGGTGTGGGGGTGGGGTCCAGCGCTGCAGAAGCCAGTCCTTCCCAGGAGACCAGCCTCCCCGAGTAAAACCTAGAAGTGTGAAGGAGGAGGGGAAACCCCTAAATGGAAACGTGCCACGAACATAAGGTCGAGCTGAAAAAATACCAAGCTTGGTGGGGGGGAGTGGGTAATGACGTCACCTCGTATAGTGAAGAATCCATTGGGAAAGAAAAAGTGAGGGGGGGTGGAAAAAGAGGCGGGATGCGTGGCCAGCATCATACAAGTGTCGTTGGGGTCTCTGATAAAGGGGTAGAGCAAAGATCAAGTCCGAAACAGGGAAAAAATCACGTAGCGGAGACGCTGTTTCAAAGAAGGAAGAGTTTTAAAACAAAAAAAATAAAATCGGCCAGGGGGGGCCAGTTCGGTTGGTGTACCTGACCCGCGTCAGTGACCAGATGACAGGGCGAGGGTGAGGAAAAGTACTTCTCGTCGGACTATGAGGTCAGGGTAGGTCGTTCGGGGGGGGCGGGAGAAGAGCGGTTCAGGTGCTTAATCCTCACTCACGTATACTGGGGGCTAAATGAAAAACAGAGAGTCACAAAGGCCGCGAAGGAGGGGAAAACAAGAAAACGTTCATCGCATCAACGGAGGTACGGGAGCTCGAGAGCAATACCGATACGTCAGACGCGAACCGGAAACATACCAAAAAGAGCACTTGGGAGAGTCGCCCTAAACACCAACAGAGATGTTCAACAGAAAAAACACTACAACAGGAACAAATTGTGCTACGAAGAACTTCGGGAGTGTCGGAGAAGACAGATGGTGAACAAGGGCGACTTCAGCCACTCTTAGACCTTCTTGACAGTAAGAGAGAAATAGAATAAAAAGCTTGAAGGTTCACTCTGAATGAAGAAAGAAACGGGAAGTCGTCGGCCCGGAGAAAGAAGCAGATATCAAGGTCTGGAAAACCATATCGTACTTATGGGGGAGTGGAGGGGGATTAAAAAGGGTACGGACAGGGGGGATAGAAAAAAAGCGCCAGAGCGTCGCTTAGTAGGAACAACAGAATTTAAGAGGGAACGCCCGAGAACGAAGCGGAGGGTGACAACCGTAGAATCGAATGAGGTGGGACGCTACAGCCGATCCGGAATGATCCGGTTCGATTGGGGTGTGCGAATCCAACCCAAAGGAACTGAAAGACTTCAAGGGCGTCGGTGATACAAAAAAGGACTAGGTAAAGTAGAAGGGTTGCTTCTGACGAGGCGGGCTCGCGGTACGGGGGTCAGGATCCGCTGTCAATAACTTTCATTCAAAATGACCGTCTGGGGGTGGGGGGGGGGAAACATTGATCTATAAAACAAGGGAGAACGCAGTGGTGGGGGGGACTGAAGACATGGGGGGCCGCACGTGGCAAGCGGCATGAGGTTTAAGAGAAAAACCTTAAAATCCGTGAGGAAAAAACATAAATCCCCTGAGAAATGGGCTACAAAATTTGCGCTCGAGACAGATTAGGGCGCGGGAGGATAAGGCCAGAAGGAAACTGGGGAATCTCTTGATCGCGCATAAAGTGAGCGAGCAAACGTGAGGGGCTCCGAAAATTTTAAATGGACTCAAAAGGTGCTGGGGGCAAGATGATGAAAACAGAAAACATCAGACTGTCTTTCTAGACCCCGGGGAAAAAGTCTGAAAACTGATCTAACTGACTCTAAAGGTGGAAAGATGCCCGGAAGAGCTTGAGTTTTGGGGAGGAACTCGCTGAAGGTGGAACAACAATAAACCCAGGGGAGGTCACAGTAGACAACAAACAATAAACGAGAAGAAAACCACAAAGAAGTGCCCCGTTCCAGAAGGAAAGCAACCACAGGAAAAGGGCTGAAAAAAGGAACGACAGCAAGGTGTCAAGACCCCGAGGCGAAGCAGACAATCGACGTTGTACTAAACGAAGTCGTGATCAGGGCTAAAAGCTCATAAAGGTAGAAAACTGCACAAGGCTTAATGGGGATTAGAACTTCATCATATCGGGCTAACGCGAAGAATCAAAGAGGAAAGCGATGAAAGAAAGGAGAGATAAGAAATGCGGCAAGGAGAGCGCGGCAAAGAGGGAAAAAAAACCAAAGATTCATAAAATCTCTCTACTTAGCCCAGAAAGAACATAAGTCGTGGGAGCGGAAAACTCAACAGAGCCGCAGCAAGAGGACAAATCAAAAAAAAACAACCGGAGCAGGAAAACTTACACTTGAGCGACAAAGCTCAAAAATGCTAGAACTCGAGGAAAAAGTCAAACGCATGTGCCGATGACAAGGACCAAAGCAGCGCTACAAAGAGAGAGGAAACAAGAAAGACGCGATAAGAAAAGAGGCCGGAAAACTTGGCTAGCGCAGTACCAGAAAAAGGGGAGGTGCTGAGCGCGAACAAAGGCGAACCCATCTGCCCATGGTCAGCTCAAGGCCTCAACGAATGAGTAGCGGGGATGCACCGCCATCGGGGAAAACGTTAACCCTAAGCAGGCGAGCTAGCGGAATACCTTCGGGGGAGGAAAATGGGCTCGAATAAGCACGAAGGGACCGTCAGAAACGAAATCCGACCGAAATCACAACACTCAGTCGAGATGGGGCGAATCAAAAAACACCACAATAAATGAGAGAAAAGTGCGTGGGCTCGCAGCGCCGAAAAAAAAAAAAGGACTGCGAGCGACGAACGCTAAAGATATGGAATCAAGAAGGGGGATCTCGTTTCAACGCGGACTGCGAGCAGGTATCCGCGGGCGGCAGGGACGGGGTCCAAAGAGTAGCTAAACAAGAACCCCGAGAAATCTTTTCCTGAACCCCCAGTTTACGGTCGTGATGGTTTTTTCCAGACCAGCGGGTAAGAAGTTGAGGGAAAGGAATCAGCCGTGCTAAAACTGTGATAGGGAAGATGTCGCGGAAAAGCTAGTAAGACGCAAAAGGCTCAACGACGACTGGGGGGACTCAATAACGTTCTTTTCTCAGAGAAGGACTGGCTTTTAAATAAGGGTGGAGCAAAAACCGGCGAAGCGCCAGGGAAAGGAACGATAAAAAAAGGACCGAGAAAAAGGGAAAACTCAAGGTTACTCGCAATGCAAAACGTACGAAGAGAAAGTGACCGGAAATAGCCTATCTAAGAAGGAAGGTGGACCAAAAAAAAACACCCAAAAGAGACACGCGCCAAAGGAACCAGATCGAGGGGGCCGAATAAAAGGAAAAGTCCCACAGAAAAAATACCAAATCTCTCACATGAGAAAAGAAGGAAAGGACTGTCTTCGATACTGGGGGAATCACGGGAGGGAGGCGGGGAGATAGGTGCAGCGCAAAGCGTTGAACAGACAACAACAAAAACTGTTAAGCCTATAAGGCGGCCGGGGAGGGAAAGATGGAAAAAAGAGCGACGGGCCACAGGATTATTGGGTAAAAACAAAGAGGTTAGAGGCGAAAGGTCCAAAACCCTCCAGTTGGTCAAAATTGGCAAACTGAGGGAAAGGATTGAAGCGGGCAAGGTAAAGGGGCCCTAAACAGCGAAAACGTCGAGGGGGAAGGAATCGGACTGAAAAGGACGGCCTGGAAAAAGGGAGGCAAACACCGCGTTCAGCTTTGCTCAGGAGCGCTTGCGCAAGGAACTGGGAACACCAGCCGGTGATCCGATCTAAAAGTTGGGGGCGGATTTGGAAGAGTGGTGTCCCAGAGGGGGGCGAACAGAAGAAAAGATTTAAAGGAGATAACTCAAAAAACATCTGAGAGTCTGTTATACGTGAGGACAAAAAAAATACTCCGAAAGCGAAAGCAGAGCAGTCTTCGGAGGGGGGGGAGAAGTCGACCATAGAGACGTGGGGGCTTCGAAAAAACTAAGACCGGGGAGTCGGAAATCACATGTCAAAGCAAAATCATAAAAGGAGCACCAGAACCCTCAAAGAAGGACACATAATGGGTCGACGGGGGAAAAAAAAGTGATCGGCTGTGAGGTTCTAATTTGGAACAAAAAAAAAACTATACCATCGAAAAGCAATGAGAGGGTCAGTAATCAATTCACGGTCGGAAACACCTATGTCGAGATTCCGGAATACGAAAAAAAAAAGACAGGGGTCACGCGGGAGGGAGGTCGGGGGGAACGGAGTGGTCTACGAAAAAGGGGGGGAAAGCGCGGCAAGAGAAAAGAACCTGGGACGGCGGTCCGCTGTTAAAGGAGACAAAAAACGAACAAGACAACAAAACGTCAGGCCGGGAGGGGTTAAAGGGGACTGCACGGGACACGAAGCAGCTGGGCGCCCTTTAACTGATCTATCAGTCCACCCAGTACACCAACCGAAACAGATCAGCCAATGCGGGCTCCCTCAAAGATCATATCGACCCGAGACCCGAACCTGGAAGGCCAAAAGGGGGTTGAAAAGGACGAACCGACAGACAGAGAAACAAAACCAGAGAAAGAAGATGAAACGCGGAGCCGGCTTTGACCCTGAGAACCGAACGTAAAAGATAAGAGGCACAAAAAGAGGGAGGAAAGAAGGAGGAGAGAGTGCTCGGCGTGTTGAGACGGAAGAATCCCAGGTGATAGAAGATTAAAATTGTGGAAAAAAAACTATGAGTGGGGCATGAACAAACGAAAAAAATGGATTGCTGCGCGGCGAGAGCGGGAGTGTGCGAGAGCAAACTTGGGATGGAGTGGCTGTCCGGTCGGGTGGAGGACTGGTAACAGATCAATAGAAGGGGCGCAAAAAAAGTCACGAGGTCAGCAGATCGTTAACCCCTCCCACCTGTGGGGTGAGGGGGTTGATCTGGTTTGGCTTCAGGGTAACTCGAAAAACGAAACACGACGTCCAAGTGGCGTTGGGGGACGAACGTGAAAACTTGGTGCCACAAGTGGCTCATAGGGGAAACGCATTCTAAAAAATCAGAGCAAACAAGTCTGGGGGTGGCCGGAAATAATAAAAAGAGAAAAGAAGTAATTGAAAAAGTTGCCTGAGGACGCACAGATCAGCGAATCGGGGCGATGGACTAGATGGGAGACTCCCTGAGAAAAACAGATCACCAACCAAAAAAAGGGGCCGCGCGGGGGCGGGTGACGACGGGGGGAGGAGAAAAAAGCGGGGGAAAGGGCGACGAAAAGCTGTATTCTCTTTTAAGAAAAGCTTAAGCAAGAAGCGAAAACGAGAGTTCGCTTCGAGCTTGGTGTAGGCGACAGACAAAAAATATACTGGGACGGCGGAAATTATAGAACGGGAAAGAAAATCGTGGAACCTGTGAGAAAAAGTGGAAACAAAGGAAAGACCGCCCCCCGAATCTCGAGGCACAAAGGCGGTGGGGGATCCAAGCTGTTCGGTAGCCGCACGCAGTCTCGACCAAATAAAAAAAAAGATGGGGCTCAAACGGCCATGAAGCAAGGTCGCCCGCCGCGGAATCGATTCCAAACCGAGACTTGAAAAAGGCTGCACCGAGGACCTTGCAACTCTGTAAATACTTGAGGAAGGCTTCCAGACAAAAAACTGCTGGTGGGGTAGTGGTTGCGTTAGAAGCAACTCATGGGGGAAAAAGAATCCAGGGGGACGTAGAGAAGGTGGGAAATCGGGGCGACGAGTATTCCAGGTCACAGCACTATTTAATTGGGTCATCTCGGTCACGGGCAGCCTCGCCAGGTAAAGTACCATCACGTAGTCAAAGAAGCGTCGCGGTGCTAGGGAATGTGAGAAGGGAAAGGGAGGGTCTGTGGCAGGAAATTTGACGGTGTAAAGCAAGGAAGCAACCACTCTAGATGCCAGGTGCCGTATGCAAAAAAATCCACTTGAAAAGGAAATTGACTGTTCATAGCGTCGTCGGTGCAGTCGAATCAAGCTCGGTCATCTTGCGTGTCCCAACATCAAAAAACTCGCGCTAGGGACCTAAAGGAGGAGCAGCCAAAGTCAAAAACTCCCGGCGCCAGGCGAAACCGAAACGGTCATAGGGGGGTAAGGAAACCAGGATTAGTGTCCGACTCTCGCGCGAAAAGATCACGAAAAAAACGTAAACCCGGGGAGCAACACGTCACCAATCACGGGATTGGCTTCGTAACGCAAGCACCGCCAACGCGAGAGGTGGAAGCGAAAAACAGCAACCCGCCATCATAAAAGGTGCAGAAAAAGAGGGAAGGGTAGCTGTCAGTGGGCGAGCTCGCGGGGGAACAACCGGCCCTTAAACAGCTAACAAATCGTCAGAGCGGCCAGCAATGAAGTCTGCCGAGGGTCACGCTGGCAACCTCGTCGAGCAGACTCGGTTGCGAGAAGAGCCCGCCTTGCGATATAATCGGGAATGTCAGGGTAAAATCTCAAGAGTTTGGGTGAGGGAGGAGGTCGGGGGACGCAAGGGGGGGGGATCGATGCCAGATCAGTCGCGGGGAGGCATAGCAGCACAGACCGTTCAAAAAAAAGTCGCAAGCGCCTCCAGGAGGGGTCACGTACAACTAGAGATGTTAAAATCGCAGACTTCCTGGACTATAAATCAAACGGGCCAGGAGCGGTTTTTAGCGATCCACCAAGCCTGAGTACGGGCGATAGCACGGCGGAACGCGCAACTGCCGATTCATTAAAAAAGTAGGGGAGATCCGAGTCTGTTCACGATCTCTTGTGGGTAATGAGCAAAAGCATCGAGGAGTCCTCGGGGATCTTCCCGTCGTAGGGGGGAAGAGGGGGGCGGCTACAAAGTCGGTCAGGGTCGAGACAGAGTTGGGAAAATGATACTGTTTTCAAGCTTAACGCGGTGATGGAAACCGACACGGCCCCCCGCTCAAGACCGGGGGATCAAAAAAAAACGTCCGCAAGAAGGAGGCTCACCCATCGAGACTGTGGATAAGGGTTGGCGGGAGAAGAGGACGCGCCTCGAGGGCGCGGGCGGATCGCGAAGCCCGGAACGAGGGAATAGGTCCATCGAAGCTGCAAAAGACGGATGATCGGAAAGCTGATGCAGAGGTCCAAATGGGAGGGGTGGGGGGGGGTAAAATACAAAGGGTGTGAGATGAAGGATCCTTCAAAAGGGATCTCGAGGGGAGAAAAAATCATCTGTCCATACGCGAGAAAATGGTGAAAAGACATTTTGTCGTCACTTTTCTCAAGGGAGTTGGGAAGGGACTCTCATGAAGTTGTCAAAAGATCCCCAGTGGGGTGTCGGAAAGAAATAGGAAAAAACACAAAAAAGAGGGGAGGCGTAAAAAATAGGAACGAACAAAGTTAGGTGAAAAAAAAGTTAACTTTCACCTAAAAGAAATCGAAAAAAGGGCAACCTCCTGTAAAAGCCCAGTCTCGCAACTCGACAAGAACAGCTACATTTTTGATAGGCCCTCCGAGAGGGTTAGATGGCTGTTGAAGCCTAGCCTCATAGCGTTGGAGTACCACCAGTGTACAAGGGGGAAAGACGAAGGTGCAAAAGATGGGCAGCAGCTCCCGGTAAAGCCTCTCCGCAAGGGAGCTGGATCCCTAAAGCTGGCAAAACTGAGGTCAAACCCGGCAACCTAGAGCAGGGCGGCAGCGCCGCGAAAAAAACAAGCCGAAAAAAGAGATCGACTTTGTGCGCAAAGAAACCTATACAGCACGACCAAAAAGGGGTCGGAGCGGACCTCAACTACTCCGACCGACCGGGACAAAATCGGCAGCAAAACCAGAGATAAATTCCAGAAATTGGAGCCGAGAAAGCAAAAGTCAAAACGGGGGGAAGCGAGGAATTCAAAGCGATGCCGAGGATCTGACGGCAATCGAAGAAAATCGATACTACTCCGTGATCTTAAGAGCCGAAGAATCACAACGGGAATCGGGAGCTTACGACAGTTCCGGAGGTCTTTCTCAAAAACTAAAGAGAAACCGAAACAATGAGGGACCGCGCTTCACAGAATAAGAAAAAATTCAAGGGGAAAGTTTCTCAGGCCCTAAAAAAGCGGGGGCTGCGCGGCGATCAAAGCGGCGAGGTAATAACGCGAAAAATAACCTGGCTCTCTAGAGGGGCAAGGGGGCACCCAAATCCAGGAAAGAAAACAACAGTCGAGATGGGACAAACTATATCTCAAGGACTGGGGATACGCCGTCTCAAAAAAGGACGAAACGACGAATGAGCGTGACAACCCATACGGGGATCCCGCTGGAAGCTCATGACTGAGGCCCGGAGAAGAGGGGGAAAGGAAATACGAAACAAAAAATCGATAAAAGACACGACGCCCGAAGGGGGCTGAAAAACAGTTGGAAAGATCTTAGGTTGGGGCCAGAGGACCTCGCGGGGGAGGGGGCGTGCGGGAAAAATCCTTTCCCGTGCGGGGAAAACTTTCAAATAGATGAAAAACTAGTGGAGGGGCAGAGGAGGCCGACCTCCGTGATGGCGGGAACGATTAAGTTTAGGGGTACACGACTTCGCAGGAGGAGTGGAAGAAAAAGATTGGCTCTCATATCGGACAGCCTCCGCTAGCGACGGGGTATTACAAAATGAAAATCTCGGGAGAGTAAGGAAGAGACAGATAGGGACAAGAAATAGAAGACTAGCAGGAAGTGAAATAGGACGACGGCACATAGTAGGGGGGGCCAAAAACGGGTCAATCTGACACTGGAAAGAAACCATACCTCAATTAGAAGCCAACAAGAAACACGGTCGGGAGAATGTGAGAGCTCTCGGTCTAGGACGGATCAGGTGCGCGCAAAAAACTTAACCCAACGAAAAGGTGCTAGAATATTCGGCGGGAGGGTGGGAACCCGCATCGAAGTACAACAAGGAGGGAGGTTTCACTCGAAGGAGGGGAGCGCTAACAGACAAAAGAACCCAGAAGGGGGTTTCAGAAGGATGGAAGATAGGATCTGGGACTCGTGGCAAGCCCTCGGGGGAAAAAAAGCGTAAAAAAAAGTAGTTTGAATCAGAGGAAGAGGGTTCGACTGCTGCCGCAGCAGGGCATCAACCCAAAACGCACAAGGGATCGGGGCGCTAGTGTGGCTGCAGTAAAGAAGTTTCCTCAACCGCATTGTTCAATCCGCTGAGGGCGGGAGGCCGCTTGGGGGAGGAGGGGTCGAACGAAAAGAGGTAACAGGGGCGATCCTCGACGCAGACGGAGATGGGGGGAAAAAGTTAGTCTGCCCGAAAACATTCCTACAATCATCGGAATAAAAGGACCAGCTCCCGGCGTGAGACAGCCCTAAAAGACGCGTTCAGTCCGCCAGGGTTCCTCAAGAGGGGCCGTCTCATCGCGTGAGTCCAAACAAGCAACCCAGCCCGGGGAAAAAGCCCTGTAAAGAAAGAAAAAGTGATCGGCGGCGTGGGGAAAAAATGGAGCGGAAGAAAAAATCGTTACCGGGGGAAAAAGCAAGTTAAATGCCGAGCGAAAAATCGAGACAAAAACCAAATACTGATAGAAGGTTACTGATCGACACCACGAATTGGGGAGAGGGCAGGGGCGGTCGAAACGTGAGGGGGTAGAGAGACCCACCGTGGGGCAAAAAGGAGAAAGAAAGAACGAAAACTTTTCCGGGAGGGAAGGCTAACTTATAACCATCAAAAAAAATCAAAAAACTCAAAAGAAGACCGGGGATGGGGAAAATATAGTAAAGGACAAATGGACCGCGGGGGGAACCGGGCCCAAGTGGAGGGGGGGACCTTTCGCGAAGTTTCAAAAAGAAAATGCCTAACCCTACATTGACAAAAACCATACATAAAAGGCGGGTCTAAAATAAGTAAAGGGGAAAAGAGAGCAAGAAAAACTTAGGAACAAGCACTATTGTTAGAGGAAAGGATAAAAAGGGAGGAAAAAAAGAAGAAGCATCGATAAACCACCATCGGCGGACGATCCTGTAAAAAGAAGAATCTCGTAACTCTCGAAAAAAAAAAGGAGGAGGGAAAAGATAGGGGTGAGAAGGATTGGATCCGGAAGACGTAAGCCTATGTTTTCTGGCGCTGCTTTGGACCGAATAGGAGGGGGAGACAGGACACCCGAGTGATGGGCCAAGGAAGGGGAGGGCTGCTCCTATCGATGTAGCAGACAAAAGGGTATGTTTTGATGGAAGGGGGGACTTGAAAAGCAGCGGAAAGAAGAAAAGGGGGGGGGCTCCAAGACTGCAACGGCAGGGGGAAAAGTCTTAACCCCCCCATGAAGGAGTGTGGGGAGTTTGGGTGTCAGAGGGCAATTGAAGAATGGGTACTGCAAAGGGACAGTCAGCGATTACAGGTCCCCACGTGGGTCTCTAACGAACGTCTAAGCAAAACCGAGAAAAAATGGGGACGGAAGGAACGGAAGAAAGAAAGGAATTTGGGATAGAAATGTGAAGGGAGCAGAATGATCGCGAAGGGACGCACTTGGGGGGGAGGGAAGATGTACTTCGGAGGAAACACGCAACAGAAGAAAGTGGGAAAGGAGAAAAGTAGGTGGCCGCGCGTGGGGCGGGGGGAAAAAGGGGAGATTGCGCTCCTAGGAAGGAAAAAGAACGAGATTTATTCTGTTCACGAAGTGCGAGGAAAGGGAGAAAGCAATAAGATGGAGGGAAGGGCGGAGAGTGTTTTCGGCTATTCTCACACCGATACAATCGTCTAGATCGCCCATAGAAATCTTCACTGTTCGAACAACGATAAAAAGAAAAAGCCAAAAAAAGAAAATAGAAGGCCCAAGCTGTGGTGATTCACAGAGGGGTCGTAGCAATCCTCGCGAACTAGAGGTTGAACCGCGCTCTTCCAGCCAGGGGACCAGGCGACAAGAAAGGGGGAAAAACGCGGTAAAAAACAGACGCAGGTGACCGCGGTCCTTCACCCAGAAGGGACGGGAAACAAAAGATTCGATCCTTTATCCGACAAAAACTGTCTGTGGGGTATAGGCGAAGAAAAGAAAAAGGGTGAAAAAGAAAAGAACGGGGGGACGTAGAAATGAAGGGGGGGCAAATCGCGTTCCGAGTTGCAAGCAGCAGCCCAGTGTCGGGGTGTAAAATCGGAAAAAAAGGCGAGAAACAGAGAAGGAATCAGGTCCCGCGAGAAGAAAGTCACGTAGTCGAATACGTCCGTCTTGCTAGGTGAAAGGGGGGAATTTGGGAAGGAAAAAGCACTGAGAGGAGGGCCCAGAGAGAGAAGGGGGCAGAGGACGGATTCCACATTCCTGCAGAAGCAGGAGAGTTAGGTCAAAATAGGAGTCTTCTACAAAAGGAGGAGGAGGGAGGGAAGGCGAACTAAAAGGGCGGAAATCGTTATTGGAGGGAAGAGCGAGATGGAGTTAAGGGAGGAAAGAGAGGGGAAAAGAAAAGGAAGCTGCGTGAAATGGAAGTGGACGGGAGGCGGAAGTTGAAAGGAGCAGGAATAAGGGGGAGAAAAGGAAGGGGGGGGGGGTAGAGGGAGGGAGGGTCGGGGAGGTAGCGAGAGGGAGGAGAAAGAGAAAGGAGAGAGAGTAGAAAAGCAAGAGAGGGTAGAGATGTAGGGAAGGGGAAAAGAAGGGGGGGGAAAAGGGGGGGAGAAAAGGAGGGGCGAGAGAGTAGGGAAAAAGGAGAGGGGAAAAAACGGGGTCTGAAAGGGAGAAAAGAGGGGGGTCGAGGCAGAAGATTAGAAGGGGGGATTAGAGATAGGAGGAGAAGGGAAGAAGTAGGTAAGAAGAAGGCGGGGGAGCCAGAGGGGAGTGGTGGGGAGGGGGGAACGCGGAGAAGGGAAAGGGGAGAAGAGGAAGTAGGTTAATAGAGGAAGTGGGTGGCGCGACGTGGGAGGAAAAGGAGAGGGGAGGGAGTAAAGGGGGATGGGGGGGAAGAGGCAGTAGGGGCGGAAGGGAGAATGGAAGAGGGGCGGGTAAGTAAGAAAAGGGAGAGGAATCTGGGGTGAAGTGGTGATAAGAGGAGTGAAGAGAGGGAAGAACAAGTGAAGGAGATAAAGAAGAGAAAGGGAGGAGAGGGAACGAGAACAGAGGGAAAAGAAAAAGAGAGAGGGGGAGGGAAGGGAAGAAAGCGAGGAGGGGAAACAATAGAAAAGAAAAGGAAAAAGGGACTGAAAGAAACAGACAGGAAAAGCGCAAAGGGTGTAGAGAGGGGGAGTAGAGGGGGGGAATAGTTAAAGGTGGAGAAAAGGGGGGGGGAGAGAAGGGGAAAAGAAAGTGAGGGAAAAAGGGAAGAAGAGAGGGGGATAGAAAGAGTGAAAAGATGGATCCCGAAGTTTTCATGAGGCGGGGGCCTCCCAACGTAGAAAACGGACAGTCTCTACCTTCGAAGATCTTCAAACAAGGAAAAGGCGCAGAAAACGGGAAACGGTCATCGGAAGAACAAGAGGTCGTGGCCCACTATCGCTCGAACTAGGCCCCAAATAATCTTCAACGAAAAAAAACAGGAACACGGAGACTGCGTCAAGGACCAGCAGGACACGTAACCCTCGAGGGGTGCACGAAATAACCCCCCTAACCACAAGTCCCACTGGGTGAAAAACATGAGGGGCGTCTGAAAGGCTGCAGGGGGAGCTCGCTGTTGACCCTGGGGGGGGGGACAAACTCCACAAAAGGAAGACCGCTCCTCTCTTCCTCGTCGACAGAGGGGGAAGATGTCAACTGCGAAAGCGCAGCGGAGCGTCCGTTTGCGGACGAAGGGAGCACAAAGGGGGAGTCAGAGATATCGGAATGGATTGGAAAAAGCATATACTGATGTTATGAGGCTTTGAAAGGCACCGTCTATAAGCAGGAGCGTAGGAGAGACATCGCGAACCATACCTGTAAAAAACGAGCGAAACTCCTTCGAAGGGAAATCAGAGCGTGACAACTCAGACTGACGGGAAGAAGGATCAAGCGGCAGGTGGGAGCTTTTTGCAGCGAGACAAAAGACAAGAACGGCTTACTTCATATTAAAACGACGGGTAACAAACAAAAAAACAAAAAAAACAAAAAAAACAAAACCGAGAGGCCTCTTCAGTAATAGAAGTATGGAGCGTCCCGAACGAGCGTTCGATCGAGGGGGTCCAAAATAGCACGCTTCCCTTACTGGTACAAAAAATCCCGTCCCGTGTTGATCGAGGGAGACGGCTCAAAAGGGGAGTGTAATGGCAGCTCCTTGTTTGGCGGGGAAACTTTGGGGGGGGGAAAACCAAGGGAGGATGGATTGCCGCAACAGAAATTGTCGCGGCTAGGCACCAGATTAAGAGAACTAAAAAAAAAAAAAAAAAAAAAAAAAAATAAAAAAAAAAAAAAAAAAAAAAAAAAAACAAAAAAAACAGAAAAAAAAAAAAAAAAAAGTAAGGGAAGCTTGGTCCTCGTGTTTGCGCGCAGAATCCTCCGATCTGGTGATTAGCTCTCAGGCCTTGAGGCTAATTGGGCAGCGGGGTCCGTAGCGGGAAGGACTGGGAGAAGGACCAATAGGGACCGAAGACCTGGGAATGTTTTACTCACTTTAGCTACTGGAAAACTCTACACCGAAATCAGGGAAGACCCAGTCGTCGGAGAAAAGAAAAGGGCCTCTTGAACAGTGAGGTAGACCAGGGAAAGAGTTGACTTTTGACGGACTGCTACATTTCCACCCAAACCCATTGGGGGTGC
>Ga0179593_1517329_pt1 | contig 14383 bp, 18 predicted proteins | sample CZODoug2_1_08_16_FD_185931 | JGI IMG/M metagenome (GOLD analysis project Ga0179593, IMG submission 185931) | Vadose zone soil fungal communities from Angelo Coast Range Reserve, California, USA - CZODoug2_1_08_16fungal (PacBio error correction) | ecosystem: Environmental > Terrestrial > Soil >...
CAAAATATTCGGTCAGGGGTAGTTCCGCGAGAAAAAAGTGCGTACATCCGTTGGACGTTGGCCAAGGGAGGCTCCGCTGGGGGAGGGAAAAAAGGCGATACTCGGTTGGAGAGCTGCGAAGGAAAAAAGGCGGTTCTTCTTCTACAGAAAGCACTGAAAAAAGGGAATCCTCCAACTAAGGAGAAGGGGAAACGTTCAAGGAAGAAGGGGAAAGCGAATTTTCTTCTAACAAAATCAAGAGAAGGATGGTGCACCCGTATCCGGAAAGTGCCGAGAAAAGGAAAAAAATGGCCACTCAGAAGAGGAAAGTTTTCAAAGGAGGGGGATTTGTCTTTCTCAGGTAATCGGCCGAAGGGGGGAAGGGAGTCTGTTGAGGCCGCCGGACCGAGAAAGAAGGTCTACGACACTCGAGACGTAAGGCAACAACAACATTCATTGTCTGAGAAGAGGCTTGCGACTTATCTTACAGGAGAACGGTTTGGAAGGAAGGGGGGGACACGGGGAGTTGCGAAGTGGGATACCCTGACAGTCCAATGGTAGCCTTAACTTGCCGGAGTAACGGTAAGGGAGTGTCCTCTAGGGTGGGGGGGCAGAGGGGGGGGGGGCCCCACTGGGGATCGACAAAAGGAGAGGAATAAGCGACAAGATCATAGGAGCCTTCGGATCTAGGACAAGAAAGGGAGGTTTTTCGGGCAACCAGAGAATTATTCATCACTAACAACTACACACCAGTGTTCGCTAAAGGCGGAAGGAAAGGTTCCAGTGCTGAAATAATTCTTTTCGGGGGAAAGGGGGGGAACCCATCGGAGAGAGAGGAGGCTTCCTAAACCTACAAAAAAGGGGGGAGACGCTAAATAGAAGGAAGAAGACGGTGAACTTGTGAGCTGAGGAAAAAGAAGGGCAGGGCTTCGAAACCGAGAAAGAGTCCGCTACAAAGAGAAAGTATACAAGAAAAAGCGTATATTTAGGCAGTTGAAGGAGGGGATCACTTCTCACGCGCTAGTGGAGGGAGAGTGCGAGGGAGAAAGGAAAAAAATCGATTTCAACGTGGGAAGGCAGGGGGGGGGGGAAGGTTCGAAATCTGTAAAAGGGGGAAGCGATTTCTGAAGGGTAAGGGAGAACCATCCATTTAATCTTCGCAGGGGGAAGACAAATAAAAAAAGAAGGAGGGAGGAAAGATATATATGGAGAAATCCAAGAAGGGATGTTGTTTGTGAAAGGAATTCTAAATTACGAGGAGGCTCGAACTAATCACTTTTTCGAAAGAAAGGCTGCCTGCCTCAGGAGAGTAATCCTCTTGCGAGAGTAGGGGAAAAACCCCCTCTCCAAAGCTCTCGGGGTTGGGTCACATTAAAAATCCTAGTGAAAAGGAGAAGGTCAACTGCCTCCATCGTAAACGTCCATGACGAAATAAGCCGCTTCTGACACAAAAAGGACTTGGACAGGCTTTTGCGAAGAGGGGGGAAAGGAGAAAGAAAACGGGAAACTCCTACAAGATCCGGGGGAGTCAATCTTCTTTAGAAAAAAAAGGTTTCGAGGGACTTCCATTGCTATCTAAGGGGGGGGGGAAAAGAGAGAAAAATTCCCCAAAAAACAAAAATTAAAGGAGCCTTTCTCAGGACCCGCGGGAGAGAGGGAAACGGGGTGTGTCGTTTTGGGAGATGAGAGGGGTGCAAAAAACTCAATGTTCCTCGGGGGGGAAGGGGGTAATACTTTCTAGAGAAGGGATTGAGAGAAAGAGGGACTTGCCTACCCAGGGGGGCACGGCAACAAAAAAGGGCCTGAATTTATCCAAAGTCAAGTGTAAAAAAGGAAGGGGATCTTTCCTTTTATCACTAGAAAAAAAGGGACAACTTCAAAAGGGGAGGGGGGGCGGGAACAACGGAGCCAGGCAGACTTTAATATACTGAAAAAAGCATCCCAAAGAGGAAAGGGGGGTTGTTGCCGAGACGCAATTCAGGAGGGGGGAGGGGGGGGGGAGTCGACCGTTTATCTTACGTGACTGAGAGACCGGCACATCTCCCATTAAAAGAGAAACAAAGGCGAAAGAACAAGAGACAGGGGGAAGTGCAACATTTAAGAAAAGAGGGCCATTGGGTGGAGGATCGGCAGTCTTCTGCTGAAGGAAAGGTTGTCATCATAGTGAAGAGGGGGTTTTCAAAAAAGAGGGATTCACCAGAAAAGGAAAGAACGTGTCCTCCGAAGCGGAGGGAGGAAGCCCTCCGTTTTTCCGGGTGCGAGGGGGGGGGAGATCCTATACCGGGAGAGCCGAAAAAGGAGGTCTTCGGCCGCAATTCGCGGCATACGAGGAAGAAACGCCTTTTTGAAAAGGCTTACGCAAGAAAGGAAACCGAATATGCCGACACCGCCCCTCGGGGGGAAAACCTACCTATAGAAGGCACAATGTCACAGAGGACCACTTCAGGAAAGAGGGGACCGGCCGGAGGGGGGGGAAAAATTCCCTCCTGATGTGAAATTCGAGTGCAACATCCTCCCGGGGGCCTGAGTGGAAAAGAGAAACTTGGCCAGAGAACGAAAAGAGGGGAAACGTGTATAGCATTAAGTCTTACCTGTCAAAGAGGGAGAGGAAAAGCCTTTCGGGGAGGAGGGGAGACGGTGATCTCAATTGGCTTGCAGGGGGAAGAGAGGCCTCGCAGAGGGGTGGGGGAGGTGCGACTACCATAACTGGTTGAGTCACTAAGTCCAAACCCACAGAGGACGATAGGGAAGGGGGGCATTTCGATCTAGAGACTCTATCCCGCTGGGGTTGAAAGAACACTTTAAAAGAATCATTGTTCCGCCATTTTCCCTCCGAAGGAACGTGGACGGAAACGACACGGGAGGCAGGAACGTTTCTAGTAAAAACTCCGTAGGAGAAGGGAAAGTCGGTTTGGACGACTTTGGAAAGGGGGGGGGGGAAAGGGCACGTGAACGTCGTTATGACAGACCCGATCGAAAAACAGTATAAGCTTTCGGAAGAACCGCCGTCAGGGAGGGGAAGACACGGCCAGACGGCCGGCAGAAAGGACGTTCCAGGGGAGAGTTTTCATTTTTATCTAAAAGGTGTCCCGTACTGGGGGCCTCTACCTTAGGAACGGAAAAAGCCCTTCCACTATGGAAAAAACAAAGGCGCAGGGAAAGAACGAAGATCTAATCCTTAATTCGGATTGTTTAGTTGAGGGTGTCAAGCTGTGACAAAGGACGGCGGAAACCAGCCGGGGGAGAGAAGTGAGGGAAAAGAGGTTCGAGGGAGGGACTTTTCGAGCGCCGGAGAAAGAGGCGTTTAACTTCCAAGAACGCGGGAAGAACATCTCCCACCAAAAGTAAAGAGGGCTCTTTAAAAAGAATCGCGAGGCCTCCTCGCCAGACGCGGAAGAAATCTAACCGGGTATCACCCGGGGTCACGAGACCGCACAGAAAAAGGTAAAAAAAAGTCGATCGACGCCGCCACATGAAAGGATACGAAAAAAGCCCCCGAGGGGGTAAAAACAGCTCCAAAAAAGGAGACCCCGCCAAGAGCCTCTGCAGGGGGGAAGGGGCAAAAGGGGAAAAAAAAGAATGCAGAGCACGCAGTAGGGGGGGGAGGGGGGTCACGGAGGGAGTTCCGAATTGTCTTGCGATCGCTGGTTCTTCTTCTAGTGGTCCAAGAGAGGTCGTCACACTCAGGGGGAAAACCTAACGAGGGGGGGGGCTCTGACGAAAAAGAATAGCTTGCAGGGAGGGGGGAGGGGGGTGGCGGAGATCTTACGGTTTCCGGGAAAGCTCCTAGGGGGAGCTCTGAAGCCACGAGATAAAAAGTGGCTCTAAAGGAAGGAGAAGGTCTCCTCGTTCCCGGAAAAGGGACGCTTGTAAGGATGGGGAGGACGCTCCGCCAGAGACCAACATATCTTTAAAAAAACCCGCTTGAGAGAGGTTTCTACATACCCCCACAACGAAAAGATCGCTCTCCCCCTCTAGTTTCCCGCTCGAGGGGAGAGCGGCGTCTTCGCTCCTTGAACAAGGCCCCCGAAAGGGGGTCCCGAAAATGTCCCGACTCATGATAGACCCCTTTATCGGAGGAAAGGAGGCTCCGAGAAGGGAAAAACCGATTCTCTTTTTCTGCAGAAACCGGGCGCTCTACTCAAGAAGGGAAGCTTACGCAAAGAAAAAATAGGGACGTCATGCTTCACACTGGAGGGGGAACGAGTTCCGAAAGAAAAAAGGGACATCTGTCGGGAACCCTACAGGACACAGTCTTCCTTTTCGAGAGAAGACCTACGGAGGGAGAGAAAACGTTTTGTCCACTTCTTGAAAAGGAGGGGGAGAATCAGCTGCTTTACGGAGGGGGGGGAAGGCGTTGGTTTTTCTCTTTGCTGTATCGAAAAGAGTAGCTTTTCTGAGAGTTGTGGGGTGAAGGTGAGGCCTTGCTCTACAGGAAGGAGGATAAAAAAAAAACTTGTCAGGTTTGAACGAGATCAAGGTGTCTAGCCGCGAGGCATGAGTTCAAGGGACTCTGCAAGATGGGGAGCGTGGCCGTCGGAAGAGATAACTTGTAAGGAGGAGGGGCTCGAGAGGGAAAGAACCTTCCTCCTGAAGAATCTTAAACCAAGGGACGAAAAATCCTCCGGCAGAGAAGCCTTTAACATCCTTCCCTGGATGGCGGTAAACCGCGGGGGGGAAACGGTAGATCTGTAAAAAGAGAAAGTTGAAAAGCCAGAGAAATGGCAGGTTCTTTCCCGAGGGAACGGGGGGCGGCGCTTCTCTTCCCACGGCCAGAAGGGGGGGTCAACCCGGGAAAAATAGGAACTGACTGCAGAAGGAGGGAAAGGGGAATGTCCGTGAGGGGAAAACTACCTGGCGGGAGCGCCGACTACTTCTGTCTCATTAGAAGGAAGTCAACTTACGGAAGTAAAGAAGGAACTTCCGTCCAACCCTTCCCCGGAAAGAGGGGAGAGGTTCTCTAGAGAGAGCCTGAAGTTCATGTCCGGGTAGACGTTCCGTCGAGAAGGGGAAAGGCAGAAAGGGAGGGGTGTTCTCCTTAAAAGAGGACAGTGGGAGGAGAAAAAAAGAGACAAAAAAAAAAAAAAATACGCAGTACAATCCAGAGACTTCCGTTTTTGTTTTTTAAAAAAAACCAGGGGAGAAATGAACCATCATTCGAGGCCTCGAAAAGAAAATGCCAGGGCGAGAGCTGCACCTTCGATGGCCGTAAAGAAAGGGGGAGTGTCGATCACGCGTGGGGGAAAGCTCTTTGGAAAAAATTCTCTCGGCCAATCGGGAGGGAAGGAGACATGCCATTTTTCGCGAAAGAAAAAAAGAAAAACCGGAAAGAGGAATGGGCCCTCTCTCTCAAAAGGGGGGGGGGAAAAACGACCACGCAGAGGAATGGCTTAATTTCTCCTTTTCCACGAAACGGTACCGAGGTGACGACACCATCATCTTCGGAGGTAGGGGAGTAGAGGGGGCTTTGCGTCAGCAGGGGGAAGGAAACTTCGGGGAGGAGGGAAAAGGGAAGCCGACCTCGTCTAATACACTTGGCTGGGAAAAGAATCAACGCGCTTCTTTCTTAAAAAACAAGCACTTCAAAGGAGGGGATGAGACAATCTCTCTCGTATACAAGGTAGAGGGGGGTGAGAGGGAAGGAGAAGAAAATATCACTGCTCATTGGCAAAAACTTTGGGGGCCCTTAGTCCGGAAGCGCATAACCGCTCCTCAAAAGGGAAATAGGTCGCTTCCATTTTGGCAAGAAGAGGGGGGGGTGAACTTTTTAGAGGAGGGAAGGGGAGAGGTTAATTTTATTCGGGGGAAAGGTGAAGACTGACAACTCTCTCTCACTGGAAATTTCGTCCAGGAAATGAGGGGCAAACACAAACATTCTATTTTGGGTGGAAAGGGAGGGTTCTACTTATCTTACGTAAGAAAGGGGTCGAGGAAACATTTTGGTAGGCAATGGGAAGCTGAAAGACGGAGTCGAGTGATACCTTCAATATAAAAGAACTTGCCAGGAGGAAAAGGAGGTTTCTAGGAGCCGAACGGCAGTAGTGTGGGGGGAGAGGGACAAACTGGTTCGAATCCGAATAAAGAAGTAGACAATATCAAGCAAGGGGGGACCAAGAAAAAAGAGAGGACCCGATTGCTTTTAAGGGCAACCAGAGGGAAGGAGGGGAAAAACGGGAACTTCACCCTACCAAAGAGCTCGCGCACTTGCGGGGAAGAAAAAGTTAATTCGGGGAGGGGGGGGGCGACAAGGACCCATCTCGATCGGCGCCGAAACGCGGAAACCTGGTGGGAGGACTCTATCAAAACGGTGGAACTCAAGGGGGACGGATTTTCTCTTATTCAGGACACTCTTCGCAAAAAAGAGAAAAGATCTTCCTCTACATCGGGTCGCAGCGGCAGGGGGAAGGGACGTCCTCTTCCTATTGCTGTTAATTAGAGTCGCAACCTCTATGAGGGGAGAGTCAAGACAGGAAGAGAGGAAAGAGTCGGTGCTACTTAAGCTCAAGGAGGGGGGTCGAAAATTTAGGTAGAAAAAAGGGAGAGCATCTATTTCTGAGGTGGGGCTTACGAACAAAGGTAAAGCTTCTCCTTTATTAGCCGAAGGTAGAAAAGAAAGGAGGATGAAAAGAGAGAAATGGAGGGGAAGGAGGTAATATACCTTGAGGGGAGAAAAAGAGTCTAGATCCGTCGAGGAAAGTTCGATTCCGCCTAAAGCTGAAGGAAGAAGTCGCACAGGGAAGTAATTGTTTGGGGAACACTATCCTCAAAGACTCTAAATGAAAAGGGAGGAAGATCTATTTCATCAGGTCAACCTCCAAAAAAAAAGACTTCCTCGGACAAAAGGGGAGGGAAGACTCTGGGCCGGGCTTAAAGGGGAAAGGCTCCGCTAAAAGGGACCCGACAATCCTGTCACAGAAAAGCGTCAATCTGATGTTAGAAACCAGGTGTCGGGAAAAAGAAAGGCGATCTGGGATGGGGAAGGACTTGTCTCCGGCATCTAACCTAAAGGGAGGGGTCTCCTTTCTCAGGGATATCTTAACGGGGGGGTCGGGGGGAGGCCCGGATGAGGAAAAAAGGAGACTCTGTTCAAAAAATCGGTCCTATTCATTATGTGTAAGACTGGAGTCTCTCGAGGGAGGGAGGGGGGGGGCCTCCTAAGGGGGAGGAAGGGAAGGGACCCAGTTTTCCAGTAAACACAGCCTGTTCCTTAGAAAAACGATAGTGCCTCCGGACGGAATCTTTTATCTTGGGTCACTCTAAAGGGTCCCCGTTCATAAAAATGTACTCAGGAGGCTCCATTCAGAAGGGAGAAGAAGGAATATCAATAACCCTGTTCCCGAAGCAGCCCATATCGGGTGTTGTGAAAAGAAGGTCTTACGAGAGGAAATGTTTGCGCGAGTTGTCAGGAACCCCCTTCAACAGCCAAAGAAACAAGCTGCGCCGGAAAGGAGAAAAGAAAAAAACACTAATCTTTGGGTGACTGTGAGGAAAAGTCGAGCATCTTAGATGTGGGGGGGCGCGTGTCTCTAGGTATCCGGGTGAAAAAGAAAGGAGTGCTTTTTTCAGGGACAAGGGAACTCATCTCTGGAAAAGAAGCGCTGGGAAGCCCGCCCGTTTTGCCAGGGGTTGTTGGCGGAAAGAAGAAGACCCTCCTTTTGGGCCAAGCGCCGCCACCGAGGGCTTCCCGCCGAAGGGGGGGAGGAAGCTGAGAAAAGACGGTTTCCCAGGACAAAGGAAGCCAAGAACTTCGCGCCCTACCGAACAGAGGGGGATACCTAAGAAGGAGGAGATCACCTACACCAGGGAGGGTCTTTCCAAAAGGCGACATAAAGAGGGCCGCGCGGGTCCGAAAAGGGAATCCCCTCCGGTGGGAAGGGCTTTTGACAGAAAAGTCTGATTTTAGAGGGGAAACCGCTCGCCACTGGACCAAGAGCACGGTGCTGGAAGGCTAGAAAAGCGCGACCAATTGTCAAGGGGAAAAGCCTTTCGTAGAATCGCGATCGGGGCATTTAGGGGGGGCTTTGCCTCATAAGTCGTCTCTTCTTGCTCCGCTGGGTCCCGAAGAGGGGGAAGGAAAAAGCTACTTCTGTTTCGGAGACAGGACCAGCCTTTTGAGGCCACACACCGCCGTCGGGGAGAAGCAGGGCTGGGGGGAGGTCTATCGGGGCTCAAAAGGTGCTCCGAAAACGTCGCGGGGCTCATTTACGGAGGAATCACGGAAACACTGTTTTTCCATTCGAGGGAAGCCGCCGGAACGTCGGACCAGAAAGAAAAGGGACGTTTCTCTCGGGGAAAGAAGTCTTCGGAAGGGGGGGGGACGCTTTGACAGTGGGGGCACGACTTTTACACCGATCAAAGGGGAACGACCAGTAGAATTGTGCTGGGAGAGGGGGGGGTCGTGTTAACACGAACGGAGGAAGGAATTCATCTAAAGGGTCCCTTTCTGAAAAGATGGTTTATCTCAGTTGTCCCAGAAATTTTCCGCGAAGGCTTGCACGAGATCGCCCCTCCCCCCGTTCAGCTCCATTCAGTGTTCAAAGGTTCCCTAACGGAAGACTTAATTAGTCCAATGGAAAATTTTTACAATCTGGTGACTTGAGGGGGAGGTTCCCTTCTCCAGGAAAGGAAGGTTTGAGTAAGGGTTGACTATATTAAGAGGGGGTTGGAGGATGGTTCTTCTTACCTCTCAGCAGCTTTTACTTGAGAGGAGGTCTAGGAAGAAGGTCCACCATCCCCGGGAAAAGCTTTCATCTTTGGAAATACTAGAGAATGCCTAATCGCCAACCGAGTCGCAACCCGGTTGGGAAGGAAAAGAGTCTTCGGACGGCGCAAAGCACCAACAAATCGGAGATCCACCCCTCTAAAAAGGCCGTCAGAACAATCTCTCCCGCTTGCAAACACTCCACGGCGCGGACAAAAGAAAAAGGGGACTCTGCGGCTTTCAGCGCACCGAGGGGAAGTCGAGCACGAAGGAGGAGGGCAGAGGAAACGAAAGGGGGAGCGGTGGTCAGCCGAGGATGCAACTCATCCTGTAGGGGACCTAAATTGATCGCTGACGAAGGGGCTGGCTTAAGAGGAAGATGCTTCAGGGAGAGGAAATTACTGTTGGAAGATGCCTCGGGAAACTGGCGGACTTCCTGGAAAGGGCTCTAGAAGGAAACTGGGGGGGGGGTCCTATGGGGGGATCGCACTCTTCCTCAATGATCGGTGGAGTCCTCGATGGTCCAGAAAGGAAGCTTGTTACAGACTCGCCAAGAGAAAGTCGGGGGGAAGCTTTACCAGGAGGTTATCTCTAAAGAAAAAACTTATTTTAGTTAAAAGAAGAAAGACATCTAGGGACAGCATACCTATAAAACTAGAGTCGTGATGACGGTCAAAGAGAAACCCAGCGCAAGTTCTGTACCGCGGAATGCTCTAGAAAGGATCGTGTTGGACTTCTTCGCGCGAAGGAGAAAAGAGGGGGACTTCCACCGTAAGAGACGCACTAATTCCTCATGCGCTTAAGAAAAGGCATAGTTTTCTTCATGTCGATAAAGGTTCGAAAAACAGGATGATTGGCCTAAAACTACGCCTCCCTAAAAAATAAATTCGGAAGTCCTCTGCAGAAGAGAAGAAAGTCTTAGGCGAGGAAGGGAAAAGGGGGAAAGGCGCCCCGTTTCCTCTCTGCCGGCAAAAGAGAGTGGGGGGGGGTTTAACTTTGGGGGAAAACAGAATTAACTTACCTTAACTGTAGGCTTTGCTGGGGCTGTTTTCTCTTCTTTCTTTGGAAGGGACTCTTTTGAGGACGGCGGGGGGGGAGGACTCGTTTGAGTCTTGAAGTCGTGTTTTACCGGGTCCGGGAGAAGAAGGGGTCTTCAACCTTGTAAAGAAAGGGGGATATAGAGAGGAAGAGCAGCCGCTATTCGTACGAGTGCATCGCCTCTTCCTCGAGGTTCCGCGTAGGAAAGGGCGAGGAGTGTAAGTCACCGTCGGGAGGGAAGATGGCTCCGAGAAAAGCACTCCCTCCCTACCGAAGAGTCACCACTTCACAGAAAGGACTACTTCTGGAGGGAGAATGGAACCAAAGAAAGGGAAAACGGTAAAAAGGGGGGGGACACCGTGTATATCTGGCAAGTTCTTGCCAGGGGGGGGGATAATGAACTTTGCAGGGACTTCCCAGGGGTACTGCTCAGGGGACCAATCATGACAACCCTGAATCGCATACCTTTAACGGGAGAGGGGAAAATTCGCCCTGAGGAGGGCTTGTCAACTTCCGAGATCTTACTCCAAGAAGGGGGGGGAAAGGTTCTTTTCTAGGTAAAAACGAAGAAAGCGTGAACTTCAAAGGGGGACCTTTCCAAGAAGGAAGGATCGCTTTTCGCTCGCTTGCGGAGGGGGGTGCCTGTTTTCTAAAGGGGGAAGGGGATTTCCAGAAGAGGGAAAGCAAAGTTATCACAGTGGTAAAGAGACAGGGATCGGCTTGGAGGAACCAATCCTTCGAGAGGGGGAAGGGCCGGTGGTTGGGGACGTTCACACTAGGGGCAACGGCGGTCGCTCCTAAGCCAGATATCGGTGAACCGGCCGTCTTCAGAGGAAAACCTTCGAAAGGGGGAAGACTATATTCTATTGGGTTTCTATAGGAGAAGGCCTTACTCGAAGGAGGACTTCACTGGAAGAAGTGAAAGTTCCATTGCTCTCGGGGAGAACTCTTGCGAAGTGGAAAAATCTCTCTCACCTGGGGTGGGGGGTCAAGGGAGCCTTCCGATGAAGGGGAAGTTGCCATCCTTGGCTGTGAAGAAAAAAATCGGACGGAAAAGCACTAGTTTGGAGAAAGGCCGTCGAGAAAGGGGAATGTCTCTTCTCCTCGGGGACGGGAGAACCCTGCGGGTCGCGCTGGGGGGAAAATCTGCGAAGAACAGGGGGGGGGAGGTCGCTCTCACCCTTCGGAGGGGCTCTTAGAGAAACTCATAAGCACTGTCAAAGAGGGAAAGACCAATTTTCTCTCGGGGTTCCATGAGCTAGGAATCTAATTTGAAAGGAATCTTTACTCTAAAAGAGGTTGCATGGAAAGTAAGAAGGGAGGCCTCTCCCGATGGCCACTGAAGAAGATCCTCCATTTGGGGGAAAGGGAAACAATAGAGGAGGGGATTTGGCGGCCGGTGCGGAACTCAGTTTAAGGGGGGAAGTCTGTTTTCTGGGGGGACAAAGAGGAGAGACGTCGACGACACCTCCTAAGGGGACCTGATCGAAAAAAAAAAAAATGACTATGGTGCTGCTTCGGCAGGGGGAGGGAGACGTATCTTACAGTCTGAATTCCGTTTTAGAGGGAAATTTGGAGGGTAATGTTGGAAAAAGGGGAGTCGAATTGATACCCTTGCGGTCGTCAAAGATGGTGAGTCCCCCCCCAGGAGGAATTAGGAACTAATGAGGTTGTCCATCTCAAGGGGGGGGGGGGGTTTTACGGGGAAAAGGGGGGGCCTCAAGTTCCTCAAATGTAAGTCCCCCAAAAAACCATCATCGACAAGGAGAGAAAAAAACATCCTGAATAGAGAGAAAGGGGAAAAAGGGTTTTTGCACGAGAAAAAAGTCTTTCAGTATGAAGAGGAGAGGGAACTTCCACCTAAACAACATGGAGCTCGAGGGGAAAAAGGAACTGCAGGCCAGCGAAAGGGGGGAAGTATATGCGCGAAAGAACAATCTAGATCGGAGAGGGAAGGAACCTGACACAAGGGGTCGACGCTAAAAAAGAGAAACGGTTGAACTGATTGGGAAGAAATTAGGGAGAAGGAAAAAATAGGCAACCGCCTGCCAAGAGCTTCCAAGAACATCTTGTCAGAGGGAGGAGCGAAGGACTGTCAGCGTAAAGGCGGCAGGAAGGAGAAAAAGCGACTCTTCTCACGCGCGAGGTCTGGGCGAGGGCAAGGGAAGACGATGCAATGAAAAGGGGAGGGGGCAATGCAGCATTTGGGGATGGGGCGAAAAGTTCGTTCTAAACGGACTAGGGAGGGGGAATGGCTTACGCCACAATAAAGGGAAAAAATTAGCCGACATCTAGAGAAAAAAAGGAGGAGGGATTGAAAGAAGAGAAAAGAGGGAAACAGCTAAGATTACCTGGATGGGGGGGGGGAAAAGGAAACTTCTCCATCAAGAAGATCAAAGGAAAGTTTCGATTTTCGTTTCGAAACATGCCTTCAGTAGAAAAAGAAGAGCATTGCATCGTAGGACTCTCGACGAAGCTACGGCGGGTGCGAAGATCGATTTCAGAAGAAAACTCGTCACGCGGAAGGGGAAGGTAGCGTTATACGGAAGGAAAGGAAAAAGGTACGGATCTCTTGGCCAGCGGTTGCAAGGAAAAGAAGGCTCCGCTAAGGGAAATAGTCCAAAAACAGGATCGACCGTCATAGAGAGGGAAACCAGTGTCCGGGGAGGGGGGGGGAAAGACATGGCGATCTCTGGGAAGGGGTGGGGAGACGCATCTCCCCGAAAAGCCTGCGCAGGGGGCAAACGCTGGCTAGCTCGAAACAGGGGGGTCGTTGTGAAGAAGGGGAGAATCCTGAGCCGAGCAAGTGCAAAACTCAATCGGGGAAGGGTGGTAAGACGGCTCGCGATTGATCTTTTCGAGGAGGGAAGAGGGTTGAGGAAGAGGAACTCCTTTGTTGTACACAAGGTCCGGGGGACCACCTCCTTAAGGTAAAAAGGCAATTTAATTGGCGAGAAGGGGACCGGGTATCAAGAGCACATCAAATGGGCAATACCCGTTGCATACCAATGTTTACAGAAAAAAAAGAATACTTGTAAGGAGACGAGGCAAGAACCCGTTCCAAAGGGAAGGGTGTGGGTCCTCAGGTCGGATGGAGTGAAGTCGACAGGGGAAAATCGGGGGTAAAAGTCAACCCCCTGAAAGAAAGAGACCTCTATTCAAGAGGAAAATAACAAATAAATATATGTGGACACTTTCACATTTAAGGGGGGAGGGGGGGGGGGGGTCCATGTTGTGAGAGGAGAGTCATCTTCTTTCTCTTCAAAAGTATCAAAAGATATTGAAGTGCTCTTTGTCATCGATTCAACAAGAAACCTGTAACTTTTCCTCGGGCTTGGCGGAAGCAAGGAAGGTGGCCTTTTCTTATTCTGTGGGAGAGAAGAAACGACCCTCCGTTGAGGGGAAATCCCACAAGTGGGAGCCGCTTTCTTCTTCATCCAAACCGCCGGGGAAAAAGCTCCACAGCTGGCCCTGAAACCCTAGAACAGAATAATCAGTGCTCGAAAGGGGATTTGGGGAAGGAAAAAGTACACAATTCCCGGCTGGCAAGAGCCACGTTCCTTCTAAAGTTCCTCCCGTTGTGATGAGCAACGACGAAAAGAGGAGGGAAAGGAGATGCTTCCCGAGAAAAAATTCCATTTCGAACGTGACGGAGGAAAGGTTTCACAATCGAGAATTCGTCAAGAGGATCGCAAGCCGGGAAAGGGGGAACTTCCACGATTCTCGAGGGGGGGCCTCCTTTCAGAGGATAGGCTCGCGACGCAGGGCGACGACCATCCAAAGGAAGGGTGCAAGGAACGCCACACCAAAAATCTAGAAAGAGAGGCCTTGGTGCAGAGGGCGGGCTCTGCTCAAAAGCTGGGTTCACGAGAAGATCACGTCTGCAAAGGAAAGAGTCTGGCCAGAAGAAATTACCACAAAAGAACAAGACACTTATGAAGGAAAGGTTCTAAGCGAAGCGAGCTCCGTATCTCAGGAGGAAAGGGAGAAGTTGCAAGACTTTGACGTAGGTATGAAGGAACGCGAATCGACAGCCCGGAGGGGGGGAATAGCGCACGAGCGGTAATGCAAGAGTTCCCGAAAGAACGTTGTTCCCGGTCTTAAGTTGGTCAGGGGAGGGTTTTCCCGGAGGGGGGGGAAGTTTTCCGATAAGGAATCCTAAAACGGAAGGTCAAGCACCTTAAAACGCTTATGGGGAGAAAAGGCTCATTTCCAGAAAGGCCATATCTACCGGAGGCAATTGCTGGGTCGAAACTTTCATTTCGGAAACGAGCCCCGTCCAAGGTAGTTACTATATGAGAGGTAGAGGGGCTTAAAAAATACCAAAGTACCTTCGAAATCCTTGGGTCCACTCTATCTCGGAGAAGGTACGCGGCCACAAAACCCGTGAGGGCAGCTGCAGGATGGATCGACAATAAAGTCGCAAACGACAAGAACCGTATAGGACGTTTTAAACCTCACATTCTCGCACTCGGACAAAAGAGAGAATCCACCGCGCCGGGAAAGGAAATCCCCCGCGTGAAAAGACCAGCTCTCACCCCGAACGCGACCAAAGGGAGGAAGAAATCCTCTTCCGGAGAAGAGGGAACCTGGAAAGTCAATTCAAGGGGATCACTAATCCTTTCTGTACACGGACGAATGACTGTCGATCTTTCTTCTGGGGGG
>Ga0179593_1634585_pt1 | contig 14383 bp, 18 predicted proteins | sample CZODoug2_1_08_16_FD_185931 | JGI IMG/M metagenome (GOLD analysis project Ga0179593, IMG submission 185931) | Vadose zone soil fungal communities from Angelo Coast Range Reserve, California, USA - CZODoug2_1_08_16fungal (PacBio error correction) | ecosystem: Environmental > Terrestrial > Soil >...
CTCTTAATTTCACCATTTAGTAGGAGACCTAGTTTGGGACTGGGACCGGAACCTAGCGTATTCGTCCGAGAAAGTATTAAAAGACACGCGGAGGAGATAACCCCTGGGATTTCAGAAGGGGAGCGGCGTACGATTGGGGCCGATCTCGACAAAACTCAAGGAAAGGGAGTGAAACGTGGATGAAAGTACTGATGATGCCACGGTCATCTCAGGAGCTGGACAGAGGGGAAGACAGAGATCTTAGAGGGTCAACCGGGGGCGATGGGGGCATTACAAATGATTACGAAAAAGGGGAAAACAAAGTCGTCCACGAGAGGGGTGGAGAGGGATGTCTAGAACTAGAGGAAAAGAGGTCCAGGCAGTATTGCGATTCTCACCCCCAGGGAGGGGTCTCAAACGCTTGGCTGAAAGAAGAGCAGGGGCGGGAAGTCATGTCAATCTTAAGGTTGACCCAGTGTGTAATCTGGGACCAGAGAGAAGGCTGCACAGAATGGGAGGACCCTACAAAGGAGAAAAATCTGATGGAGAGGGGTGCTCTCTTAGTTATTAGGGTTTGTGACTGTCCGCTTGCCGGCGGAAAGAAGGGGAAAATCAAGGGCGTTAGAAGAAGCTACTTGTCAACCGGGCGAGAGAGAGAGAGACCGGATTGAGAGGGGTTGAGGAAAAAAGAGTCCGCAACGAAAAGAAAAACAGCAGGACATGGAGACCCTGACTCGAGAAAACCTCCCGAAGACAAGATTCTGATGCTGCCGTAGGGGAAAGAAAGAAGGGACTTTGTTCATGAGGAGGGGGAATGATCGGTATCTGGGCGGCTGAAGGAAGTGAAAGGAAAAAAATACTCAAAACAAGGAGATGGTCGAGAATAACGAAAGGGGACGTGCAGAGAGAACCTGTGGGAAGTGTTAGGGCGCTTTATTAGTTAAAAAGGGGTGATGCCGGCGGGGGTGGGGAGTACTCCTTCCAATGGGGCTTATAGCCAAAAGCTGATGATAGCGCGCAATGGTACAAAACATAAACCTTTTCGAGCGGCGTCTTAGTCGGGCATCTCTGGCGGGAAAAAAAAAAAAAAGTGTGGTTGGGTATTTGGTCATTTGGGTTGAAAACCAAGCTCGAAAATGCGTAAGGGGGGACATAGAGAGGGAAGGAATCAAGATGACCAAGAATAACAGGGGATCTTGGGGGGGTCCCCTGCGGCAGACTAGACTTTACATCCGGGCCCATTTCAATGAAGGGACCGACAATCCGTCTTGTGGAAGATTGGCTATCTAAGGAAAGAGGAACTCTCTGGAAGGGAAAAGGAAAGGCTTACACACAGGGGAGAGGTGGCAGAACCACCCCCTAAAAACCGAGAAGCAAATTGAGAGTCAAGATTCGTTGGGGCAAACTGCGTGGTAAACAGACCGCACCACGGCAGGTCAGAGACCAGGAGAGAGGGGGGGTTTGTCTCAGGTTTTCGGAGGACAAAAGTGGTGGGGGATAACCGACCAGCTCAGAATTCCTGGGGCACAGAAATGCAAACACCTCCAGGTCTATCGGGACAACCAGAAAGAAATGACGAAAAATCGTGAAATAGTGAAAGGAAAGGAACAGTCAAGGAGAAAAGATCAAGAGAGGGAATTGGGGGGGGGGGAAGAACACGCCCAATCAGACCAAGTTACACAATTAGTGCGGTCCTGAGAAACACAGAGGAAAAAGGGACCGTGCGGGGCCACGGAGAACGATTGACGACGGGATGGGAACAAGGAAGCATGATTCGGCGGTGGGGGGGGAAGGTTACAAGAACCCCGGAGGGCCCGTCGTGTTTGGCGGGGTAGATGCAATTACAAACCCCGGAGCATCCGAGAAAAAACGACAATAAAAGCTAGCTTATTTCGGAAGTATAATCCTGACCCGGAAGGGGAAGTTAGGATGAGAGAAAAAAGACGCTGAGGGGGGGGGACAACAAACTAAGATCAAGCATTGGGCGGGCAGGCCCTCCAAAACTTCAGGGTCAGATGAAATAAGACCGAAATAGGGGGAGATCCGAAACAGAAAAAAAGCCAGGTGAATACTTAAGCGGAATATCAAGGGCCGAAGTCAAAATCTGACGACGGAAGAAGTTGCTTTATAGCCCGTTCGAAAAAAGAAGCGCAGAGAACTATTGCTTCTATCTATATGTAGGAAGTGAGAGGACGCTCATATCTGGGCGCCACTCGTTTTCAAACTTTTGAGGTATGGGGGAGGAGTGCGGGAAAATAGGGGGCTAAAAAGCTGACAGGATGGGCCCCTAAAGAGTCTGAGAAGAACAAAAAGGTGCTGCGGCGGGGGGAGCAGCGCGAGGCCGAACGAACGGGCTCCAAAATCACTCATTGGCACGCATCAAAAAGGGAATAGACTCCTATCAGATAAACGTCTGATTAAAAAAACAGGGGGAAAAGGGGGGAGGAGAAAGACAAGGTCAAGGACGAACAAACCAATCCAATACTAAAACAACCACAGGAGAAATAAAAGCTGCGTTTACTTTTGGGGAGGGGGGATTTGATGGGACGTTGGAGGCCAGCACCTAAGGCAGTGAAAAAGTAGAGATATCGCGAAGCTGCCAGTTTGCAAACACTTGATATCGCGGGAAAAAAATGTGTCAGTTTCTCAGGGAAGGAAGCTTATCAAGATGGGCAAATTGCAAGTTGTGGAGTGGAAAAAGGACTCCAAAGGCGGGGATCATCCGAGAAAAAGGAGTGAAGGAAAACGCTCTTAAATCACAGCAACTAACAAAAAGGGACACTCTGGCCCATGAGCAAGACGCTCTGACCGAAGCAGGGTCGATCAGACCAGGGAGACGGAGGGCGTCCTGGGCAAACTCGGTTAATCAAAGAGCTCTCGCAGGCAACTTGACTGAGGTAAGGCGTCGGACTTGGGGTGCAAGGGCACGGTCCGATCTCAGGCGCGATGGAGTTAGGAGACGCCAGGCATAGCGGACTGTCCGCAAGTATACACGTTCACTAGGCCGAGTTTAGAACATAGGACGAATAAACTCCAAAAGGGGTTAACCCGGTTGGGGTTGAAACTAAAGCACGCCTAGCGAAGGAGGGAAGAGAGGAAGCGAATAATGGAAAGGCTACGAAAAAAGGGAAGGGTTGGCGCCATGACTTTTGTAGCAACATTCAGCTAGACGTGTTGGGAGAGAGGCAACCGTCGGGGGAGGGGAAGCCACTGGAAATTCAGTTAGGAACACGAATCACGACCTTAGTAAAGCCTCGTTTCTTGGGGGGAAAAGGGAAACCACCGAACAAGCTGCGGTGAATTCGCGAAGTTCTGGGATACTGGTGGAGCCGGCGCGACCATCATCTTCAAGAGGTCTGTATCGAAAAAAGAAAAAAAGGGATGTTACATGGGTGGGAATTATGGCCGCTGACTACCTTGTTCGAGGGAAGACAAAAAAGGCCGGGGAGCGTAGGAAGGAGGTTAAGGAAATTTTTCAGGGAAGGCAATGGGCCTGTTGGGAAGGGGGGGAATTTCGGAATCGATATCCGGGGAAATCTGGGTTGGGTCTAGCCTTTGGGGAAAAGCATAATTTAGTGTCTTAGAAGGGGGCGAAATCCTCGCACCAACCCACGGGGCCCAGGGGAAAGGAAGGGTGGGGGGGTCCAGTCAAAACTGACCTTGGCTAAAACGAATACAGACGACTCTAATGGGAGGTTGACGGAACGGGACTTTTGTCTGATTTTAGGAGTAAAAGGTGCTGTAGAAGGATCGGCAACAAAAGAGGCGCAAGGATTTGACGAAAGGAAAAGTCCTTCACCGATTATTGGGTAAGGAAAATGTTTAAATGGATTCACCAAGGCTTACAAACTAGTTCTTGGCCGTTTCTCCATAAGGGAAGGAAAACCGGGACGGGAAGAAAAAAAAAAAAAAAAAAAAAAAAAAAAAAAAAAAACAAAAAACAAAAAAAAAAAAAAAAAAAAAAAAACAAGACAAAAAAACCAAAACAAAAAAAAAAAAAAAAAAAAAGAAAAAAAAAAAAAACACAAAAAACAAAAACCAAACCACTTTGGTCACCCGCGAACGTAATTCCACAGAAAAAAGCCCCCTAACAAATCCGCCCGGGATCGGAAAAAGACCCTTAGAAGGGGAACAGCCGCCGCGCCGTCCATGCAATTTGGGAAGTTTGGACCGGGGACCCATGTGCCTGAAGTAACTAAGCGGGGACGCTATAAGCACAGGGAAAACCTTGGGGGAGCATTTAAAAAAAAAAAGGGGGGACAAAGCCATCGAATAAAACCTGTCAGAACCACCGGGAAGGTAAGAGGTCGCAAAGTGGAGGGGTTCGCGGAAGAGGGGGTGGTGCAAAAGGAATGTGACAAGGAAGGAGCAGCTCACTAAAAAAAGAAAGAATATTTAGCATATATTAAAAGGGCGCTGAAAAGTCAAATCCGCAGGGACAGACGCCAGAAGGAAAGATGGGGTATTAGGAGGGCAGAGGGAGCATGCGTGGGGGAGCCGGAAACTAATCATTTGGGTGTCTTTGAGGGACGGGGGAAGGAAAGAACACTCAAAAGGGGGGTCTCTCCAGTAAGGGGGGAAAAAGCGTGTAAAATGGCAGAAGGGCCACAGAAATGGGATGTAGCTGAAGAGGGTACCGCTGGAGTCTTATCCAAAACAAGGAATTACAAAGAAGAGAGATAACGAAGCCGAGAGGTCGGATGGTGGACGTTTTAGGGAACCCAGATGGAGTCAGGAAAAGCAAATTCAAAGATGCATCCCTGGGAGGACGAAGGGGACTACGCGTGAACAGTTCGAAAAGGAGTATCCAGGGAAGGTGAAGAAGCGTTCTCTCTCAGCTCTACTAAATTGGCGACTTTCAAGCTGTTCAAGAGACTATCGCGTAAGCGTCAGCAGAAAAAGTAATCCATGGGGACATCTCAACTCAAAAAGGGGAGGGTCGAGAGGGGTTAAGCCCAATTTAATCCTTCCCGTGCGCTGAAATAGCTAGTGAGTCAGAGGAACAGGAATGCGCAGGAATCAGAGGGGAGTTCAAGGCACCCGAAAAATCACAGTGGGGGAAAGTAGATTTTAGGGAATTCAGACTAAAGATAAAACCGTAGAAAAAGTATTAACTCCAGCAATTGGGCATTGCGCAAAGTAGGGGGGAAAAGCCTACGGGAAAAAAACGCGAGGGTATCATTGCTGAACAAGGAACAGCACTTGGAACGTCCCTTGAAAGAAGCACAATAGGGACGATCTCGCAAAGGGATGAAAGAAGAAGATGGTCAAAAGTGCAGGAAGGAAAGGACCCTTCCTAGGGGAAGGGAAAAAGGTAAGATCGCGGTCTACGGCGGCGCCTCACGACCAGTGAATTAGAGCACGGGGGAAAGGAGAATAAATTCGGTCAGGGGGAGGGGGGGGGGGGATATGACGGCGAGAGCAGACATCCAAAATATAATCAGGGCCCAACTGTAAAATGTAGGGGTCGCGGCCCGACCTGCTGTAGGACCTACTCAATTAGCGCAATAGCATAGGATTAGCCATGGAAAAACGCGGGGGAAAGGCAAACTTGGGGTGAAGGAAGAATGAGGCAATTGGAGGAAGGCTTCCCCGGAAGGAGCGGACTCGAATGAATAGACAAGGCTTTCGAGAGACCCAAGTGACACCGGGGGAAAAGCTCTGAGGGATAAGAAGCTTCCAAACTCTCATTTGCAAAAGAGAGTGTAGACCTTGAGAAATGAGAGAAGATCAGAACACGCGCATACCCTATAAGGGGTGAAGGAACGACCAGGGGGAAACCTGGGAGATTGCGTTGGAAGATTGAACTGCTGGGGTGATGGAGAGGAAAAAATCAGAGTTGAAAAGTTACCGCCGAAAAAAGTTTCAAACGAAGGAATTGGAAGGTGCTAACTCTGAAAGACAAAGGAAACGAGCGAGAGAGACCGTTTTCTAGGGGTTAACGTCGGAAAGAAAAAACAGGCCAGCCGCGAAGCGTCGGGAAGAAAGAACAACAGGGACGGAGAAAAAACTAATGACGCAGAAAGGTATCTTCTTCCGGGAACGGGTTTCAGCGGACAGGGAGGGGGGAAAACTCTACGGGACGCTTATAGACGTGACTGCGCATAGATAGAATCGAAGTGCGAAGAGAAAGTTAGGAGATAGCACGTTTGGAAAGTGGGGGGGATCTTAAGGGGAGGGGACTCGCAGTGGATTGTAAGTCGTCTGGGGGAGAGCGGCAAGGAAATTGGGCTAAAAACTGTCGTTGACGGAGGGAGAAAGGGGCACAGGGGGGCCGCAAAAAATAATCGCGGGAGAGGAGGGGCCGAATTGGGTAATCTGAGGAAAAAAATTTGGTAGTGGGCAGTTGGGGAGTTTGGGGGCAGAGTTAGATAAAAACGGGAATTGCAATTTGTTTCCAACGAGTCTTGAAAGGGGGGGAGGGAACGTGAATGAAGATCTCGGTCTCATCTGCACTGGAAAGGAAAGAAAAAGTAAAGAAAGGCTGGAAGGATCTTGGATACGAAAGTGGGGGTGCTCTGGTCAGTAAATGGATGGCTAGACATCAACATTGGAAAAATGGGGGGCAAAATGACAGACAGCAACCAAAAAAAAGGCTCAAAGGAAAAATACTTAGCTATTTGACAAAACGAAAAGGGCCTTCTTGGAGGAAAGACACGAAAACAAATACCGTCGCATTTTCTGATGTAATGCAGGGGCCTCGTGGGGGGGAAGACAGGTCGAAACAGGCGAATGACAACTTGGTATAAACAAAGGGGGGGGGAAAAGGGAAAAAAAAGGATTCATGAAAGTGCCAACACCTCTCGGGGATACTAAAAACTGAAACAGAGCAAACACGAAAGCGCTTTAGCCGAGGATAAGCGAAGGGGGGGGGGGTCAATCCAGGCATGTTTACGCCGCCAACGGATCACAACGGGATTCAAAAAGGGGGGAAAAGCAAAAGCACAAAGTGACACGCAGTGTGCTGGCAGAAAAAAGCAACGGAACGAATGGGTCAAGAGTCACAGCCACGAAGACGGAGGGGGAACGAGGGAACAGCGGATGAAACAAAAGGGGATCATTGATTTCGGGAGGGTGGATAGGTGGGGAACATGCCTGGGGGAGACAGAGTTGGAGTGGGGCATAGGAAGGCAGGGCCTTGACGACAATAAAGGGACGAGCAAGCAAGAGCAAGAAACAAGGAGAGTGAAAGGGAATGTCAAAAGCATAACCACCCCTCCTGCAAAATCACCGTCTTATCAAGCAATTATTGGCGGAGGGGGGAGTCGATAGGAGCGTGGGGCACTTGACCAAAAAAAGAACCATAAAATTGTCAGGGGCGTCAAATCTCAACGAGGAACGTGGCTAATAATCTGCGGAGGGGAACCACGCCAAATAAGCCAGGCGGGTGAAGGAGAGGACTGATTAATAGGGCACACTCGGGAATCTATACGAAAAAATTGGCTGGAGAAATCGGGAAGGGAAAAGACGCAGAGGAGTAAATTGAGCGAAATGGGACAGAGGGGAGGCGGGGTCCAGAGGAGAGAGATAATACTGTCATTAATGGAGGGGAAAAGAGAATATGAACGGGCAGAAACTGGAGTCCGAGTATAGGGGACGCTCGCAGGAAGGCAGGATAATCACAAAAAAAAGTGGGCTAGAAAGGACTATTGCCCACGGAAACACACAAGAAGCAGGTTGGGGCCGCATCGCAGGTGAAGTGGGGAATAGACTAGGCTGATTGAATGAAAAATACCGACATGGGATAAGAACTTAAGGGACAGGAAAAAAAAAAAAAAAAACTCAAGCGGGATCTTCTATAAAAACAACAAAGTGGAGAGAAAAAAAAGAGTCTACTCGATGGATTTGTTAAGTCGGGGGAAGTTAGTTCGGGGGGGTTGATAACGGATCTGGGAAACGCGCTCTGGCTGCCAATTAAGTGAAGAGGGACGGCGCCCTTAAATTATGGTGAGAAAAGGGGGCGGGAGGGAGGAATCGATCAGCTTAAAGCAGTGAGGTTCTAATCCATAGGCGTAGCAGGGAAAATCAAGAAGGGGAAAGCGGGGCATGGCAAGGAGATTGGTGTAACCCTAAGCCAAAAACGAAAGGAAACCCCGCCAACTTAATATCGTCGGCTCTGAGGGGATATGCGAGGAGGTCGGTGACAACAAAAAAAGGGAGAAAACGGCGAGAGGGACAGTGGCAATCAGAGTCCTTTATCGGAAGAAAAAAAAATCTATTGACAGATTATACTTTCTGAAGAGATTCGGGGGAGAAGCGGGGGGTTCGGCTAGAACAGGGAGGAACTGTACAGGAAGGGGGGTAGGGGGGGGGGTGGGTGGTGTGTGTGTGGGGGGGCAGGGGGGTTAGTGGAAGTGGAGGGATGTGGGGAGTAAGGTGGAGAGGGGGGAGAGGGGGAGGTGGAGTGACGGGAGGGTGGGAAGGAAGGGGGGGCAGGGAGGTAGGGTGAAAGGGTAAGGGCGGGGGTGTTGGGGGTGTGGGGGGGTTGATCGGGGGAAATCGAGCGGGGGAGTGGGGTGGGTTGGGGGGGGTGGAGTGAAGGGCTAGTGGGAAACAGGGGGGGGGCGGGGGGGAATCGTAGAAGGGAGGGGGGGGGAGGGGAGGGAGGGAAGGAGAGGGTTGGTGAGGAGCGGGGGAGTGCAAGAATGTGGGGCGGAAGAGCAAGGGGGGGAAGGGGGGAGTAGGGGAAGTGAGAGGTAGGGGTGAGGTGGGATCGGGGGCGAGAGTAGGGGTAGAGAAAGAGAGAAAGCGGGGGGAGATTGGGGGAGGGAGGGGAGGGGCGTAAAAGTTTTTGAGGAGGAGAAGGGGGGAAGGGGGGTAGGGGGGGGGGGGGGTGAGGGCGGAGGGAGGGGAGGGGGAGTGTTAGGATGGGGGTCCCATAGCAAACGGAAGGTGGAGAGGGGGGTATGGAGGGAGGAATGAACGGGGCGGTAGGTTCGGGTTTGAGGTAGGTGGGAGTTGGGGGGGGGTATAGGGAAGGTGAAACAAGATCGGGAGCGAGGGTAGAGATGGGTAGAGGGGGGGAAGGGAGGAATGTCTGAGGTGCAAGGAAGGGGTGGGGGGGAGGGGAGCAGTTAAGGCAGGAAGGGGTCATGCGAGGAAGGGTAGGGAAAGGGTCGGTAGGGGGGAGGAGGGGTAGCTGAAGGAGGGGAAGGGAAGGGGGAAAGGGGGGTGATATGGGAGGGGTAAGGGGGGGTGTAGGTGTCTGTTGGAAGGTAGAGGGACCTTGAAGGGTGTTAGGGGATTGAAGCGGGCGGGGGCGGGATGAGATGAGGGGAAGATGGGCGGTTGGGGGGGGGTGCATATGTTTAAGACGTTCGGGGGGTAGCCGGGGGAGGGGGGAGGACGTAAGGAGGGGGCAGGGGAGGTGTGTGAAAAAGGGGAGGTACGAAAAGTCATGTTGGGAGGTGGAAGGAAGAGGGGAGGGGAAGAACAAGAGAGGAGGGTGGGGGATGAAGGAAGAGGGGAGAGTAGAGAGTGATGACGGGAGGACTGGTGCGAAATGAGGGATGGGGTTGGGGGGCTGGAGTAAAATAAGGTGAGGGGGGGGAGTAGAAGAGGAGGGGGAGGGGGAAGGGACGGAGGGGGAAATAGGAGGTGTAGAGATGGATTGAGGGTCGTGGGGAGAAGAGGGGGGGACTGCGTGTGGGGGAGAAGGGTGAGTGGGGGGGGGGGGGGACGGAGAGGAGGGGAAAGCAGCAAGTAAGAAATGGGAGGTAGGGGCGGAGTGGTAGGACGGGCGTGTGTGGTGAGGCGGGGAGGGGCGGGGGGTAGCAAGGAGTGGAGGGGGGGTGGGGTAGGGAAGGAACTGGGAAATGATTAGTGCATCTTGACAAAAAAAGTTGAGAATGGAGTAAGCGAAGCGCGCAAAAAAAGGGCTGACAAGTGGGGCACAAACACCCCCCCAAAAAAAAAAAAAAAAAAACACACAAAAACCTCCCTAAATGAAAAACAGTCAGCCGCAGAGATAGAAATAAGTCGATACGACTTGAGGCTCTCTCCATGAGTTTGGGAGCAATCAAAGGGGGGCAGATAGCATGTTGGTGGAGAAGGACGCGTGGAGTTCAAGGGCAATTGTGCAGTGAAAAAGACCACAAAATGGGATGACAGGACGGGTTATGTCAAAGAAGCTGAAGGAAAATCAGTGAAGTGGTGGAAAGGGAAGGAAAAGTGCCAATAGGTGAGTGAGCAGAGGGTCCGCTACAAGAATACTGGAAGGCAGACAGCAGGGGTCATCAACATAGGGGAAAGGGGGGTCAGGGGAATTCTAGGACCTCGGTGCGTCCGGTAGCGCAGAAGTAAAGGGACTGAGCTCGAAATATCGGTTAAGGGGGCGGCGAAAGAGAGAGTAGTCTACAGAGATCATGGTCGGTGGGGTCGTAACGCCGGAGGTGGAACTATCCGGTAAAAAAAAAGGGTGTGAAAAACGAAAAAAAAGTGGGTTAAAACCTCCGAAAAACAACGGGACACTCGAGGGAAAAAACTAAAGTCCTGTTGGGAGGGGGGGTAAGGGAAAACACCGGAGACTGAAAGAATACAGGCTCTAATCGTTGGGTAAGCTAAGGGCGGGGGTGGACTTGGGCTGGCATTCAAAATCGGAATTTTCGGGTACCTGACATCAGAAAGGAGGGGAGGCCCAGCACGGGAAAAATCCTGTTGGGACGGAAATGTGAAGAGGGGGACTGGAGGAGCCGCATAGCTTCCTAATTTCTTCAAATCAAGAGTTAGTGGCAGGGGGAGATGGAAAGAAGCCTCAATCTTCAACAATAAGTTCAGTGGCCTGCCAAAAACTGACCCAAAAAAAACGCCAAATCCGCCTGTAAGGGGGCGTCGGATGCCAATGGGTAGACACATAAAACGACGGAAGTGTGGTGTGGTTTTGGCGCAAAACAAGGGTCCGGACTAATTAAAAGCGGCCCATGGGTAACATTCAGGCAAGCCCTCTTCTTACGACCCAATGGCGAGGAAATAGAGAGAAGCAAAGGTGAAACCGGGATTTGGGGAAAGGGAAAAATTGTACGTAATTAGGAGCGGGAGCGCAGCTCAACTCCTCGAGGAGGTAGGACAGATCCAGATGGCAACTCCGGAGCCCCAAAAAAAAAGCTTGGAGTGTGACGGTTCCGCGGAGGATTGTTTCTGATCACGAGCGAGCACTGGCCTTGGGGGGGGTGGGATTGGGGGAGGGAGATACGACTTCTTCAGATGAAAGTAGCAAGAAGACCAAATCGCGAAGAGAACTGTTCAAGCTAGAGGGGAAAAAAATGTCAAGCACCCCAGACTTCGGACCCCGGACCACTAGCTAAAGAAAGCATAAGAGTTCTGACCTTGGAGTGGGTAGACTCACTCCGAGAGTCAGTGAATCACAAAAGTGTAGTAACCCAGGATACAGAAAGGGGCCGAAAACACCGCGGCAGGGGCACGTGCATAATCTTTGTGGATCGCATAATCCAGGGAAGAGATGGGCAGACACACCCTCAACCCCAAAACAACCTCCGAGCATGCCCGTAAAAGCAAGGATGCAAGCAGGGCGGAAAATTGGAGGAACAAGGTGTGGTTAGGCAGTGATGCCAGGGAGAGAAAAGCAGAGCATTAGACTTAAGGAAGAAAAATTGATCGGCTCTATGCGGCAAAACAATTTCACAGGTGGACGAGATGGATGGGGGGGGAAGTGCGGCGGTCAAGGGACTTATCCTAGTAATTAAGGGGGGATACTACCAGCGAGCGATGAGGGGCCCGCCGATAGTCCTCTCGAGAGCTACGTCCAAAAAGGCACGTGGTTCATTTGAACTGCAAGGTGGGGGAAAAGGCGAAAGAGAAGAGAGATCAACCAAGGTAGATGGAAAAAAACTAGCTTCTTTCGCTGGGCCCCATTTCATGGTTCAAATAGGAAAGGCCGTTGGGGTACGACTATCACTCCCGACCGTGGGCGGCAGAAACTGCGCCAGGAGAGACCACGAAGGGATAAAAACGGTATGGCACGATAAACGCATCGCTTCCTCAAATCAGAGAAACCTTGTGAGGGGGGGGGAAAAGTGGCGATGGACACGAAAGGAAAGGCAAAAAGAAGCCTTCAGCATCAACTCTTTTCGATTGAAAGGGGGATAAAAACGGGGTCAGGAAAAATGGAAAGGAGTTTGCAGAGGGAAGGGCGAAAAAAGCTTCCTTACTTTAAAAGACGGAAGGGGCAAATACGATGCCAGGCTTATGGCTATGCCAAGTGATCAAAGGGGGGGGGGAGAAAATCTGAGGGGAGGGGGGACAAAGTCAAAGAAAGCGATCGAGCACAGCGATACCAGGGTGGATGGCCATCTCTCTCCGAGCAGCGCGCAGAAAAAGAAATACTTTTTGGGACCTGACCTCTACAAGGACCTGGAACATGAGGAGAAAGGAGGTATTCGGCCGAGTTAAATGCTGGGGCACCGCTCAGGGAAGTGGACCCGCCTTACACGGAAGGGAACTAATCCGGGGACGTGGCTACTGAGTATAAGGGGAGATTTCAAGCAACTTATATAACAAGATTGAGAGGTTTAGGGTTCTCCCAGACATCAAAAGGAAATCCACAGGATCAGAGATAGGGGCGGGATCAAAACGCGGAAGGCATCACTAAGGAAAAAATGTAGAGGATGACCGGGGAATGAAAACAGTTCAAACTTGCTCCATCTTTAATATCTCTTGGGTAATGAAAACGGATGCTTCGGCAGGAGCTGAAGCGTCCGGGGTCAAGGCGCCAAGTTCGGCGATAGCCATTTGAAATAGGATCTTCGATTGGAAACGCCAGTGCTTATGGCGTCAGCAGGCTTTGGTATGGCACTCGCAATGAAATTGCTTATATTCGAAAAGCTGATATGCGTTCCCGGCAGCCCCACAGGTGGGGCCAAAAAACCGCGGAGGTAATGACGGATGTTCACACTCGCAAAGGCGGATTTGGGGTTTCATTTATTGTGGACAGAAAGGGAGAGGGAGGGGGGTCAAAGGGGGAAATAATAATTGTCACGTTATTTATAAATGATAACCCAGAACTAAAAGGAAGGGGACGCTGTCCGGCAGATCCGGGGCGAAAGTGCGGGAAGGTCATTTCCAAGGCAATCCATCGCTTTATGGGCTAAACAAAGAAGTGCTGGGGCCACTAGTGTCTTGCGCGCTTGACTTCTTACCACATTGCAAACGGGGGGCAAGGAAAAAAAAGAAAAAAACAACAGCCTACAACGCCATTATATTCCTGATGCTGGAGGGAGACGGAGGACGGCTGGTGAACGAAAACAGAAAAACGCACCACATGAACTTTGTCGAAATGGTCAAAGCAGACTGGGGGTGTGGGGAACAGTCTGTCAACATGCAACAACGTTTTTTATAGTTAACACTGATTCAAGGTGCTCTCCACAAAAACCAACCATCAGCAGTTTTTTAGACAGCAAGGAAAACAGTACGACTAAAAATCTAGGCTTTAAGGACAGGGTTTTTTGAAGCGACATCCAGCTGCATTGCGCGAGGCGGACCGGAGTGAACCCAGTCTTTTCCCGACCCAGAAAACACAGGGGTACAATCGCTTTAGTGCTTCAAGATCCAATGGGAGCGGCAGAGGGGCTCCGGACAAATAGGGACCGAACTAACTTGACGGCGGAAATACACCGCAGAGGGGGGGGGGAAAGGGAGGGACGGGGTGGCGTCGTGGAAGACCGAAAAGTTGAATAATCGGGGGGGAATGTCTGGGGGACATAAATGGGAGGGGAGTGGACTTGAACCAGCAAGAAGGGTACCTCAACAAAAACTAATAGTAAGAAAAGGGACATGCAGAGACCCACTCCTTAAAAGGAGCCGCAAATGATTGCGCGTGTCATTCGAGAGAATCGCTCTTGCGTGGGGAGAAAAAGGAAAAAACCCCCAACAGGATTATTCCTCTCAGCTATCAACAAGGATTCCTGGGAATGCAGAATTCTGAGGGAAAAGTACGATATGACTTTGCATAGAAAATTCCCGACCTCTCCTTTGAGGAGCGAGGACTGGACGGAAGACAGGGAAAAGTGGGGGCAGAAGCAGCCTTGGGTCCGAAAAGACCAGTGGGAGAGAGGAGGTGCTGGGGCAAAAAAGCAGCGGCCGGTCGAAATGATAACGACAAATCGACGCCATCTTTGCATAAACAATCCTTGTGAGGTAAGGGTGGGCTGAGGGCGAAGGAAAATGAGTGACGCATAACTCTCGCTGGAGAAAGAGAAGCAGGAGGGCATTCTAAAAAAGGAAAATTAAGCGGCTAATCAGTCCGTTCCGAACACCGGCTCACAACCTCAGAAATAGGTTTCACGCATAGCAAAGGAAGTTTTCCTGCGGAGATGGGAATACTGTAGAGGGATTAGGATCATCAGGGAAGCACTTTCAATAGAACAACGACCCAAAAAAGCAAACTTCG
>Ga0179593_1401855_pt1 | contig 14382 bp, 17 predicted proteins | sample CZODoug2_1_08_16_FD_185931 | JGI IMG/M metagenome (GOLD analysis project Ga0179593, IMG submission 185931) | Vadose zone soil fungal communities from Angelo Coast Range Reserve, California, USA - CZODoug2_1_08_16fungal (PacBio error correction) | ecosystem: Environmental > Terrestrial > Soil >...
GAACAAATACTTATTATAGGAAAATAGAGATAGTACGTGGGGACGCAAAAAAAACCAAACCGGTAAATCTGAAAGGGTCAAGGGGGGGGAAGTGGGGGGGTAATAACCGCCGTCAGGGGGGTAGAAATGCAAAGGTAAAGGGGGATAATAAATGTAAAAGGGCCATCCTCCAAAAAAACACCAAAAACCTCCGTCACGACACGGTGGCAACATTGCGGTTGGGGAAAATGGGGGTAGAGAGATGGCCAGACCCAAGATTACAAAACAGCAAACCCAAAATCCAGTGGGGGAAAAGCCCTGCAAACACAATTTGTTGGGGGGGTGGGTGTGGGGTTTGCAAGAGAAAGGAAATATTTTTTTTGTAAAGAAAAAAGAAAGACAGGAAGGGGAAAAGTATGTTCAGAAGGGGGGTTTGGGAAAAAACGGAGAATTGCCATCCTCGGAAACCTGGGCAGGTTGACAAAACAGGGGGACAGGAGACCGAATTTGTCCCCGCTGTAAATAACGTTTGCAGAGCGATTAAACTGTTTCCTCTCCCCATCAGACCACGGGGGGGGTGGTGTTTGGAAACTCCATTGTAGTTGCTCCTCTTTTTTGTCCAAAAACAAGCAATGTCTGAGAACGGAAAGGTTCCCCGGGAAGCCCCAAGGGGGTAAGGGAAGTGGGGGGAGCCGCCGCACGGACCGGCGAATTCAGACTTCGAAGGTGGGGGACCGGCAGGGTCCAGGGAAGTAAACGTATAACGTCAATAACCAAACAAGGGGGGGTGGGTCACGTTCCCGAGCAGGGAATGGACGGGGGCGTCCGTCACCTTCTGAGGGGGGATCCAACGGAGAGACCGGGAACGGCTCTTGTGGGGAAAGGGGGTCGAGGTACGGAGAATTTGAAAGGGTCAACTGGGGGGAGAAACAAGCATCCGTGCTGTACGCCGAGCCCACTGGGTGGTGGTGCTGACTGACTACTGTCGACCCTGGGGAGGGCAGGGTAAGTGAATGAGGCAAACGCTAAGAAAAACAAGCGTCCCGAATGGAAAATAATCCCATGACGGCGGATATGTAAAAGGAAATAAAGAAAAGGAGACGGGAACGCAAACGGAGTGCTCACCAAAGGGGAAGAAGTAATCGTTAATAAAAAACGCCCCACGGCTATTAAAAAAAAAATCGTGCAAGAAAGGTACCGACCGTTCGGGGAGGTCTAAACGAAAAAGGAAGAAACGCATGAATTGAAATGGAGGGGAGCTCTGGCGAATCCCGGGCGAAAATTGCTGTTTCTATTGAAGAGACCAAAAGGCCAAGAAAAGGGGCCAAAGACGGCCAAGGGGCGTACAAAACCCCAATGAGCGGAGGACTGGGATAATATAACCATGTTATCAAACAAGCAGGTCAAAATCGGACACAACGGTGGACGCAAAAGAACCAAAAAAGATCAGGGGTTCGTCAGGAAAGAAGGTTCTCAGAGAGTGATGTTGGAAGGGGGGGGGGAACCGTTTCGCAAAAAAGACAAGGGTCATCCTGAGAAAAAAATTGGGGGGGGAGGGTGGCTACGGTCCCGGGCCCAAAGTCGATTGAAAGATGGGAGGAGACGGGGGACAGGCGGTGAGCCTAATAAATGGAACACTCACGTCGCCCGTCCTCAGGGGATAGCTGAATAAGGTAAAAAACGAAAAAAAGGACACCGAGGGGAATGTCGCGGGGGGTGGCTGACAACTGTCAAGATTGTAGAGAAGGCACCGAGGATGCTAGAGGGTTTGTGGTTGGTTTTGTGCTCGGGAACGTGAGAGAGTTGTGCAGGTGTGAAACCAGCCGATGGCCGACCCTCGGGAGGAGTTGGCGAACCGGCGCTGGGGCGGGGCACGCAGGGGGAAAAACAAAGGAGTCCGCTTGGTTGGGTGGAGCAAACGCTCCGTACTACAAGGGGGATCAGCAAAAGAAACCAAAGAGGGACCGTAAAAGACACCAAAGTAGACTTCCAAAAGTCACTGCAAAACGCGAATGAATCCCCTGGGACAGAGACGATTGACCGCGAACCCCAACTGGAAAAACAAAACATTTGGACGAGATGGAAGATTTTCCAAAGCAGTAGGCAGGAACAGAAGAATCAAGAGCCCCACGCCCGTTCAAACCCCGTAACTTGAGAAGGGGGGGAGGGGGGGAGTGTGGTGGCAGAGGGGATGGGCAGGGCCCATGACGAAGCAGGGGGGAGGAAAAACAAAGAAGGGGAAGGTAAAAACATCGGGGGGAAAAAACCGGAGCCGTCCCCATAAACACCAAAGACGAAACTTGGGGTTGAGGAAATTTAAAAATGGGATCAGGGGCCGGGGGTCAAACTCGCAACCGGCGAAATCAACTTCAGAAAACCGAGGAAAATATGATCCAGGGAAAAAAAAAAAAAAAAGAGGAGGAAAATAATTTGTTAAAAGAATCGGGATCCACCAACCCGGGGTCCGTGGGAAAGTTCCGGAACCTGCCTAAATCCGGTTCCTCGAAAAACAGCAGCAAAAGATGAAAAACCCCGAAAAAATGTCCCAAGGGAAGGCGAAACGAGAGGCCTAACGAAATAGGAAGGGGGGCAGTACACATCTCCCTTGCTTCAATTTACACTGAGTCGCAGGGTTGACATCTTCATAAAAAAGTGGGGGGAACCGTACGTAGGCCAACTACGGGGGGATCTATCACGAAGGTAAGGAATCGACGAAAAAGAAAAGGAAACTGGAACGTGTAATCAAAAAGAGGGTAAACACCCCGAGCAACGAAAGCATTCAGGGCCCAAAAGCTCCTCTGGGGGACGCACCTGGACACTTCTCCGGAGTACTAGGTTTTTTTTTGGGGGTCCGAAAGCATGGGGTACTCGTCTGCGGGCAACTCACGCCCTCACCCGGTGGACGAAGCCGTTGAAGAACTGGAGAAGAAAAATTGAAAAGAAACTCAAGCAAAAAACGGTTGGGAGTGGTTGCACGACGTGACCCTTTAGGTAAAGGGAAAAATTTGGACTACCCCTAAAAAAAACCGAACGGCGGGTTATGAAGGGTCAAACAAAGGCAATGAGGGGGGCAAGGAGGAAGGGAAATCCATATCCCAAATTGAAAGCATACTCGGAAATATAAGGAAGAAACCAAGGGAAGCGTGCAAGACCACAGTCCGCCTAATGGAAGACTCCGGACAGTCCAAATGACAAAGAGGTGCTGGAAACAAAAGGTTACACTTGCTGCCAAAAAAAAAAAAGCAATAAGGGGCTTCCCCACAAGGTTGATATAAGACTGAAAGGAGTGAAAAAGAAAACCGAAGTTTTCGGGCAAATCATATGCTTGACTCCGCCGGCGAGCCGAGATTCCAAAGCGCGGTGGGGGAAAAGAGGTGCTAACGGGGTGAGAGGGGACCCTCTTAGACGCGGAGTCAAACACACGAAACGACGAACCAGGGACTTTATAAAAAGCGGTAGCAAAAGGTCATCCAAACAGCGGACGCGGTGGTCAAAAAAAAGCAAAGGGAGGGGACCGATTCCCCGTCGAGGTGTTTGGACAGGGGGAGTCCTGTTGTGGGAGTTGAAGGGGTACAAAAGGGAAGACGATACGTGGCTCGCCAAGGAGGGTAAAAAATAAATAATGCGCACGCGGTTGTGCTGGGCAGGACGAAGAACGGAAATTACGGAAGAACTGGTCACTTATTGAGAGGAGGTTCTGGGAGAACTCGTCAGATAACGTGCGAACTGGAAGGAAAGAAAAACCCGCTAGCATCCAAAGTCCAAAGATCTTGGGTGACATACGGGTTGGGCCGACCGTCCAAGCCCTAACATCGAGAAAAAGAAGGGGACGGCGGGAAAAATGCAACTGTGGGAAAGGGGGGTCCCAGGAAATATTTAATGAATGGTAGAAAAAAACGAGTGGGGTTAGGAAAACCTCCGGAACTTTTGGGAGACTAATACGGGTGCCCTGAGACTAGGTGGGGGACTGCTCACCTCAGGGAAAAGGGTGGTTCATACAGAAAGGTGAAGAAAAACGCGGGGGGCAATCATTCAGTGCCGAGGGTTCGTCGTGGGAACAGTGGGCCGAATTAAAGGAGATAAGAGAACTAGGTCGGAAAAGAATGGGAGGGGAACATTGATTAAAAAAAACAAAAACCCACGAAGCCCATCATCAGGATGAAGGGGGGGAGGTCAAAACTCGTGAGTCGACAAAGGAGGAAGCCAAATAGGTAATAAAACTCAACCAAGAAGGTATAGACTTGGGGGGGACAAGAATTATCTACTATACCAATAAAGAAGGAAGGTAGGCTCTTAAAAGGCTTACGTTACAGAGGAGGGGGGAAAAAGAAAGGTTGAAAGGAAATCACCTACCTTGGTGGGAAAAACTACCATCTAAATCAGTGGGGGGGGGGGTCAGCCCGCCTCTCACGGTGATGGGGGAACACGCCGTGAAGTCCAGGAGCTAGAACTTTGGTGCAGCGATGAAAGGAGACCTATACAAAAAACGGAAAGACTTCCGTGCTAAAAAAGTGGGACCTGCCTATTAAAAGGCAAGGAAAAAAAAAAAAAAAGAACGAGGCGGAAGTAATTCCAACTTCGGAGAAAACTACGGGGTCCACTTGACATACGGGGGAAGATGAAAAGAAATCGATGTCAGAAAAAGTCTTGGCTTTGAGGTCCCGGGAAACTCCCTAGACCCCTTCAAAAATTAGGGATGGTGTGGAGAAAAACCTAGTTAGACAGATCATTAATCCGTGAAAAACCAAAAATGGTTTGACTCGCGATGGGTTTAGGGAAGGTGATTCACAGAAAAACTAATGTGAATATGAACGACAGCGCACAAAAAACTAAAACAAATCAAACTTGGCAGTGAAATCTGGAAACTGGCAAAGAGCAAGAAAAACCATCCAAATGCAAAGGATCAACACAAATCAAAAAAAACTGGATTATTAGGGGGGAATAAAAAAAAGAGATGAGTGTGGTCGCGAAAAAGACAAGTGAAAAAAGACACCCGGAGGAAAGAGTGTGCTTTGGTAGTTTCTATGGGAAACAAAAGTAGTCTTAACTGACGGGAGGACGAAAAACCAGCTCTGAAAAAACCACCATGGGGTCAGACTAATGATAGATGAAAAAAAGGCGGGGTGTTGCGCCACAACAAGAGGTGTGCAGAAGGGTGTAGGTTGGAGGAGAATCACCCGACACGAATGAGGGTGGAGGCATCACGGGTCAAAGGAACTAGGGGAACAGGGGATCACCCGATTCCCGAAAACAGACGCGGGAGATTCTTCAAAGCAGAGGAAAAAAGAAAAAACGAGCCGGAAATAATATCGAAAAATAGGTAAAAGAAGTTCGAAAGGTCTCTTTCAGAATCAAATCGAACAAATTTTAAGTCTTCTAACCTGCAAAAGGACGGGGAGGAGAAAATAAAACGAGCCGGCGGGACAACAAACGGGATTTAAGGAATGTCAACAAACAAGGGCCACAGAACAAAGGGGAAAGGAGGGTGCAGTAACCCACATTGGGAGGGGGTAAAAGGAAGGAACCCTGAAGAAAAAAAAAAAGCAAGGAAGCGATGAAAAATGTTCCGACTGTCGTCGAAAGAAAAAAAGAATTACCGCGAACAGAAGGGCTCCAAAAAGATAGAAGCCCAACAGTTTTCCCAGCAAAACGGGGGTACAGACGAAGAGGGGCGAGAAACTAATTTGGAGGAAAAGGCGTTGGGGGGGGAAGTTCCCACTTTCAAAAGATAGGGAAAAGCCTCGAAGATCAAGCGAACGAGAGAGGTACCCACATGGGAAAAAACATACTAACAGCTCCGACTCAACCGACCTTCTACTTGGGAGCTACATGACAGAAAAAAGGGGGATAAAGAAAACCCATCCTGTATTCGTCCATCCCTGGAGAAATCAGAATTCTAGCAAACACCACGATCCATGGAGGTAATAACGCCTACGTCGGGGCCTGGAAAGGACTAAAGCTCCCCTTTCAAAAAAAAAAAGGGTGCCAAGTTGTCTGGGCTGATTAAAAGACCGGGCGGTGTGCGAGGAGGGTCCATAAAAAAAACAAAAAAACCTATGCAAGACCTAGGTCTTTTCAAAACTCTCCGGGGGAATCACCTCCAAGTCCATTAAGGGTGATAGGACGTTTGGGGAAAAAAACGAAGACGGAATAAGAAGGGGAAAGGCCTACAGGAAATGGAGAAAGCATCGGAAAAAAGACAAACGCGTTTTACAGGTGGTCCGGGAGACCAGGGGGAGGAAACCTTTCCTCAAGGAAACCGGGAAACCTGAAATTAAGGAAAAGAACTTCACACCAAAGGGAGAACAAAAAACGTCCGTGTCCGGGGGGAGTATGAAAAAGGAAACCGGACCAAAGCTTGGTTTGAGAAAAGGGAATAAAACACCAAGAAGGGGGGGGGAAAGTCAAAAGGGTAAGAAAAAAACCGTGGGGGGTGACGTGGGGAAGGAAAAATCTGAAAAGGGGGGTCTAATATTTTCAACAAAAAAGGAAAAGGGGGACAAAAACTTCAAAAAGCGCGCGGTTCGGACCGAAGGAAGACGAAGGAACCAAAGAAAAAAAAAAACTACTGGCACGGGAATACCAAAATGAGGTGGTAATTGTAAACCGAGAAGAGGAAGCTAACCCGAGGGGGGCCCGAAAAAGAATGAGGGCGGAAAAAAAAAAAAAACCACGTTGGTACAATAGACAAAGAAACTTGAAGGGACTTGGGGAAGATACAGGAGTTACACTTAGAGGGAAGGGGGGGGGTATTCCACGATAAAGGCAAAAAAGAGTGATTTGAAGAAAGGAGAATAAATCTGGGGGATAAGGGAAAAGATCCTAAGGAAGGGGAAAGACCGTGGTGACGGAGGAAGAAAAAAGACTGAGTCAAGACAGGGACAAAATTGGTCTTCAAGCTAAAGAACAACTGCAAAAATAGCACGACCAACCAAAAAGGTTGTTGTCGGGGGAACGAGGGGAATCATTGTTGGAGGGGGGAAAAGAAATGGCTTTCAACAACGCTTCTGACAACAAGTAGGATGGCAAAGAGACTCCAAACTACAAATCAACTGGGTAGGGAACGGACATCGGTGAAGAATCAAGAAAAGAGAATGAGGGGCCCTGAGGTGGAAAACTTTCAAAATAAAGGGGAAAAAGGGGACATTAATGACTCAACCGGTCACAAAAAATAACAAACTCGGAGGAGGTGATAACAAACGTCTTAACTCCAGGGTCAGAAAAGAAATCGTCTGCGCAATTTAATGCTGATGAAACCTGTGTGAAGAAGGGGAGGATTGATGAGAAAAGGACGCTCTTTCAAAGGGGGCAGTGGGGCTTGCGCTGGGGGTCTTGGGGGGAAAGAGAAGACTGGGAATGATAAAACATTTGTTAGGAACATCAAAAAAGAGGTGTTGTTTGTCTATGAAGGCCTCGGACAGGGCCACAGCTCTCCGGTAGGACAACGCCTGGGGAAGGAAAAAATGGCAAGCAGTTTAAAAGAACCTTGCAGGTCGTGGGCAAGGCAGACGAAAACAACCGGTGTCGAGCCAGGACCAAAGGAAAAAACAACCGTGTAGAAGTCGAGTTGAAGGGGGAATAGCGGAACGATTTCCCAAAATGGGGACTTACCAGAGACAACTAACGGGCTTTCTGCAAAACATGCCTCCAGAAAAAAGAGTCGGGAAAATAATCATAAGATTACAAGGGGGGGGGAAGTGGAAAAAATGGGGGGAGGGGTTGGGATATGAATCCGGTCGAACTCCACGGGTAAAAAAGAGGAATGAAAGAAACGAAACCATTGTGCAGCGCTATACTTCAACTACCTATGGTCACCAAGGACAGAAATAAAGGCGCGTGGCACTTCTAAAGAATCAAAGGGTACGGGAGAGGGAGAAAAGTTTCAGTAGTAGGAGCACAAAAGGCGAACGTGTCGTCCTCAAAACAAAATCGAAGTGGTTCAGAAGAAAAGCAAAAATGACATAGGGGAAGTCGTAGGGGGCAACGTAAGTGAAAGCCACAAAAAGAATGGCAGACCGTCGAAAGCATCCTAAAGACAGAAGAATCGCAAAAGTAAAAACAAGAAAAAAGAAATATCCATCATTGAGTGGGGAAAGCAACTGACACAAGAACGAGTTCCGTGAAAAAAACTTAAAGGGGAAGTCGCAAAACGAAAAGAAGTGCCGTCTGAGTTGCAATACGGGGGGGCGATGAGCGGACGTGCAGAAGGAAATGTCATCTGAAGTCAAAGGAAATAATCGAAGTGGAAGGGTAAAAGAAACACATCAACAAGAGGCTCAGGAAGAAAAATGATGTCGAAATGAGTAAAACCGGGAAAAAAGACTAAGAAAGAGAGACAAAAAGGTGGGAAACGCAGCTACGAAACGAGCGAAGGGCCAGATGGCAGAGGCCCTTGGTGGGGGATACGTTTGTTACGTCCATAGGTGCCAAACTGGGAGGACAGATGGAAAGGAAAGAAAAGGTGCACCAACCGAAAGGAAATGGATAATCAACTACCCCAGTCAAAAGAGGAACCAAAACGAGGCCGAAACCTGAAAGGAGAAAAAGGGGGAAATGAAAACGGGGAGAAAGTCACGGGGAAGAAAAAGTATAGAACAGAATGAGACTTGAAAGCTTTCTTTACGAGAAGGAACTTGGTGGAGGTGACAGAAATACCTTTCGAAAAAAACAGGGGGGGACGCAACTCCAACTCCCCTCGGAAATGCAAACTCAGGGGGGGACGGGCATAGGCAATCGCAGAGAGGGGAGGGGCATGATACGGGGGAGTGACTTCGAGGAAGGAACGCGTACCTCCGACTTAAGACCCCAGGAGGGGACACAGAAAAGTCAAAACGACCACGACCAAAAGGGAAGTCGCGACGCCTAGCAGGAAAATTGCGGCATCCATACACTCCAAGAAGCAAACAGGAACTCCGCCAGACCTGAAGGACCAAAAAACCATCACAGAGGGACCAAAATGTCCAGACCATCGTTGGCACAAACTACTAAAGGCCCGTCACCTATACTATCAGGGCGCACACCCAATACAGGGTGGCTAAAAGTAATAGAACGAATCACAGCTCAAGGGGCAAAACCGTTTAAAACTGTTCGTCCGTATTAATTCGAAACGGTTGACAAAGGAAGCGGACAGCACCCAGGGAAATCAAAGTGGGTGCTTTCAACTCCCGGTAAGGGGAAGAAAGGGTACCCTGGCAAAAAACACGAGCGAGAGAAAATACACTGAGGGGGGTTCAACTAACCCACTGCTGGCAGAGAATTACACTGCCCCAGAGTCTGTCCATTAAAAAACCCTCTGGAAAAGGGGTCTACACGAACTTCCCGAGGGAAAGGAAGAACACGTCGCCCACGACTTAACATAACGTGACTATCACGCAAGGGATGGAGCAAACATACTTCAAGGGGTAGGGGGAGGCAGAAATTTGGGGGGATGCCGGAGTTCACAAATTGAATGTGGCAAAGTTACCGTTTTGTGGTATAATGGGTCTCAGAAAGGGAGACCACAAAAACCGAGGAAAAAAGTGGACAAAGGGCATGCGAAAAGGAAGTGTTGACATTCAAAGATGAACACTAACAGTGACCAAACGACAGGCTGGAAGAACAAGAAAAAAAAAAAAAACACCCAACACAAAGCCCAGGAAACAGGGAAGAGGGTCGTTTTCCCCAAACGGAATCGATGAACCTCACTCTACAAAAAACAAAACGGGAAAGGGGAGTTGAATCCCACTCTAGTAAGGGGATGGTCCAAAGAAAACGAAGTGAAAAACAGGGCCCGGGTCTTGTGTCATGAGGGAGGTGAGTTGGTGGGGAAACACTGTTGCGAGGGTCATAGGGTAGTCAACCAACATCGGGAACGCACTTGGTCATGGAAATGTGAGTGGGGGTAGGCAGCCTTTGCAACAGGCGACCTAAAGGATCCAAACTCAGGAAACAATCATGGTTCCCTACCAGTAAAGACAAAAAGACATGGCCTCAAAAGTGCACTGAGGTGTCTAAGTGAAATTCGTACGTCGGGGAATGAAGGGTACCGAAAGGGGGTAGTTTTCCCATGGGGGGGAGGACAGGGGGAAAGAGAATTAAAAGGGAAAAGAAGTGAACTAAGTCAAGATGCAGGGAAAGAGGGGTGTCGTGGGTCGTTGGATGCAAAAAAAAAAAGAAGCTAAGGGTGTTGAAACACAAGACCTGGAAGGACACACAAGGGGGGCCGTACCAAAAAAAATGGAGGGAGGGGGGTATCCCAAAAGAATTGACAAACATTCGAAGGCAAAGAAGGACTAATGTGTACAGCACGTCCACAAAAAGGGGAATTATTTACTTGGCTGAAAAAGGGGCGTTTCAGCGGAAGTAGAGGGGTGACGGGCGGCTGAGGAGGGGAGTTTGGGGGGCCCCACAAGCGACACCGCCTGGGTACAACGCGTGGTTTGTCGGGTGGGAAGGAGTGAAACGGATGGCGGGGGCCTTGTACGTTGGGACTTCGAACACAGACAAAGTTCGGCTTGGGAGTAGCGAAAATGGCGCACGTTGGGAGGAAAAGGGTTCTGTGCGCCAAGAGGGGGGGAAAGAAAGGACGGATGTAGTCAAAAGGAGGCCGAATCTGGAAAGCTAACAGGAAACAGGCCCCCAAAAAAGGGAATGCGGGGAATCGAATTACGATAGAAAAAAAACCATCTGAGCGAAAATACAAAAAACGACGCGGGGAGTAGAAGTCCCAAAAAAAGTGTTTCCCCGGAACGGGATAGGAAGAAATCAAAAACACCGGGTCATATCCCACAGCAGAAGAAGCCTGGACACTGGCAGGGATGAAATAGGTAAGTATAAGATCTGTAAAAAAAAGGGTGACGACAACAGGAAAAGGGAAGGAGAATCCTTGGCAGTGGGCCGGGATGAAAAAACCAAAACGTTGGTGTGGAGTTCTGGGTATTTCAAGAGGACGCACAATAATGGTGGGGCGGGGGGCAAGAAAAAAAAAGCAAACGCTGTGTCGTGACAAAAACTGTCTCAAGGGAAAGGGAACTTCGAAAAACAAATGTAAGAACATCAGATGTTAGCGAAAGGGACGCATAGGGTAGTCTAAAAAGGGGGGGAACACTTTTTGAGGGGAATGAAGTTTTCGTCTGGAGCTTAAATTTAGTGGGGGTCGAATCAATGCAGAAAAGGACTGGAAAAGATTGGGGGTTTGAGGTGGGCTAAAGAAAGAGTCGGTTTCAATAGGACGATGGAGGGGAAAACGAAAAGGTGCCATTAAGCGAACAGGAAAGCGAAATGTACACATCACTTCAGCATGGAAATCGTTTGAAGAAAGTAAGGACCTGAATCACTAACCACCCCTCTTCTTGAGTTTCTCGGGGGGAAGGGCCTCAAACTGGACGTAATTGAAAGGAAAGGGAAGGCCCACGGAAGGAAATCGTTGGTCGCAGGGGGGAGGTTCTCGAGGAAAACTCGATGGGCCAAACAGAGTTTCAATGAAGGGTCATACACTTGACCAGAGTGTTTGCAAGGGGGAGACATACGGACCCCCACCAAGAGTCAGATGGTCCTGACCAAACGCTATAAAAAAAGGGGGAAACAATTTGGGGTAATGGATCGAAGACCCCATCATTAAACGGGGGGGTTATCCACTAGAACTACGCCAGGCAAGGACTCGCGAACCCAAGGGGGGAAACTTCTCCCTGGGGGGGGAAAAAAAAAAGAAGGGTAACGGGAGGGACACGAAGCACAAAAAAAAAAAGAAGGTCAGATTTCCGGAAGTACATGAGGACAGGAGAAGCCCTCCCTGCCCAAGGGGTCCCACAGTGACAAACAAAATGATGTAAAGGAGAAGGGAAAAAGCCAGTTCTGAAAGGAAAGAAGGCAGGAGAGATGCGATGGGGGGAAAAAAAAAGGGGGTACCTCGTGACCACAACAAAAAAAAACCCACCGAAAAAAAAACCCTTCTCCCAATAAAAAAGCGCGGACCGGGAAAAAGGTTGAAAAAAAAAACGGGATGGATCGGGGACACTTTAAGAGTGCTCCGCACCGAGGGCCAGCCCAAAGGGAGGACCGGAGGGACAAGGGAAATCAACCTACGTTATCAAGCAGGAGGATAAAGTTGCGAAACAGGAGAGCACCACTTTTATGTTCCACAGGTACCCGAGAAGGGTTCCTAAAAACCGGGGACTCGGGCAAAAAAGCGAACCAATAATCCCCGAAAAGGCAGGTGAAGCGTCCGGAAAAAAAGCCACTCTCAAAAATCACGCAGTGGTATCTTACCGCGAAAAGGACTTAGACTGAGAAGGTTGGGTGCAGACGTCAAAGATCATCGAGAAGATATGAAGAGAGACCCCTCCTGAAGGGAAGAGGAAAAAATTTTCCCAAACAAGCAAGGGGCCCTCATCATGGTGGGGAGGGAAAAGGTGCAAAGCTTGACACCGGAATAGAAGTGTCCGGCAGAACCGAAGGATCCAGAAAAACACAGGTCACAGGGGAATATCGTGGAAACTTCAGGGGAAAAAAAAAAACACTGAAAAAAAAAAAAAAGAAGAAAAGAGACCGCACACACGGGGAGGGTGGTCACGCCCGTCACAGGGGAATTCGGGGTGAAACAAATGTGACGCGGGAGAAAGGAAACGGGTCAAAATTTGGGGTCAGTGAAGAAAATGCGGCCTTGACAGGAGGCAGAAATAAGAAGAGATCTCTAGAAAAGCTCAGGGAAAATTACTACAAACAAAAAACGGAGGAAAGATTCAAAGAAAAGAGGCAATTAAAGTTGAGAAAAAAGCAAGGACAAAAAAACATCGAACAAAGGGCATTTCCTGGTGGGTGTACAAAGTTTCGACCAAACAGAAAGGGAAAAGGGAGGGGGAAAAAAAACAGCCAAGGGGGAAGAAATAACCTCGTCTAGGCGGACCAATCAAAAGAGGAAAAGGAAGTCAGCAACGCGCGGGTCCGAATTTCGTTGACCGCTCGTACCTACCGAGGAGGGGGGGGGAAAGGCCGTAAAAAAGTTGGAAGACTAGGAGTCAAGAACCAAGAGAAGCCAAAAACGAAGCCCCGTGATTTTAGCATAAAAAAAGAAGATCGCATGAAATCCCCAGCAGGGAAAGGGATTTGTCACAGGAATAAACAAAAAAATCACGGAGTCTAGTCGACGGGGGAAGGCAGTAAGTGTTTTCAGGAAGGCGTGAACGGTGGGGTCCACGGACAGAAGGTGCGAACAGACCAAACAATGGAGGAACATAAAAAAAAAAGGACCAACTCCGGTGGGTGGCGTCGGGGAAGGGAGCTAACCAAGGTAAGGCAGAAACCACCGGCCCTGGTATGAGGGGGAGGACTTTTGAAGAAAAACATAGAGAAGAACTGGGCCGACCAAAAAAGAGAACCCGAGACAAAACTCCCTGAGTCTAAATCAAGAAGTGTGTCGAACCCCGACTCCTACCAGAAAAACGCAACATGTAGATCCGACTTCCGGCACACCGCACACGACAAAGGTTTAACCCAAAAAAATGGGAAAGGGAGAGGGGGATTCAAACCACGGGAACGCCAGGTGAACTTGTTGGTCGAGAACTCCCCCATGAAAAGAAAAAACTGCATAGGAAATCGTGAGGCAACATGAAGGAGCGCCGCAAGAATCACGGCGTCGACGTTGGTAGGGAGAGAAACTGGCGAACTAGGGTCAGGTCATGGAATTCAAATTGAAAGGCAGGGGGTGAAAAAAGGGACAAGAATGTGACGGAAAAGAGAGTCGATTCGGGGAACCCTAGGGGAAGCACTTCAAACAAATCAAACACCAAGAGGACCAAAGACTCATAAGGAAAAGTTGGGGGAAAAAAAAAAGAAAACCGGGGGAATCGGCCTTCACAAAACAGCAAACCAAGAAGAGATAAATAGGGGGACCAATCGTGGCTCTAGGGGGGGTAACCTACGGGCCTAGGGTCAGACGACGGAAAAAAAAGAATCAGAGGGGGCCGCCCCCGGGAATGCAGCTTCAAATGGAAACCTTCGGGAGGAGTGGGCCACTCCCAGGGGGTGTACAAGGTGTTGGCGGGGAGAAAACGGGTGATGGGGAAAAAACCATGAGTAACCGCACCGTTTGTGATAGCGCCCGATCGGGAAGGGATTGGGAAAAAAGAAAAAAAAAAATCCTGAACCCAGTAATGTCGGAACCGATCCAACCTGTGTCGATCGCTGAAAATAACCGAAAGAACCCGCTGGTTCAAGGACCCAGTACTCTGTTGGAAGAAGAGCAGGAAAACAATTGTCCGAGGAGGGTCGCGGTGGGGAAAGATACGTGAAAGACCGCGTATTTTCGAAGGCGGGTTAACCTTTCACATGCAAACCGAGGACTAATGACCTTATAATAGGGGTAACCAAAAAATGAAATTCGATGGTCAGTAAAGTCTTTGTGCGGGGTTCGCGCCCCGAAACTCG
>Ga0179593_1408557_pt1 | contig 14382 bp, 14 predicted proteins | sample CZODoug2_1_08_16_FD_185931 | JGI IMG/M metagenome (GOLD analysis project Ga0179593, IMG submission 185931) | Vadose zone soil fungal communities from Angelo Coast Range Reserve, California, USA - CZODoug2_1_08_16fungal (PacBio error correction) | ecosystem: Environmental > Terrestrial > Soil >...
TTGCTTGCGGGCTTGCTCGTAAAGTCCATCGTAGAGTTGAAGGGAAGGAAGAGGCGCGAGAGCGTATTCTGCGGTGCGAGTTAGGATGGCGTTCTGACGAGTTGGGGGGCGAAAGAGGAATGTTCAAGTCTACTCTTCTTGTGAGGGACCCACTGAATGATGACAGAGGGCCGGGAAGAAACTTAACGGCAACCATGACAGAAGGGAAAAAGTGCGCAGGACGTATACTGGGCGCGATTAACGAAATATAAAAATAAACGAACACTATCAGGGGTGATCGATACATGTAAAAGAGAAAAAAGGGTCATGGAGGGCACAAGGAGTGGGAATGGGACTTAAACGCATATCGGGGGCGGTGAAGTTGGACTTCGTTGAACAGCGGGTTTATGGGTGTCAATGATAGAGGAGAGTAAGCTGCAAAGCTCGCATTACGTTCTGAATCGGAATCGCTCTAGAGGGAAAGAGAAGGGAGAGACAAAAAGGAATCGGCTCTTGGCTGAGGAGTGAAAGACGATCAGAAGGGGGGAAGTTAATGGGTGTTCCCCGACATAACAAAAAAAGGCCGGAAGACGGCTTTCATCATAGATTAGTCGAAAAACGCTTGCACTAAGGAACAGTCATAGGAGCGTAGGATGAAAAACGGTTCGGGCAGTTGTTGGGACCATCTAAGATGGGGGACGGGAGAATTAAAAGACAAAAAGGGGAGGGTTTAGAACGAAGGGGAAGGTTGCTCAGGAGAATCAGAAACTGCTAGACGTGGTCATGAATACGAACTTGTGGCCAGACACTGAAAAAACATCCTCAAGGTAAAGGGAACGCATGGGGGGGTTGTGTAAAAAGTCGTTTGGGGAAAGGACAGGGGTTTCCTACCCATTTAAAGGTTTTTATTACTGGGTTTAAAGGCGAACGGAGAAGGGTAACGGGTATGGATGAAGGTGGTCGTTGGGTAAAAACTGGAAGGAGAAAAAAAGGTCGCCGAACGAACGAGGCAACCGGAGCGCGAAGGCGCGTGACCTCTATTCTAAGGAAAAAGAGACGAAAAGGGAATATCTTGGGGGGACGGCGCACGGAGTGGGAGTTGGGGGCAAAGAGCGTTCCTACTGGTCATGACTCTCAGAACCTCAAGAGTATGAATTGGGAGGGGAAGGCGGCTGTTGGGGAGGGAAAAACTCTCGCGAGGAGTATACGGAAGAGTGATATTCGCGGGTGCCCCGAAGTGGTCCATCGTCATGCGGGGAAGTGGTAGACGCATCTCCTAAGGAGATGGTGGTGGATCGCAAAAAAGCTGTGGGGGGACCGGGCGGTAGTTGGGTCCGGGGTTCATCCGCGTGTGGAACTATTCCCGGAGTCCTACGGTCGTACGGTGGAAAGCATTCTTGCCATAACGGCTCGGTGGGCGGGACTACGCAATCGAAGGTAGATACTTAATTTCAGAAGGAGGTCGTGGGGGGGCTGTACGTTGGAGGGGGAGAAAAGAAATGTGCCGGGGGTTATGCGACGATAAACTCATGCGGTAATTCAGGGGGGAACAATTCTGTCCAATTTTTGGACAAAACGTAATATTAGGGGGGCGCGCAACTGATAAGGAGCAAGACTGGGGTTCACATAAGTGGTCCAGGGGAGGTCCGTCGTTGGCGTGTGGGGGAGGAGGCATCAGGGTTGGCTCTTGAGGTGAGCACATCCGGAATGCCCAAAAAAGAGTAGAAAGGGCAAAAAGGTGTGGGGGCACAAAATGCGGGCGAAGTGTATGAAAAGGAAAGAGAGTTAGCTCCGACGCAAAAAGGGAGTTGGACCTCTACTCATCAAGTGGAGGCAAAACGCAAATGCTGCACTCACGAAAGCTACTGGACGGGAGGATTGGGTTTTTGTGGGCCACACAAAGCACGGAAAGACGCAATAAAAAAAATGGCAACCGGAGGAGTTAGAGCTGACCCGAAAAAACGGAATCGCGGAATCACTCAGTGGGCAGGGGGCGTGCGAGAGGAAAGCGTTCTTCTGCGCACCGGACTAAACGCTAATATTTATGAATAGAGAAGAATAAAGAACAGACGGCGCGGTGTGGCTTGCCGGGAAAGCAGAGGGGAGGGAGGGAGGCGCAAAGGACTTCATCAGGTGCCTGCCGGGAGCGTCTAGTGGGGGGAACTCAATTACTAAGGTAGTGGAAAGTGTAGTGGGGTCGAGGTAACTCGCAATCAAAAAATTTCAGGGGAAGAGTAGAGGGAGGTCGTCTGACCTCAGAAAGAAGATGTTCCAGAAAAGAAGCGACTCGAAGAGAGCGGATGCGTCGACTCGGAAGGGGGGGGGGGGGCGTTGAATTTAAATTCTGAGAAAAGGAAGCCAGGCAAGACCGGCGTTTTTGCAAGAGGAGAGCCGCGGAAATTAACCAACCTTTCTTGGGAAACCGTTTCCGAAACTCCGCCAGGTCCAAGAAAAAAAACGGGGGGCGACGACATATATGCAAAATTGGGAAGGAGTATACGAAAAGGGGGGCCCGAGAGTCAACGATTATGTTTTGAGGGCGGCATACCTGGAGGAAAGCTAGTAGGGGGAACAAGGGGGGGGGTAAGAGGCTTCACGGCCTAGCGCTGCTTTAGAGCATCTGGGGAGTGAACGGGAAGAGGGGGGTATTAATAGGGGCACGGGGGCCCCTTCGTGAGGCGCCTGGGCAGTTGGCATAAGGGGGGGGAAAACGTCCCTTAATACATCAGAGGGAGGGCGGAGCATGATCGGAGCTGAAAAGAGTGACGACTATGTTGAGGTTACTGAGGAAGGCGACTCGGAATCAAAGATTACATATAAGAAGGAATTTTCGAAAAGGCAAGCCGATACAGGACGGAAACGAAACTAGGAGAGGATTGAGGCTCAAAGCCGAAGGGGAGTGAATCTATCAGGGGGGGAAAAGGGAAACAAAAACGCGACGTGCAAAACGTTGCGATGATCAGAGGGGGGGGATTAATCGTATGGCAGCGGGCAACTTTGAAATCCCCTTTCCTTGATTCTCTGAGGGGATCAGGAGCGTTTCAATCATTTGGTCAACGGGTACTGGCATGCTGGATGTTTGAAGAGGTCAGGTGTTTGGAAATCGGGCAGAGGAAAGAAGAGGGGTAAAAAGTCGCCAGGGAAGTGTTGCTAGGAAATAGAAAAATTCTAGTGGAATAGCGGATATCATATCAAGAGGAAAGATTCTGAACAAGGTGGGCGGTGACGAAACTGGCGGCGGAAAAGCTCTCCAATCCTAGAAAGGGGGAGAGCCTCAAAAAAGGGAAACGGTAGGCATTCGATTGTGGGAAAAGGTCAGTATCTCGGGAATTGGTGGCCTGCTGGATGTTGAAAAGCCATACTAGAAAAAGAACTTCGGGGGGAGAAGCTGCGGCCTCGATTAGACGAAGCAGAAAATGGACACATAACTCTTAGGCTTGAGGAGGAAATCTAAAACAAATGATAAAGTGATCTGGTGGCGCTGACTATTAAGGCATAGCCGAAATATACACGCTTCCTTGGGGAGTAGCGAAGGAGGTTTGAGAAAAGAGAAATAGAAAGAAAAAAACACTGGGGGGGACACCACGTTTCTTGGCACTTTTAAAAATGCAATCTGCAAGGGGGGGTCGGAGCTAGAATAAGCTGTGCGTGGAAAAGGGTCAAGCCGCATCCTGAATGGGAGTCATTACTGGGGGATTTGTTGGAAAGGGCCTAGATGCTGAGTAGAATTGTCAGTCAATAAAGAACGCAATATCAAACTTTCGGCTGTTAATTTGAGAATACCCTATATTCTCTAAGAGCGGGGGTTAGTCGGATGTAGAGTGAAGTGTGAAGGTAATCACTTAAGCTAGCTCCGTTGTGTGCAAAAGGGGGGCCTTGGGGGGCAAGGGAATATTGACGGCGGCCGGGTACGTATTGGAACCGCGAAAAAGACGATTAATGCAATTCTTCGCCGTATCAAAACGCAGGGGGAGGGAATCTACACGAAGGAAGAAAGAGGATGAAGTCTGGTTCCTTTGAGGGAATCCGTCAGACAGAGCGGAGTTTCTCTTTAAGAAAAAGTGAGAGTAAAGGCGTGGTTCTCCGAGGGGGTTGAGGATAGTTTTAAGAACTAGCGGTGTGCTAACAACCAAAGGGGCTGAAAAGCAGAATATTTTAATCGGGGAGGGGTTGTGGATGAAAGGAAATCGGGAATCTCACACAAAAAGGTAGGAGACGAGAGATGGAAGTCAGCCAGTAACCGCGATAAATTAAAGGGAGGGGGCCGGGCGAAAAGGTGTCGAGTGGGGCAGGAGCAAGCAGACGGGGAGGTAATCACGACCCGCCTGACAAAGAAAAGGACCGCGGAAAGGGGTTTGGGGCAGAACAAGAGACGCCGGATAGATCACAGCTGAAAAAGGGGAAAAGAAAACATTATGACAGAGGCCTAAAGTTACGTCTAGGGGTCAGGAGAGAGGGTTTCTGAAAGGGGGGTATTGAAAGGAACTGGCGGGGCGTTGAGAGTTAGCGAAAAGACGAACTTTCATACCAAAAGCATTGGAAAAGCCACAAACAGTGCCGCTTCAGCAGGAGGAATAAATACTCGGAAACATGCACGCGAACTGAATAGAGGAGGAGAATGAAAAACGGTATCGGGGGTCCAGGGAAAGGGGGGCGTTGGAGGGAATGGTAAAAAACGAGACCTCTGCCATGATACTTTACCTTCAGCGCCGAGAAGAGAAAAAGCCAGAAATCCGAGGCCAGCGACGACAATGATCTAGGGGAATAAGAGAAAAAACGACACATCTTCTCGCAAAGTATTCATGTCCCAAGTGGGGGAAATCTTTGAAAAAATGTGTGTAGGAGCTAATATTGATTGGCGAATGCTATCAGACAATAACTTATCTCGTGAATCTATGAACCAGAGACTATGAAGCGACTGATATAAGGAATTGTCATAGCTAACAAACCTCCTATCTTTCCTGGGGAGAAAGAGCCTTTGGATTCTCCAGAGAAGAGAGCGCTGGCTCGAGGGAGTCCATCTGTTGCTGAAAAGAGCAGCGAAATGAAAAAATGATTCATAGGAGTTTAATCTTCACTGGATCCAAAATAGGAAAAGGCAAAAAAAAAAGCATGGGGGAAGCGAACATGTCATCGACTTAGCAGCATGCCGGAACAACGCAACGAATTAAGAGCCACGGAAGAATTCCGCGCGAAAAAACGACGAAAAGAGAATAGATGGTCACATCGGAAGGGAAAGCATTACGGATGAATCTAGGGACTAGTGGACAATGAAGGCAAATAAGTTAACCGACTAAAGGAAAGGGATCTCAAAAGGGAAAAGAGATGATCAAGGCAAGGCTTTACGAGGGTCTTTCTCCAAACCTAATAATAACCGAGAGATGAAGATCAGGAAGGGCACAGGGGCTCGTTTATTAAGAAACATGTTCCACGAATATCGGGTGGGGACTTTTTGCAAGAAGAAAGTATTCGAAGTGGGAGTCGTTCTGTAAGGCGTAATACAGCTTGTAGAGGGGAAGATTAGAAGAAGTCGGAATCGCTCTAGGGAACAGAGGCCAAAGATCATCGAAGGCTCATCGAAGATCCGGAAGGTCGGGGGATTCGGGAAAAGTTTGGGTCCTAACCGGAGGCGAAAACAGGAGACCTATCAGCCGAAAATCGTAGAATATGAATAGAAGTATGAGGATCCCCCAGAAGATACTTGCTAGAAAGGAAAAGATGCCCCGTCTTCAAGCTCTCAAACCCCACGGTGTGAGTATAGAAGTAGCACAGGAAGAAGCATCAAAAAGAGCGGACTAGTGGAGCACCTGCCTTTAAGGGGGAAGGTCAAGCAAGAGGTGCTGAACCTCAAAGTGAAATTAGAACGGAAGGAGGGGAAAGGGAACTCCGTACCAATACGAGTGGGAAGAAGCGGAATCACTCCCGATGTTGAAAGGGTGGGCAATGGGTTACCGCAGAGAAACTGGGTGGGCCAGTGGAATCCGGGGCAAATACAAATCATTCAAGTAGAAACGGCAGATCATAGAGATTCAGGCTAGGTTTTTTGAAATCAAAGTCTTTCGCACGGGGAAAAAACGAGAGAGGGACAAAATTGGAAGGGAGCTAGTTTAATCGAAAAAAATACGTTTCTTTCCTTAAGTGACCCGAGTAAGGAATGACTATAACGAAAGGGCACGTCAAAAGAAGCGAGGAAGACAATAGGGGCTGGGCAGCAAAGAACAAGCTAAACGGCACAACTCCTAGAGGGTCTGTTACGGTTATTGATCCTCTGGGCCCAATGAAACGCGAACTAGCGTGTGAGGAATGGTTTTTTAGCAGCCGGAAGTGCTACTCGACGCGAGAAGAAACAGAAGATGAGTTCCCCGCGAGTTTTGCTTAGGCAGGAAGAGAACAATCTAAAAATTAGAGGAAGGGCGCGGTGGGAAAAAAACAACCCGGAGTAAGGGGGGCGGGCGCACGGTTAAAGTTGGAAGGTGCTCAAGCAGGCCTCGCCAACTCAAAGACGCGCGTACCAAAATCGAGGGGGAAGGGGGTCAGTCGAAAGAAGCCTGGTTTTCCCCAACGGGGTGGACAATGGTTTGAAAAGGTAGCTGGGCGCCTGACACATAGCCACTCTCCATCGTAAAGGATCCGAGAGAAAGACTTGCGACGCCGGGTGGAAACAAATTTGTTCGGGAACATAAAAATCCGTGGTAGTCAACGTTTGCGCGGGCGATTATAAGTTGTGTAAAAAATGGAAAAATGTCAGTCGAAAAAGGAAAAGCGAATGAGATTGGCGAGACCGGGAGAGGAAACTGGAGCATCAAAAATCGCCAATTTCAACGAGGAAACCTGAGAATCGTAAGGGCCCTTCGAAAGGGGCGGAAGCCGAACCTCAACACAGAAGAAGTGAGGGGTGAGAAAAAAACGCGATGGAACTAGGGCGCTCCGGAAAGCAGGCAACACGCGATTAACGGCAAGGGGGAAGCCACAAAGCGGAACCAATCAAAGGGGCGGTCAGTCCCGACGAGGAATAGAATTAACTGCCAAAGAAAGTGGAAACCGTCGAACAAGCGAAAGAAAAAAGCGAGCCCGGATAACGCCCGAGGGAGGGAATAAAACTGTCAAAAAAGAAGCAGCGCCGCTAAAGAATACTTTGGCGTGGGGAGCGCGCAGGCACAGGGGGTGCAGGAAGTGCGAGTCTTCCTAACAGACGAAAGCTTATGGGCAGCGAGGGGGAAGGGCAACGAGAGATCGTCACGCGCGACCGCGGGAGGGCACGGCGAAAGGTGAGGGAACGAAAAGTCTCAGGACCTCACGCCAAGTAATCAAAGACCCGTCGCAGTGGAGGAATCGCAGTAAGACACCAAATAAGGACAAAGGAGCGCAGTGCACCGAAAGCGATTTGGGACACCTTCTGTAAATTAAGAGGTTTTTAGTTTGTAAAAACTTTGCGGGGGCCAACATCCAAGTAATCGAGAATGAAGAGCTTCTGGGACGGGGATAAGGCACAATTCCGGGGGTCAAACTAAGTTTGTGTCTCGGCAACTGAAATACATTCTAAAAACTGCCTAACACGGTGAATCCAGGCAGGGAGATGCGTCGGCGCTTTTTTGGCCGAAAGTCGATAAACCCGGAATTCCGGCGGGGGTTGTTCTTTGGTCCGGGAAGAGGAACAGATAACTCATTCCAGCGCGACGCGCCGGAGGAATTGCTTGGTGTGTCAAGCGGCTAGCGGAGGAGAAAAAGCGTTGTTTAAAGCGAGCAAATATTGAATCACCAATAACACGCTGTGCGAAAAGAAAGAGCTAAAAATGCACCGGTGAAAAAGAAAGGGCAACCTTTCCGAACTCAAAAGGGAGGTGAAGGAAGGGGGAATCACCTCTCTAGTCAGACCGTTATCGGTACAGATCAAATGAGAGGGCCAGACACGCAAGGGTACCGCGTGGGGAAGGGAGTTCCGAAACGAAGCATCATTAAAGTCAAAAAAGACAATGAAACTCTGAAAGCAGTACGCGGGAAACGCCAGCAGCGAAAGCAACCCCGCCGATGCATTCGCGCAGCTTGAGCGGAAACGGGAGGAATGAATTACAACTTGCAAAAAGTCCAATAGCCACAACTTATTATATGAGATACAGGGGGGGGAAAAAAAAAGGGATTTGAGCTCAAAAAGGGTAATGAGGCTGCAGGGGAAGGGAGCGACCCGGAAAGTCACTGTGAGCTTGATGCTTAGAGCGGAAGGGGTGCGGAAAGAGATAGGTTTCACTATAGGTTTCTTTAAGACGGAGGGGGACTGTGCAGGGACAAAAAATGACGCTTACATTCTGGAGCCGGTTGAGAGGGCGTCCCTAAATATTCGAAATGAGGGGGGGAGAGAAATCGAAGGTAATCGAATTGTCCTGGAGCGCAAAAGGGGGAGTTACAGTCGGTTGAGGAGGACGGGCTAGCGTTTTTGGGTAGGGCGTTCAAAAAAGCGGGGTGGGGGTTCATGAACTCTGTCACGTCCCTGAAAAGGATCGCTCTGAACGGGGCGTCACGAGGGAGAGATGGGAGTCCCAAAGAGAACAAGAATAGCGTTCTTCGTTACTCAAGGAGGAACGGGGGGAGGGGGAGAGCCCGCCATAAACATGCCGTAAGAGGGAGGGTTCGAACTCAGAAAAAAACCGATGGCAAAAAACTACGACAGGCATCTGAACTTCTTGGTAAAGAAAGGGTGGGAAGTTGTGCCAAGGTTACACCTATGGGGACGGGGGCGCTACAAAGGGTGAGCCAGTGATTAGTTCAAGACAACGGAGGAAAGGAGAAAGAATTAAACGTGGATAAGGAGGCATCTGTTGGACAAAAAAAAAAAGCACTGAAAAAATAAGCGAAGTGGGTGTGTGGAAGGCGCGGTGTGAGACTCTTCCTAGGAAAGGGCCGTGGAATGTTGTTGGGGGGTTAGGACTCGACGCTAACTGAGGATGAATTACTTTTCTGGGAAAGGGAAATGAGAAAGCGGGGTTGGAGAGGAGCAGGGGAAAACGAGCACGAAGGGGCTCGTGACCAGATAAGGAAGGGGGCTCGGACCAGCAGGAAAAAATTTGTACTAGGCTCCGAGGTGAGGGGAGGGGGTGGCGCCGTAGGATCGCCTTTCAGGAAACGATGTATTCGAGAAGAAAAACAAAAAAGTCTAAAGGAGTCTAGAAATGGTGGGGAGGGAAAAGAGTTAAGATCGTCGTCTGCGGGAGAGAACGGGACAAAGGCAAAATTTGCAAAAGTTTTCCAAATCCATCGGGAGGCCTATGACAGGTGGATGTTGAGGTAAGCCAAGTTTATAACCTGAAAATGGCAGCGCCAGAGGATTGGGGGTTCACAGAGTGCTGTATTGCAAAAAAAATTGCCGGTCGCGGGACGATATAGTTGGTGAAACCAGACTGAGCGTGTCATCGGGGGGGGCGGTAGACGGGCCGTGGAATACTTAAGGGTCTTTTTTCGCATAGAACAAAAGGGCAATTTATATCGTACAGGTCCTAGGGCGGAAGGAAGTGGGGGAATTTACGGGATTTTTCTTCTGCCAACAATTTCACCGTTTGATCAGCGACTAAATCCGGGACGGCTAAGAAAAACTTGCCCGTTTTGGCAAAGAGAATCGTCGGGACAAGGGTGAGAGGGGGAAAAGCTAATGTTTAAACCTTCCAGACACGGGGGGCCTGAGTAGGAAAGGGTACGGATCATTGTAAAGAGGGGAGAGTTGCGACTGGTGACAAAAGGGCCACGGAACACTTAAAACTATTCAGGAAATAACAGTTTTGAGCGAGCAGAGATGGAATTCAAGAGATTGGGGGGCCGCAGACCCCGGAGTGGGTGCCGACGCATCAAAAATAGATTGATGAATGAAAATGCTAACAAGAAAACGCCTCTACTTACCGCTGATGGGGGGGGGGTTGGAGGCACACAGCAACCTCATAGGTGGGGATGGTAGCGGAAAGAATTGCCAGACAAACTTCAAGAGGAGGGGGGAAAGCTATTTCGGGGGCGCAAGAAATTGGAAGGTGGCAAACCTGAAAAGGACAGAGTCGGGGAAAATTTTGTAATATAATAGCAAAGAAACGGAACGCCGGCAGGGGCCTGGTTTGAGAGTGGCGAAGAGGGATTTCGGGGCCACCCAACACAGAAGATTCATAGTAAGATGGCCAGCAAAAGTGGCGAACGGTGGGACTCACTGAAGAAGGTCCAACTGAATACGCTGTCAAACGTAGTTTCGAAATGTACGACTACCATCAGGAGAAGTCGGGGTCTCCCGAAGCGTTTCTGGAAAACTAAATTGAGGGGGGGACAAACCATCGTCTATAAAACGTCCAGTTCAGTAGCGGCCATTTTTGGGGGAGTGGACGGAGACACGTGAAAGAGGTCGGGAAAATCTCCAATAAGCCTTCGGTGTTGAAGATGGGGCGGCTGGCCCGTAAAGAATTCGTTCGGGATTAGCTGACCCAAAAAAGGCAAGGAGTGGCTACGCACTTGTGCTCCTAGTAGAAATCTTGAGGATGGGGCAAAAGGGGAGAGCAGATTCAGAAAGTTTCTGGCTCTCAATTAGTAGAGAGGAAGTGTTAAGAGGGGTTCCACGCCTGGAACTGGATTTATGTAAGAGAGTTTATGTAGGACGAGGTTGTGCGCATGATATAATTTTCCTGCCTCTGTAAAAAGAGGGATTCCAGCAAAAGTAAAACGCACCCCACGGGAAAAAATCAAATCGAGAAGGGGGCTGCTCTACAATTTGATCGCTAAAATACGAGGTTAAAGGGGTCTTTGATACAAGATTCCGTGACACGAGGGGGAAATCAGGATACTACTACCTGAATGGTGGGGCAAAGCCAGGTCAAGAACCATCTAAAAACGGGAATTAATTTCTTCGAAAAAAAAGATAAGAAGAAAAGTTGTTGTAAGGTAAAGGGGGGAATGCTGAAAAAATCGCGCGACTTGAAAAATTTTTGGGGGGAGCTTGGAAACGGGCGTCGGAGGAGCAAATCACAAATTAAAGCTTCCGTGCTTCAAGAGACTGGGCGGGGAAGTGAGGCGGGGAAAAATTCTTATGGGGTGTACTTTCGAGGTTGGAACTGGATTTGACAAAGTCAGAATTCCTACGGGAATGTAACTGGCCGAATTTTCTAGATGGGGAACGAGGGAAGGGAGGCGTGGACCACACGTCATACTATGGCGAAATGAGTGTCCTTGAAAGCAATACCTGTTCAGGTTCCGAGAGCACGCGAGAATTGTGAAGACAAAAGCGGGGGGAAAGCTTCGCAGGGGGGGGAGGCAGCTATCGGGGGGTGTTTCCGGAAAGTTCGCGGGAAAACTACGAACAGCGCAGGAAGCCGCGGAGGCAGAAGTGCGCGAAGAGAAATGGGAATGGTCGACCAAAGTCGGGGGGGGGGGGGGGGCGTTGGACGATCTACAAAATGATGAATTATTAGATCTTTGCGCTTCGCGTCCCGAAGATCACAAGTACGTTGCTAGATGCCGTAGGGAGTCTAAGAGAAATAAGGACAAGCGGTTGCATCCGTGCGTGTCAGGGGGAAAATACCGGGGGGATACATACAGGGGGTATGCTCTACAGAGCTGAGCAGAGAATCCGTCGCGAAGGCCGCTGGGCGGTATTTTTAAGGCCAAGGAAACGTCGGGTGGGGAAGAAGAAGAAGAAAGCCTTGTCTGGGAGGGGGGGGGGGAGAACGACAAGACTCCGACGTAGCGATACCGGAGTTCTCGGCTCTAAACGGGGTTAAGGTCCTTCGAAAGAAATACAGAGGGGCATCTCACGCCGGGTAGGGAAATTTCTGTGGAGGATGCAGAAGACGGAGGGGAGGACTTGGAACTCGGAAAACGGACAGAACGGGGACTGGCAAATTCATGCGCCGATCACAACCATGATGACCCTAACGAAAAGAATCGAGGGGAGTCCGTAATTAGGGCAACCGGGGAGGGTTGGGCCCGAGGAGAAAACTTCGAGGAAGCGGAGGTGGGGACCACGGCGAGGGGTTGTTCGGACACGCGGGGTCTGGGGGGAAAAAAAGCGGGTGTGCGGTCGGGGAAAAGCATACGAAAGGTTCGCTAACGCGAAAAAAGATGTGAGTATCGTGCGTAGTCAATCGATCAAAAAACAAGGGTAGGAAGAAGAGAGAGGGACGTTCCACACCAGCGCTTACAATATTCGTAAATGAAGAGAGGGCAATCACAAGGGGCGAGGTTCCGTCTTAAGTCACTCCCAAGAAAAGGACGAAAAGAAGAGTCTCGCGAAGGATGTGTCTTGAAAGAACCTCTGAGGACATGTACGCAGGAAAACCGGCAATAAAGGGAACGGAAAAAAAATAAAGAAGTAAGGGTCGATCACGAGTTGTGACGGCGCATGGAGAAAGTGAAAAGGTAATGTGCAAACGGGGTAGGGTTCGAGTAAAAGAAAAAGAAGGCACGAGGCTGCATGGCAACATCTGGAACTCCACGGAGCAGAGTCCCTCTGCAAAAGAAGTAATTCAAGTATTAAGGGAAGGATAGGAACGCGGTCGTCGAATGGCCGGATAGTGGGAGTTGAAAACCCAACCGCAACGAGCGGAGGAGGTAAATTCGTAAGCCGAAGAAGAGAGAAAGATGAGGCAAAATCAGGGCATCGCCTACACGAAAAAAGCGACGGGAGAAGAAGAGGCAACGAGGAGACTGGCGAGCGCGACCATTGAATGCAGGGGCCAAGTTTTCCACCAAGGGGGAGGGAAAAAAAAGAGTGGTCTAGTCTTCTATTCTAGGGAGAAAGCAAAATTGGTCATCGAGACACGATCTTAAAAGCATGTCCCGGGGCATCGCAGCAAGATAGAAAGGACACAAGTGCGGGAGAAGAACTCAACGCCCTCCGAGACGTAATGTGGTAAAAATACATTTTAGGGAGCGACTCGATACGGAAGTCGGGCTGAACACAGTCGAGGGAGCTGAAAAAGCGAGCATAGCGACAAGGAAAAAATGCTGAAAGATATAAGCGGGGCCTTCCATCGAATTAAATTTGCAGGGGTCCTAACAATTAAGAGGAGCAAAAGGGACGGGGAAAAGCAAGAGGGGGTCGCCACTCGGAAGAGAACATCGGGATGAAGAGAAAAAGGGAAGGCACACCGGATATGTTAACTCTGAACAAATGCGGTCATAAGCAACATAGGAAGAAAATCGTGAAATGACCGAGTTCACCAAGGAAAAGACCGGAGAAAACCAGCGGGGAAAGGGGAAACTGAAGAACGCAATTCCGGGAAAAAGGATGAATAAAGTCCTTTCTTTCAAGGGCGAGAAGAATGAGTCAACCGAGCTGGAAGCGCAAAATTGTCAGGGCACGTCGAGTGATGGAGGGTGGATAGGTTGCAGCCTAGGGTGTTAAAAAGGAAAGAGACGTGTGTAGATGCGTTCGTGGGATCGTCTTTACCTGAATGACGGTAGTAGAGGTACTCAGACGACAATCGAAAGTGGAAAGACAAGTCCCATCAGCTTGGAAAGTAAAGGACAGGGAAAGAGCTCTAGTCTGTATTGGTTCCACTCCAAGGGTCTGAGGGAGACAAGGCAAAAAATAGCCGAGCGGACCTTAAAGAGGATGAGAGGCAAAATATGCCGACTCCTTAATGCTATAAAAAATGCCATCTTTAACTAATAGGTAAACCACTGTGGGGTTACAGATGAGAATTTTGAGCCAGGGAGGAAGGGGAGAAAAAGAAACCAATCGTTAATTATGCCGCGGGAGGAAGATAAAATTCCGCAAACTTATTAGAGAAAAAAAAGGTAAAAATGGGCGACAAGGCGGCCTGGAGTCAGCGAATCCCGACCGAAAAGGAGGGCTCAGGGAGAGCAACTCTCCCCGGTGCCTGTCGGGAAAAGGGGAGGATTGGAAAAAGAGAAGTTGTGGCAACTGGCAGCGGCAACGAAAAAATGGACTGAAACAGTAAAAAATCCAGCAGAGGAAGAGCGCCTGACTTTTCTCGGTGAAAAAGATTAATTAAAGGGGAAAAGAATCGAGCATAAAGCGAGGGGGCGTCATAGATAGAATCCAAATAACTTACAGGGTAACTTCAGTGGGCCTACTGAAATAGGGACAAAAAAGAGATGAGCGGAAAAGGTCATTCAAATCAGTAGGCAGGATCCAAGAACGAACATCTGAGGCCACAAAGCCAGAAACCGCCGCTCTTGGGTAGTATTGCGAGAGAGGAAAAATGCAGCGTCGGGTTCGTCAGGGTTCTTCCCTCACAGGCAGCACGTTCTGAAGAAAACGAGGGAAATATGCTGGGCACCTGCAGGAATGGGGGGAGGGAGGGGGAGGCACTCCAGAGAGAACCTAGGGGGTCTTGCCGATGAGGCATGCTTGTCACCAACAACAAGAAAGGAAGGTAGCCGGTGTTCACTTTTCAAAAAGGGGGCAAGAAGAGATTT
>Ga0179593_1411352_pt1 | contig 14382 bp, 17 predicted proteins | sample CZODoug2_1_08_16_FD_185931 | JGI IMG/M metagenome (GOLD analysis project Ga0179593, IMG submission 185931) | Vadose zone soil fungal communities from Angelo Coast Range Reserve, California, USA - CZODoug2_1_08_16fungal (PacBio error correction) | ecosystem: Environmental > Terrestrial > Soil >...
AAGGGGCGAGCAAGACACAGATCAGTTCACGGGCCCTGCGGCCTTGATCTTCTGATAAAACGATTGAATTTTGACGTCGGAACATGGCAGAAACCAGCGGGGGGGGAGACCGCTGCGGCCTCGAACAGAACCGAACAGAATACTCATGGGACTTTGATGCGCAAGTTCTCGGAAAAGAGCGACATAGCTGTGATTGAGTCTTGGGGGGGAAATACAGGGAAAAATCGTAAGAAGGCAATCGCAAAAAGAGGGGAAATCGGAAAACAGTTCTCACGCAGACGTTGGGGGATGTCCGCATCTTTCAGCCTACGTCTGAAAAACTACAGAAAGAAGAAACTAAGAAAACACGACAGCAAAAGGGAGGGTGTCAAAGCCTCAAAAAACCCAACTCGAGCACACGGCCCGTAAAGCTAAAAAGAGCCGCCGTAAGCTTGACTGAGAAAAAAATCTAAAAACAAGGAGAACAGGCCGGGGAGGACAAAAAGGGAAGTTCAGAAGTCCTGACGGTGTAGGCGACTTTTTAATTCCTCCCCCCCGGATTGCTAAAGAAAAACTCAAGACTCGCAAAAAAAAGCGGAGGTATAGTTACGAGAAAAGAAAATGGTGGGAAAAAAAAAAAAAGGGGTCCTCCGACGGTGACCTAGAACTTGGGCCCGTTGGCAGGAGGGATGAGAAACTACGGCGAAGTAAATGTCTACCGAAGGTCGTCGGACAAGCGTCAGGTTGATCTGGAGGCATCGCGCACCTTACCGGTCGGATGATCCGGGGGAGAACAACACACAACGGAGAGGAAAGGGAGAAGAGGAAAAGCTAAGCACGGCAAGGCTCAGCCGAGAAAAGCACCGCAAAAAAGGACGAAGTTCAACGGCGACGACAATGCCGTTTCGGTCTTACTCTCCTAGTGTCGACAAGAATACATCCAGCCAAACAAAAAACAAGACGGGGCACCGAGGGAATGACCCCGATCAAAAAGGATTGGGAGGGATCGGGTCACCTATACGGAGAGGGGGACCGGTGGGGGGGCCGATATTGTATTCGCCGGAGAGCCCCATCCGCGTGTCACAGTTAAACCACTCCAGACGAAGGAAAACGTAGACCAGGGGGTCCTAAAAGGAGAAACTTGGGGGACGGGCAGGAAAAGAGCAAGGGAGGGATCGATCTGGCGCCACCCCAGGGGACAGAGAAGTAAAAAAGGGAAAGTGTGCTCGTGCTTTCGGAAGAGGGAGTGGGGGACATGACACCAAAAAGAAAAAAGATGCAAAGAGGGAAAGAATGTGGAAGGAACTAACCGGGAAATGTAGGCTGCTCTCTAAAAGCTTTGCAGTGGTCATGTCTTTAGCACATGAGGGAAGGTTCAAAAACGAAACATCTACCGCGAAAGCGAAAGCGCTTTAAAGGGAAAAGGGAGAAAAGAGCCGGAAAAAAAAGCAAAATGAAGGGATGGTCCCCTTGTCTTGTCAAAGGGGGCCTAACAATCAAAGTTCAAAGCGTGGGGGACAAGTTCAGGGTCACAAGTAGACGTCAAATGGAAAGATAGACAAAGAGAAGAAAAACGAAAGAAGCGGTCTGTTCCTGGATATTGGGCCGAAACCCATACATTTTTGGTCAGAGGGGGCCATCGACGTAGGGGGTAAGGATCGCAGCCTTGGTTTGGAGGTTTGGCAAGGTGAGCATCAAAATTTCGGTCCAATGTTTGACTAAAACACTGGGAGTAATCCGAGTATGCCGAATCTGGAATTGGACAAAGCCCAAGGTAATAAAAAAAAAAAAGAGCTGAATGCCGCTACTACCCTCGTCATCAAAGTCCAAAAAAAAAAAGCTTAAAGCGCCATCTAAATGAGGGTGAGCGACAAAAAAGTGTGGACGGGGGGCAGGGGCTTTTAGAGGGTCTCTGGTTCCTTGAAGACCCGGGAACGGGCGCACCTTCACAATCGAGTTCCCGGAGTTGAAGGCGCACGACCAAGGGAAACAAAAAGACTAGAAAGAAGGAGAACTAAATACGAGCGTCACGCGCAGAAAATCGGTCCGACGGGAGAGGTGTGAGCTCTTCCAGGAAAGGAGAAAAAATCCCATCAGCCCAGAAAAAAGACTCCAAAACAAAAAAGAAAAAATAACGCAGGGCCTCTTGAAGCCTTGAAAAAAAGGACTCACGAAGGAGCCGGTTGCCGAGCAGAAAGCAACTGCCAAAAACGTCATCAAGGAACGCGAAAAAAACACCGGAAACCAAAAAAACTCGTGGCCTAGGGGAAAAGACCCAAACATATGATCGTCGGGGAAGAAAAGGCGAGAAAAAAACGGGGGGGAGGAATGAGACAACAGTCATGACACCGATAGGGCGCCTACCGTAAAAACGCAAAAGCCCTGGAGCGCCGTATCAAGACGACCACAAAGATCTCAAAACCACCAAAACAATGGGGAAAAAGCCACTCACCACAAATCGCAGAACCGAAAAACCGCCAGAAAGCAAAAGGAGTCGAAATAATAAAGAGAAGAAATGAGAAGAGAGAGCGGAGGGGCTGAGTCATACCCTGAAATTCTATGCAAGGCTTCACTCCCCCTAGACCTCAAGAAAAAGGAAGCAGTTGCGCATTTTGATCCTGGAAGGAAAAGGCTGAAAAGGCGACGGAAGAAAGGGGCGGAGCCCGAAGGAAAAAGCGGAATATAAAGGAGACATCAAGGCTCTATCTTCGTCGCTAAACAGGGGAATTTGAAATGAACGCCTTCTTACGGCTGGAAAAGAGCAAGGGACATGCTGAACTTCAAGCTGGGGAAAGAAAAAGCTTTCAAACTTCGCAATGCAAAAAGAGGGTCCTCACACTGCGCATCACTGAAAGGTCGGCGGGAAAACCGGAACATGGATCAGGAGAGTCTGTGAGAAACAACCAAAAAGATGCTGACGCAAAAGAGCGGCTGTGGGGAAACAGAAGTCGAAGACCATTTCCGCAACGGCGAAATCGAATACAACATTAAGAAGTGCTCAAAACGGAAGTAGGCCCACTTAGCGAGAAAAACGAGGAGTTTCGGAAGCGAAGAAAGAACTATAAAAGCGAAACACTGGGACAAGACAGAAATTACGGGGCCACAATCCAGGGGAAACTAGAACGCATCCCCTCCAAGCTCGTGCACTCAAAAGAACGAGCGGTCGAGTGGAGCGAAAAGACTGAAAGCAGACTGGTCGGCTTGGGAAGGGAGAACAGAGTGTACCAAAGGACCAGATTCGGCACTCCTCATATCACGTAGGAACAACCCTAGCTAAGAAAGAAATTGCGCCCGAAAATCGCAACGGAAAAAAAAAAGAAGTAATTCGCGGGGGAAGATGTGGCGGGGGCGAGGCAAAAATGATGATGCCAAAGCCTGACAACCTATACCGATCTCAAATGCCTGGGCTAACAAATTACCAGGGAAGAGAACCATTGAAAAAGACATGGAACCGAAAGCTTCCCCACCGTAGGCCACTTAACACTGATTTTGGCTAGGTCTTCGCACTCGGTCAAAAAAAAAAAAAAAAGACGGGGAGGGAGGTAACAGGGATTCGCTAGAATCTAACCACTCCTGGGTGGATTAAAAAGGGGTCTGTAAGTCGTCAGCAGGTAAAAGGAAGTGAAAACAGTCACGTGTGAGCGAAAAAGAATTTGAGAGGACTGAGAGGGGTTGTAACAGGCGTTTCTGAGCCCGCGGTTGCACCGCCGCACCCAAAAAGAAACTGGGCGGAGGGCCGTTTATTGGGAAAATGGGGGGGCAAGGAGTTACAGCCGCGGAAGGTGCATTGTGAAGGTCTAGGCGAGCATAAGTCACGGGGGGGGTAAAAAAACTGGAACGAACCTAACGAAAAATTTCAAAAATAGTTGAGACGCTTAACAGTGACCGAAAACTGATCGCCATTTACACAGGCTTGAGCTCGATTCATCCTGATTGCAAGGGGGGAATTTTGAAAGGAATAGGATCAGGTCAGCAGGGGGGTGTGTAAGAAAAGGGATCTCGAAAAAAAGAAAATAGAGGAAAAGAGGGAAAAAGCGGAGCAATGCGCGCGGCCTTGTAAGGGTAGGTTAAGCACTGTCAGGAAGTTCGACAGCACTCGAGGACCAAAAGCCGGGAGTCGAGGACTAAGAGGGGTGTGGGTGGCACAGACCAATCCGGGAGAATCGTGCATCGAAAAAGCAGATTGAACGAGGACAAGGGGGAAGGCCGTCAAGTTTGAACAGGGGCATTCTGGCAACATCGAAAGTTCCAAATAAAAAGCGCGCCGTTTTGCGCCTTCCGAAACAAAGGTGCTCCAAAAAAGAAAAAACGACGTCGGGCAAGACGCCCGAAGACGGATTGTCATCAGAGGGTCAAACGAGACAAAAATTGAGGAGAGGTCCAAGGGCACAAAATCTGCGAAAGAAAAGGGGGGGCGGCAAGTGAAAAGAACACTGCGCGAAAAAGCGGAGATAATTTCTACTGGGCTAAGGGAAGCAAAACTCTTTAGGAGAAAACCACACGAGAAGAATAAAGCTCAACGAACGGGAAGGAAAGACTCGGTAGGGAGAAGGGGGGTAAAGGGCTGAGGCGCTGTAAGCTGCTACGCTGGTGGTTGAGTGGCTTCCGATCGCTGTTCTTTCTCGAGTACTCTGGGAGCGGCTTTTAGGGAGGAAAATCAACGGAGGGCGGGTGGAGGGGCAGAGAGCAGGTGACGGAAGGGTATGCAGAAGCCACAGCATAGGCCTTTAAGCCAATTAAAATCCGTTTCAAGGCTGGAAGGCAACAGCGTAGGGGACGGGGTTGCTCTGGGGGAAGATCGCCTCACTGGCTGAACGGGCGTGGCGGTCGAACAAAAAAACCGCTTCGACGCTTGCGTGCTTCGGTCAATCCAGGGAACTTATTTTGGGACGTTGCTGCGAGGGGGGGCAAGGGAGGACTTCTGGTCAAAAAGAGAGAAAAAACGACAAAACAGGCGCCGAAGGAGCGAACGGCGCTCGCTCATCTTAGGGGAAGCTTGCGAGAACTTCCTTCTTCTTGTCGTAAGGGAACTATCGAAAACGCGAAAAACGCGCACTCGATGCCAGGGGACACCTTAAAAAGGGAGAAAAGCACCCGAAGAAAAAAGCAGCAAAACAGAACGTGGGGCTAAACATATCAACCGAAGGAATGAAATGCCGGTGTCTTACGCCTGTTGGCGTGATCAGGAAAGCGGCCTCCAGATTAACAAGACCTCGGCCTGCGGAGGGGAAGATCTTCTGACCGAGGACCCCTAAGAGTGGTTGGGGGTAGTCCAAAGTGGAAGGTGGCGACGACCAAGGCAACTAAAAAAAGGCTTGCTATCATCACCCACAGATTCTGCGGGAAAACAATTCATTTTCTCGCAAAGCATCCGCCAGCGAAATTCGGTTCGGTCAAGAGATGATTTCATTGGAAAAAAAGAAGATGAAAAAATTGACGAACCAACCTTTTAAAATAAGGTTCCGGGCTAAGACTCCATAAGAGGCGTTGGGACCGTCGAAGGCAAAGAAGAAAGAGGAATTGATGAAACCGGAGGGAGGGTGGAACAAAGGGGGGGGGAAAACCAAAGGCGTCCAATTCGGAGAGTCATCTCACCCGGAGTAAACGAACGGCAAAAAACGTGCAAAAAATCCGTTTAAACCGTAAAAGCACGCGTCGTGATGAGCTCTGCCAAAAGAGAAGAAAAGACTATAGGCAAAGAAAGAGGACTGAAAAGCAAGACCTCACACTAGTGCGTTTTGTTAAAGGAAAAAAAAGAAAACCCACTCTGATCACACGGCACTGCAAAATTCGGCGGCTAAAAGCAAGCCACCAGTGGGTGAAAGGAACCCTTCTTGGGGGGGGCGCGCCAGAAGGAGACGCAAAACAAGGCGGGACATGGCACTTTGGGGAAGAAACAATGTCGCGTTCAGAAGGCAAGGGCTGTCGGGGGACGGGGTGAACGAAATGCTGCGGCTACAGGCAAAGTACATCTAACGTAAAAAGGAAACGCGTCGAGGACGAGAAACTGCAAAACATGGTTAAAAGGAAGGGGGGAGACGAGGGGGAAGGGGAGGGAAGGCCCTTGCGTAATCGGCATGTAAGGTCCAAGTACCCGCTTTGGAGTCCGCAGTTGACCAGACGGAGGGTAGGGAGGGGTGCCTCGTACGGAAAAAAGGGAAGGGAGAGAAACACGGGAGAGCTAAAAAACAAAAAACGGAGTGGGAGAAAGGAGATATAGAACCGCTCATCAGAGGCATTCAGAAAAGATGCCATCCGCGCACCAAAACCTTCAACGAGCAACCTGTTAAACGTCGGACATGAAAAGGAAAAAGGCGACCACTTACCACCAAAAAAAGGGAAGCAAGGAAGGTAAACCGGTCGAAATTGGGGAAAAAACACAACAAACAAAATTCCCAGGTCAAGCTGTACCGGGAAATTGCGCCGAGAGCCTCATCCAAAGGAGCAGGAGGCAGTACCAAGAGACGAAAACACGGGACTGCGGAACCGGGGGACGAACATTGTGAAAAGCAAAAAATTGAAGCTCCCGGTTGCGGAGAATGGGGAGACTTCAACTTGAAAAAACTCAGAAATAGGGCCGCAGCACGGGAAGTCACGGGGAAGGGTGAGTCGCAGTGGCTGAGAGGAAACGGAAAAAAGGTTAAATTTCGTGCGCAGAAAAATTTCATTTGAGGGGGGAAGAGCCTGGAAAAAAGGGGGGAAGAGTTCTGAGGCCACCGTTGGATCGCGAAAATGAATAAAAAGTCGCAAAGGCTGGCCTTCAAGCCTGGTTAGACTGCAAGAGCGACGCAAATGTGGAGTGCCACCAGGCCCGAAGAAAACAAGAAAGCGATAAAGACGAGTGATCGTGGCAGGAGAAAGACCTTCAACGAACGGAAAAGAGGATGGATGTTCTTCGGGCCGAGCAACAGCCGGCTTGCAAACTTGGGTGAAAATTTCAGATCGAGGATCAGGTAAAGAAAAAAAAAGGCAATCGGGGATAAGAAACAAGAAGGCCGCGGGGCGGAGGAGCAGGCTAAAAGCAAAACCAATGAATTATCGTGGGAAAAAAAGCGCAATCGAGTGGGGGTGAATGTAGGAAAGCATGGGGGAGGTGCCGGGGCGGGAGCCAAAGTTGCAGTTAACAGTGTGGTGAAAGGAAAAATAGAGATTACTGGAAACAGCCGAGCAAATGCGCCGGAATCGATTTCCATTAAAAAAGAACGAAAACTTTAAAACCAGGAGGCCGAGAATAAAGAAACCCACTGCAGAAGCCCACCGGGCCGAACTGAGTCAGAGAAATAGGTACCCGGGAGGTGAGCGAAACAACGAAGATGTTCAAACGTTTCTTTCAGAATCATGTGTCGGATGTTCGATATCCCTATCGGACAGGCGCAATCGGCAAGAGGGGGGGGGGAATGGGGGGCGCGGCAATCGCGTTTGGGTTCGTCAAAAGCGCAGCGGCCATTTAATCACTCAAAGACGAAAAACGACGAAAGCCGGGGAAAATAACAGAGCGAAGGAAACTGCGCTAAAACCGGCGGTCGAATCGTTGGAAGGGGCTCTTGGGCGGGGGGGGAGGCATCCAGTCGCAAAAAAGAAAAGAATCCTCGTCCCAAAAACCAGCGCAGCTTCCGACCAAAAAAGCAAAGTACATGCCCGACCTGCCTGAAAGGGGGAGCATGGACCTAACAACAAGAGTCCTGATCCTTTTTGAAAAGTAGAAACCCTGCCCCCGACAAAAAATCTTCGCGAAAATCAGAAAAAAAAAACCCCTATAATCGTGTCCCGCTGGGTCCCTCTCCTCGGCCAAAAACGCGAGAACGGACCTATGCCGAAAAGGTAAGGATGCACCCTTCAGGGGCACCGATAAGGGGAAACGACCCGCAACATCCGTGGGCCATCCGTCAACAAGCAGACTAAATTCGAAATCTAACCAAGACAAAGCTGAAAGAAAAGCCACGCAACAAAAAGAGAGGACCGCCATGACATCGCATGGAAAAAAGCAAAAAGACTATAACAAGCAAAAAGTCAGAATTCGATCGCTCTTGGAATGGGAAGTATTAAATGAACTGGCGAGGCGGCGGTTTTCCCTTCAAATGGTGGAATAGGACGCAGAATGAAGAGCCGCTGGCGCAGTGTGGAGAAGCATCCAAAAACAAACTGCGCCGGGGAAGTTCGAAGCGGCGAAGCCGGAGGAGAACAAAAGAGAAAACAGAAAACTCTAGTCTTGAGGCTTAGTGTACGAGAGGGGGGGGAAATTGGGGGGCCCAGCCTTGGCTAGGAACTGAAAAAAGACTCTAAGGGGGCATGTGAACACTCGGTGCAAACTAGGTCAATTCGAAGGGGGCCCGCGGGTCCGAACCCTTTCAAGAAGCTACGGAGCAACGTCGGGTCCGGGCACAAATTGGTCAGGGACTACAAAACCCGAATGGGGAAAGGACCGGAGGGGAGGGGGGGGTGAAAAGGAGAGATCTACACGTCCGAAACGGCTGCAAAACACCCAATTCAACAAGAAGGCGCCAATTAACCTGGAAGTTCAACGAAGGCGAGTAGAATTAGAAGAGCCGACAAGAAAAAACGGACGAACTGACTGACTCTAACTTTCAAAAACGACATATTGAAAAAACATCAGAAAAGGCGGACAATCCCGCAAGGAAAGAGATGGGGGAATCGGGGGAAAACGGGAACTGGGAAATAAAAGAGGAAAAGAAGGTCCGAAAAGTAAAGAGAAAAAGGTACCAATAGGTCGGAAGCTTGGACCGCAATCAGATCCCGGCTTCAAAAAGGACGAGCGCGAAAGTATGAGGCTAGAAACACGGCCATAAAAAAAAGAAAAGACGAATGATCGGGCACGTTGGGGGAGAGGGGAGAAACGGACGTCTGGAGGCCGAAAGACCGTTACACCAAGAATAAATCGCAAGAACTGGAGCTACGTGAACCATGGAAAAAAACCGAAGGTCTTTCAGGGGGGAAGCAAGCGTAAAATGCCGGAGTGGGCGGGCTGAGCACGCTGACAAAAAAAAAACAACGGGGAAAAAAGATGCAAAAGGTCCTCGCCCACAAGCGTAGGACAAGCGAGAGTTTAAAGAAGGGCAACAGCTGTTTCAACTTCCGTTTCCTAAAGTAAGTTAGCAATCTTATCGGGTGAAACCGGTTCAGGCGCCGCAGTGAAAAAAGACCCTACAGCAGCAAAAGGGAATCGCTTGGAGAGGGGGAAGGTTGGGGGGCGCGCATTTGCCGTACGAAAGCGATCAATCTGTAGCGCAACTGTGGTCAAAAAGAACTGTTCCCGAGCTTAAACGGTCAATCGCAAACGCCCGGATCGAGGAACACGTTTAGGCCTGCACCAGGCCGACAAGGAAGAGGAAAAAAAACGCGAAAAGAAGAGGGGAGGATGAGGACTTCACGATGTGGGCAAATATTTAAGTTGGGGAGTACCGGAGGAATAGAAGTCCAAAAAAATTTTTAACATCGACATTATCTTGAAAAAATTTTGAAAGGGAAGGCGCAATCGCGGAGCGTGGTAGTGAGAAGGGGGACAAACGTGCCGAAGGACGATCGACCAGTCTGCTTCCACAAAGCCGCGGAACGCCTTCAGAATCGGGGGTGGTGAGCCATCGAAGACTCCGAAGTAGGACGAAAAAAGGGGCTAATGGAAAGGGGCATGGAGGCAAAGAAGGGAATGAAAGTACGAAGTGTGAACAGGAGGGGGGGGTCTGTGCCCCCCGTTCAAATGCCCACCCTTTTGCGCCCCAGACAAGGCGTGCAAAGACAAAAGCGCCGTCGCGAACGAATAAGATCTTGGATGGGGGACCTAGGGCTCCGAAGAAGGAGGGACGGGGAGAAAAAAGGCGCAACCGTCTGCGGCGCCGTGACACTTTGAGGAAGGAAACACTGTCATCCCAAGAGAAGTCATCTTTCCGGGCCGCACAATTTAAGAATACGAAGCAAAAAGAATAGATGCAATAGAGAGGAAGGGGAAGTATAACGGGAGGGAGAAAGGGGAGGCTGGACGGTGCGACTGTCCTCTCGGTTGAGCTCTGTGTAATTGAAATGGGCAAATTTCCCCTGGTCCCGTGCGAAATAGACAGCAGTCTCTTACGGGCGGGATGACAGGCGCCGCACGGGGGATGGGAGTACGGAGGCCAAAAAACAGCGAGAGTTCACTTAAGGGTCGCAAGAAAAGCACACCGGGGGAAAGGTTGCAGGAGGGGGGGGAAAGCGGAGATAAGGTCGCAGGGGATCTGCAACAGCGTGGGAACTCTTGAAAGCTCGGTGGGGTGATAACGCAAACGTCTTGCACGGAAAAAAACTGAATCGGGCAAAAATCGTCTGGCGCTGGGGGAGGGGGAGTCGGTCACTGCAAGGGAGGAGGAGAGGGATTTGCTTGTTGTGGAAGACTGCCTTGTGGAGCGTAGACTTCATCAACTATGGGCGCGCGAAACGATCGGGTCAGAACAATGAGAGACGTGAAGCCTAAATCAAGGGGGAGTAATCGAAAAGGAAAGGGGGAAGGGGGGGTCTTTCTGATTGTAATCCTCCGTATCGCAAAGAAAGAAAACACAGCGATGGAAGGGGTAGCCGGGAGACGCGGATATCAAGGAACAAGAAAAGTGCTACGAAAAGAACAGAACAGCTTCAAAAAAGGTGTTCACTCACACAGACGAGGTGTCACAAATAAGAAGGAGAGAGTGTATAGGCCGAAGAGGGAGAAGTGACATAAGGGATTGGGGGGAAAGAGAACGTCGTCGGGCAAGCTAGGCATGCCACGAGGGGAAAAAGTCCTCGGGGTGTATGACACAGTTTAACGAGCAGCTGAACAAAGGGACAATCACAAGAGGCGATCAATAAAAAAAAAGAGCGATGACGGATGCCGCAAAATGTCATTGGGAACTCAAAAAAGAAGAAAAAAAAGAAAGGGGTCTTCATCACTCTATCTTTGCATTGGACAGACGGGGAAAAGACAAGAACCTTTCGCAACAAAAAAAGTATGGGGGAGCTCAAATCGTGACACACCATACCAAATGGGGCGGGAGAAAAAAAGAATCACGAGGAACGCGCTGGGGAAACCGAGAATCGAGGAGCGACTGGGGGAAAAGACCACGGGAAATTCTCTCTTTCATCACCCCAGGAATCGGCAAGCCGGCGACGCAGAGAGCGGGGCGCGTCAGGACAACAGCGGTGGAGAGAGAGCGTCTTGAAAAAAGAAGAGAAGAAAAGCGCCAGGCTGAGAAACTACCGGGTGCAACATGCGTTTTTATCAAGAACAGAAAGCGGAAACCACCTTCGTCGGGATGGAAAGAAGAAAAGCCACGGCAGCTTGAAAAAAAAAAAGGCATTCAGAGAAAAGGTCGACTTAACGTTGGGAGGCACACAATTTCGCGTCATATAGGCCTGACGGTAATGGGCAAAACCAGCACCAGATACTATAGTAGCAAAGAAATCAAAAGAAGAGGTAGGTAAAGACCCGTAAAAACAGGGTAGGCCGTGGTGAAATCAAGGGTGGAAACTCGACTGTGAAGGCCGCTTGGGGGAGAGTTCCCAGGGGGACCTCCGACCGACCGGCGGGGGTCGGAAATGAAAAGGTGGGAGGGCTGGGGCGGATAGAGGAGGGCGGCCGGCCGTAGGTGAGAAGGAATATAGAGAACAACAAAACGGAGGAAGGAAAAGAGAAAACGGCCTCAAACAAAAAGAAATTGCACCATCCGCATCGAAAAGACAAAACAACAACGCGGGGAGGGAAAGTAATAAAGCTAAACAAGATTCGACACCTCAAAAAAAGAAAAAAGGGAAGGAAAGCGAGGGAACGTAGTTAACCCTGCATACCAGGGACATAAAAGGTAACCTCACGCGCGAAGTGAAGAGGATGGGCAGAGATACCGCAACAAATAAAGGGGAGGCGAACATGAACCCATCGCAAAAAAACCACAGGAGGACCGCGAAAATTGTTGTCCAAAAACATTTAATTCTAGAAACTTTGGTGCGAGATTCTGGGACAATCTTCAAAAAAAAGGCGGTCTATGCAGAGTGCGCCAACACGAGCAATGGAAGGTTTGTGAGAAATTTGGGGGTGGCGGCTCGAGAAAAACACTTTGCAGTTGGCGGTCGTTCTTTCTCAGTAAAAATGTCAAACGCCTGGGAGGAAAAAAAAGGGGAAGCGTTACAACCTGTTGAAGGAAGGAAAAGCCGAAAAGGAAGCGGGGAGGTCGCAAACCGACTTTGCCGAGGGGCCTCAAACTTTTTTAGAGGGCCTATGAAAAGGCGGGGTGGGATGTCAAAAAATCTAAAAAATTATCCGTCTTCACACGGGCGGAGGGAAGACGAACTCCTGAAAAACCATGGGATTTTGAGGAGGGGGGGTCAGGAGGCCCGAACACCGAGCTTTCAAACTGTTTTTTGGCACAAATTCTCGATCGAAAAATGAAACCGGATAAGCGCCGCGTGCGTGAATATGAGAGCTACGAAGCAAAGGAAGGGGGCACGGGAATCGCGGCAGACGAATAATGGTTTGTTAATTGCATCAGCTTGGATGCCTTGTTCGCAAGTTCGTTAACACAGGGGGGGGGGGTAAAAACATCGAAGGGGGTGGAACGCATGGAAAAAAGATGCAGCCGCATTGGGCGATTTCAAATCAACCGAACTTCCCAGTTAAGCAGAGCTACCACCAACAGCTTACGCAAACCCGCCGCAGATGAAGACGCCTCAGGACTGAGTGCGCAACCAAAGATGTTCGCCGAGGGGAGGGGGGGGGGAGAAAAGTGGGTTGACCGCGTTGCCTTTATACCCCTTGCGGGCGGACAGGGAAAACACCGTCAAATCAGAGGACGCTGGAAATTTCGATCCGGGACCAAGAAAGATTAGAAAAGGAAGAAAGAAGGGGCTCGGCGAAAGCCGTCACTAAACTATTCCCGAGGACAAACGAAAGAACTTCGGGACAAAAATAGTGGTAAACAGCGAGGAACGCAACGCTGACCCGAATGACCCCAAACGCAAACTTCCAAAAAAGACAAAGCAAGTGCCACCGAAGCGCCCGTACGGAGGAAACAGAATCAAGGACCCCCAGCGCCGGAAGAGGGGGGGGGGGGGCCGAGGCGAAAGGGAAAAACCATTTAAAACAAGCGAGCGCGATAACGAACCTGATCAAACCCTAAAACCAGTTCCCGCTGTGGGACGGGAACCGCAGAAAGAAGACGGAAGGATACAAGGCCCCGGCAGCGGGGCTTATGCAAGTAAAACCTTAAAGGCCCAATATCTTAACAGGGCGACAGAAAAGCACGGGAGGACAAAGGAAAAAGCAAGCCGAAACCTACGCAGGAATCGAGCAAAAAAGCTTCACATTGTCGCAACCGAAAAACATCCACTAAAAACACAGCGCTCCCCAAGATGAAAAACGACCAAAATAAAAAAAACGATAATAAAGGGACGAAAACGAAAGAGACAGGAGTCGCAGAGGAGGAATCAACAGACATGCGAGGGAGATTCCACACTCCCCAGCGAACTACCAAGGAAGGATTAAAAAATCATTGTGATACCACTGCCAAGATGGGCATATGCCATTTAAAAAGCGGAACAACGAAGAGGGAGAGAAGAACCATAGAAACAGAAAGAGCATTCTGGATTAAGTCTTGACTACTGAGGTTTTGAGGGGAAAATTGTTCGCGACGGCGCCAAAGGGCGGCCAGGGCATTCTGAACCTGAAAAGGAAAGAAAGTTCTTCAGGAGAATGGCCAACGAAAACAGTTGCGCAAATCTGAAAAGTAACAGGAAGACATAACGGAGGAGGCCTGGCAAAAGGGAGTGAGAACAAAACGAGTCTGAACTCCCTGAGACCGATTAATACAAATGGGCAGAAAAACCAAAGAAAACTGCAAAAAGCAAGACAAGGCAAAAAAAAGTCTACCTAGGTTCAAAGGAAGACTGACAGGGGGGGGAGAGCAAAAGAAAAGCAAGATTCAAACCGACACAACTTCCTCTACGGTTTTGTCCCAACCAAACAAACAAACTAAAGAAAAACATCCGGGGAAAAAACGCGACGCAGAAAAAAAAAAAAGGCAAAGCGAGGGGGGAAGTCGTTGAGGCCAATGGGGAATTAGACCAGGTTCATAATACGGTTAACTATCTCGACCATGAAACCTCAAGGGTAACAAAGGCGAACGCCGCAGAGCCGGCAAATGCACAAACCTGCGAGCGCAAAAAAAAGATTGAGCGAAAACGCCACGCAAAAGTCTCAAAAGGGACGAATACTAAAGGAAGCGAGTTGAAAGGATGGTAGTCAATCTGCTCCTAAAGCAGTATCAAAAACACCCTAGCAATACGAATAGAGGAAAGGAAAGAAGTGCAATGAGGACAAAGTCAAAAACCAAGCCATGGACAAGACTAAAGTCACTAAACCAAGGAGCAATGGGGGGCGAACATCGGAAC
>Ga0179593_1412644_pt1 | contig 14381 bp, 10 predicted proteins | sample CZODoug2_1_08_16_FD_185931 | JGI IMG/M metagenome (GOLD analysis project Ga0179593, IMG submission 185931) | Vadose zone soil fungal communities from Angelo Coast Range Reserve, California, USA - CZODoug2_1_08_16fungal (PacBio error correction) | ecosystem: Environmental > Terrestrial > Soil >...
GATGGCAAAGCAGTAGGTGGGTGAGGGGAAAGGACGCGGTGAAGCACATTTGCCGACCCATCAACAGAGAAGGGTGACCACGATAGGAGATGGCCACGAAGGGAGGCAAGGAGTCCCACCTGAGCGACTGGGGCAATCACTGGACGGGGACGCGAAACGGCAGATAAGAGCTCAAACCATCATATCTGGAACAGAGACGCAAGGAGGGGGGAAGGCTGACACGAACAGTCCACTCCGATCTTTGGGGCACGGAAGGCAAATGGAGAAAACCTATTAAGATAGAAGACACGATCATCACAAGTGACAATGCCCAGGAAAATCGCGTGAAGACCGCTTTCTTTATGGGTCAAAACCAGCCAAATAGGGCCTAGCAGGAACAGTGAAAAGAGGGAAAAATTGTGGGGTTAAGATCAAGCGACATTAAAGTGGTGGAAGAGAAAAGAAGACATCATAGATGTCCAATCTTAAGGTGGAAGGAGCGAACCGCCTGAACAAACTCCGGACGGCGCCGAGGTAGAGAAACACGAACCATAAATAACCGGAGTGGTTCTGGGGAAGCAGAAGAGTGTGGAAACAAAGCACCCCGCCAAAGGATCGTCAGGGCAAGAAGCCAATGTTTCTGGGGACGAGGTTGATGCTGGACCTCAATTGGACAAAAGGAGGGAAATCGAAACGTATTTCCCCAAGGATCAATGTGGGCAGTGGCTCCATACGCCCCGGCCAAAAATGAAAGGCGTGTGGCCCGGGCCAGTTAATTTTCTCATCGAATCGTTTCTTCAAATAGCAAAGCATGGGGCCAGCCTGGGGCTCGGTTAGGCGAAAAAGCCTTTTCGTCCCAATGGAGAGGCGGGGAATAGGATTTCCCTTCACGGGCACAAAAGGGGAAGATGTAAAACCGGCGAATTTGGAAAAGACGCTCGCGCCACCAAAATCAAAAAAAACGTGGCGTCAGGCGAAGGACGGGGAGACGATACAAGCCCGCGGCATTTGCACTCAAGAGAGAGAATGAGGGGGAGGGGGGGGATGGGAACTCAGAGTCGACGAGGGCAATAGACATCAAATTTCCGCACTTTTACATTCGGCACGGATAAGAACGAGAAGAAAAGAAAACTTGGACAGGCCGCGAGCCGCGGGAAAGGGCAGAAGTAACGCCGGATATCTCGGAGAAGGCAGACAGGAGGAGGGGGCAGGCTGGACGTAGGGGGAGATCCTTCGGCTTTGAGAAGCCCGCAGCAAAAGAGGAATGCAGTCTAAAAGGTGTTCTTAGGTAAGGCCATAAATGGAGGGGGGGTACGGAAGACGAAAGCCCGAGGACTGTAAAAGGATAAGCCAAGGGAGCCAGGTGAGGAAGCAGGGAGTTCAACGGAAAGAGGGTAAAAAAACAGTTCCAGATATTATCATTCGGATGGTTGGCCCGGGGGCACAAAGAATCGGACAAGACTGCTAAGAAAAAAAAAAAAACAAAAACGAGAGTAGATCTCGCTAGCCCGGCCTGTGCCAAGGAAAGGGGAAAAAAAGGACAAGAAGGAGTCAATCGATTGGTGAAACCCTAGGCATGAAAATCCGGAAATAGCCGCAAATGTGAGATGGTCTATCGGCGAAGACTGCTGAGGGAGGCGGGAGCCCTTACCACCCGCCCGACAGCAGATGGAGAGGCCCTACAGAACTCACCACGGTAACGGCCCCCAGGCATCAGACAAGGCGCGGAGGGGAGGGGGGCGATAAGGAGCACCCGACGACATCTGCACCCAGAACTCAGGCCCGGATTGATACGAACTATCCAGTGAAGAAAGGAAGGGCTGGCGCAGGAAAAAGTAGTCTTTCACGGGAGCGAAGGAAATGATAATCTTGGGAATGACTGGAAAAAGGGGGACGGCAAACTTCAAGTGAGGGGAAGTAAAAGATTCTTCGGTACTCAGAAGAGGAGCGGGGGACAGGGAGGTCTCCCGGTAATGGCTACGGCCACTTCCGAAGCGCAACATAGGGGTGAAGCGAGAGGGAAGGTATGTTAAACCGTATCTTCCCGGGGGAAGTCCGTAATAGCACTGTGCCCTGTGTCTTTGAAGAAGAAGAAACGAAAACCATGGGATCCGCACGTCTAGCAATAAAAGGGAGGAAACAGCCGCAATCGACAAACCAGGGGAGTTGGACTTGGCATGCAAACCCAGTCAAGAGTATCAGAAAAAGCAAAATACGTATCCCTAACAGGGGGAACGTTTTCACATCTTGAAGTATGACGGCACTTAGAGCATTGAGGGACAGAGGGCAATCGCTGGTAACTGTGGCTCCCCACAAAGAAAAAGTATCAAAACACCGATGCAAAAGAGAAATTTGGCGGGCGGGGGAAAGACGCGTTCTCGCGAGAGGGTTGCGGGGAGGCTTTTAAGGGCGTAGTCAGCGAAACCAGGACACCTCCACCGCAAGCGGGACGGGGATTTCTGGACCCAAAAACGGCGAGAAGTCCTGAGTGGGGGAACCTTCGGGGGATAAAATTAAACGGAACATACACGTTCTCCTTTTTGACTCGGGGGAAAAGGAAGTCCGCCCAAGACTGGAAGAGATAGCATCGGGACAACCACTCCAAGGGAAAACCCATGGAACCGTTAAGCCGGGCCTATGAGGTGAGGGGCATGGACTGGCACGCAAGCAAAGGGGGAACAACGGCTGTAAGAGGCAGCCGGGCGTTTGTGTGCTCACCGGGGGCGGCGGGCGTTATAGTGAGAAGACATAGGTCAGCAGGGGGAAGGTCACAGGGCACGCCTTTCTCGGTCGTGACGCGGGGGGTCAGAAATAAAAACTCGAAGGCTTGGCCGTGGCCACAGAAGCTGAAGGTGGGGTCGGATCCTTCACCGGAAGAAAGTCGAGGAATGAAGGTCCACGCTCCAGGGGAAACGGACTTCACAAGGAACAATCCCGCTTCACAATCTAGTCCAGAAGGCGTAAGCTAAGTCTCGTGTCAAAGCGTGTTAGGTGTCGGAATCCAAACTAGCCACAGAGGACACCTCTGGAAGCACACTCAACCTCGGAATTGGGGCCGAGGTACCAGCTCCTACAAAAAAAAGGCGCGTCTTGTACGGCGATAATCACGGACACGAAAATAAGCGGAGGAGTCCGAGCAAAACGGGCAGGGGAGCTCCCGGCTCAACTTCAGCGAGAGCTTGCTAAACCTTAAGAGCCCCGGACGCCGGGACCAACCCACAAACCGAGCCGCGGTGGGTGCGGACAGAGACGGTATCATCGCCTTTCTGGTTAGCGAACCTGGGAACGCTGTCCCTGGGAGCTGAACTAAAAGGGGGGGGATCTTAGCTAAGAGAGAGGTGGAGGGGCCACTATTCGAAGGTCCGGCTGGTTTTCTTCAACAAGAAGCCGTCGTTGGAACTGGCGTCTGGCAGTAGGATAGGATAAACCCTTTGCCGACGCTGACCGAAGCTTGCGCCGTTGGGGCCTCGGTGGCAATGCAGGGGCTGATCTCCTGGGTGGGGACAGGAAACGAAAGAGAACCAGTCGGGTGAGCTGCTTAAATAAAGGTGGCTGTCGCAGGGGAAACCGGAGAGGGGGCAAGGAAAAGTCTGGCCGGCAGTTGGCTACTATATCCGAACGAACGAAGGCGGCCAGGTGCCAGATCCGGGGGGAGGTTTGACCGCCTGAGAGGGGGTCATCAAGTGCGACGGCATTCACCGTAAAGGAAAGATCGGGAAGCCGGGACGGTGGTCCGCAAGGGTCTTGAGGGGCCGGAGAGTAGTAACGGGGGAAGCTGACATATCAAAGGTTGGATCTGGACTGGAAGCGCGTGCTCATTGGATAGAGTCGAGGGGGAGGATCCGTCCTACGATGGGGCCCAGGCTCACACTACAAGGCTGGAAAACGAAGGGCAAGGTTAATCTGGTGATGAGGAAGGGCTACAAAAACGGAAAGAGATCGTGACATGAATCCCTGGACAAGTCTCGTTGACCATTTTGTGAACTCGTGGGAATGGTTTGGGCCAAGAAAAGAACGGGGATCTCCAAAACGCGGGCCGCGTGCCGGACCGGAAAAAGCATGTGGACCACACCCGGTGACGGGGATGTGAAAGCGGCAAAAAGCCGTGCCCCGAAGTAAAAGTCAAATGGATGGATCCCCAGTGGAAAAAGAGGGGACGAACCGGTCAGCGCGGGGTCCAAGGGTGGCCAGCAAGACAGCGCCCCCGGTCAAGATCATCTCCAGGAGGAAAAACGGCGGGGAGTCGTTACGTCGGAACCCCTTGGCAGCATAGTCGACATAAAACGGAACAGGGCGGATGCGATGCATCGGTGCCAGAGGTGCGGGAAACAACGGACTTTTCACGGGGAACACCCTAGAGGACATTGTCCTCTCGGAAGAAGCGCAGGAATAAACTAAAGAATGGAGGGGGAGGACCAGAATGACTGTGACAAGTGATTTTGACTAGTCCACGGCCAGGAAAATCCTCTTGCTTGAGAGGAGGCGGGACGTACCCTGCCGAATGCCAGATCCACCGATACCTACGAAGATCGGCGTGCCAGCGGACGGATCCGAAAGATGAGGGAAAACAAGCTATACCCCACGGGAAATGGGATCCGCCGTACCGCGCGGGGGAGCCTTCCATAAGAGGGGAAGAAACAAACGAAAACAGAGGCCTGCTTCATACCCTGGTAAAGCTTCGAGAGAAAAAAAAACTGGGGGAGAGGAAAAGAAGCTAGGGAGATAGCCGAAGTGACTATTAGCCGCGAGAGAGTTTGGGGCTTCGTATCCGAATGGGACCTGGAGCGCTTCTTCCGCTCTTGCCGATCCAGCTGGGGGGGGGTAATTAATCTTAATCTGTAAAGAAGATGGGCGTAGGAAGTCGCGAGCACTCTAGCAGGGATCTAGGTTGGAATGCGGTCGTTCTGGGCTGGATGGGTCGAAAGAAGACGCTAAACCGAGGCTGGGAAAGGGAGTGGCCTGTCCGGGACTTCGGAAATTCCCATCCAGGGTCACAAGATTACACTACTCAAAATGGGCGGCTATGAGTTGGGGCTTTCGGCTCTGTCGGAACAGCCTGGACGACCGAAGTGGGACGGTCAATCGAGTCGGGGGCCTCCAAGTTAGGGCAAGATCATTAGGGGTCTTTCGGTAGCGGACGCGGGCACCGAGCCAAATTTAGTTCCCAAAGCCCAGCAAGGGCAGCTGGTGCGCGAACTCGGAAACCTGGGGGGCCGCTTCACTGGGGGGCACAGAAACAAGAGTACCGTGTCGGGTCCCCGAGGGTCGGGGGGCACAAGGCGCAGAACCTCCCGGCGTGGGAAGAAGGGGAGGTCGGCTGCCCGGCAAGACCGTTCACTCGGTAGGCCACAACGCTCGACGACAAAGGGGTCAAGAAGCGCCCGAGTGGGCGGAGGGGGTCGGAAACGGGAGGACGGCACCACTGGGGAAAAGTGGTCAACGGAAGGGCCTGGGAAGGAGGGTGTCACAGGGCGACCGGGACGCCCGGGGCCGCAATACCAGAAAGTACCTGCGTGACACGGGCACGCAATTGTGTAGGGTCACCAAACGAAGGAAATGGGAGCTCAACGGCTTCGAGCAGCTAGAATACCGGGGCAAAGAAGAGCTTAAGAAAACAAAGATCGAAGACGGCGACTTTAGAGAGGCAAGAAAGGGAAACGCCAATACCCGTATTGTCCACATCCAAAAGAGGCAGGAGCCTTCTACTGCGGAATGACCGGAACGGCGGAAAAAAAAAAACTTCCGAGCAAACACCCTTATCGATGGGAACTAATGCCGAATATGAAACCAATTTACCTGCCTGAAGAAAGGGAGAGGAGCTGGAATTCTTTGGAAGACCCGGCAAGGTTAAAGAAAGATCCCAGACTTTCTAGTAGGGAAGGGACTATAAAAACCGGCTAGACCTGTCTCACTATTGACAAAGAATACCCTTTACCAAGGTGCGGAGAGTAAGATTCCAAACATGTGGTAGCTGAACTAAATTCCCATCCACGGAGAAAGAGTACCACAGGACGGATACGGGGGGTGATATACACAACGAAAAGGCCAGAGGGTGGGGGGCCAGCAACTATACTAATAGAATACATCTGTCAAAGCGTGGATGCGAATAAACCAAAGAACATCGTTAAAATCAAAAACCCAAGGGAAAAAAGAGAACCATGTGAGCGATTAGAGGATCGGAGCAAATGAACTACAACGAGGTGGTGGTACATTCAATAATTCTGAAATGACTAACCGGGAGGGGGGCCAAAGAAGTAGAGGGGAAACAGCGCACTGGATAAAGACGCTCGATTTACGCTAGCCCAACGAAAAGCCCGAGAGAATAATCTAAGAACTTTATGAAGCGGGGCCTCTCTAAGAAGAAGAACTTAACTGGGAAAGACACTCAGCGTAGTTTTGAGGGGGGTAAAGAGGGGAGTCCACCCTCAGCAAAGGACCTGGGCAAAGACAGGGATCCGAAAGAAAGGGGACGCCGCTTCCCAGAGGATGGACAGCAAGGGAGAATTTTTTTCACACAAGTAGTTGACTAGGGATAACCCAGGCGAAGGAAAAAACCCGAACACTCCAGCTCTGGGTCCATCAGGTGAGAAGGAATATTCTGACAAAGCCCAGAAACTCCAGGGAATAACTTCAGGGGCACTTGAGCTACGGAGAATCATGGGAGGAAAAAGGCTATCAGACAAAACAATTGATTACTCTTTGGACAGGAGTAAGCGTGATACCTGCTTGGCCAAAAAAACAGCAACAAAAAATCCCAGAGTCCCCGATCAGGAAAAAAACCAAGGTCGGCGGGTTTTTCCAGTGAAGGAATCGAGGCAAAGGGTGGCACAGCAGGAAAACAGGCCAAACGAAACGGACCGTAAGAGTTCGGGAAGGCCCGAGGGGATCCCTCCGGCCCGAAAACCTGTTCGTCCACGAAAGAAAAACCTAACGGAGTGGGAAAGAGCTGTGGGCATAAAACTTGGGGAACTAACATCATACACGAAACATATAGAGAACGCGGATAGACACGAACGAACAACGGTCTTTACCTTGCAGGCTGGGGGGGGCGGTAGCGATGGAGAAATAGGCACAGCGGAGCCGTATGCCTCAAAGAGCGGGGTCGGTGATTTCAGCGGCGTAAATGCATCCTCGATTAAAGAAAGGAAAAAAGGCTACGACCTCAGTTGCTGGGGAGCCATTTAGCATCATCCCATTTTGAGGAATGAGGACGGGGCATGGCGCGAAGTGGTCAAAGGAAGGGGTCGATCGAGGTTATGAAAAGAACTGCAAGGGAAAAATAAATGCCGCTTTCCCAATGCCCGCGACTTGGGGGGACTGCCGGCCCGTAGCGAAAACATCATGGGAGTAAACGGAGGGAAGAGGTCGACAGCTAAGGGTTGATCGCTCAGGAAGGCAACACCAGGACGGGATAAAACAGAGGGCGATCGTCTCGGAATCAAATCGAGGAAGAAAGTGGGGGGCAGTCTGAAATCACTAGGAGGAGGGCCTTGAAAGTCCAGCGCAGATGCACAAAGCACTTACGCGCTGACGATATCCCGTAAACGCTTCGGAGGGCAGTGGTCGGGCTGGTAGAAACAGGTGAATTTTCGGAAAGAAAAACCAGCCCTTTCTTAAGGCTGTGCTTCGCTGGAAAGCGGAGGGGGCGAAGGAATCTGCAAATAGCTTTAGTGTCGGGGACAGCGGAGCCACTCATCAGGAGGGGGCAATCGCGGTCGAAGAGGGAAACGAAGGACGAGATTCCAGAAGACGTGGGGTCAGTGCAAAAATCAGATTAGGGACGGCCGATAGGGGGGGGCGAAACTGGACTCGAGATCATCCCCAACAACGAATGGGAGGAAAAGGTATCCGATTCCGCCGGCAAGGTGAAGCTCCTCCTTGCAAAACCGAATACCGGCGCTCGGCGGTCTTGGGAAATTTGTGAAAAATAGTTCAGTGGAACGAAGGACGTCATCGTCCTAACAATCTGCTACAAACGAAAGGAAAAACGACCAAGGATGCGCGTGCCGATTCCGTACCAAGACCTCCGAATGGAGGAACCCTCAAAGCAACCTCAGGCACTTTCCCGGTGATCCCATGAGTCATAAAGGCGGAGGGAGTTCTAGAAAGAAATCCCCGAAAGCACAAGGAAAAACTCCCCGACGCCCGGGAGGAAAAGAACTAAACTATCATCCCGATAGAGCCAGGAATAGTTCTCGGGAAAAATGTCAGTGCCAACAGAAGGAATCGTAAGGTTTTAGTACGAAACACTTAATTCAATTCGAACCACCCCCCCCTTAAGACGGTAGTCGAGGAATACTACGGCAGAAGTCGGGTACATACCTTTGCGCGGAACACATGGCAACGGAGAAAAGGACTCACCTGTAAAAGGCGGACGCCTGCAGCAAGCCAAGACAAGGGGTCAGGGCCTTCAAAACGTAAGAGCAATTTGTAAAGCCGTACAGAGGAAGAGGGTTCCCGGGCCGGGGCCTGCACAGCAAACAAGGACGAGAAAATGCGCAGCAACGAGCCCAGAACACTCAAAAAATGCGTCAACCCCATGTGGAGGGGCGGAAAAATGAGAAAACAACCTCTAGCTAAGAAAGAACCGCAAACAGCCAAAAAAAACGAGCAGGGGCAGGGACCGTCCGAAATATGCAAACAAAAACCTTACGAGCGGGGGTAAGAGGGTCCTTCTCGATGGAAAGAGGAGCCCGACCAGGAAGTCCAGCATCAAAACGACATGTAAAACGACCGTTGGCACGGGGGGTGTTTGTTTTTGTGGCAGATAGAGATCAGCGTCAGGTTCTTCGGGGGGTGCTGCTTGGCGGGGGGTGGAATTCTGACTCGTTCAAAACACGGGTTTTTGAAATGGAAAGGCTACAAGAGAGGAAGTGCGTCCGTGTGTAATCCGGAGGTGCGCTGGAACAGCCAACGAAGGGGAGCCAGGGGGTGACCCACAACCGCGAGGGAGGCGGGAACCGGTTAAAAAAGCGGGCCAACGGCATGGACGCGTAAAGCTGTAAAAAAAACCTGTTCCGGTAACTGAAAACAGCAATCTGGAGGGTTGCGCGGGGCTGTCCAACATGACAGCCAGACAACGGTCGTCACTCTGAGACTCATGACCCTATGGAAAATCTGAGGATCGAAAGAAGTCTGTTCTCCACGTGCATTCAAGTGCCAGTACCTCCCGACGGATCGCTGGACAGGGGGCAGTGTTCAAAGGACGGCCGGCGGCCGCGGGACCCGATCTCCCGAAGGTAGGTGGGAAAGACTTAGAAGGCTATTAAAAGCGGTCCACATCAGGGGAGGAAAACCCGGCCCATGAGGGAAAGCCAGCCAAACGCACGGGGGGGGAACTTCGGGGAATCATACTAAAAAAGGACCACCGGGGGGCGGGAGAGTGGATGGCTTTCGGCAACACAAAGGGCTGTGGGAAAACGCGGGGAATTCCACCTAGGGTGTGGCTGAAGTACAAGCTATCGCAGACGGGCGAGGGAAATAACACGGCAACGGAGACTATGAATAGTACTGGCGGGGTGCAGCAAAGCAAAAACACGTAGAAGAACCGGCGAAAGGGGCTAAGGGAAAGAAGGACGGGACCAACAAAGGTTTTCAAAAGAAAACTGCCCCGGCAAGGGACCCACAACCGGCGCGCCCAGAAGCAAGGGTGACCTGGCCTATAAGGGAACGCCGAAATGTCGGGGGGATGGGAGGGAAAAGTTTCAGGGACTGTTTACGGAGCAGAAACAACTGATCCTGAGAGGGTCTACTCGTCGAATCGGCATGGTACGGCTTGTTTGGGGGAAGCTTCGGATCGAAGGGGAAAACGGGCAGGAGGGTGGGAGCGGGGGAAAAAACCGGTATGTTAAAATCGTAAAAAAGAGACGGCTAAAAAACAACCCGTCCGGCTCTGTCCTCTGATAAAGGGGGGAGAATGTTGGGTAGGCGTGCATCGACTGTTGGGGGGGGGAATTCTCAAAAGTCCTGGGTGCGGGGGCCCCGGCTCCGAGGTACCCACTGGCAGGGGGGGGAATCTGACCTAAGGATGTGAACCAGAATTACCAAAAGAAAGAAACGCTTCCATAGAAAGAAGCGTTGGCCTTTCGGCCCAGGGGCAATGAGATCCTCAGGTAAAAATGTCCGGAGGGGTCACATGAGGACAGGAAGAAGGAAGATCAGGGTATCGAAAGGCAGAAGGTTGACTGGGCATCCGAAGGGGAGGAATAGCAATGGTCTTCTCTTTAGTAGGGGAAAGGGGGACGCAGTAGTCAAAAAGTTATTCCAAAAGGGTCGATCTTTGGTGGGGGGGGACGCGTTCCGGAAAAAAGGTCATCTAGTACAGCTCGACTCTTCGGAAAACTGTGTAGAGAGGGGCCATTAACACAGAAGAATGAGACGGGACTCTTTCCAGTTAAGGAATCAGGTTCTGGCAAACAACCGGACATCGCTGAAATTCAGTAAGGAAAACTTGACAGTTCGTGGGACCGAAGGGGGAACGTTTGAAAAAGTGGTGGGGATCCTACTACCAAAAACCGCTCTCCCAATCGTGGGGGTCCGCTGCACGAAAAGGCGTCAAGCAGGTTGTCCCACATCCAGGGACTGGGAAAACGAAAGTTAAACTCTTGTACAAGAATAGACTGGAAAAAGGATGGTTTCTTAGCAGTACACCTTCCCCTCGTAGAGGAAGAACAGTCAAGTCGCCGGGGGTGTCTCGACTGGGGGGGGCGACAGAAAAGCGAAAGACCGAGGAAACCAAGTGCAGAGCCCCAGGATAACTTGAACACGTCGTTGAAAGCAGGAACACAATTTTCTCAAAGAAGAAAGGGGGAAAGCTACACGCCAAGGAAATCGTTTAAAAGGGACGCAAATGGCGGGGAACGGCTGTACCGGGGGAAAAGGGAACCCACGACGGCGGCCAGCCGTGACCGCCTGGGCAAAAGAAAGCAAGAAGAGGAAGACGCTGCCTTGCGGAGCCGGACTCTCTGTACGAGTGAGGAACAGACGGCCAGAAACGCCCGAGCCAGAGGGGGGGGAGCGAGCCGAACAACTGGAGCGGCGAACAATCTGCGGAAGAGAACGAGTCCACACCAATAATTAAAAATGCTCCTGACGGCCCGAAGCAGTTACCGGAGTGCAAAGCGATCGCCCTATCACTGTCGGCCATCCTCGCCATGGAAAGTACAGAACGAGAGAGACCCGTTCAATCCGACACCGACACCCCGAAGATCTCGCCGCTTCCTAGAAAAAAAAGAGAACTATACTCTGAAAAAAAAACAATTATATAAAGAGCTCGTCTACGTAGAGAAGGAGCAAAATCGCGGGGTTTGTCTGGGCGTACCTCTCTTGCTACCGACCTGTTGAGCCTATGAGGAGAAGCGGGAAAAGGATCAAGCTAGGGGGCCTGTTGGTGGTATAAAGAGGTAAGTTGAAAAGATGGCGGGGAATTCGCGGGCAAGAAAAAGCCCGGGGGAGTGTCCGGGAGGGCTGCGGCAGCAGCTTTCTAGCCCGAAGATTTCCGGATGAGCGACCGGACCGCGTGGACGGCCGTACTTTGTATTACAACTTCAAAAAGGGACAGCTACGGCCTGGGAATGCCGACCGGGCCGCGGGACTAGTCGTCCTTCCGGCCGTCACCGGAAATGGAACCCGACAAGTGCCAGTGACCGGAAAGACCATGCGTTGGAAACGCCCCTGGGAGGAAAGAGCATTGGGATAGACGACCGGTTTAACGGGAAAGGAGCTTCACCGACCTTCTACAAAGGGTACCGGAACGACGAACCTAAGCAGGATCCATTGTTATTCACAAACTGGAAAAGGGGGGCTGACGGGGCGGGGAATTATCACAATACCCCCGTTGAGGCCCGAAATGTTTCCCGGGTAACGCAAAACACAATTACGTACCGGGACGGCTTCAAAGAGTCGTTTTTTTGCCCGTTCCACGGGTAAAAGTAGGGGGGGGACCACAGGTGGCCCGCCAACGTTACAGGCGATCGGCAGCTCGGGGGTTCTGGGGCGGTTTTCAAATGAAAAACCACGTCACTGAACAGATTCGGGGCGTACAGGGAACGGGGCATAGCAGTGACCCGACTATGGCGGTGTAAGACTTTTCCTTAACTGAAGAGGGGGTAAAGAAATCAGGCATCAGGGAAGGGTTAGGGTGGGGACATTTGTAAAAAAAGAAAAATTACCGGATAGAGCAAGAGAAACCGACATAGCAGGCTTTCCAGCAAAGGGTCGACGCGTGGGAACTTTTCACAGGGATTCACGAGAGACAGGAGAACAAAAAAGCAGAAGTGAAGGCGCAAGGAAAGGCGACAGCGGAAGGCGTACCGGGGCAGCTCCAGGAACCCCGGCAAGGATGATGGAAAAACTACGAATCGAAAAGACGGAATTAACAGGGACAGTGACCGGTCCGCTCGGAGTCGTGTCAATCCAGAGGACAGGGGTCACAGAGAAACAAAACCTTCGTCCCCAAGAGAAAGAAAGACCACCAACCGGCTATTGAAAAACGCCCCCACCAGCTACAAAGGTAGGCAGCGCAAAAGTCCGGAAAAAGGTGGGTCAGTACTATTGCAGAAATTAAGAAAAAAAGAAACCTCAAGGATACGGGTGTACAAATATAAACATCCTGCATGCAGGGGAGGAGTGGCCAGCACGTAGCTAAGGGAGCAAGTCATCTGCAAAACGTGCATAGAAAAAGGGAGAATATGAAAGTGTCCCGAAGGGGCCCATCAACGAACCAGGATGAATTCCTGGAAAAGAAATACCACACTACGGAGACGATGTGGGGGGTGGCCGAAAAGACTGGAGGAAAGAGTCGGGGAAACCTTGCTGTCAAGAATCGCCGCACCAGAGGGGGAGAAAAGGTGATCACTCTCAGATGTGGGAAAGGAGCGAAACCAAACGCAGATCATCGTGACCTTCCGGTTATCATGGATCAACTTACAGAAAGATCAATGGTACCGAGTGAAACAAAAGTCTTATTTTTTTTATGAAGGCCCGGGATGAGGTGGACGTAAGCAGCATAAAATCGAGGGACGGTTACCAATAGACCTCTAAGGGAAAGAAGGGAAAGGGTCACTGGGATGTCCCGCCTGGGCCGAAGGGTTTCCTATCTTTTCTCTGGGCTAAGGACGGAGCAGAACACCAAACTACGAGGAGATCGGAGATGGACTGCACCATGAAGAGTGAACAAACAAAAAAAACCTCCTACCCTGTCGTCCGGGCAACGGCACTTGGCTAACACGGACTTAAGATCAGATCACGGATTTTGTGACATAGGAGGACATGAGGATCCCGAGTGCCGGGCCCCTTTTGGTGAGGGTGGACAGCCACCACCATCACACCTCTACGTCAGGAACCAGGACCAGGTATTTTTGTAAAATAAGGATATCTTCCTAAAGGGTGAACGCGAACTTCCGACACCATCGAGTACCCACCATCGAAACTTTAGTGGAAGTGCGCGACCAGCCTGATACAAAAACACGAGAGCACGAGGGCGCGCCACGAAAACACGAAGTCTTTGAGCGCTGGGTCAGCCTACGAAAAAATGTAAGCGAAAAAAAACCCAAAGCGAGCTCTAACGGGGTCAGGAGGGAAGCACCGCCCCGCCAAAAGACGTTCCTTGAGTCGCAGGGAAAAGGAGGGGGTCTAATAGGCCAGAGGGGGGAGATCCGATTTCATCCACCTGTTAGGGGGGACGCTTAAGCGTCCAAGGGAAGAGCTGTCTATGGCCCATATCGTTGCATCGAGGATGGGATGGCGCACATGTGGTCTCATCAAGAAATGGGGTGAGAATCAGGGAGCCTGGGCTATTTTAGGACGGGCGGCAAAAAGAATGGGCCGTCTGCTATGACCAGGGAAAGGAAAGGTTGACAAGATCAGGGAAAGGGGGGCTTTCCACTTGCAACTACGTGTACAGCCGGCCCGACCTAGAGGCCAAAGTGACAGGGGTGCCGGCGACCGTGGAGGTCGACAGCATACCTGAGGCGCCACCCGTCAGGGGCACGCGCCCGAGGTCCGCGTCCGACGCAGTACTGTAGTGAAGAGAAAGCAACCAGAGGGGGGGCCTTTCCAGCATGACCGGGCGAACATGATTTCAGGCGAGGCAGACCGGGCCTCAAGGTTCTGAGAAAGAAAGCCGCGCTAAATAGACGCCTTAAAACGAGACCGTGGAGAGGGGGAAGGAGGGGGAACTCAAAGATTGAGCTTCGAAAAACCTCATGTCGGATTCGGGCGGCCGAGGAAAGGGCAGGGGGCTTAGTGACTCCGAAGGGTACAGGGCGAGAGAAACGCATCGCGCGGCTCTGTCAAGAAAACGGTCTGCGAATCAAAACGAGGATTTCCAAGCCCTCGTGGAAAGGAACTAGCGAGTGCGCGCCGGGCGTTATTTTTTTTCCTCAGCGACGGCGGGAACTAGG
>Ga0179593_1291098_pt1:0-12500 | contig 14379 bp, 17 predicted proteins | sample CZODoug2_1_08_16_FD_185931 | JGI IMG/M metagenome (GOLD analysis project Ga0179593, IMG submission 185931) | Vadose zone soil fungal communities from Angelo Coast Range Reserve, California, USA - CZODoug2_1_08_16fungal (PacBio error correction) | ecosystem: Environmental > Terrestrial >...
AAGTGGCTGAAAAAGAGTCTGTTCGTCTCGCAGGGCAAAGTGGATGCTTCAAAAAGCGGGGGATTAGCATGTCCAAAAGCAAAGCCATTCAAGTTGGGCGAGTGGCGAAAAGGTCTAAAAGGGCGAAAAGGGGAAAGGAAAGACACGATAAATTGGGCCAAATAACGGGTGCTTAGGTGCGGCTTTAGAAATGTCTTCGTTGCAATTGGGTCCTGCGGACTCTTGGTACAGGGTGAGACTGAGCAGGTTTGGACTGGAACAGTATAAAAAAAGGGGCTCTTGTAAATTGCGTCAGATGTGCGCGGTTGACTCGGAGTTTACGGTATTAGGAACACCTTAGTGGATCGACTCGATGGGAAAAAAATACCACGCGCCCCCACCTTAACGGTACACCGTCGTAGACCGAAAGGGGGGCGCCGATTAGAGAAGGGTCAAGACAAACGGTAGGGACGCGTAAGACGAAAGTGACGAAGGGCTGCGCGTGCGGTGGATCTACCCCCCGATACGCGTAACCAGCTGTGTTGAACCACACTTAAGGAAGAGGAAAACCTGAGGGCTCGATGACAGGAAGGTCTTAGCATTACCGGGGGGGAGAAAAGTTAGACGTAATACCTGTTAGTAAGGTGAGTTGTCCGGGCCCACACCACTTCGAAGAACACGTTCGGGTATTTTCAGTGCACGCCAGTGCAGCCTGAGATTTCCAGACGGGCCAGAGAAAAGCGGAAAGACGAGAAGACGTGGAGAGAAAAGGCTCCAACCTCTTGGGGCATGTGGGCTATAATGCGGGCACGAATACAAAGATCATTAAGCAATCTGTGAAACTAGAGGGATTATCAGCATCGTTCTGGTAACCAAGGCTTAGACCGGGGTTTGGGCCGTTAGGAGAGAGCCTGAATCACGTATAAAGACATTTTCAGGGCAGTTACTATAGCTTGCATCTCGGAAGGAGTCCTTGAGCTCCTTTCTGTAAAAAGGGCGACGAGGCCTTCCTAGCGCCGGGGGTAAAAAAAAAGAGACTTGACTAGGGAAGGGTGTCGCCGGGGGGCGGGGCGGGTGGACTGTCTAGGGGGCGCCATTAAAGGGGGCGCATACGGGACACATGGAGTCTACCTGGGTGGATCCCCGGGTGGGACTTCTGTTCGATGACCTGGGTGCTAAGCTGGTGATGTAGTACGCAACGCTGTGAATATGCTCTTCAAAGGTTAGACCGCCGGGATAAACATTTCTGATTGCTCCAGACACGGCTCAAATTGATGCAATCCTGCCATTATCTTAAGGTCCCCAGAGCTTCGCACTAGGACGGAGTGATCGGGCTTCTCAAATTGCCCTGACATGGGACTTCCTAATCAGGCGTCGTCGATGGGAGATGGCACACTTCACGAGAAGGGGGACAGCGTGGAGATGGCAACTGTTCGGTGGAGGTTAAGGATGGGGATTGGAGGAAAGAGGGATGCACGACCTGAAGAACAGGGTATGTATGAGCGAAAAGTTCAAGAGGAAACTGCAGCTCAAGAAGACGGTCTGACGGATTTTCGGATGTTTTGCACCAACAGGAGATCCGTTCGGGAAAAGTTCATGAGGTCTAGACGGTTGGACTCGCTGTTATTGAGATGGGGAACGATTGAAACAGAAGTTAAGGAACGTTCTGGTGTTATGGATTCAGGTTGCTAAGGGTACTTTGAGGGGACATTGGTTTCTTTTCGGGTGCGAGAGCGTTCGGGTGCTCGCAAAAAGAAGCTTGTCAAACGGAGTGCGGGGTATTCACGGGGCTCCTCCCAGAGAAGTCGGGTAAAAAGTCCTCCCTATCCTTGAGCACTCACCCCCATACTTCGTGGGTTCGGCTGGCTTGGTGGGAAGGTTAAATCTGTTGGATCCTCGCAAATCGGGTGAGAAGCTGTCTCTAGAGGGTAATCTTCATTCCTAAATGGTATGATTTCTCCGGGCAGGTCTGACGCCTACGCCTGTATGAGGAGCCAGAGGGAAATCTACGAGGCAAGTCCCTTTGGGGGGAGCGGCCTCAGCCGGACTTTTTCTTGGATGGGCATTCTGTCAAGATGAATCAGAAGTCCGGGGCTTGTATGACCGCGGTCAGTCTTCTCCGGCGGGTTTGAGGGGGATAGAGCAGACGGACGCAAACGTGAACTTCTGAAGGTTCAATGGTAACGTGGAAGCGAGAGTGCTACCTCCCGTATACGGGGGAAGAGACAAAAAAACAGGTTTAGGGTGATGAACTTCCGGAAGCACTGTTGCTATGGGACCGATTAGCGTAGACAGGGGACTTCCGGGTGCAAGGGGGGGCGGACAAGGGGAAGACCCACTTAAGGAGGGGTGGGGGCTCTGGAGAAAAGGGTAAGGCGAGTCGTCTTAGATCTTTCTGATTTCAGGTAAAAACAGGGAAGTGGATACCGCAGGGAACTCAACAAGGCGGGCACTCCTGGCAAATTGGCTTGACTAGAAGGGCCCAGACCCCAAGTTGGTCTTTCTGGGGGGGGGTACGGAGTGCAGTCAAGCAAGGTTCGGAGTGCTGTAAGAACGAGAAGATTCAGTAATGGAAAGGGACCACAGGCTTTTCGAACGAGTTGCGTGGAGAGCCTGGGCAAAAAACTAAAAAAGATGGCCTGCTAGGGAAAGGGAAGAAAGGGGGGTCCAATGTTGGAGGGAGGGGGGCTAGCACGAATAGGAAAACTGCATTTTCTAGAGGATCTCACACACCCTGGGAAGCTGATTTAAAGGGACCGGCGCCGAAGCGGGTTCGGCGTCTTCGTAGAAAAACCATAAAACACTGGAAATGTCATCAACAACGGTCTAGTCTGTGGGACGAGAGAGGATCGTTCGGGAGATGCAGGAAATCCGTGCGTATGAGTCAGTCGAGTATTAAAGTCTACTCCAACAAAAAAACAGGGGGAGAAGGAGCGTAGGATCAGACTCTACCTCTAGCAAGCATGACGGGGAGGGGCATTCAACGCAAAAGGGGGGCCAGATCAGAAAAGACAACGACCAGGAACTTTGTTGGGGGTATGGAAAGTGACAGCGAAATTCCGTGAAAAAAGTCTTCTCGGGAACGAAGACAAACTAGTCATGGATGGGGAAGGGGGCTCTATAAGCGTCTCACTCGACCGTTGCGTCAAAATCTTGCATCGAAACCGGGGGACTAAAAACGTACTCGAGCTTTCAGCTAAGAAAGGCCCTCGGAGGGCTGCCCAAGGAGGCGCAATAGGGTCCAACACTTGGTACTCCACGGTTAACCAAATAGGACTCTGACGCTGGTAAAACAAGAAACTTCTACCCGAAGTGCGAAGGGGGAGAGAAAACAACGTAACCTGAATATTGGTGGCCTTTATCTCTTCCAGAAAGGCCTGGTTTGGGTACGTGGAACTGGACCCAGACCGAAAAGGTAGATACAGAAGAAATAGGAACCGAAAGTCCTACTTACAACGACGCAATCTGGATTGGACAGGGGAACCGCATTAAAATAAAATGCTTATACCTGAAGGCAGAGGGAACAAGCATCTTAAGGACGGATGGATTGAACAAAGCAAGGGGGTACTCTATAACCCTGATCCAGGGAGTCCCCGAACCAACCCTGAATATTGACTAAAGGGTCCAAAAGCTCGAGGTTGCACCCGATCTATTTACTCAGCTACGCCAGTCCCGAAGGGCGGTAAACGGAGCGGTGGCATAACCATGCCGACTGAGGCCAGTCCGGTTCAGAACCTCGGGGACAGAGCGGGGCCCGTAGCCTGAGGCAGGACCGACGCGAACTTAAAAAGAAATCGACATTCCAGTCGAGGGGAAAAAGAGACCCAACGGGCACCTGTCCGGGGAGCTAGGAAGACTCTACGTAATCCCCTGACTTGCTAAGGTTAAACGAAGGTTCGCTCCTAAAAACCGTAGGCGGACAGACTGCAAAAAATCGCGCAAAAGAGGAATGGGATGTATCCTTGCGACGCCAGGTCTAGGCAAGTCCCAAGGCGGAAAACGGGAAAACACTCGACGTCCGGGATTAGGGTCGACCTGTTCGATGAGAGGAGGGTCCCAAACAGAAAAACGGGAGTTTTCCTGAAAACTCCTTCCGAGCTAACACCCGCCTATACCATAGGGGATTTAGGCTCAACCTAAACAATAGAGACAAATCAAAGGAAGTATGGGCTAAAAGAAAATAGAAAAAAATGTATAACTCAGGGAAACAGGAAATTCCGGGGCGGATAGAAACGCAAAATCAATCAACGTTGCCCGGTCGCCCCAGTACCATTCATAGGGCAACGGCCACACGAAAAAGTAAAATCTGTTTTTGAAAAGAACAATCGCAAGCGACTGGAGGTCTGAGGAGGGGGAGCAGAGCCTCTCAGGTAGCAGGTGAAATACAGGGGGTGCTCTGTTGGCAAGCTTCGCCCGATCGAAGCAACGCTAAAAGAGACTGTGGAGAGAGGCAACGCTGGCCCGACTTTGAGGGGAGTCAAACGCACACGTAAGGATCTTCAGTCACGGCAGGGAACCAATAACCAAGCCGGGGCGTAAGCGCATGGGTTTCCGCTACAAACATAGACACTCACGGAAGGGAGGGGGACGCCGGGACTTGTGTCAAAGGACTTTATGCAGGACGGACTCTGGGAAGGGGGAGGGGCTCTTCAAAATGATGAGGGGCGACGTCACCAAAACCGCGCGTCCCAAAGGGAACCCGCTACACCTGGCCATCACGATAAACGCGGATCACCAAGTCAAAGGGAATGCGCCCTCCTCAACGCAATGCACCCTGACGGAACCGCGAGGGCACCGGGTTCAGTGAACAAACATCTAGGAATGGGGGGCCACGAGCTCGAAAAGCTAAGGAGAGACAGAAGTAGGAGAACCGGGCGACTAAAACTGCGCTGGCCCTATTGAGAAACGAAGATCTCAAATATGCTAGAGGGATCGGGGAAAAACTCGGGACGCCGAAAAAAAAGAGGTGGGTCGAGACATTCTGATCAGCTTAAGGGGGGAAGAGGGGTTGAAAATAGGACTAGGGGGGGGAGGGGGGGGTGAGGGCTGCAGATCGCCTGGGATCCAAAAATGGCTGGTCGGAACCAAAACAACCAACGGGGACCCTCTTAAATCTCGAGTGACCGAGGGGTCGAGTTCCAGCTAGCGGGGTATTCCCACAAACGAGAACTAAACCGGGTAGAGTTTAAGTGTGCGACAGGAAGGAACTCATTGACATCGGCTCTGCTAAACTCGGGTTGAATATCAGCCTGGTCAGCGAATGAAATCTTTGCTCGGGTCTGGAATGGTAACAAAGAGTAACGGGGGGGTCTCGGATGTTTAAAAAAGATAACGCTTTTTACTGACTAAGGACCTAACAGTTTCGCGGAGGGCGTTACTGAGGGGCCCTTATAGTTCTCCTTTGTTATACCCAAAGCTGTAACTATTCTCCCTCCTTTTGCCGGGTTAGGAGGGGGAGCGGGCTCGAGAAGAGTTAACAGGGGATCGGACGCTCAGATGGGGTCAGGGCTAGTCCTACGGCAATACCGGATTGAACAGGGCAAAACTGGATTCGCCCTTAAAGAGGGAATGGTACGAAAAAAAAGCAGCCTCCAAAAGTAGCACAGTGGGTCGGGCCAAGGAATCGGTCCTGGGAAACACCGAGCTCCTCGTAGACGAATGCGGGTTGCTCCCGATAGAAACAGTGAGAGGGTCGGATGATGTTTAAAGAATACCAAAAAACGGCTAAAAAAAAGGGGAAGAAGCCAAAAGAGATGGCAACAACACAATTGAGGGGGAAGGAGATCGGTTGCTTAAGCGATAGCAGCAGGGAAAAGAACTTGGGGATTGACAGCCACCAGCAAAATTGGGACGAAGGCAATGTGAAGATTTCGAAAAAGAAGGGACTAAGTAAACTAATAGGATGACATAGACTCAACTATCAGGGGAACACGAATGGGGGGGCGATTTGTTGCAAGGGGGGGCGCTATTAAAGCTGGCAGTAATTCTTCACTTTTCGGGGGGGGGGAGAGAAGGTGGGTGTTGGGGGGGTTAACTGGAAACGTCAAGGGCTCATTAAGAGAGGCGCTCCGGGGGGGGGAACCGGGAGGAAAATCAGACCCCTAAAAGGTCTCGATGTGAAGAACAGAGAACCCAAGGACTCCCCGGTACGGCAAGGGTTTCTAGCACTGTACATCGGGTAACAAACACGTAAAATCGGGTGAACACGGGCTGAGAACGAAACGTGATCGGGGAGGCCCAAAACAAAAACCAACCGGCGAAGGTCAACTGATACGGGTTACGCCAGGCAGAATAGAAAAAAAAGACTATTAGCTCCGAGGGCAGTCGAGGGGTAGGAAAAAAGGACCAGGACGCAGGAAAAAAGGGGCCTGGCGCCAACAATAAACTCGAAAGGCGGGTGCGAGGGTACATCACTTTGAACCGCGAACGGAAAATCTGAGGATCATCGTTCGAAAAAGCGGTCATTACTTTGGAGAAAATGAAAAAGTGTTCTGCAGTCCTGGAAAATGGCTCAACCCATAAAAAGTTCAAAGAGTCTAAATCTGAGAAACCAGCGATGGGTTCTTAAAGGGGGTGGCAGCAAAGGTTCCGGGGTAGGGCCTAGAATCAACGTGCAAAGCGAGGGAGACTCGAGGAGAGGACGGGCTTGCTAAAGTCAGGGAAAGAGTCCTGGGGCAAAAAGGAAGCCGGGGAACTAACCGAGAAGGACTGGGTTCTTACGCGCGGGTTGAGGATTCGGCGCAAGGAAACGAGAGAGGACTAACGAGGGGGGGCTGAAAATAGTAAGTCCCTGGGGATACAAGGATCTGGCTTCGCTGAGGTCTATCACGGGGGCAAAAAGGGGGGGTAACTTACCAATTCTAGGGACCAGTAAATAAGCCCTGTTTACCATTCAAGGTCCGTACACCCATCTCTACCAGTGGCCGAAATAAGTTAAAGATTAGCTTCAAAAATCTTTAGGGGTCACGTAAAGTCTCCACTGACGGGGTTACTCTAAACACCCACAAAAGCTGTTATGAAAAAAAAAAGACCCAGTAAAGCCGGAAGAAAACGGGGTCTGGTTTCTCTCGGGTGAGTAATGGGGGAAGGGCACCAAGACCTTTTGAAGCGCTAGCGGGACTCTTTCATACCTCAGAGAAAGACTGTAGCGCTTCCCGAGGGGAGTCTACCGTTTTTTCCCAACGATAGAAATATAGTGGTTCCAGTGTCAGTTCTGTTGCGGGGAGGGGGGTTTAATCGGAACTGACATTTTAGCGGGGGAAAAAAGAATTCGTAAGGTTCAGGAGGATGAGTCGAATGGAAGTGCGGGGTGCTATGACCAGGCTAAATGTTTGAAAGGTAGGATTCGTGGTGCCCAAAAACAAAAAACACGCACTGCGCGCGGCTTGGGGCAAAGGAATAGTGGGCGTCCAGGTCAGCGATTCTAGTCCTCTAAGGGGAGGCCGTCGGACAGCCGTCAACAGAAGAAGTCAAGTGGTCGGGAACTCTCGTGGGTCCTTCTATACCGTTGCTCGAAGGGGGGGCGAGCTGGGCATCGCGGGGAGGGGAAAGAAATCGAAGTCAACGAGTATTCTCAGAAAGGTCCAAACGCCTACTGTAATAACTGAAGCGAGAAAAACGGGGGGACAAGGTCCAGTTGGGCCTGTCATCGCAGACGGGCTGTCTCGGAGAGTTCAAAAAAGAGGACGGCTTTCTTCGGTTAAAGGACAGGGAGGGAATCAGCTTCATTTTTGGGCCCAAGACGCGCAAATCGGAAAGGGATGTGCCTGGAGCTGGATCACTCAAACTTTAGGAACTCAGTAAAACGACGGCTATACCGGCATGTTAATGGGCTGCACGCAACTAGGGGGGTGGGGGTGGGGTCCCTAGTGTCAGGAAGCCTAGTTACGAGCTGGATCGACGGCAAAAAAACGACGCTGGGGAAGGGGACGGGGCAAAGGCCAGGTCGGCAGCGTCTCCGTCGCGTCGGTCGATCGTTTGCCAGGGTACATGCGCACCGGCCCCCCTTCAAAGAGGAGGGATGTCGGGTCGCGAAAATCGCCTAAGGGTGAAATGAGGGCTACGGCGGCGCGGTGCTGTGATTCCCTATCATAATTCGGCTTGACAAGGTAGGGCTCACTGGGCAGGGAAGGGGGGCGCAATGAGGAAAAAAAGGCATGAAGGGGGCGAGAAACGAAGTGTCCTCTTGAGGCTGGGGTATCACCTTACTACCAAACGGTATCTCCTAGACTCACACGTGGAAACATCGGGTGTCTTCGGGGGTAGAAAATGGCACTCTTTTGGGGTCGGCTATTCAAACCGCATACACCAACATAGAAGAAACAACCCAGTTCTAGACTCGGTGTCCATTGCGAAAACAGGGGTTAACGTTGTCTAAAATCGGTAGCGGAGACTGGTAGGTAGGGATCTCTCTAAACAACGGGAGATAAATATAGATCATAATATACCGGACTAAAAACTTCTTGACTTCATATCACATGAATGGGGAAAGGAACTGAAAAAGACGGTGTTGAGAAGTGGAGGGGTATTGGGAAACGAACTCGCAGGGGGGGAAACGGGAAAAACACGCACAGGAAAACTAGGCAGTCGATGGACAAATTAGGGAGGATCACACACTACAAGGGTCGTCGAGAGGTAAGCTACAAACGACTAAAAACAAGTCAAAGCGCTCAGCAGTTATCCCAGGGAAAAAAGCCTCTTATGCGAAACCCCTAGGCGATCCAGCCTCTCAAGAAGAACGCTCCGACAGCGGCGGAACTTACCAGACGTCAAACCGCTGCCTCCGGCGGAACAAGAGAAGACCTTCAGTTTAGAGGTGGCCGGCCAAGATCTCTCAGGTGACGGGGACCTAGGTGCGAAAGAAAATTCACTACTGCCTAACCCAGAATAACAACAATGGGACCTAGACGCCCTTCTCAAGTACCCAAATCAGAAAACCAGGGGTGGATTCAACTTGGCTGAAGACGTCAGTGCCCCGCCTGGAACTGGCATCAAGCCAAAAACGAAAGATGACAACGGCGTAGAGCAAATTTCATCAAAAAACGGAAAATTGATTCTATCCCGCGAATAAGGGGAATTTTCTTCACAAGCGAGGTGCGCAACCAGACCACAACCCGTTCAGTGAGGAGACAGTCGGACAATCACACAGTTCCTAGCACTACAGTGACCTTGTAAACCATCGAGAGCCTTCCCTGAGATGGGCTGAAAGACCCGCCATGAGACTAAAACACGGACCGGACTCTCTCAAAAGCCTTGGGCTGAGTCTAGAAAAGAGATAGCGGCGCCGGAACCTACTCTGCTTCAAGCAATTCGCACGCTGACGCTACCTGTTCTCACGCTTGAGGCCGGGAGCCATGTAGGGGGCCTTCCACCCAACCTCTGAAAAAAAAAACGTAAATGGGCAGAACTCCTTCCTCATGAGGACTCTAAATCTCTTGGAAGTCAGTAACCTTAGTAGATAGGGAACCTCAAGAGAAATAAACTTCAAGGGGGCGAGAAAACCCAGAAGCAAGTAAAAACCGGGGGAGAACCCTCCATCGCCTTAGAGAAAAAGAATAACAAAAGAACGGTCAACGGAATCCAATAAGGAAGGGGGGACTGCTCCACGTCGAGCCCGGCTCCTATGGCATCGGTAACCTATAAAGAAATCAGGTGTGTTGAAAAACCTTTCCCATCTGAAATGAAACTTTGTTCAGGCTGTAAGTCGGGAGAAAGAGATATAAATCAAAAAGCGAATTTCTTAAGGGGGGAAACCTCATCCCTAGAAGGGGGATCGCAAGCTCAAACCCTCTTGAACGAGAGGAGCCTCTGCCGAAACTTAGTGGGGGGGTCTCGGAAAGCTACTAGGGGAGGAATATGAAGGCGCGACTCCTCCTTCGGGAGGGCAAAATGTGAGCTATCCTGATCCCTCGAGGTCAAGAAAGGGGAGCCAGCTCATACCAGTAGGAGGCAAAAAATACAAGGCAGCAGACGTTCGGATACCTGACCCGAGTTGAAGGCAAGAAAGTAAAAAACCAGGGAACCTTCCACGGAGGAAAACAAAGGGGGGCATCAAATCTGTCTCGAAGGCGATAACCCTGGTCATGGCGCAAGAAGGAATCGCTGGAGAAAAAAGGGGTCTATCAGCAAGGTAGTTTAACAAATAGAGAGACTTCCGGAAAAAAAGACGACACAGTCGAGACAGGGAAAAGAGCAGCCCGAAGCAGACGGCGCAGAAGGGATTCCAGCCCGAGAGAAGAGCTCAAAAAAAAGAATCGCGGGAGAGAAAACATGAGACCACCGAGCGGCAAATCATCAGCCGCGAGGAAAGAAAAAGCTAAAGAGAGGGGGGTTAGCGTAGAAAGGGGGGAAAATCGGCCACAAGAACGGATGACCGTGCCGGAGGAAAAGGGGCGATACAACGGACCGGGGTTTAAAAAAAAAGGGAATGGAGAAGCGAACCGTTTAGGGGGGGGGGGGTGCAAGGCAAGGGATAGCGAATACAACTTGTGAGAAATGTCTAAAAGAGTAGGGGGAAACAAAGGGGAGAAGGGGGGGGGGGTGTGTGGAGGTGGGACTGAAAGGGGGTTCACCAAAAGATATCAGGGTACGGGGGGGGAGGGGGGAATAGCGCACGTCAGCGAGGGAGGCCCCGGAGGAAAGTCAGGGTAAGGGCCCGCACAAAAAAGTCTAAGGGGACGGGTGCGTGAGCTTAAAGGTCGACCATCGAGCAGCAGAACGCTTTTTTAGAAAAATGAAAAATACACGGCGACTATAGAACTACAAGTGGAAGACCGGTGAACTGTTCCATGTCAACACCCAGGAGAGACTTCAAGCAAGACCAATGAAAGAAGGGGGAAAACGACATAGAAGAACAACAATCAGAAAAATGGGGGCCAAAAGTCTTCACGTCAAAAACTGGAGAGTTCGGACAGGCTTGGAGCCATCTAAAACGGAAGGAGCTGTAATGAAAAAACAGCTGTGGAAGGGGTCCAAGAGACCAGAGGAATCCGAACGATCTCTCACACAAACCAAGGAGGAAGAGGAAGGGCTGCGCACGTTATCACTAGGGGGAAGGGATCTGTCACATCGAAAAAGGAGGAAGAAAACTTACGTGTCGAGTGGGCGACAAGCAAAAAGAGTAGAAGATTGGACAGAATCCGGCCAAGTGAACTAATGGGGGGGGGAGTAGTGACGGCAGAGGGAAATGGGCGGCAAAAAGATGTGTCCTGGAGCGAGAAGTTGAACACGGAGACCCTGGGGGGCGACAGGGGGGGTCAAAAAACGGAGGGGCAGCGTCGATGGGGGCCTGCGGGGAGGGCAAGTGTCTAATCAGATAGGGCTCAGGGGGAGAAGGGAAGAGCCTGCAAAACCGTCGTGAGCAGATCGGTTATACAAACGGACAAAAAATGAAGACGCCAGGGAAAGAAAAGCCCGGTGACGGCGGCAACCGGGTGGCGCAGAAACCACGCCGTCAAAAAACGGGGGATCTTTGTAACACTTCATTCAGCGCACCGCTGGCTGGGCAGGACTTAAAATATGGTTGAACTATAGTGGACGCATTCCCAAAAGGGTAGTAACAACCGGTGTCTCCAACTCTTCCAACTCGAATTCAGTAGGGAACGTCCAGGCTGGTCATCCGAAAGGGGGGGACGAGGTGAACCAGCGGCACCCTCGAGCAGACGGGGACCTCTCCACGGCGGGACGCAAAGTGCGAGATGAGGCTATCCTACCAAAAATCGACAGAATGGCCAGCGAGATGAGAGGAAAGACACTAGGGGGGGAGCAGGGTACCGCTTTCAGGAAAAAAAAGCGGGTTTCACGTCGAGAAAATAAAGGAGCCCGCAAGAGGGAGTCGTAAGCGCGGTGCAGGACTGTTTTCCGGGTGGTAGCGCGAGCTCGTCATAGGAAGAAGGACGGTAAGGGGCCGTGGTGACGAAAACGAGGAGGGGGGTGTCTGTGAGGACCGTAGTAGAGAGGTGATTGGTGCGGCGAAGGAGGTGAGGTGCGGACTTAAAGGGCAAAGTTAAAAAGGCTATCTATTCCGTCGCAAAAGTAGGGTTCGGCGAGCCGGGAAGAACGGGAAACGGGAAATGTGAGTGTAAGGCCGGTCACCTAAAATTACAATGACTGAAATCCTTTGAGGACAAGCGAGCGGCCGGGGGGTATGTCAGGCGATTCATATGCCATAAAAGGAATAACTGACTGCGGACTTCCAAAAAGGACTCTCTGGGATGGCTAGGAGGAGGAAAAGTGTCCCAGTATACGATTCGGAAACTGCCGGGCTGCATTCTGGGAGAGGGGGAAGGAAACGAAATACAAGTGTGGTTGAACGAAAACGAGGCGGCTATAAGGAAGACCGGCAAAGTGCTGGTTCGGCCGTGCTATAGACAGAGGTTTTCTGCTCATGGTCTTGGGTGAGGGAGGTCATGGCTGGGGTGAACAGGGAAGTTCGGCAAGCGAAGCGTTATGGGAAGACTTCGAAGAGGCTAGGGAGATGGCGAACTGGAGGGGGACCTGCGACTAGGTCGGAGCATTGGTCC
>Ga0179593_1296963_pt1 | contig 14379 bp, 10 predicted proteins | sample CZODoug2_1_08_16_FD_185931 | JGI IMG/M metagenome (GOLD analysis project Ga0179593, IMG submission 185931) | Vadose zone soil fungal communities from Angelo Coast Range Reserve, California, USA - CZODoug2_1_08_16fungal (PacBio error correction) | ecosystem: Environmental > Terrestrial > Soil >...
TTGGTCCCATAGACTCAACTCAAAAGGCCGGGAGGATGAAAAAGGAAGCCGATCTTGAACCGCTGTGCGTCACGCGTCAATCGGAAAAAAAAGAGACTCAGGTTGAATGCAAAAGGGATGGCTGCAGGAATCACTCGAGGCTGATGCAAAAAAATCAGCTGGGGAACAGACCGGTATCCGCTAGAAAGCTCAGCGCCCGGACGATGTGGAGAATTGTGCTTCTATATTGGATCTCCTTGAGACAAAGAGGAACATAGAAAAGGACAACCAACGGTGAAAAGAATTTTAAGGACATACCAGCGCAGAGCATCAAATGACGTCGTGTGCATTGAGGAAGGGGGGACGCTTTTATCAGAAGGGATGAGCTAAAGTGGGCGTGAGGCGTAGCGTAGGTCGAGACAGCCTATAGGAAGAAGAAAGAGTTACTTCCCGATAAGGAACGTCCTGCTCCCGGTATCGGTGGAACCAAGCCGCTAATCGAAGATAAGGGGGGGGTCAAAAAGGAACTACAAACACCTCGCCACGTGGGCTGGGGAGGCCGGCGGACTTCCGGGACTCACAATAAGGGAGGCGGTGGCGCAGCCCGAAAGCTCGAAAAAATGCTGAGAAAGGGTTGGCCCGCCTAAAAAACCGGCGCCTCGAGGTTTTAGGGAGCCAACTCTCTGCCGACGCGCCTGAGCGTCCGCTCCAAACTGGGAAGACAGCACGGCCGACGCGGGGGTCGACGATCGCGCCGGCTCACAGGTTCAATGGCTTTGGAAAAATGGAAATCGCGCAGAAACGTTAAGAACTGGGGAACGCGACCGTCCGTAACTTGTTCAAAAAAGAAAAGTAGTGCAAAAGCCGCGAGCCAGGGCGTGATACAAGTCCGGGAAGAGTGGGCAGGGTAGAGGGGGGGCGTCACTTCCGCTCACTCCCACAACAGGGAGAAAAGATCACACTTGTGCCAGGGGACTCTGAGTTAGGGAGGGAAGGACACGGGAGGGGTAGAGTTGATAAACCTGCCAAGCCGGGAGTGCCGGGCCATCATAGGAACCAAAAGGGGGGCATCTCAAGAAGCCGGACCTGCAACAATAAACGTGGAAGGCAAGGTATTGGCTGGGCTGTTCAGCATAGTTACGCCAGTGCGCGACCGAACTGGGTAAAAAGAGCGCCAACGCCAAATCCAGGGAGGGCACAAAAACCGTCTGTGATGGCACACCGGCTTGATTAAAAGAGAAAATCAGATAGTGGGTTTTAACGGGGAAAATCCAACGCGATTACCCGAGCCCTAAAAGCTTAAATCTGAGGGCGTCCAACCACACAACAAAAAATCCAGAAAACGCGGCGGAGGGGCCGACCAGGGAGGTTCCGACGAAGTCTGCAGGCAAACATTCGAGTCCAATGGGGAAATGATGTGCCGAACGGGGAGACGACTCCAGTCTGATCCATAAGGTATCAAAAACGACAGAAAAAGAAAGGTGTGCTCCAGCCAACTTATCAGGGTAACTCGGGGAAAAGGGGAAGACCTCAAAACGAACCACTGGTCAGAACCTCAGAGGGGTACGGGGGAGGTCGCCTCGTAACCTGCTCGGAATCGTCCTCTTTATCGGGCGCAAGCGAAACCCCTTACGCTGGAAGTCAATTGCACAAGACAGGAAGGGAAAACGCACCCGAAAAACGCTCCGAACTAATGACTTGCTCATCGAAACCTCCAACCTCTAAAAAGGATCTCAAGACAACCAACTTAGTGGGGGGAGGAAAAAAGAAAAGAGTTGGAACTCCTGTTGTGGAGGGGGGGGAGTGGAAAGACAGGGGAAAAAAAACTTTCTGTGCGGTTCATCTGTTCGCCTGGAATTGAAAGGAAAAGAAGGGGAAAGGGCTGCTTCGGGGTCAGGTGTTTTGAAATGCTGCTGGCACCGGAACGGGCGACAAAAGCTTGACAAAGCGCAGAGAAAAACACCATGTCAAAGGGACGCACGCTCTCGTGAGGGGAGCGGTATTCACTGAACTAGGAGGAAAGATTTGGCATCAACAGTTGGCAAACGACGGTTTCGTGATACTGCAGTTGGATGAGGAACGAGGAGACCTGACTTCCAGAGTCAACCCTGAAGGGGACAAAGAGAGGGGAATGGTGAGTATCACTCAGAAAAAAGCCGTTTTAGCGGTTAACTTAAAGCGTGTTTGGTAGTTTGTAGGCGAACCCGGTTGAGAAAGAAAGGGGTCGTCGCCTCGAATCGGAGGGGGGGGGAGGGACTCTGAAAAAAAAAAAAGAGAAAAGGGGAAGCCAGGTGGCGTTGACATCTACAACAAAGAGTACCACTGGTCAGGCTGCCTAGGCGACGGGGTGAACTTAGGTACGAGGAACGGTGTGGGGAGGAAGAGGGATGTAACCCAACGGAGAACTAGGAGGGAAGCGTTTTGCACGTTCATTCCACAAAAGGAGTATCTGCGGCCTGGCGGGACTCATCGATTGACAGAGACTCATGGCTCCCGGGTTAGAACATACAAACGACTCGGAAAGGGAAAGCCAAATGCAAAAAACGAATCGGCAATGGCATCAAGACGATGATCTATAGAAAGAAAGGCGAGGATTGCGCGGGACAAATAGTGACCCACCTAAACCGGATCTGCTCTGAGGGAAAACGGGCGAATAGGTGCGAATGAGGGGTGGTGAACTACCGCGGAATTACTATTCATGCAGCGATCAGGGTTCGGATCCCGAAGTGCCAGCCAGTCGGGGAGGAAACAACGGTGAAACAATTACACAAGCGCAGCGGCCGCCTGCATATTCAAAAGGGGGGGAACAGTGCGGGCTACCAAAAAAACTCGATCGTGTTCGAAAGGAGGGCCGCCACAACGTGCTGAAGGGCTTGATCAAAAAAATGGAGGGATCGCCACCACTCTGCCCTCAAGCATTCGGAAATTGCCGAAAAAAGCAGCTGGGCGAGGGGGTGGGGGGAAAATGTATCTAAAGACCAAGGGAAAGGAGATAGATCCGGGACGGCCGCTGGGAGGAGGGTGAAAGGTACAGAAGGGAGTCAAGAATTCCAGGCCTTATCCGGGTTAATCCCGAACAGAAAAACGACACATTACTATCCCGATACCGAGAGGAAGTCGGACGCTCAACCTCAAAAACAGAAGTCCAGCGTGGGGTGGTTCGAGGGGACATGTACGCGCCAATGTAAGAAGAAGGGCAGCCGTTTCTATGGCGAGCCCAAAGGTTGCGCTGCGACCTAAAGGACCCGCGAACACTAGGGAATCGCTTTGGGAAAGACGCGTACCGGGTGCCCTCATATTTATTGGGCGGGCATCAGCGCGCGTGAATACGACGGGGGGGCCAGTGGATCTGTTTGCCAGTCCAAATGGAGCTTGCTCCGGTTGGAAAACAGGACGCGATAATCCGAACAGCGGGAATTAAAAAAAGAACATATCGAAGGGGAACGCAAGTAAGGAAAGTTGGAGGAGGGAAAACCAAAAAAGCTGTGCTCTCAAAAAAAGGAAAAAGAGAATGTCAAGAGCGGGGCCGATCGCAAAACTAAGGCAGTAACCGTAGGACAGAACAAGTACCCGAGTGGGGTAGAACTCCGCGGGGGAGGGATAGATCAAATCTCGGCAACCCTTCAAAAAGACCTCACTTCGGGGGAAAACCTATGGCTGCCAAAGGGAAAAACACGACCCGCCATATCAAACACAACAATAAACATCTGCTGGCACCCCCAGGTACCGCCTCATCTCTAACAAATCACCCGCGGGGACTGCATCGGGGTAGGATGGGTGATCGAGGGAGGAAAATAATTTTGGGGGGGGGTGGGTTTCATAGAAAAGGCCGTGCAAATTATAGAAAACGGTGTGGGGGGGGGGAAGACAATAAAGAGAGGGGGAGGGGATCACAGGCAAAAAGGAAGTTGGTTCTAGAGACGCATTTGAGGTGGAAAGGGTGAACTGTCATGACTGGTGAAGCGTAGCGGGAGAAAGGAGGGGGCAACCTCCTATCAGGTAGGACCTATGAAAGTGAACCGGAGGGGTCGGGGCTCCAAAGGGGGTAGAGCTTTTTCAGATCTCCTCAAGCATAGGAGTCTCCCTATCCCTAGAAAACCGACGCCACGGGGGGGGTGGGGGGGTGTTGGTTTTTTGGGGGGAGGTAGAGTCGGGCGGCAATTCCGTGGGCTTCAAAAAGAACAGGAGGCGCTGTTTGTCGAGACCCATCAAAGGAGGCCGCGGCAGCCGGTGAGGGTGTCCAATTCCCGTAGGAGGGGGGAGAAAGGCGCCTCGACGGGGAAGCCGCACACGTGCACTCTGCCTAAGGAAGATGGAAAATTGGAAGGAGCCGACAGCGCATACTCGGCGAACGAAGGGCAAGAGGAGTTCGTGTCGAACCCCGGGAAATCGGGGAGCTCCGTCGTTGGAGAACGAGGAAACCGCCGGTTACCAAAAACTTCTTGCGCGCAAAAAAAAAAGCCATTGGGATAAAATCAACGGACTAGGGGTCAGGGGTGCGAAAGCCTAAAAAAAGAGACTCCAGGATGGGAAGATCAATAGCTGTGCCAGGGGGAATGCGGTTAGGGGAATTTGGAGGGGGTCACGTAAGCTTCGTGTGGGGGAACGTATTAACCGGAGCCAAATGGAAGTTCGCACGCGGCCATCATGAGACCAGCATAAAACCCGGGGAGAAAAGAGGTCCCTGCAAGGTGCCCAACTCATCTTGATAAGGGCGGCCTCGCCGAGTTTGGCAAACAGGGTCGAGGGTCAGCGATGACTACCAAACTGGGGAACGGGGCCAAAAAAACTAGCTTAAAATATCTAAAAAAGGGGCACACATTCCGTGATTGGAAAGCTGTATTATTAAAAGGGGCCCAATAGGCGCGGTGTAAGGAAGTACAAAAAAGAAAAAGGGGGGACTAAAACCCAGCGTAACCGGCTCGTAAGGAAATCACATGCAGGCACTGCGGCCCTCCTCATCAAAAGGGAAGGGGGGGCCGGCGCCTCTCTGCACCAGGGAGCCCTCATCCTACGCGGAGTAGAGCTATTTTATACGACTAGGGACTCAGGAACTCTACGAGAACTCAAAAAGGGCAGGTCTCACTCAAAAGGGGGGAAACGGTCTCTAACCAACTTCTAAAAGACAACTCTGGACAAAGGGAAATACCCCCTAAAACAAAGTGCGAACCTAAGCTGGGGTATCCGATGGTTGCTTGACGAGTACTTGGGGGAGGAGAGCTGCTCAAACCGACTGATGGATGGGATCGGGCAAAAACCGGCCTACGCATTCCACTTCGACAAAAGTCTAGAAAAACGCAACAGAAAGAGAGAGGAACGAAGGCGGGGATAACACCGCCACAAAAAAAAAAAAAAGACAAATCTCTCTCAAAACGGAGGAGGAGGAAATCGGGGGCGGTGTTTAGGGGGATATCAACAGGGGGGAAAAGAGGGCGGGCGTCTCGGGGGCCTGCGGACCAAAGACTAAGCTCTACAGCAGCCGGTGGTGGAGGGACTGTCACTTAAGCAAAAAACAGTGCTTTCCAGCGGGGGCGAGGAAGAAAGACCTGGTAGAAAGTGAGCTCTTTCGTTTTGGAGACGTTTTCCGTGGGCACGAGCTTGGTGGGAGGAGAAGTGGAAGCAACTTGCTAGTTGGAGCAGAGACTCGGGAGGGAAGGAAAGGCTATGGCCAGAAGAGAGAAAAGAGAGAAGTCTCGGCAAAACTGTCCTGGTAATGGTGCAGAAAGAGGGAATAAGTACAACGCAGGGGATCGCGGGAAAAGGGGAAAAGCAGGTTGGCTTTTGGGACTAGGAGAGGAAAAAAGGTGAAAGTCAATCTCGGTCTTCCGCGCGGGAAAGGAGTCTTATGAATTAAAAAAAAGCGACTACTGGGTGCGAAGGGATTACATTACGAGAAGAAGACGGCCGGGAAGGATCTGCCGGCGGCATACGTGGAAAAGGGAGGTCGAAATGCCAAGTGTTGGCGCCCTAGAGGGTCCAACACCATACGAAGGGACGAGGAGGGGGAGGGACGTGAAAGGGCAGGACCGGCCTTGGAGGGGGGAGTCTCATACTAGGGGAAGCAGTACTATCTTCCCTGGGAATCAAATTGCTTGACAACAATCAGTCGCAAAAAACTGGCCAGGAAAAGACCTAGAACATAAGCGGGATCCAGATGCCTGTGCGGGAGTAGGATAAAGAGAAACAAGAAAAATCCAACCGAGAAAGTGAGATTGGGACCAAGCGAGGCGGCTTGGTCGCAACGCAAGAGTGGTGATTGTTACACGAAAAAAGGGAGACTGTCATTAACGGACGGAAGCAGATTTCAAAAGGTGTTGCGAAGATCCAGACATGCAGCCCAAAAATAGGAACCAAGCAAAAGTAGGCCGGTGGGAAGGATCTCAGCAAAGAACTATCCGGCGCGGATTCACTGTAAAAGGGAGCGGCCGACAGCAAACCTCGAGCGAAGTATCCTTCGAGGGACCCGGTCCCCAGAAAGTGACTGCCAGACCTAAGGGGTAACTGGCGTGAAATGGCACCCGATCTCCAAGGGGGGGTTTTGACTTAGGGAATGGCCTCCAAAAAATACATCGCAACGGGTGTAAGGGGGTTGTTTGAAGATTAATCCAACGGAAAGAGAAATGAGACCGCAGGGGGACCGGTAGCCGTCCTCCTCCCGAGGGGAAAAAGACGAAACAACGCTTTATTAAAGACCGGGTTGCAGAAAGAATCCGCGTCAAAAAAGAAAACACGATTGGATAAACCACTCGAGGAAATCAGGGAAAAAATAATTCAATCATAAGGGGGGAAAGCAGTTGTTATTCCCTGTCGTCGCAGGACATTTCCGCGTGTCATCGGAAGAAGTTGCACGATAGGGTGTCAAGGGGGAAAAAACTTCTTGGCGGAAGAAAGAAGATCCTACACGGCAAAACAACCGAGGGAAGCGAGTTTCTTGATCTTACAGGTGAAGCAGGGACGTTTGGCGAACGCAGTGATAGCCCATACAATTGGGGAAACCAGGGGAAGGAGGCGAGGGAGGGTGAGCCGAGGACGGCGATAAATCAAACAGGGAATTCGAAGGATCCCCACGCTGGGATAAAATTGAGTCGATCGGCAAACCGGCGAGGGAAGAGACTCAAAACAAAAAAGAGAGTAGGGGAAGGAAAAGAGGAATGTTCCAACGAAAGGGTTTGGTGACCAGACCACCGAAGAAGGGGCAAGGTCTTTGGTTCCAACGACGCCGTTGGGGGGAAGTCAACCTAGATATCAGCCTTCCTCTGCAAACCCACGGAAGCAAGATAGGAGGGGAATGGGCACAAATCGCTGCCAATAATCAAGAGAGGACCTGTGTCCGGGCCCAGGAAATATAGGGACCCGAGGCCTCCAGCTACCAGCACAAACGTTGAGGGATGGGAGAGTGTAGGTGGGAGACTCCCAAAGGGTCGCTCCAAAAAGAAAGGGTGAAAAAGGAAGTGACACCTGGCACAGAAAAGCGGAGGGAGGGCATCGACAGACAAGGGGCGAGCATTCAGGCAGTGAGGGGACCCTCATTGGGAAGAGAGGTTAAGGTGCGCTAACTGTTGTCACGGGAGGCGGAAGTCATGAGGGGAGAACAAAACCGGTGAGAAGAATCCGATGCCAAAAGAGCAGGAAACCGTATTACGGAGGTTAAGATCCCAGAAAGAGGGGGGTCGCTCCTTCCCCACCACGCAGGCGAGATCCGGCTGCCAGGGAAAAAATCCGTACGTGCACAAAGAAAGGGGGCAGCGGAGGGTGGGACGACAGCCTCAGGCACCGCTAACCGTGGGGGGGACCCGGCCTTAAGACCTCGTCGCCTCTTTTTGTCGTTACGGAACCGCACGTGCCCTGCGGCAAACGAGGAGGCATGCGCGCTGGGGTGCAGAAGCACAGCCAAGAAAAGAAAACTTTCCGAGTCAACCGGAAAATGTCAGGATCTTTGAAATCAGACGCTAAGGTTCCGTTGAATGGAACCTGAACCTAAAGGGTTCACCACCACCTGGGGAAGCAAAGCAGCCGCTGGCCATGGCGTTATCCAGACGCAAGCATCCGGTCTATCTGGGGACAAGGAATGGGAGGGGGAAAGCCTCGATACCGCAAAACAAAGATCTCGAGGGGAATGGGGACCAGTGGCCGATGAAGTTCTTGCATTTAAGGGCAAGGAACGTTTGTAAGCGGGGAATGAACCCTGACGTTCCAATAGTAGACCCCGCTCGCAGCTAATCGGAGAAAACTGCAGTGCAAAAGAAAAGAGATGCGTAAGGGAGCTGTTGGCACAGGCTGAATGAAACAACATTGACCGGAACTTCACCCCGTCAACCTTTCTTGGAACCCTGAGAATGCGTAGGGGGTCGAGGGATCCCACAACTCTTTCCAGGACACATATAGGCGAGGTGTCCTAATATCAAACGGAAGAGTCCTTAACGAACCGCAGCTGGACAACGGTTCATAACACAAAAGCCAAAGCGGACTAGGTCCGCGGAGATCGAAACCATGAAGGTGCCGGACGTGGGGATGGCAAAATCGCCCTGAGGAACACTCTCACTTCGGTGGAGCCTATTGACAAAAAGAGCCCCTCATCCGATAATACAACCGCGGGGGAAATCCCCCAAGAAGAAATGGGGGTGATCTAAAAGCCTCACACTCGAAAAAAAAATCAGATAAAAAAAGAAATCAAAAAAACCAGGTTAACCTCAGAGAGCCCGGGTTTTCGGAGGAAACGGCGACTTGAAAGCCGCTAAAGCACGCACCTTCCTGCGGGCCTCACAAAGAAAGGGACACGATTGGCAGTGCACAGGCGTCCACTGATCACTTAACAGAGAGAAGGAACTACGTCCATCTGCTCAGAAGGATAACCCCCACCCTGAAATCTGGAGAAAAAAAAAACCCCTTAGAAAAAAGAGCACGGGAAAGAAGGTTTGGTTTGGGGAAAAAAGAGTTTCCGAGCGTGCTGTTGCGCAGTCAGTCTATTCTCAGGAGGGAGGACGAAGGTGTCACTGCTTACACGTAACGGCAGTTGTTGTCGGAAGAAAGCAGGAGGTGCACGAAAATTCGGTTCAAAAATCAGAGGCAAAACTACCACCCGCTGAGGTGGGACTCACCTTGTAGAGAGAGTGCGGACGTTATTTGGCCCGAGCTTTGTCTTCGTAAAGTTGGGATCGGTGTCGCGTGAGACGCGAGTTGGAGATAGGAAAGCTAGGAAGGGAGGGAAGAGGGAGACCCCTCAACGTCATCAGCCTAGAGCTTAAGGGGCGAATGTGCAGAGATCCGGCTTCTAAGCCTGGTTTCGGGAACGCGTGTTGCACCTTTTGAGGGGTGTTCGGAGTCAAGGTTGAATGCAGCTGCTTTCGTATCCTCGGAGAGTTGAAGAAAGTCAGACCAAAAGAAAACAGGAAGGGTGGCGTGGGACAGCCAAGAGGGGGAAGAGCGTGTAACATCAAGGCTGCAAGAAGAAGACCCCAGGTGGCTTCGCACGTGGGAGATGAACATAGAAAAGATGGAAAACAGAAAAAATAGACAGGGGCTGTTTGGAACAGTGCAAAACCAGGAGGAATGAACGGCTGGCTGGAGACTCATCTGAGGACGACGATGGCTGCCCGGTTCCTCAAACCGCTTACAACAGAGGAGAATGGGAAACAGGCGAACCGAGAAAAGGGTAAGGAAACCAACGACGAGGATCCTTTAGGAGGGTATCTTACTTTGTACAGAGACAGTTTGACCCTGCCGGACAAGAAAAGTTCTGGCTTGATAAAAACGACCCCAGAAGCCTCCAATAAGGGTGGAGGTGGTGAAATAAAAACTTTCGGAAAGGAGACAACTTCCGATTTCAAGTTTTTGGCGCCAAATCAGGCACCGCGAGACTTACCGAACAAACGCTGTCTTGAAGGGGGGTTGCCAGAAAACAGAAGCAGGAAGAAGGAGGGAGTCACGGGCAAGGGAGGGAAAGTGGCGCTCTACCGACAAAAAATAGAGGGGAACCTGTGCAAGAGGGCCCAAACTCACGCTAAAGGCTAAGGACTGAGAGGGCTGACGACACAGTGCTTGCATCCCTTGGACGTGACGTAACGGAATTGAACGCCAAAAAAGGGGACAAGACACCGGGAAGGGAGGTGGTTTCGGGTCTAACCCGATTTTAAGAGATACGAGGAAAGGCCGTAGCGAGCCGCCGCTCCAAATCCGGTTAAAGGTCCCCATCGTATGGGATCCAACCAGGAGGTGGGGGGGGGGGGGGGGGGTGCGGGAATCAACGGGTTTGCTAACCAAAAGAGCAAGATTAGAGTAAGCCACCTGGAAAGAAAAAGAACCGATCAGTCTCACAGAATTGCGTCGCTCAAGACTCAAAGAAGTCCACGGGGGGGCCAGTTTACTGTCGCTCTGGTCTGTAAACGTACAACTTTTTCCAACTAGGGTGAAGCCTGTGGAGGGGAGGGGACTCCCCTTCTTTGGGGAAGGGCACAAAAACCGACACGCGCGAAACCTCTTAGGTCGCGGGGTGTAATCTTCGAAGTGCCCTCAGATGATCGTTTGGAGCAATCAAGCGAAAAGACGGGATTACTCAGCAGAAATGAGCTGGTGCCCAGAATGCACCGTGTTCGAGAGGAAACTAGCTCCTAAAAAAAAAGTAGGGATCCAACCAGAAGCGGGGGTACCTTGATCAAAACAGTCGTCGTTGCTATCCAACACTAAAACGGAGGAGGGAAATAGCATTCAACCAGACGCTTGGTCACAATCTGCAGGTAACCTACTTTCAAGAAGTCGCGGAGAATCCGAATTCAATGGAAGTATATCTCCCCTGAGAGGAAGAAACCCGGAGCACAGCCTCAGTTTTTGGAATGGCACGCAGATAAGTGTGAGCAGGAAAACGATGCAGGAAAGAAAACGGGGAGCAAGAAAGGTACCGCTCTCATCTACCCCTCAAAAAAAAAAGGGGTAACGAGTGGAAAGTAGTACCAAAAAAGGGATCGCCATGACTAAGGCGTGCAAGTAGAGATGACACCAGGTTGCGGAGCCACAGGCATCACGTCAAGACGTGCTTAAGGCATTGAGGGGCCTCAAGCGGAAACGAGTCAAGAGGGGGGCATTACGTCGAGGCTCTAACTGGGGGAGACAACCAAATCGGGGGGAATCACTCCTTGAAGCGGGTGAAACCGGGAGATAAACGGGAAAAATGTTACAGAAAAAAGGATCGAAAGAAAGATCGTGTAGATCTCCTCAACCAAAAGCCACAAATTGTAAAATTCGGGCTCAAGTTCCGGTACGAGAAACAAAAGGCATCGCGGTGCTATCAGACCTCCAGCAGAAAGGCCATGCACAAAACTGGCATGGGGGCCCGATTGATGGAAAAAAGGGAAAACCAGGTGGTGGTGCCTCGCGACCGCGCTGCCGCGCGCCGATATGCGCCTTCTCCTTGATGTGGCTCCAGCAGGCCGACAGAAGCTTGGGAGGGCGGGCTGTAAAAAGTGGCGAACACAATTGAGCACGAACCGTTGAACGGACCGGAACCGGAAAAAAAAGAAAGGGGGGAAAAAACTCCAAGGAAACCTCTAGAAAAGGGGCGGTACAGACATCAGAACGTATTGCATGGGTCAGTGTGCGTACACCGAAAAACGGCCCTCACTCCAGATCCTCGAAGGGGCGCTTTGCGGGGAATCAGGTTAAAAGTGTCATTGGAAGGGGACACGTCGAAAAGGTGAGCGTGGCCCCGGGCAGCCATATTGAGCCTCGTCCAAAAGTATAAGTCCCACACAGCAGCTAAGTTCGAGGGAATAAACACTGGGGAAAAGGACGAAGCTGCTGTGGGAAATAATTATCACATTTGCGAAAAAAGTGTCACCCCTCTCCAGGAGAAGAAGGAGGAACGGAAGATGGAGGGCAGGGGTCGGTCTTACAAACCGTCTTGAATGCGAACCAGATAAGAGGGGGCCGGAAAAAATCCGGCTACGAAAAGAAAGAGACAACGGCATCCATCCAAAAGAAAGGGGTGCAAACTGGAATCCAGAACAGCCGTGTCAGACGTAGGATCTGCACGCAGTGGGTGGGACACCAGGCAATCGCTCCGCCAAAACGGCGTATGTACGGCGAGAACCTATGCCGCCTGTCAATCCTCTCCATCGGCGAGATCACAACCAAAAAAGGCTCACGCGGAGCAACAAGTTTCCTCCACTTCAAGCCAAAGGATAGCTCAAAAAATCAAACCAAGAAGGGAAGGGGGGTTGTCTGCTCGGCGCGGAAAGCAGGCTCGTGCAGAAGGGGAAACTCAGCACAAACACTGACGCAACTTCGATCAGAAGAAGCACAGTCTGAAATGAACCGCAACTCAAAGAAACGACGAAATCCTGGAACGCCACCAAAAACAAGCCAGAAGAGACTCAAAGAACAGAGGGGAGTAAGAGGGGAAAGGATGTGTGTTCTGTGCTGAGGGCAGCTGGGAGTAGTTGACGGAGTGCTCATGGTCGAAGGAGTGGACGCCTGTGACTTTACAGACGGGCGTCAGGTGTGACTAAAGGCGCTAAAGAACGTGCAAAGACGGCTTCCAAGGCGAGGCAGACCCAAACAACCAGAGGCTAACCAAGCTGGCGTTGGGCGGGGCTGAAGGGGAACAGCTGTGCCGATAAGTTGTCGAGACAAGTTTAGAACAGGCCGGATGTCGGCGGGGAGGGGGGCAGACGCTGCATCAGTCTCCCCTCGAAGAAGTCCTCTCCGTCTGCGCTACTGCGGAGAAAAGCGAACACGTCAGGGAGAAAAAACTCGCCGGTTTGGCTTTTTGTGGATGAACGCGAGAAAGAGGAGCGGTTCTCGCCTCGTAACTAGAGGGGAGACTTCAGACAACCCTCGCCAGAGGAAGAGCAGTCAGCTGTTTCTTTACAGCGCATAGGAAAAGCAGGCTGCGTGGAACCGGGGGGGGAGGAGGGCGCTAATGTTGCTCTGAACATCGACGAAGAGCCAACACCTCGCGAGGGACGCATCGGAAAGATCGTTCCTGTGATGAGTGAAGGATGGGAGGTAGAGAGCGATCCTGTAAAAGAGGGGGAAAGGTTCCCGGGGGCGTACAACGCCGTGACCCTGCAATCAAGGGATGGGCAGCCTATGAAACGACTAGAAAAGGGGGAGGGAACGGTGACAAAGAACCCACCACTACGAACGGAGGCTGCTCTTGGGAACCAAACTTGGGATCCGCGGCGGAAAAGAATTGGGAAGCCCCGGACTGACTGGGTTCGATAGGTCAACTCGAAAGATTGGCAAGGTTTCAGGGAAAGACAGTGCAACTATCGAAATCACCAACAAGCTGGCTTGCGTCCGTGCTGGAGCACAGCGCGCAGCAGGGGACATCCAGGAAGCTAAGGTCTGCAGCGAACTTCGCCAAAAAAGTAGAAACGGGATTCAGAATTGACTTGCCCCCACAACGAATGCAGTTTCTCAAGTAATACTTTAAGTGATCACCCCCACTTTCAAAAGGTATTTTTTAGAGTTCGGAATGGCCGCAATCCACCTTAGTCCCTAGGTGGGTTTGATAGAGATCTAAAATAAACTACGTTAAGGAAATAGCTGCTTTGACCGGGCCGAGAGGGCCCTCCGACAGTTTAACGGTAAAAGTATCCAACCGTAAGAGTTGACACAGGCAAGAGTAAGGGACTTCAACCAGTCAAACAACAGGAAACCCAGAGACCCAAAGACAAATGCGTAGCTCAACCCAAAAGCAAGAGCGCCGTGATACCTTGAGCGCTTGTCATTCCTCAACGGGGGGTGTCACTACTTCACGCAGGTGTCATGTTCTCGCGAGCCCAGTGAGGGGGGACAAGGAGATAGAAAACAACGAAGAAAGAAACTCGCTGCGCTTGGAGAAGCTTAGATAGTTAGTTGGCACGTTCGCAAAAGTAGGGAATACCTGAGAGGGGTCCCATCGCTGGGGCTCCGGGTTCGGGACGAACTGCGATATATAGCACAGAGGGAATTCAGACAGACCCACTCGGGAGACGTTTATGGAAGCCGGGGGAAGTCCATAGAGAGGGGGGACAGAATGCTTATTTGAAAAAGACGGCAACACAAAACAAGGAGGAAGAGAGAGTTAAAAAAAAACAGGGGTGGTTCATACAAACCTGCAGAACCTCAGTGACCGAGGGTATTCGAAGGACATTGCTATTCACAAGTATCTAGAACCACCAAACCTCTAAAAGCAGTGTATGCTTCCTGAGAACCCACCTGATACCCAAACGTCCTCTGGGAACCACCCGCCGTAAGCTCTAAACCGCCCGGATTGGGCTCGTTGTTAGAGAAAAGGACGCATAGATGACACCGGAGGCAAAGTCAGAACCGGTAGAGGGGGAGGACCCTCGAACAGGGGATATAAGGAAACGCTGGACGGAGCTGGGACTAGCAAACAGTTGCTCGCGGGGGGGGGCTACT
>Ga0179593_1366186_pt1 | contig 14379 bp, 24 predicted proteins | sample CZODoug2_1_08_16_FD_185931 | JGI IMG/M metagenome (GOLD analysis project Ga0179593, IMG submission 185931) | Vadose zone soil fungal communities from Angelo Coast Range Reserve, California, USA - CZODoug2_1_08_16fungal (PacBio error correction) | ecosystem: Environmental > Terrestrial > Soil >...
GAAAATAGGGGATCCGAAGAGACAGGACTAACAGCGCGGATCCGAATAAAAACCACATCGCCGAGGGGGAAGGTGGTGTCCAAAACATATTTTGCAAAAATCCGCGAGGGCGCAAGAGCGAGTAGGGTGCCGTAGGTTTTCTACCGGTCTGCCGACATCGCCTGACCAGATCCGGGATCGCGTCCGATGGGGGAAAGAAATGGAGAGAAGGGATGATCTTATAAATTTGACAAGGAAAGGGGCAAACGCGGTCAGAGGGAGGATCCAGGCACCGCTTAAAAATGAAAAGGGTTTCGCCTGAAAGGGGGGGGAGAAAAAACTCGTATTCGCAGGAATGAACAGAGGGGGGAGGGCTTAATTGACCTAATAGGGGCGGAAGTTAATCTAGAAAAGGACAAAAAAAAAAATACAAGGCACATTCGAAAGAGCTGGATGAGACCAAAATCGACCCCTTAGAGAAGGAAGCATCCAGGAAGCAAGAATCGCTTCTTTAAAAAAAAAATCGTGAAGGAAAAGAAGATCACCGCCATGAAAAGAGGGAGACAACTTGGCGCAGCTGGGTCTAGTTATAAAAAAAAGAAAGAAAAATAGGGACGCCACAAAGAATTGAGCGTTAAAAGAACAGGAAAAACAGTGGTGGGCGAGACCAGACGTACAAAATTCTCTGTCGGAGGGACCAAACTCAGTGGGGCGGGAAAACGCAAGGAGGAACACAGCTAAAAAGGGGACCCCGGTAAAACTCTCTGGGCTCATGGAGACTTGAAGAAAGGGTCGGACCTAACCTCCAGGTCATTGGGCTACCTCTTGGGGCAATAAACGGGCTAAAAAATGAGACAAACAACGAAGTCTTATGATGAAGAAATGAGGCGACAGCCTTCCCTATAGGGATGACGAAAAAGGGACCCAACTGTAATGGCCGCGTGGTTGGGGAGCCGCCGCCCCGAAGTAAGTGGTGCAAGGCCAAAAAGAATTGAATTCATGACCGGAGGTAGGGGGGAAAGAAAAAAAACTGGTTTGAGGAAACTCGGGGCGAGGGGCGCAGCGGGGCGCAAAGCCATCGGCCACGCCGCATCAGATGAAATAGGAGAAGGCCTAGGCATTTCATGGCTCCCCTCCCTCAGGAGGAAGAAACATCACAAAGTATTCACATCGGGGGAGTCGGGAGAAGAGCGCTAGTTGCGCTGGGATGGACGCGAATACTTTAGCTGGTAAAAAGAAAAAATCTGGCAGAAGCTCAGGGATCGAGGAGGTTCGTCTGTCAAAATACAAACGTGAAGAAAGAGCAAATCTCTTCGCAACTGTAGGGAATAATAGTCCGGGACAAGATACTCCAGAGGAGGAGAATAAAGCGTAGGTCCGATATCACGTATCGTAGGAGACTCACAGAGCGACTGAGACTCAAAAAATTGATGGTGCCGGCAAGAACTGCCGGACGAAGGTAAAATGGCCCCTCTTCACTGGGGGGACCTGAAACCTTTGTTGGGAAGGGAAGAAAAAAGAGGAAATTCCTGGAAAGAGAGGATTGGGCATGACAAACGTTGGGACCACGGCAGGTTAAGCACGTACTATTAAATAGCCAGTGGTGCCAATACAAAAAAGGGGGGATGAAAAGGTCCGCTAGGAAGAGTCACTTACTGGTGGCCACGGGGGGAACCCGTTTACCCCAAAGCAGGGCAATCTAATTCAAGGGGATCAGTCAGCGGCCAAGAACAGGGGACCTCACTCCGTGTGTCCCTAGGGTCGATTTACACTCAAGAAAAAGCACAGACGTCTTTATATTCAGACGCGTAACAGCACTGGAGAGTGTGGCAAAAAAGGGACACTGCGGAGGAATCTAAAGGGGAAGAAAAAAAAAAGGGGAAACAGAGGAGCGTCTGAAAGGTGAAAATTGGGGCCGTCCCGAATTGGAGGGGGGGGATTGTAGGTACGACATTGGACCATGGAAAGAAGGCGATCCGGGAGAAGAGCGAAGACGGGGCATTTCCGGTAGTTGTAGACGAGAGGGGAATAGTCATGAAAAACAGAAAAAAATCTCTCTATCCAATGAGGGTAAAAAAAGAAAAAATGTGGGATATCACCTTGCGGGTTAAAGAGCGCGTCGACAAGGAGTCGGTCGAAGTGGACAGGGGAACAAGGGGGACAGCAATCAGAAGACCACTTGAGAATAGAAAAATAATGAAAGATCAGGCAACTCTTTGGTGTATCTCTTGCAATAGAAAAGCTTTTCGCGATGTGAACGGACTAAAAGCTTTCCGAAAAGGGTTGTTCGATTAGAAGAATTTGGAAAAGAAACGGGGAAGGAATCGAGGTCGGATGGGGGGGGTCGGGATCTATAAGGGGGAATCTGTATGCCCAGGGAGAAAAAGAAAGAAAAGGTTGTCTACTGAGCTGCTTAAAAAGATGATGCAAAAGAAGGAGATCGGAAAACGACGAAAAAAAGGGAGGGAATTTCCGAGTCTAGAAAGGACCGATCGCGCGCAGGTCCGACATGCAGGACAAATCGTGTGCAGGCTGCGGAACAGAGGGGAGATCGAAAGAGTTTCAATGGAAGGACCGAAAAAAAAAAGGGAAAAGAATGGTGACGATGGGGGAGTTCAAAAAAGGAGAGAAGGGGCACACTTCGCGAGACTTCAAGCTAGGTCAACAAAATAATTCAAGGGTGTCTGCGCCGCGAAGAATATTGTAGTGACTTCAGCTGCGAGTGGAACCTTTAAAAAGGAGGGGGACATCAGGCGATCTAAAAATCAAAAACGAAAGCACCCACATTGAAAAGCGTGGGCAGCGCGCAAGGAGAAAAAAAGAGATAAAAAAAACAAAGGAGAGGAGCGAGAGAGCTGCTTCGAGGCGCCGAGGCCTGACAACGAGGAGGGTGGGACTTAGTCAAAAAGGGGAACAATATATCGAGGGAAAACGGGTCAAGAAAATGTCCACGGCAGCGGGAGGACCCGACCTTCGGCGGCGGCGGAAAAAAGGTGGGAGGGGAAAAGGGGGCGAAAACAAAAAAAAAAAAGTCTTCGCTATGCGCCGGGAACTGAAGAGGAAAGGGAAAACCTCGTGGTGAGAACATTGCAAAGGGGGGATAAAAAGCCGCCGCTGTCAACTCAGAACCAGAACAACACGAGGTGGGAACTTGTCGGGACGCGCGACACGAAAGTAGACCACTCCCAGCCAGAAAATGCGAGGGGAGGGAGAAAAAAAAAAGGGGGGAAAAAGATAGACGACGAATATCAAGTCTTGAAATAAAATGTGGCCAGAGACAAAGTTGGTCGGTATGACAGGACGGGAACCGCGCAAGAAAATGATCAGGAGGGCCCGTTCCGAAAAATTCAGACGAACTCGATTCGCAAGGAGAACAAGGAAAAGGGGAGGAAGAAAGAAAACGCCAGTGTTCAGGAAGATTATCTTGGCACAAAAAAGAGGAGCAAAAGTGATCTGAGCAGAGATAAAAAAACGGTTGCAGAAAGATGTGCGAGCGGCTTCGAGCAGCGAAAAAAGTGGCTCGGAGGGAGGGTTTTTGAAACCGCAACTCGATCCAGAGCTGAAAGAGAAGAAAGCACCGGGCCACCCCAAGAAACAAAGGTGACAGACAAACCTTATAAGGAGATAGTCGGTCAGGTGCAACACCTAAGATCCGCGCCTTCCTCAAAAAAAAACGCCAACGGGGGAACGTCCTGGGGGAACGCGGGAAAAATAAGGGGAGACGTCAGTCGCGAACATGGAATCCATAAAAAGGGTTGAAAAGAAGAAAAGCCCCCCGCACTCGGGGAGAAGTCACCTTCAGAAAGAGGACCAGGAAAAAACGGGGGCTAAGGCCCTGGTTTCTTCCGGATGGGGCCATCTGCAGTGTGCCGTGTTTGACTCACAAGGAAAAAGGAGATAACGCTAAAAAAAAAAGCTAATTGTCAAGGGAAAAAAAAGGGAAACACGAGGATGGATTGGCTTAGGAATAAAGAAGGGCGAACATTTCGAAAGTAGATGTCCGCTTTCGGGGAAAGAACAAGAGCAACAAAGTACGTCCTCGGGAGGAAAAAAGAAAATGTCCCCACAATGTTTGTTGTGAAACAACCCGAGGTAAATCGTCCTAGGGCAATGAGCCTTGAGAAACAGAAAAAAGCAGGATCTGTCCCAAGACTGGAGAGGGGGGAGGCAAATTGAACCACAAAGGGGGAAGGGAAGCTGGTGAGGCATACACTTGCAAAAAGGGGAGACTGGGAGGGTCAACCAAAGTAGGGTAAGGGGGGAAAATCAAAGGGTTGCCTCGCAGGAGGGGGGAGGCTGGGGAAATATAAATCGATAACTGGGGAAGGGGAAATAACACGAGGGGAAGAAAACAAGACGGAGTTCACGGGACATCAGGGAAACGATTATCACCGGCGTGAAAAAGGGGGGGGGGGGAAGGACTTCAGTATGCGTATAGTTGCAAAAAAAAGCCTCGAACGAACGGCGCGGTCGGCAAAGAGGGGAGAAGGTCTAACGTGCTGTCGGCTTCCATCCATCCAGGAGACACAAAGATCGAATAAATGAGAGTGTGACTGGCATCCTCCTAGGGCCATGATGTCAAAGAGTGAGAGTATTTCATCACGCGATAAGAAAAAAAAATAGCGGACTCTGCGCAAAAAGCCAAAGAAAGGGGAACAAAGAAGAGTCTCCACAAGAAGAATTTCCTGAAGGCCTATCCGCGTCGGCAACCTGAAATTCACTGTCTCGCGCGGATCAAAAGACATAAGCGGTTCCAGGAAAAGGGGGGCCCCTTGGGGTAGGCCCAATCCATAAAAGAAGGGAAAAGAAAAACATCATATACATAGATGATAGTTTGCTAACAGGCCGGGTTAGCCGTTAAGGGTCCCAAAAACTCGGAATGGGGGCAAGGAAACTGGGGAGGCGACGAGGACGAAAAGGCAGAAAAGTGGATCAGAGCGACCAATAATTCGGAAAAGGTCATAGCATGTGTTTCCTCAGATGCCGAAACTGAGAGGGGCCTTATAAAAAAAAGAGGGGCGTCGCGGTCTCCAATAAAAAAGAAGAAGGACCAGCCTGCTTCTCAAGCTAAGGAAGGGTTATACTATTTTCTGGGGGGGTAGGGAGTCAGGGGTATAAATATAACAACGTGCTCAGGGGAGAAAAGACAAGGAGGGGTGCGGGGGGATCGCTTTTAGGGCAAGAACTAGGGGGGGGGAAAGAAAAGGGAGGAAAACATGCGCAACTGATCTCAGGAGGGGGAAATAGTATACCAACAAAGCCCAAACCCGCTCCGGGCCGCAAAGGGAGAGGGAGGGCCGCTGTAATAGATAAAGCCTAGCCCCATAGGGAAAGAAGAAAAAAGAAAAATCGGAACAGGAAAGACTAAAAAAAGGGGGGGGTTCAGCGATCAAGTCTAACCACTGGGAGGAAAATGGAAGGAAGTGAATTTGATTCAGCAGGAAATCGTTGCCCTGGAACTGGTAAAAGGCGCACAGGACAATGAGCTCGACACTTCAGAGCAGGAAGAGATAAATGATAGGCGCATGCGAGAAGGGATCAAAGGGAAGGAAAAAAAAGGCAACCTAAAAAAAGGGAAGAAAGAATGGTTTGCAAAAGTCAGGCTCGATGCCAAATTTGACTCGGAGAGGTGCGGGAGGGACGCAGGATCAGATGGACGAACTCTTCGAAAACGTTTTTAGGAAAAGAAAACAAAAAAAGAAGGTGAAAAGGAGAGAATCAAAAAGGTGAGAAGGAAAAAGAAAAAGCGAAGAATCGCAAACTGGAGGGCACACGAAGCCACGCGGACGAAAAAGTTTTGGGCAAGCCCACAAGAGACACAAAGGGCGGGAACGAAATCGCGGGGGGGAAAGAGAGGGGGGCTTCAAAACTGTGAGCCGACATCGTGCAACCGAGAAGTGTCGCGCAGATAAAGAATGTCGACCCGAGTGGAGAAGCATGGGAGCGGATTACGAAAGAAAAACGCGGGCTGTACAAAATTAATCCGGTCGAAGGAAAAAGGGTAATCAACCAGTGTTTCTGAATGGAATAACAAAAGAAAATATTAGTCGCTGTCCGATGAAGGAAGGGGTATGGTTTTTGACTAGTGGATAGGGAGGGTTGGAGAGAAAAACGCAAAACCTACATCCTGAATTCTCCAACGTCAGGGGGAGAAACAATAAAAGCTCTCCTAAAGGAGATAAGGGGGGAGAAAACGCGAGGAATAAGGGTAGATGGTGGATGGTACAACCACTCCAGTGCGAAAAAAAGAAGAAAAAGAACCGAAATGAATGGCTTCAGTTAAAACACTGCAGAAGATGTTGAGGGTAATCACAACAGAAATGTAAAAAATCGGGAGCCACGAAAATAATTGAGCAGGGGAGAGAATGGAATCGGTATTTTTTTGCTAGACCTGCAGCCGTACAACTCCTTGAGGGTAAGGAAAGGATCACAGTGGGAGGAGCCTAAACGGAAAAAAGGTTCCAACTGATGGTAAGATCGGAGCGGAAAAGGGAAACTCGTAACGCAAAAACCTCCATTGGGGGGAGAAAAAGGTTGGAAGTAAAACTGATAAAAGAAATATCCACGACTCTCATAGGGGGAAAGAACGGGGGGAGGCCACTTCTGAGACTCCCGTGGGGAGCGGAAAACAAACAGGGCCACCCCAGGAGCAGGTGGTGGGATAATCTCTTTCAGGAAGGGGAGAAGAGAAATATGAACGTCATGAAAGGCTTCTTGGTGGAGAAGAATATTTGGTGTGGCGCCCAACGTCAAGGGAGGGGGAAAAAAGCGACTCCAGAGGGAAAATCCTCCGAGAAAAGGGGAAAGAACTGATAAAAAGTTACATGTCTTAGAAACTAAAATATGGAAAAAAAACCCATAAAACCAATATTACAAATGAGGGAGCAGAAGGGAAAAATAAATTAATGGCAATCTCTGCTGGCAAAATGAATGGAGGAGAAAATAACATCTGGCAACTACCCGCCTTCAGGGAGAAGAGGGGTAGGATGACGAACAACTGACGCAGTCTCAAGCTCAGGGAGAAAGGTAGGGAAAGAAGCTGAAGTGATGAAGTGCAAAGAATACTCCGAAAGGAAACTGAGCGATTCCCTCGATCACAGTCGGGAACTCATGCCAGGAACGATCGACTGGCGACGCACCAAAAGCTGTAAACGACAGAAAAAAAAGAACCTGACATGTGGAGAAAAAAGGCATCAATATCACCTGCCACCTTTGGGAAAACTGGTCAGACAAACACGACTAGGCCTTGGAAAATCGAAAGGGGAGGGATGACGGAAGGAAAGGAGATTGAAGAAAGGAACATTTTTTGGCATCAAAACAAAAATTGGGGGGAAAATGGTCAAGGGGGGTCAGAGAGGTACTGTTGGCCAAACTTGAAACATGGGACCACCGAAAAGCAGAAGAGTATGCGAAGGTTGCGTCCGATAAGGAACAAAAGAATAAAGAAACTCCGGGGGAACGAGTGCGAACAAAGAAGAGAAAAAAGTGAAAGACAAGGTGAAAAAAGTAAGCCGCGGAGATAAGGAAGGGAACATCACATGCAAGAGAAGTCTAAGAAAAAAAAGGGAGGAAGGCGGGGAAAAGGAAATGTTTGGAGTTGGCGGACAAAGGTGACGGGGGAGGGAGCCGAAATTTAGTAGACCATTTTCATACTACGGGCGGAAATAAGGAGGCGCAAACAGAGCTCAAAATGGACGTGCCGTTCCCACGGAAGGGAAAGGAAAAAGATAGGGAGGTGGTCAATCGTACATAACGAGAGAAAAAAGGTTTAAAAAAAGGTGACTGATCCCTGTGAAAGGGGAGGGTTCAGATCAGAACTCAATATGAGGTTGTAAGGGGGAGTTTTAAAAAGGGAACAAATCGAGACCACTTGAGGAAGAGAAAAAGAAGAGGGAACAGCTCACTAGAAACAAGCTTTTTTGTATAGATTTACTCAAAAGCAAAAAAAGAAAAGCGAGGGGTCCATCTAACTCTTTCCGCCACCGAAGGGGGACGAGGGATAAGCCGTTGGCCAGAACGCGGAGGGAAGGGAGAATAGGGTCTGATTGAATTTGGGGTCGAGGACATCCGATTTGGGAAGGGGCAATCCCGTCCCGGGCAATACGAAAAATTGGGGTTCGGGGAAAGAGTGAGAAAGTGGGGAGTCTCAGATTATGATCGGTCACATCGAAAAGCAAAAAAATGAGAAGGAAGTGGAGCAGGCGATCTCCAGAAACGCGTCAACTGACCAGGCCTTAACCCCTCAGGTGCAAACGGCGGGACCAGGAGGGGAGAGTGAGACAATACGGGACAAGGGACATGACGCTCCACACCAATCAGGAGAGAAAAGGTGAATTTCACCAGAGGCAGGGAGAAAAGAAGGACATGCGCTAACTTTGGCAGGTAGCGAGTTCCCCCGAGCAAAATTGTTGAAAAGAAGAGAAAAAAGAAAGTTAGGGAACGCAGCTGCCCTTTGGAACAGGACGGAAAAAAAAGTGGGACATAAAATATCAAAGACAGCGGTACAGAAAAAGAAGACGTTGGGCAAAAACGCGCGGCGCTCAGAGAGAAAAATCAAAACAACCAACAAAGTAGAAGAGGGGGAGAAGATAGAGCTTCTATCTGACCGCTAAGCGGGAGCAAAAATCGGGTAAGTGGGTTTAAGTCTTCAAAGCAAGGGGACAGGGGGCGGTATTGACCAAAGGGGACACCTAAAGGAAAAAAAATAAACGCCAGAAGATCGTCTAGGGGACGACAGGGGGAAAGGTAGTTGAAAATAGAGGAAAAGAGAGGCGCTGAAAACTTCTTTTCTAGGAGGACGCTTGGAAAGACAAGCCGGAAAGGACGGAGCACCAAGGGGGGGGGGAGAGTAAAACCCGTGCAATGGTCCGAGGGGTCAAGGAGGAAGAAGGCCGCAGACTGAACCTATGTTGTAGAAGCGGAACGCAGCGTCTAGGGGAATCGAGTTGTCTGAAGCAAAGAATGCACATTTTGCGGGCGCGAATGGGGAACGAAGGAGGAGAATAAAGCGTGGGAACTTCCTAGACACCAGGTTCGGGAGGACAACGGGTTCAGCATCCATATCACGTGGACGGGGAAGTCCTGGTTCCGGAAAATTTAATAAAACACTCGATTAGGGAAAAATCAGAGCCCTCGTCTTGGGAAAAAGGGGGAAAGAAGCGGAAAAAAAGGACAATTTGTCGTACCTCTTTTATCGAAAAACAAGCGGAGCACCAGCGTTTAGCGGGAAGAAACACACAGTTCTCGAAGCTTGCGAATAAAGTCGTCTAGCCGCTCAGGTCGAACTGATTGATGTTGGGGGGCAACCTGTCACACTCGAACCGAAGATGGGGACAGCCAGAGAACTCTCACTGGACACCGCATGCAAAAGGGGTAAAAAAAAAAAGAGGATCGTCAGGGATGGATGAAAAGGATATACGAGCCCGGAGACAACCCTGTACCTGCACTGAGGGGGGGACGCCGTGGGCGAAAGAAGAAAGAGTCTTCCGCAGAAGAACCAATGAAGACCGAAGGGAGGAAACGAAAAAACCAAAGGAAAGCCAAAATTCCAACCGTGCAGACAGTTGACCCGGGGAAAAACGTTTGGTATAGAAAGTAGTTCACCTCCAAGCATGGGGAGAGGGGGGGGAACACACCCACAGGTTATAAGACTTACTCTAAAGGGGAAGGGAATAAAAGTGCCCTGTTGAAGTTAATCTCACCGAGCAAAAAGGGGGAAGGAAAGGGGGGCACAAGAGACCGGAGAAAAAAGGGAGATATGGGAACGATACGGTAGGGAGGAAACCGGGGACCACAATGACTTCCTCTTCTGACCCATAAGAACGGACGCAAAAAATTGGGGGGGGGAAATGCAAAACAAGAGGGAGAAGATTGGCAAGCCTGGACATGAAAACGTGATTCAGAAGGAGGGAGAAAAAAAAAAAAAACTGGGGGACAAGGGTGGGCTTAAACACAGGAAAGCAAAGGGTGGGGGTGATCTTTATGCTTAACAAAAGGGAAAGAAAGGGAAAAAAAAAAAAGGGCAAAGCAAAAAAGGTTTGTCGCGCATGCGAATCGAAAAGGAGATAATATCTACTGTTCTCGAGTGGACCTCACAGATAAGGAGGCGACGAAATCGAGGAGATTGCAACGGGCATAATCCATCTTGATGCACCGAAGGAAAATGGGGGAAGGATTGAGCGGCGGCACGGCTTCATATTGCACTCAAACAGAAGAAAAAAAAAAGCCGTAGGGACAAGCGGAAGGTCTACAGACTAACTGAATCTCTTAACATACAAAGGCGAAAATAAGAGCGAATGAGCGAATAACGAGACAGAGGTGGGGAAGACACTGCCATCCGGGGAGGGGAAGGGTAAAAGAGAATTCTTTCTTTCATGAAAGCGGGCAGCGACGGGCAGTAGGGCGAGCCGCATGCTCCACCGCCAAACGAAAGGGGGGAGAGACCAACAGATCTGATGGCAAAAACGAACCGGTCATTGAAAGTCTCATATTCAAGACTGGGGGAGGAAACCACCGGTCCTGAAGAGCTGAAAAGCAAAAAAAAGACCGCTGTCCAAGGTAAGGAGGGGGGACCAAATGTTCTTAGCCGAAACATAAGGAAAAAAGAGAAAAAAAAAAAAACGCAATATAACGCGAAAAAAAAAAGAGGCGCAAAGGAACATGTGGCATTGAAAAACCCATGGGGTAGCAAAATGATGGGAGAAGGAGGGGGCAAGAATCCTAATGCTCAATTCGCGAAAGAAAATCAGGGAGGACAATGTCTGGAAGGGGTGAAGCGCAGAAAAAATGAAAGGGAGGAGGCCGACACCAGACATATAGGGGAAGCGACGGTCTCGCAAAAAAAGAGTAGGACAGGACAGAAATGAAGTCGCAAGATAAAGGGGGGGGACTAAGATTTATGGGGGAGAATAACGTTTGAGAACATAGAACGAACCAAGGAGAAATGGGAGTAGAATTCCGAAGAGAAGGTAGCATCATCGGTGGGGGCAGAAAGGAGGTGGGAGAAAAGAGAGGCATCTTATCCTCCCTTCTACAGGGGAGAGAGAATGTGCTCGAAAACCTGTCGCCCTGCGAATTAAGAGTAAGGGTGACGCTTTCAGGAGACTACTCCAAAGTATTAGTCACAGGAAAAAAAAAAAAGAAAAAAAAGGAAAATACGCCAAAGATTGGTTGGGGGGCGAGAGCAGGCAGAAACAAATGGTGGAGGAAAATTGAAGGGCAGCGGGAAAAGTGATTCAGCCTCGACAGGAGAAATGTGACTTGTAAGAGAGAAGGGAAAGAAAAAACGGATAGAAAATTCCTGGGTACATAGGGACTCGATCAAGGATATGGGAGAAGGAAGAATGAAAGGATCAAATTATACAAAAGAGGAAAGAGAAAAGAAAAAAGAGGGAGTCCATTCGCGCGCTGTCGGGGGGGGGGACACATCGGCGGCGTGAAAACAAATTTTAAGAGGAGCGGGTGGAGGGGCGGCGAGAGGAGAGAGAGGGAAGGGAAAATGTCGAAGCCAGCTTTGGGACAGAAGCAAAAAAAACGGAGGAGGAAAAAAAAAGAGATGAAAAAGCGCTGGACGGAAGAGGACGGAAGATGGTATCCTACCGTTCCAAAAAAAAAAAGAAAGAGGCAAATTGGGTGACAAGAGAAGGAGGGCAAAAACACAGAGGGGAGGCGAAGGAGAGAGGTTGCCGCTAGGGGGTTCTTAAGGGGAGAAGCGAGAATTCTAACTATCCGTGGATCGGCGATGCGGGGGAGAAAGAGAGAATCATGGCGCAGGAATGAAAAGAAAAGGCAAAAACGCGGGAGAGGAGGGAAGAAAGGAAAAACGAGAAAAAAAAATGGTCATCAGGTTTGAGGCGCCTGACGCTAAAAACCAGTAGCTCGGTACTTTATTATAAGTTGGGGAGGAGAGGAGAACGAAGATTTTGACGGAGGAGTGTGCTACAAGGGAAAGAACACACCGACAAGAGAAAAGTAGCAAGGGCAGAAGTCTGAGAGAAAAAAAGGAAAACGCCGAGAATCAAGGTCTCGCAGTCGGAAATACTGAGATTGTCAGGACAAAAAGGAGGGCGTACCAGAGGAAAAAAGGAAAGAGCGGCTTTCAGTAGAAGACCTTGAAAAGGGAAGAGTATCACAACTTAATCGACACATAAATCTGTCTCCAACGAAAAGATGAGCACTGCATCAGGCAGGGAGGATTCGAGAAGATGGGGGGGGAAGAGACCTCGCAGTAAAAGATCGAAGGGGGAAAGGAAAAAGAGGGGGGATCATCCGAGCGTAGAAAAAATAGAAAGGCCAAAATTTTGTACTCTCTTAGCGGGGAAAGGTTCTCCTAGAGTCCTACCTACCATGTTCATGGGGAGAAAAGAGGGGGGGGTGGCAATAAACTGATAAAAGAAGGAAAAGGGCTAAAAGGGGGAGAGAGAAGGATATGGGATTCATACGTTTTCTTCAGCTAGAATCAAGTAGAGGGCTGCATACCCAATGGCCGAGGGGAAAGAGGGGGGACAGAGATCCGAACTGAAGAAGGGCGACGCTGATGAGGAGAAAGGGAAATAAACTGGAGTAGGTGGGGGAAGAGAAAAAAAGGGGAATCCAAACGAGCGTTCTGGGTGGACATAGTCTCGAAGACAGCAAAGAAGAAAAGATGAAAAGCTCGAATTCCTAATGTTACATGGAGGAAAAAAGGAAAAAAATTCAGGAGGGTCATAAGAAAATAGAGACATGGGGAAAGAGGATCATATAATTTTCGCGCGTGCTGAAGAGAATAAGGCGAAACTTATACGCGTACATCTGGCCGACAGCGCTGAAGACGGAGGAGGGTGCGGGGCAAAATCCTAGACTTTCACTCCGCTCAAAGGAAAGTGAGGAAGAGGTGAGATAGTATGGGGAGGCAGAGGAAGAAAAGAAGCGAAACAAAAAAAAGAGAAAAAAAAAAAAGACTCTGAAAAAATTAAGAGGGACCCTCTAATCAAAGTATCTAAAAAGAAAGAACGAGGAACTGAGATCCCACCATGGATTTGCCAAAAAGAAGAACGGAAATGTTCATTGACAGAAGAGAAGTGGTAAGAATAGCACTTCCACCTTGGGGAAAGGGCAAAACCAAAACGCGGTACTCACTTCCTTGGGAACCAGAGTGAAAGTGGGAAAAAGAACAGCTTTTATTCACGTAGAGGAAAAGAATCGAAGATCTGGGGGCATCAACCAAAGAGGGGGAGAAAAAATGTCCAGACGTGGAACCAAGAAAGACTTCCTGGTGGCACTGGTTAAGAAGTTAAAACAACCTCCACTCTACATCTAAGAGAAGTGACCAGAACGAGGGAACCCAAGAAAAAAACATCAAGGACGTTAAAGAGGGGAGATGGAAAAGCAAAGAGGACTATGATCTGCTTTTTATGTGGGGAGAAAAGAAGAGCGCGAAAGTGGAAAAAAAAGTCACACTTGCCTGATGAATCGGCGAGAAAAGGAAAAAAAGGGAATCATCTTCGTAAATTCTTAACGTGGGAGGGGGAAGACGATGTGTATGGTCTTTAGTTCCGAAAGGTTCGAAAAAAGAATGGAAAAAAAAAGATAGAGTCGCACAGCTCGCAAAAAATCAAAAGGCAAGGGAGGGGGTGTAGTTACGGAGCTATATTAGGTTGAAAAAAGGAAAAAAAAAGAGAGAGATCACAGAAGGGGAAAAAATAGAAAGGAAACCGTAATGCGGTGCTCGCGAAAAAAAAGAGAGTTAAGAAGGGAAATTCACAACGAAGCAAATACCAAGGAAGAAGAACTAAAGTCCGCTCGGAAGAGGGGAATCTCTTTCCTCCATATCAAGGTGAGAAAAAAGATCTTCAGCAAAATGGACCGTTTGGGAAGGAGGAAAAAGGCAAGAACTGGCTGCAGATTCTATCGTGAGAAGGAGTGTTAAAATCAAAATCCGAGATTTATCGGATGAGAGCCACGTAAAAGGAAAGAAAAATTGTTTGCAGTTACCCAGCTTAAAAAAGGGAAAAGAAAGATATATAGTCCAAAAAGGAACGACGGGAGAGGAAGGGGAAAAAGGAAAGGTTGAAATTCAAATATCGGGAAAAAGGCGCAGACGAGAAAAAAAAACACAAAAAAGTGGGGGGGAGAAAAAAGTGGAAAGGCCCTGAGAAAAGTCGAGAGGGGAAAAAACTGGGAAAGTCATAAATAAAAACAGAAAAGGAGGAGAAGGGAAGGGGGAAGGTGTCCCGCTCCTGAAACTAAGCGGTGAAGGCGAAGAGGATTCTATTTCCACCCTATAAAAAGGGGAGGAGGAAGAAGAAATAGGGGGGAGGGAGAAATGACCGGGGGAAAAATTTCTTAAAAAGAGGAAAAAAGCCTCAAAGCTGGAAGTGAAAAACCCACATTTAAAGCTGGAAAAGAGAGCTCGAGGGATCC
>Ga0179593_1483505_pt1 | contig 14379 bp, 17 predicted proteins | sample CZODoug2_1_08_16_FD_185931 | JGI IMG/M metagenome (GOLD analysis project Ga0179593, IMG submission 185931) | Vadose zone soil fungal communities from Angelo Coast Range Reserve, California, USA - CZODoug2_1_08_16fungal (PacBio error correction) | ecosystem: Environmental > Terrestrial > Soil >...
AAAAAAGACAAAACTTCAATCGAAGCCTGCTCATCGACGAATCATTTGCAAGTAGAAACGAAAGAAGCTCCGACCGGCGCCGGGGGAAGCAAAAACACGGGAATCAGGCCACCGAGAAAGCCTGGCTGTGTGGGGGAGGAATGAAATTGTGGGGTACATGTGAGAAAAAGGGGTCACGGAAGAACAAAGAAAAGTCTGAAAAATGCGCACTGGGCAACCAGGGGAGTTGTACGGAGACCGCAAACGTCGACCGGACGAAAGAAGAAATACAATGGGGAAAAGGGAAACTCAACAACATAAGGGAAAAATAGAAAAAGAAGAAGGGATCTGGACCAGAGGTTGATCTCGCAGGACAGGCCTTAGTTAAGGACGCGACCGGACCTAACCGTGGGGGGGGGAAAAAGTCTCTGCATCGTGACCGTAGTTGGGAACGTTAAGGGCGGACGGAGTCCGGCAAAAAACCATGTACCCCTCCAACATGGCAGGGGAAGAACAACGCGCATCCAACGCGGTGGAACGACAAATGCCTTCCGGAGACGGTCAAAATTAATGATGACGCGTCAGTTTGCCAAGAGGAGGAGGGGAGGAACGACCTGGCCAAACCCGAAGTGCAATGGTGGTTGATAGGTGAGACGCCGGGGTGGAGGGATGGAAGCGCAACGTGAGGTAGAGGTGGAGACCCACAAAAGGCGGTGGGGGGTGGGGGTGAGGGAAACTCGGAGGAAGGTAGAGGATCGGGGGGGAAAACTGTACTCACGGGTTGAGGTAGTGGTGGGAAGATCTTGGCGGCGGAAAAAAAAAAGGAAACCAAGGGGGGAGGAAGTCAAAAGGAACTTATCCCACGACGCATTAAAAGCTACACCACGTCTTTGGAGGATAGAGGAGGTGTTTCGTGTAATATCAGGGAAAGCCCTGAACAAAACGGGCAAAGAAGCCATTCTGAGCAATAAATTTGGAAAAAGTCTGGGGAACTCCTAGGGGCCAAGCAAAAATAAGCGTTCTCTATGGGGGGGGTTCAAATTGGGGGGCGAAAAAAAAGGGGAACACTAAAACAAAATTGTGGCGAAGGTGTTCGGTGAAATCCTCGGTGGGCTAGGTAAAAGTGCCCCACAATCGGGGTAAAGGGGGGATCAAAGGGGGAGGGACTCGTACAGAAAACTGTGAAAGACAGCCACAAAATCTGGGGTAATGGGGGGACCACATGACCTTCTGTGGGAAAAAAATGGTGTACCGTAACCCCGAGCAAAAAACCGCGCCCCTTGTCCAAGGAAGCAAAGGAAAAAGAAAAGAGGGGAAGTACGTCCTCAGGAGCCATGGAATGAAGGAATCCACCTTCCGTACGGGGGGGAACGCTTTCGATCCGACCGAAGTAACCCGAGTACAAGGTTGCAAAAATTACAGAAGTGGAAAAAAAAAAGAAAGGATAGGTTCGCAAAACAAGGAAACAAACCGTAAGGAAAAAACACACCCGTCCATAAATCAAAAGCCCTCCATGCCAAAAAAAACCAAGAAAAAAGCACCTCATATCCGAGAAACATCCATGAGGCATACTTATAAAAAAGGAAACTCTCCTCAGATCAACGCGTGACACGGAACAAAGCCGGAATGCCCCCAAAAAAAAAAAGAAGAATCACCGCAGTAAAAAAAGCCTGCAAAACAGGAGGGTAATAGCTCGCGAAAATAGCCTCAACAAGCAAAAAAAAAGTAATAGACCGGGGGAATAAAAAAAAACGGTTAGAGGCCAATGTGGATGAAAAACAACAAAACAACCTAAAGAAACTTCCGGACGTTGGGAACAATAAAAAAAAAAAAAAAACAAAAAAAAAACGGGAGGGGCCAAAAGCACCGGCACAACCGGTCATCACGGAAAAAAACAGAAAAAACCCCCGTTAATAACAAAAGAAAGTGGGAGCCCGAAGGAAAGTCACCTTTTTGGAGAAGGCAAGAAGACTGAAAAAGGACCAAATAAAAGGTATAAATTATGGACAAGTTGGTTGTAAGACCGTAAAAAACAGGTGGCAAGTGTAAAACCAAGGAAAACAAGCCCCCGTCGCACAAAGAGACCGAAGGGGAAAAACCTGGAGATGAAAAACACTCAACCGGAAGCACAAAAAAAGAAAAAAACCATCGGGGCGGAGGGTGGGGAGGTGGGGAAGGACTAATGCCCGGAGGTGGGACTTAAACGTCCGATAGTCCTAATTGAAGGTGGAGGACTGAAAAGGCAGGTGGATGCGGCGCAGGGTAGGTGGTCAGGAAATGAATGGCTTGTTTTCCGGGCAGTGAAGAAGACCCGGAAGTTAAACAGACCAAAACGATTCCGACCGGGAGGTGAATTCGATACGGAAAGTACTTGGGCGGACGGGTAAGAGGGGTCTGAAAATGTCCACAGCTACTTATGGGTGAAAAAAACAAATAAAACTTACTTGGGGTATGCTCAAATAACGCTGCTGCAAAAGCCTAAGGGGGTCGAAACGCTAATGATCCGGAGGGGTTTCTCGGTCTTCCTTCATAACAATAAGAGATGGAAGCGACCCGTTAAAAGCAATCTGGCTTTTTCCATCACTGAGAACGTTCGCCCACAAAATATGTGGGGGCAAGTAGGGGGAAACCTTAAGACTGTTAAGGTTCCGGCTGATCACGGAAAACCAGTCCTCTTCCGCCTACTTGAACGCCCTAGCAGTGACTCCGCGTCAACCAAGAAGGGAAAAAAAAGAAATTGTCTGGACTATTCGGAGTCGCTGGACGACACACCAAGCCACTAACGCCGACGCTGGGAGAGGAAGGTGAAAGAGCACCCCCAAAACACTCACACCACTTACACACCACCCCGGGCAATGCCCCTCGAAAATTCGCATTACGGGGGCACCCAACCCAACAAGAAAAATTACGCAGATGGCGGAAGAACGGCTTAGCCGTCGTCTAACCAAGAAAAAAATAGGAGGACACGGTGGGGTTTGTGGGAAACAATCAACTGGACGGGCCAAAAAATGGGGAGCAAGGTACTCAGAATTTGTGGAAGGGCCTGGGGGGAACTGAGGCGGCAGTGGCGGAATGGGGGTGTTGGGAAAACAAACGCCAAAAGTGGGACAAATGACGACCGTCCCCCTTCCGGGGGACACGTTGCCCTGAGTGACGAAAAAAGGAAGGAATAAGAGCAGCAGAAGAAAACAGGAGACTCAGAAAAAAAAAACCAACGTTTTAAAGTAAAAAAGAGTGGGGCAGGGGGTCCAATTTCGCCGACAAGCCAAAAAATGGACAAAAGCAGAAAAAACACCGCACGAGTCACTTGGGATTGAGGGACGGAGCACCGGGAAGATCGGCATCAGGTGAAACGTGCAGTTACATGAAGACGGGGGGGGAAGGGTCACCTACGGGGAACCGAGGCAGGCGGCTAGCAGAAAAAGCAAACCAACCAGCTGGCGTACCGAAGAAAAACAATCTTTCTGGGTCAAGCGCACGGGGCGAACAATATCAAGGACAGTTGGGAGGGAGACCATAATGAAACAGACGAAAATCTACCCAGGAAATGCAAGCAGGAATCGAAGCAAGCTCATTCACCTCGAAAAAAGGGAAGTGAAACTTTCTGAAAAAGTCGGGAGTCCGTGCTGAAAAAAGGAAGGGTGCCTACTTCCAAAGGGGGAAGTCAAGTTAACTGGGGGCCTGATGGCAGTATCGAGTAGGAAAAGTAAACAAAAAACTCCCTGTGAGCCTCCAACTCCAAACCAAAGGTGGGAAACATGGGGGGCAAGTAGTCCTCATAAATTAAACTTGACAAACTAGTCCAAGGCGACCACATATAAACAAACCACCTCGTCGAATTCCTTCAGAGAAATCTCTTCCCCCGTTCCGGAACGAAGAATCCTCCCGCAAGGAAACTAACACTCCAAAAAGAAAAGGGGAAAGAATCAGTTTGTAATCGGTTACAAAGAAGAAACGTCGTTGTTTAAAAGGTCGAAGGCCAGTATGAAGGAGAGGTCAGGGGAACAGACAAGGAAAACGCGGGGTGAGGGGGGGGAACCGGATGCACTTCAACCTTTGGAAAACCTGTAAGGAAAAATGAAGGTCGCTGAAATTGTTGCCCGGGCAAGAGAAGGACTAGATGGCCCCTTACCCTATCGTAGGACAAAGAGGCCGCCCACAGGTCGGACATCGGGCTCAAGGGGGTCATGGAGAAATACAAAAGAAAAAAATTCCCAAATCAGTAACGCCAAGGTGAACAAACGCGTGGGCACCGTTTACTGAGTACGCAAAAGTAAAAATTCCGCACATCAAGGGTGCGTAAAAAAAAGAAGCGCTGAAACCGAGGTGGCTCCTTAGGTTGGCAAGAAAAGGAACCGAAGAAAGTTGACGCCTGAGTTGGGGTAAGTGACCAAAAACAAATCTGTGGGGAAAAAAAAAAAGGTTCCGGATTGCCGCAAGGAAGACAAAGAGCATTGGTACGGTGGGGTAAGCACGAGATCCCAATAACCGTTATCCCAGGGGGTCAACATGGATGGTGCCTGGAACAGTTTTATGAGCCAAGTCCTGGGCATTTAGTCACAAATTGGATAATTAACTGATTGCCACTCAAAGGCAACTAAAGCCTTCATGAACCGCGAAGACCCGCTGATACTGGGTTACCTGCGAAAAAGAACGGGGGCGAAATGTTACAACGAAAGAAGAAAAACCAGAAGAGGGTCACTCAGGGGGGCGAATGGGGATCATCAATGAAAAATGTATGGGGGGGGGGGGGAAGACTTCATTTCAAGGGGGCCCCGAAAGAGGTGTGGTCGGCAACGGACGTCATGGGTCTTGAAAACGAAGGCACTGAAACATCCTACTTGAAAGAGCGCAGTAAAAAAAAAGAAAAAGGCTGCTCGGAGAAACAGGAAAGAGCCTTCCAACTACGGTCTACAGAATAGATTTCAGTAGATAATATCGTACAAAAAAACAAAAACGGAGGGAGTGAAAGGAAGGGGAGGGAATAAAGAAAGGAAAAAATCGCTACCAGAGAGGCGACTTGAAATTTTCGAAGGGAAAACGTGGCTGGGGACAAAGGACGGGTACAACGAATGGTGAAGGTCTTAATAAGAACAACGAAAGGGAACAAAGAGAGTATAGGGTCAACCACTACTGAAAAAAATGGAAAAGGTGACCCCCGGAAAAAACTTGTTTGGGGGATGATTATAGAACCAATCGAAGAAAAAACGAAACCAGAAGGAGAAAGGGGGTAGGTTGGTCAGGGCACACCTGGTATACAAAAGTTGACCTAAGGAAAGAGGACAAGCTTAAGGGGGACAAAGATCTTATTTGCTAAATCATAAGGGACAGGTAATTAGTAAACAAGGGGGAGGAAAAAAGAAGTCAAGAAACACGAATTAAACCAAAATCGAACAATAAGAGGGAAACTGAAAAAAGGTATGGGGACAGAAGAGAAAAGGGACATTGACAGTGGGGGGGTATGAAAGCAAGCGGGCAATGGGAAAAGCTTGGGGAAACAAATGACTGAATACGGACTCATCCGCACCAAATCAAAAGAAAAGGTTCATGCGCGTGGAAAAAAGGGGCAGGAATGTAGTTTTGAAAAGAAACGACCGCGCAGGCCAAACGTCTGACCACAGGCGAAGAAAATTCCAGGGGGGACAACACTGACGAGGGCCCGATTCGAAAGGGAAAGTGAGGGCCGAGATAAGAGGGCGTAGCCAGTCACCTCATCAACTTGCCACAAACAAAGGGGAAAAAACTAAGTCCTCGAGAAGAGGGGGAAGAAAAAAAAAAAAAGTGCATGCGTAAAATGACAAAAGCCGTTACTGGCAGGGTTACCTGTCTGTCACCAACGTGAAAGACAAAAGGGGTAAAAATCAGAAAAAGAGAAAAGGGGGCATCTGACAAAATGGGAAAAACGGGAGGGGAGTTTATCCAGGTAGTATGTGGACTAGTGCGGGGGGGAATAGGAAGCGGGGAAAAAAAAGAAGGAGGAACGGAGCTCAAAATCGGACACGCAACGGTGGGGGGGCTCACACTGGGGGGTGGTGGGGGCGCCTTGGGTCGCAGGAATAGTGATATGACGGGCAGGCGCCTCTGTAAAAAAAAAACTTGGGGACAAAAATGCGGCTTAAGAGTGGGGAACATTACAAGCTAACTAGAAAGCACGCCGCAGCCCCCTACCAATCACATGGAAAGGAAGAAATGTCAAGCAGGACGTTCAACGGAAAAAGACACGGAAAATGCCGTACCGACGTTGAAAAGGGAACAGAGGTGAAGACGAATTAGGGGGGAGACTGCTTTTCTAGGAGGGAAAATGGTTTGTAGAAGACAAATTCAAAAAACAAAGAATCGGCGATGAATTCGAACCTTCTTAGTGCGCCATGGAGCAAAACCAGAATGACGAGTGACGCAAACCACGAAGGGGGTTTTGGTACAAGCAGAAGTCCCGACCGCTCGAAGGCAGGCGGTGAGGGCACAGCCCCTCCGACCTGTAAAAATGACCGCACCAGTTCCATAACCGAATGCCTTCCGCTTCAGGGAAAAATGATACGGGGGAAAAGAAACCGGGGGGGGGAAAAAAGAAAACAAGCACTCGAGAGGCTGAACATTTTGTTGCCATTAAGGGGGAGAAACGTGGACAAAAGCCTCATGGGACCGGGGAAAAAATTCACGAGGGGGTAAAGCCTCCTTGTCGAACAGGTATGCTGGCCGCGGGGCAAAGAATACGGTTACTTATCTGCACACTCAGGACGAGATCCCCAAAAGGGATCAAAAAAGAGGCGCCGATTTCGCAAAAGTATCCCACCGCCCGGGGAAAAGCTCCATGAACCGGGCCAGCAAAACAAAAGGACGAGAGCCGACAAACCGTGCGAAATTGACGAAACTCGAGGCGGGAAGAACACCCCCCGGGAACACCACGAACGGGCCTGGGCAGAACGAAACTACAAAGAGTCATTCCGCGGACAGCGGGGGTGAAAATTCTCAAGAAAATGGGGGGGAACGAATCACAGGGCACGGAGCACAGGGTGTTGGCACGGAGGGTGATTAGTGTTGAAGAGCCAAAGGCGAGGAGGTGAGGTGCTGTGAGGTTCAAAAAAAAGAAAGAATCGCACACGCCCTTCGTAAATTAGGCCAGGGGAGGCCGGCGGGGTGGATCAGACTCCTAGGAAGAGAAAGAACGCCAAGGGGGACAAAGGGGTCGAAAAGGAAAGAGAAAGCGTTTAACAGAAAAAGGGGGGCAATCGTTTGGCGGGCGAAAAGTCTTAAAGGAGAAAAAAGCCACGGGCGCCTGCCAAAAGGTACAACGGAGCCAAAAAGGCGAAGTCGGGGCAAGGAAAGGGGGAACAAAAACGCGTTGAACAGAATCAAAAAAAAACGCAGACACTGCGCCGGGCATCGAGGGGGGCGGAAGAAAGCTCGAAGCCACACCAACATAAGCTAATGCACCACTAAAAAAGGCAGGGGACGAGGCAAGCGCCGAAAAGACGAAGACCCATGAGGGGGACTTGCCGGGGATTGCTTGGGGGGGGGTGCTAACCATCACCAAGTCGAAAGCAACTGAAAACGTGCCGTCCTTCATCGGAGGGTGGTTGAAACGCTTAAGACGACTCAAAAAAAAGGAAGGAACAGGCGAACGTGTCCGCGCCAACAGGCGCAGGCGCCACTCAGCTACAACAATCATGAAGACGAAGCAGAAAAGGAAAAAACCTCGTCACGGGACATAGCACAATCGACCGAAGGAGGTAAGCAGGGGGTTCAGGGTAATCCATAGGGACGGGGGGGGGAGACGATGGTTAAGAAAAGTTTAGAGAAGACACACGAGTGGGGGGCGAACGAGGGGGCGGCAGAAAAAGAGCTGCCGAAAAGCAGAAGGAAGGAAACGAACAGTGTTGGACGCATGACCGCCAAGAAATAGGAGGGGTACAAGGCCTTCAAAAAGGGACTTGGAGAGACAAAAAAGACCGCCTGAAAGGGGCGGGGGGGAACTACCCAAAAAAAAACTTGTCGCGGGACAGGAGGGAGGGGGCGGGGGGGGAATGGGTTTTTTTGGCGGGGGGGGAATCAGAAAAAGGGCAAAAAGAGAAAGAAAGAAACCGCGAACAAAAACGAAGGGCCCGCTGGAGGCTGGAGTGTCAAAAGAGACAAACGGTTGGTAAAGTCACGAGTCTCAAAACAAACCCAACCAATAGGTGACCGTGGAGGGTTCGAATTGCCTTGCCTAGGTTGGGGGGGGGGAACGGGAGAGGAGAATACCGCAGAAGATGGGCGGGCTCAAACGAAGGAGGGCCGTTGGCTGACTTTGGGAGGGGGGAGGCGGGTGCCGACGGGGGGGATGTCAGTCAGAGGAGAGGGCGGGGCAAAGGGCCGGGGACACAAAGCAACACGGAAAATTGAGGGGATAGGTTGAACTACCGGGGGGAACGACCAAACGGGAGGGTTTCAGAAGGAGGGACTTGGGGACAAAATAAGGACTTGGTTCCTTGGGGGTTGCCAGAAGACTGGGGGGAAGGACAGTTCCTATGTGGGAAAGGATGGTCAGAAAAAAAAAGGGGTCGGAACAAGTAAACGCGACAGGGACGAGGGTACAATGAAAAGTCGAAGTAAAGAACCCGCACGATAATTCACAACGGCCTTGCGGAACGGGAGTACGACCGGGCGCCGGCACAAAGGGACCGAAATCACGAACGGGGGGTTGGGGCTGCACCATATAGTAACTCAACAATGACGAAACCGTAAATCACCTGAAAACAAGAGGGGGCACCGGTTAGACAAACAAAAGACCGGCGACACCTACGGACACAAACCGAAAAAAAAGAGAAAAAAAAAAAGAGCGGCGTTGTCGGGGTAACTCCAGGGTCAAGTAAAAGCAGAAGGGGACCTAACATCTGAAAAAAAGCCAGTAAGCCGGAAAAAGCGGTCCCGACGCCTACACTCAGTAGAAAACACAAGGTCAAAGAATCAAAGCGCCCGTGACCAACGACCCGGGGCAAAGTGCCAAGGGTTCGTGACAGGCCACAGACCCCATACTGCGAGTAACCACGGCCTCACCTCAAGATGGGTGCAAAAAAGCGAGCCCGATGGAAAGACCAGGGAGCCAATCTGCCGAACCTGATGGTACGATGATTGATACAAAAATAAAAAAAATGGGTGCGTCACAACGAACAAAAAGGCCTCTGGAAACTGTTTGACAACCGAGAGGATCAAAAAAAAAACACTAAAGAAAAAAAAGACGAAGATCTACACTAAAATCCCTGACCCTAAAATCGACAATACAGCAAAAAAACAAGAATCTAACAACAACGGTGCAATACCAGGACAAGCTACAAAAGTCCGCCAAGCCAGCATGGGAAGAACACATCAAACAGCAAAAAGAGACGGAGGGACTTCAAACGGAGTCAGACCAACGCTCGTCAGTGGTCTGAACCCGCATAGAAAAACGTTGGTTTACCCATCCATGTGGAGGTTTGGGGGACTTGGTTGACAGAAAACTAGCTCCGCCGCAGACTCAAAGTTCCTTCAGATGCCAACCAAATGGCAAACAAAGGGTAAGTTAGTAGAAAACCCCCGAAAACAGAAACCGATGAATGCAAGAAAAATACCAGGTCTGAGAATATATACCAAAAGGAACAAACAACAAGAAGCAAAGGGAGGAGAGAAAAGGAATTCGGGAGGCACCAGAGGGTGGATAGTTAAGGAAAGAGTCCGAGGGGCAGGGGCGAGACGACCGACCATAAGGTGAAGAGAGGGTTAGACATCTTGATTTTTTGAGAGTGATGAAGCGGTGAACTGTAAGTCGGGAAAATTGAACCTCAAAAATGAGGACGACACAGGCACAGGCGTCCTCTTTGGGGCGATTAAGGCCACGGGGGACACTGAACTCCGTACAGACCGGCAAGGGATGAGACGGGCATTCAAAAAAAAAACCCATGACAGCTGTGTCAGGGAGAGGAAAGGCCTGTCAAAAGGTTGGTAGATGGGGAAAAGAGGTGGTTTGGGGGAGGGGTCCTTCTCTCTTGAAGGAGAGGAGCGACAAGACAAAATGCGTTGGGGGGTTGGTGAGGCTCAAGTCTGTAAAGTGAGAGCGGCAAGGCACGGTTAAGAAAAACCGTTTAGGGGGGTGGGGAGAAGAACAAGATTTTGCAGCCAAAACCGTCCGCAGCCGGGACGTAATTCGAAGTGGCAAAAAAAAAGAAAAAAAAAAAACAAGAGGGGAGGATGTCGTTTGGTTCAGGGACTTGAGAGGCCCCTAGGGGTCCAACGTTGAAAGAGGGGAAAAGGGGGAACGGGGGCATGGAGGCAAAGGTGGACAGAGGGGGGAAATCAAGGCCGAGGGGAAAAAAGACATCTGGGAAGTGCTAGATGGGGCCCAAGGGAGGGGGGGGGAGTTAAGGACTACTAAACAGGAGGGCAACAAGCAAAACCGAGGTGTGTTATTTTTTTAGTGGACTAGGCAAAGGCAGGGAGAAGAAAAAAAAGAGAAGCGAACAATGTCCCAAAACGTTTAAAGTGGGGGGGATGAAGAGGACACGTCAATGCGGAGCCTATGGGGAGCGACCAAAAAAAAGCTTCGGTTAAAGGGAAGCTCCAGTCGAAAGGGGCCGTGGCAACGGACGAAAAAGGCCGGCCGTTTCAAGAAAAAAAGAGCCTGAAAAAAAAAAACGGGGGCCAGGTTATCGGAAAGAGAACCAGGAGCGGTGAAACTCGGCCCTGCGTAAAAACTGGGGTGTAAGGAACACGAGTCGCGGAAGAAAAAACGACGCAAAAAGGAAGAACGAAAACGATTGGCCACCAGAAGGAAAAGAAGGTGAAACAGAAAAGGGGAAGCTGCAGCACCAAAAACCCGCCGCGGCGCAGCCTCTCCGTTCGAGAAAAACCCAAAAACAAATCTCAAGCAATCCAACGGAAAGAAACCAAAAAACAATCAAGTCCGCATCCACATGACGAACTCCTGACTTTCAATCGCTAGGGCAATCAAACTGACTCGACACCATCCCGGAAAGCCACTAACACTCAATAAAAAGTACAAAAGAAAGAATTGCGAACAATAGAAAGCTTTAGCAGCCTGGCCTTAGGACCTCCCTGAAAGTACAGCAAAACAAAAGAAGGACAAGAGAGAAAATACGCGGCTAAAGTGCCTTGGGAAGGATCGAAGACTTGTTGGGAAAACCGTGCCAAAGAGAACCCCCAAAGGCGTGAGACTCGCAGGCGGGGGGGGACCGACTTGGGAAAAAACCCGTTCCGAAAGGAAAAGAGCCACCTGAAAACTACAAACCAAAAAAAAGCCCTTCGTCCCAAGAAACAGTGGGGTTTTGGGGAGGAACCGCCTCAGCGGGTCTTTTTCATCAAGAAAAAGGAACCGGCAACTGAGAGAAGGGGGGAAACTCACACAACTCAGGGGTGAGGCGAAAAATGCGTAAACTGGGGTGCGGGTGCGGTACTTGGCTGGGGGCAGTCGTTTGGTGAGAAGGTCCCTCCACGGGGCGCACCCAAGACCAAAACATTCTCCCAAACGCGACCGCACTAAACTCTAAGGAAGAGACACTCGCAAGCATCAGGGTCATAGGGGGGGGGGCATTGGTAAACCGGGAAACCACCGCCGCGCCTATCGCGGTGCAGGGGGATGCCAAAGAGAAGAGTGGTTTGAGGGCTTAATAAAAGGGCGGGGGACTGAATGAGGGCCGGGGGGCGACAAGCAAGGCGTGGGGCTGTCTAAGTTGCAGAGGGAACACAAGGGAAAGGGCGTGGTCAAGATGAAGGGGGAGAACGGAGGGGGGAACCCGCGTGGGAACATGGTTGCCACCTTCGGCGGAGAAGGAACCCCTCCGTACTCCGGAACCGCCACACCGTGATGGGAGCCAAACGGGCAAAGCCCACGCAAACAGCAGAGGGCGCCATAACCCATGCCAGCAAACGAAAAAGGGGAGAAGCAAAGCATGATTAGGGGTTGACAAAGCTAAAAAAAGCTGAGCAAAGCACCGCCGCCATGGCCTGGCGCGAGGTGTTGGAATCAAAAAGGGGGGGACTCCCGTGGTTTGCTCAACACGGGTCCCCCTGCCGCACCAAGTCCGCTGGGGGGGGGGGGGCGCAAGCACTTTTCGTACAGAGTGCGCCTCGAGGGTAAGAAAAAAGGGGGAGAAAATTCGCAAAAAAAGCAACTAGGGAAAAAAAAAATTCGAAAATGGCCGCTCTTGGACAGACCTTGGTTATGGGGTCTGAGTTAGCTGGAGTCAAATGACAGGGTCAAGTGGGGCAGCTTCAAGCCTGAGGAACGCAAGGAGACTTCAAAGCAAGGCGAGCCATGTGTCCGAAGAATCACGATGGGGAGGTGCGAAAAAGGTGGTTTCTGCTTCGAAAGCACGGCCAACAAACACAAATTTCCGCAAGGGCATCTGTGCTGCCCGTCGAAGGCGGGCCCGGAATGAAATCTACCCCATAGCGGCTCCGCCCGGGTTCAGTCCACACTGGAAAAGAAAAAATAAACGTTATAATCTAGGAGAACAGTCCTGGAGCGGGAGTCTGCAAGTACAAGTGTGTTAAAGGGGGGGTCCTCCAGTCTGTCGGGACAAGGGGGGGAGGCCGCTTCAGAGGGTGTGTGGGCGAGACTTGGTAAACAGGGGGGAAGTCCGGCGGAAGTTAAGAACTAAGGGGGACGAAACTGGAGACTGTCTGAGAAAAGGGGTAACCAAGTTCGCGTGCAAAAGTACGAAAAGGAGGAGGGAGAAAAAAGAAAAGCGGAAGAAACCTAGACCCGAACGCACGGTTCCCAGGGAGGTTGATGGCACCCACTTGTCGAAAAACCGCTAAAGTGGCAAAGCGCAAAGGGTGGAAACTTGAGGAACATTGAATTTGTCTGCGGAGGGGCTAAATGAATAATCGAGGTTCGGGAGGAAAACTGGTGGGGGCTGGTACAGGGAATCAAAGATTCGTAACCGATCGGACAGGGCGGCGAACAAGCAAAAACCAAGTGGGCGGTGACTCAGAAAAGCGGGCCGCATAACAGGCGGAAAGTTAAAAAAGAGAATCGACGAGGGGGGATTTGGAACCATTGTGCCAAGATCAAAATTCCCCACCCTCAGTAAAACGCCCAATAAACCAGGTTCAGAGCAAAGAATGAACAAAAAGGGGAGGAAAAGGGAACTCTGTAGGATACAGGGGGAAAAAACCGGCGGAGAAGCTTTGTTTACACGTAATCCAGAATGCGATAGCGAGACATCAGAATCGAGGGGAAGGGGACGTAAAACAACAATAGCACCGGAGCGAAAAAAAAAAGCTGGAAAATTGGTGGGTGGGACGGCAGGGGGGGAGCCTTAGAAAAGAAATAGGCGAGTTAGGGACAACGGAAGGGGGAAACCATAGACCCAACCACCTGGGACCGAATTCGCTCATCGGAACTGGACCGATCCCACCGTCCGTCTCGACAGAAAAAGGAATCATAACAAACGGATCGAACATAAAGCAAAGCACAGAAAAAGCCTGTGGTAATCGGGACAGCAGAAAAGACGAAAAGTTAATGTGAGAAGGCCCCAGGGTAGGAAAGGGGGGAAGAGGCAGAAGGAAACAGCGGGGACCTCGAGTAGGGCACTTTCTGGAAAAAAGAGCGTACTCGTGTTGGCCAGTCGGAAACGAGAAGGAGTGATCAATATCCTTACGTCACTCGGTTCAAACCGTAAAAACGCATTCGCCCGAGAGGTCCATGGGAGATGGGAGGTAACTAACAGCCATGAGGGGGTATAACCCCGTGCTCATAGGGGGGGAGGGGGGGTACAAAAGGGTTGAAAGATGGTCGAAAACTACCTTGACAATGGGAAAAACTCATGAACCGCGGGGGATAGCCGTGAAAGGTGGCAGTGAAGGGGAAACCATTAACAACGTGTGTCAATTGGAACAAAAGCGTGGTGGAAAAGATTGGCCGAAGGGAAACGATGCAAAAACAACGGAATGGGTCAAAAACTAGCGGAGCAACACGACCGGGGTCTCCAATGGGGAAAGCTAAGTTGGGGAGATGGGGCCTCAATGTGAATAAAAAGGAGCCTGGGCTGGTCTAAAAAAAGAATACTTACCAGGAAAATATGACTCAAGCAAACACCTGAAGAGAAAGCAGTGAACCGCTAGGGAACGGGAGTGGGAGCGATTGGTCGCATGAAAAGGGGGCTAAAACCATGGCCAAGAAAAGAAACCAGAGTCCAAGGTCTTCCGTGGGCGTCTGTAAGTTGATCATCATGCAAAACGGTGGGTTGAAAGAGACGGTTCATGACAGTAGCCTATATAGTTGATTGTGTTCCGGGAACAAGTCAGTGCGGAGGCAAAACCAGGACACCCAAATCGGCAGACTTGTACGGGCACGGCTGTCAAAAAACGGCTAACTCGACCAGGAAGAAAGTTTCCCGAGGGATCTCTGGGGAAGATCGCAAG
>Ga0179593_1500114_pt1 | contig 14379 bp, 16 predicted proteins | sample CZODoug2_1_08_16_FD_185931 | JGI IMG/M metagenome (GOLD analysis project Ga0179593, IMG submission 185931) | Vadose zone soil fungal communities from Angelo Coast Range Reserve, California, USA - CZODoug2_1_08_16fungal (PacBio error correction) | ecosystem: Environmental > Terrestrial > Soil >...
TTATTGGCTAAGGGTAGAATGGCTCCGAAGAAAAGGGGTATTGTTTGGCTGGGGGGAGAAAGTGCAGCAGCAAAAAGGATAGGTCAGATCTGGCCCTGATGTAGGGGGATCTGGGGAGCGCCGGGCAGCCCCCTCGTCGGGAATTCAAGAAAAGGCACTTTTGGAAGGATTTCGTGTCCCGCAATGATCTTTGACCCTGCAGATGGAAAGTGTATGTCCTCCGAAAAGACCGGAAGTTTCAGCCGGGAGAATCTTAACAGTGGGCTCGACCATGTCACGCGCTACAAAAAGGGTAAGTTCTTGGAAGAAGGTCCTCATCTCCTTGGGAAAGAAAGAAAAACAGACAAACTGAGGAAGAGAAAATTGTGTCGCTGGAAGAAGGAAGGCACGGACACGGTCGTGGTGCATCTCCGACGTCCTCTACCTTAATTGAGAAGGGATCCCAGAAAAAAAGGAAAGGGAAGGAATTCAGGAAGCCTCAAGGAGGATGTAGAGTAGTGAGGGAAGAATAAAGTTGCAGAAAGACTGGAAAAACCGTACCTATCGTAAGAGGAGATTAAAGCAATGGGGAGTGCGCTAAGGAAAAAGGGGGAGTGGGCATAACGACCAGGAAATGCCTTCAAAAAAAAAGGCAGCGCGGGTCCACTCAAAAACGACGGGGAATGAAGTAGGGTTCCGTGAGAAATTCGGGTCAAAAAACCCCTTTCGCCGGAAGGAAAAGGGACCCATGGGAGGGAGTTGTTCACGACTGTCGGTATAGAGATGGAGAAAAGGGTCTTGCACATCTAAAGATCATTATATTCTTTGAAAACAACAAAAAGTTGGGGGGGGTCACAAGTAGAGCGAGAATTGGGGGGGAAGTCAGTCGAGGAAAAAAATGTCGGCCGAGGGACTCGTCGGAACAGAGTGCAGGGAAAAAAAAGGAGAAAGAAGCGAAGGAGGACGCGGCTTTGTTGGGTTGATTGGAAATGAGAACGCTGTTCGTAGGAAAAGCCGATTTGGTGGGGGACAGGGGATCATCGAAAGAGGGCAATCTCCGTTCGACGCCCCGCGGCAAGGCTTGAAGCGTACCCTTAAAAACGACCCACGGACGCATGCGGGGGGAAGAGCCATTCGCTCAGCTACCTTGACGGGGGGTGAATGGGTAAAGGTATTTTAGTCTGAAAAACTGAAGCATACCGAGGGAAGGTAAAACGAAAAAAGTTTGGGGGGGGGTAAGTGCATCTTCAGTGGGGGGGAGACGCTAGTCATTGAAGTCATAGAAGAGTATGCGGCAAAGGGGGGGGGAATGATCTCCTACTACGAGTCTCTAGCACTCAGAGTAGGGGAAAGAGAATTTCATTGAACAGGAGCTGCGTGGTGAGAGCAGGGACCACAACCGGCTTCGTGGAGAAGGGCCGCGGGAGCTGCTGACTACTGTTAGAGAGGAATAGGCTAGGAAGAAAGAACGCCCATCTCCTTCGGGAGGCGGATTCACAAGATTGTGCCTTGAAGACACCATTTATCTGAGGCCCAGAGGTGGAAGGCGAGAGGACCTAGGGTAGAAAAGGGGGACTTAGTAGAGGGATATCCCGTCTTGGACTGCTTAAACGACAGAAGGAAAAAGTTGGAAAAAGAGAGACTCCCATGAGAGAAGAAAAAAAGAAAATCCATGCAGAAGATTGAACCAAGGGGGAAAAAGCTGGAAGCACTAAGTTCCTGTAGGTCTGTGCCGCTTTCCGGAGGGAAAGAGTTGTTTGACGGGGGGGGTCATTCTCCCTTCCTTTGGGAGAAGATCGAGCTGCAATCGGTGGGGAAAAGAGAGGAAAACTTAAATGAATGAGACTCTGGCGACAGGAAGGAAGGGGAGGGCGCCTAGGTCTCAATGCATGAAGGATTAATCACGGAGTTAGGAAAAAAGGAAAGAGATTTTGGAGACCAAAAAGGGGATTCCATAGCAAAAGTATGTGACTCAACAGGTATGGGGGGGGGACGGCACGATTAAAAACCTAGAGGATGAATAGTAGGCGACCATTTCGTGTCAAAAAATCATGAAGAAAAAAAATCAGAGTCTTCGCTTAAACAAAAAGGAGGAAGGGGGTCTGAGGAACTCGGGGAGTTGAAAGGCAGGTTAAACTTTCTTACCGGGGCCGAAAGAGATAATAAAGCCCCTAAGAGAGAAGGGTGGTCAATTGTAAATCCAAGCGAAGGAAATGATCGTAGAAGTGGGAGGGTCCATAAAGGGCTCCGACGCTAATCCTGGGTCGAAGTGGGGGGGAAAAATTTTGCACGAAGAAATCGTCCTCTATTAACGTAGGCTAAAAATTTGAATGGAATCAAACCTCCGTGAGGGGGAAAAAGGGAGTGTGGGGACGGGTAGAAAGGGGGCTTGATTACCCGGAAAGGGCGTGAGCACTGTGAGGAGGAAAAACCCTACTAAATTTGGAGGGAAATTTGTAAACGAGGTGGGGAGAAATTATGAAGAGATCAGAAAAGAGTCGGGTGAGTTCAGTTAAATAAACCTCCGTGTAAAGGGATTGATTTGGAAAAAGGGGAGATAATTAACCATTGAAGGGAGTACATAGAAGAAAATAATCGAAGAGGACAGCTTAAGTCGAGTCCAAGTGGTTCCAGAAAAACGAATCCTCAGGGACCTCCTTGTAGCCGTCAAGAGGGCAGAAGTACGCATTCAGGTAATCAGACTCCACGTCATTAGAACTAGCCGGGGTCCAGTGGGGAGAAGCTTCACTGTGTATATGAGTGACCTCCTTTGCACATGGAGGACCGGCGAGTAAATGCAGAAGGAGAGGGATTCAGGGGAAAACCACCAAACTCTCGCGAAACCTCGAAAGGCTTCCTTCGGGGGATTCCGGAAGACTCACGAAAAAGGGGCGAATTCAAATTCCGTGAGAAAAGGTCGCTCTTGTCCTTAAGAATGGTGAAAAAACTACGTTCAAGAGTTGGGGGGGGGGACGGGCGACTGAATGCCGACACTCTTTGATGCCTAAGATTGTGCGGCGTAGGGCATGAGGGAAACACGTGCTACGCTGATAATCTTAACAAAATAGGGGAGTAAAATACACTCTTCCTGCGTCTGAGCAAAAATCGGACGGGGGAAGTCTCCGACATAGGAGGCATTCCAAATCTCTAAGTGGCGGGAAATAATAACGAGGCGGAACGATGGTGATCCCCGGAGGGGGGGCGGAAGGTCCCTTGTTCCGGACAGGGGGGGAACCCGAGGAATATTCCAGGCTTTGAAGAAGGAAAAAAGGATAAATCGACCCTTTTCAAGGGAATCGGGGAAAGGAAGACGCGAAGGTGAATTTTGACAACTTTCCGGAAAAAAAAAAAAAAAGAATCGTACGGTTGTGGACCGGTTGTAGGATTCCCAAGAAATTCGCAGGGGCAGATAGAGCCTGGAGAAGGAACGAAACCCGACGTCAGCAGCAGGGAATTGGTGCCCTCGCTATCGATACCCCTCGCACAACGCTACAGACAAGCTCTGCCATCCTCGCCTTGTACCCTTGGTTGTGTGGGAACGAGGGTATCCCGCACAGGAAAGAGGGAAGGAAAAACGGGGGCAGGAAATGCGAAATATGTAATATGTAGCGAAGTCTACGTCGGAAATTTCGTGATAAAGAGAAGAAAGATCACAACAAAGGGAAGAGTAACATAGATGATCCGAGTGAGAAAAAAATCCTGCCCGCGCGGATCTCAGGGGGACGTTTTCGCATTGGAGGGAAACGGAGGTCGGAGGGGGCGTGCCGGCGCTCTCTCGCGGGGTAAACAAGCTATTATGGGGGAGGAGGAGGAACTGTTGAGGCGAGTCTGCTGGTCGTGGCGGGGGTGTACGTGAAAGAGAAAAAGGCGACGGCTTTGCGGCCTAAAAAAAGAAGAAGGTCTAACAGGAAAAAAGGGAAGCGCCAGGTCTCCTGGTTAATGGACGAAACTTTCACGAGAAGACCTCTGGGGTTTACGCAAAAGGGGGGGAGGACTTCCAAGCGGAAAGGAAAGGGAGAGAATTTCAAGGGGGGAAAGAAGGCAAAAAAGGGAGAACTCGTTGGCCTCCTAACCCGCACGGGAAGGAAGCTTCAGCGGCTTCCGAGCCCTACCGGGTATCCAAACAGATTCAAGCTCGGGCCTCTGTCGGAATAACAGAGAGTGTTTAGAGAAGGAGGGAAAGAAGGGAAGATCGGGGGGGAAGGCGCGGCCGAGAAAGCCAGACAAACGTGAAGAGGTCCCTTGATTCGGGGGGGCGGAAGAAACGGAAGGAGAAACGGAAAAATAAAATTCCGAGGAAAAAGCTAGGAGAAAGATGCGCCTCAGGAGGAAGGAGAACAAAAAGAAGAGTGGTACAAATGAACAATAGTGACAAAGAACCTTGACCAGGGGGGTAGGACCCGGGGCCGTGTTGCGGGGACGCCAAAAAAAGAGGACGCGCGCGAAGAGGTGGGGGGGGGGGCGAATACGAAAAGGCCGAAAAGATACAAGTTACTCGCCGGAGGAGGAAGGGGTGAACACAGAAAAAAACTCGAATCAAGGAAGCTCAAGAAATGGAAGCCCTACGAGAGGGAGAAGGAAGTTGAAGCTGGACCGGAGACCTTCATCGGAAGGAGGAAACTAGGCCTTGCTACAATGTGGCGGGATCAGGGCCGCTAGTGCAAGAAAAAACAGGGTCTCTGGGCCTAAAGGGAAAGAAATGCTCGCGTCCATCTTGGTGAGGAGGCGGGGAGACCTGCTGTTACATTAAGCGATAAGGATCGCACTCGACATCCTGGATCTCACGAAAAAGGGAGAGGGGTTTAGAGAACGGGGGGCGCGGAAACGAGGGGGAACAGCCACCTGTCCATTAAAAATCGGAATGGGGGATATCGAAGTTTCATCCCGTCTAGTGGGGAGCTGTCACATAGAAGCAACGATTTTCTCACAAGGACACTTAGTCCACAGAAGGCAATTGTCGAGTTCCAGAACAGAAAAGGAAGGACTCGGGGAGAACTCGAGTAAGAAAAATTCTCTCTCAAAGAGGCGCTACCGGCGGGAGCGGTGAGGAGATGATGGACCACTTAAAAGAAGGAAGAAAAGATACATAGTCTCGGCTACCCTTCCCCTGAGGGATAGGTTCTTCTCCGTTGGGAGAAGGGCGAGGGTGAATCATTTTCAGGAAGGGGGCAGAATGAAAAAGAATTGACGATTTGTCAGCAGCAGAATGAAGAAAAGAGCCGGTTGGGGAAAAGACGCTTTCATAGGTGGGCCCAGCGGAAAGGGTAGCGAGGGGGCCATAGAGGTAGAAATAAGATCAGAAGAGAGGGAAAGAGGCTCCCACCGGACCAGACTGTTAGAGGAGGGTGTGGATGAGAGAAGGGATGAGGCAAAAGCTAAGCTTTCAGAAAAAAAGAAAAAGGGGAAAAAGGAAGAGCATCTTTCTTCTCCCAAGAGGAAAAGGTCGGTACCGCGTAAAAAAAGCAAATCTGAGGAAGAAAGGGCCCGGTGAAGCGAGGGGGGGAGAAGCCAACATCATGAAAAATTACAAACATCTGAAAAAAAAAAATTCTTTTGGGAGAAACTCAGGCCAGGAGAGGGACCTGGGCATTTGGTATGGAGAAAAGGGTCCGGGAGGGTTACAATGGACCGCATCTCAGAAAGGAGCGGACTATATCTGTAGGACAGTGAGTGAAGCGAGGGGGAGGGAAGGAGCCAGTATGAACAGGTTGGTTCCGATGAGGGGGAAAAGAGGACACCGAGGGGGGAATCCGCAAGTGACGGTCTATTTTATACTCAAAAATGAACTTAGGGAAGGCCAAGGGGAAAGAGATCTACATTGGTTTCGTAAAGGGGGCAAGAAGAGGTTAAATAATAGAAAGAGCAATAGACTATCTTTTTGCGTAAGTTAGTCATAATTAGCACTCTAAAAGGGAAGGAAAAGACGTCTAATCAGTAAAGGGGCACATAAGAGGTCCCGACAAAACCCGAGGAAAAATCGCAATCACCTGGCTCCGTAATTGGGCTGGGAAAAGCCCTACGCTTCCTCAAAGGGAAGGAAGCATTACGATCCAGAAGAAGCGCCGGAACTGAGGGAGGAAACAGCCTCAAAAAAAGGGCAGTTCTAATATACTTTGCGACTGAAAAATGAAAGAACACCCGGAAAGTGAAAAAGGGGAAGAGGGACGCTGGCCCGGTTTGCCGGATCCAAAGAAGGAACGGCGAGGAACCGAATAATAGGATAAAGGGTTCTCCGGGAAGAGGGTTCGATCTAGGCAGTTTTGAGGGGGTGGAAAAAAGGTGGGTACCTGCAAAGCCGCAGTTCAGGAGGGACTTCTATTTGACGGGAGGGAGGGGACGGATGATCATGCAAACAACTCTCGCTGGGACGAAAAAAGGGCCTCGGTTGCAGAGGGAGCACGGGAACAAACAGAAGAAAGGGAGACGGGATATTCTTCAAGGGGGTTAGGTAATCGTGTAAAACCTCAGACCGTTACGACATGGGGGGGAACCACAAGATCGCGGGAGAGGAAATGTTTACAAACCACATCAGTTAGGGTTGAAACGGGGAGAAGATAAGGGATTGCTGAGATGGTGCACTCCCAGGAGAAAAAATATACACTGATGAAAAAAAGGAGGAAATGGGAGATCAAGGGCCATCTACATTTTCGGAAAGGACAGGAAAAGGGGCAAGACGTTCAGACTCAAGCACTGGGTTGGGGGGGGGAAAAGGAGTCAGGGTCCCGTTTGGTAGGGTTAGTCTGTCAGGGTCCTCAAAACAAAGAGTGTCGTCTAAAAAAAGAGTAATCCTTGGAAAGCTAATGGAGATGGAGTTAGCATCTTCTAAAGGAATCTGGATTAGGGGGGTCCTTGCTACTGAAAGTCCTCGGGCCATTGGCTGCTAAGAACCAGGACCTCACTAAGAAGGTGACTGGGGCCCTAACGGGAACAGGTCGAGGAACTAAAATGGATAAGAAAAGGCTGGCACGTGAAGCAAGAGTGTCGTTGTCCAGCTCACAAAGCTATCTCCCAAAGTAATGAAAAAGTAGACGGGTCCCAAGGGGGGCTGGTACCAAGGGGGGGAGACGCTCCTAAGTATAATTACGATGGGGTCTGGCCGAATCTATTTGGAAGGAGCACACGAGGACTAAGGAACAAAGGGTACTCCTTCGGACTTCGGCCATCACGAAAAAGCGAGACATATCAGCAAAACCCAGGGAAACAAAACCACGAGGAGAATACAAAAAAATGACATTAGACAGCTAACATGTGGGCAGCGCACGCTCACTCCGGAAGAGAATACTTCTTGCAGGGGGGGAAAACGGCAGGCCACACTACAATACTTTAAGACCAAAGGGAAGCATTTTCGAAACGGGGGAAACAACAACAAACGGAGTGGATGCTTAAAGAGAGAGAGGAGTTTCGAGTTAGAAAAGGACACGGAGGGATGACAGGTTATTTAAAAAGGGAAGGACGTTTTCCAGCGCAAGGAAGCGGGAAATTGAAGGGCGTAGTAGTGGTTGCGAGCCAAAAACCGACGGAGAGGCCTGACGGGAATTGTTGGGGAGGCGCTTCTTGGAGACGGGTTGAGGGACGAAAAAAAAATTCCTTTAGAAGAAAGGAAGGAGGGCGGGTGTCGAAGGTCGAAGTCAAAAAAGGCTCTATATCGCATAGGACCGACCCAAAGGGGGTAGACGTAGGAAGGGAAGAATCCGGGACAGCAAGGAGGACCTGGGCGAATTCAAGGAGGCTGAATACAGAGGCGCTATTGTGAGGAACAGAATCGTGTGTCAAAAAAGAAGGGAGAGTCCTCGAAAGGGAGGCGGGGGGGCAAAAGACTCGTTCTTTGCAATGGGAGATCGTCAAACTGGAGGGGAGGAGGAGAAGGGTAACAGCATCGAAAAGGAAAAGGGCTGCACCCGGAACAAGAAGGGGACTTCTGACGAGGGGAATAAACCAGCTTCTATGTGAAGTGGAGAGACCTCAGAATTCCAGTCGGGAAAACGTAAAAGGTGACGGGACTAACGCAAAGGGACACTCCAAGAAAAAGGCGGGGTTGGGCTTGTTCATTTTCATGAAGGAAGGAAAACCCATTTCTCCTTGCCGGGGGCAGAAAATTCGTCAGGTTGGAAGAGGGGGATAGTGAAGCAATTCTCCTGTTCGTTCACGAAGACGGTACCCTGGGGAGAGAGGAGAACAACCCGCAAGTATTGGGGGGTTTTTCACAAGGGAGATAGTTGTGGGGGGAAAAACTTAGGGAAGCCAGGAGCACGTCTGCGGGGGTAGTGGAAAAAGGTAAGATACCACAGGGAAGGAACGAGAAAAAGCGCTCGCGGAGGGGGGCCTTGCGCAGAGTCGGGAAAAGAGGAAAAAAGCTGTTCGTTCGTACTCTTATTGGGCCAGGGAGAAAAATAGAAAAGGGGGGCGGGTCCCACTCCAGGGAGAAGAACCTCTTCGAGGAAGTAAACCTTAGTCCACCGAAAGAAAAAAGCGACATGCATCCAGGCCCACAAGATCAGAGTCTAGGGGACTTTGTCCCAGAGGAAGGACGGGCAGCCTAGAAGAAAAGGGGGGAGAATCGTTCTACCTTGGGGAGGTTGAAGACATAAGGATCGGATTATTGGGGGGGGAATAGGGCTATTCGTAGTGAGCCTGCTCGGCTACGTGGCGCGGGAAAAACCCAGGGAAGGAAAACGCAGATTCATTATCATGACAAGGGTCCTAAGGGACAGCACGGGAGTCGGGAATGAAGAGCCGCAGGGACGCTGTGAGGAAGGATCTTTTCGAATCTGGACATAACGGTCCATGACTCAACAGCCGACGAACACAAAGGGAAGGAGGCTATTCATTCCCATGATGGGTACGTGATACACCAGGGTAAGCTAAAGCGGAAAAGATGGAAGTAGAGCGGTCCCTAGTTCAAACCAGTTCCTGGACCAAACAAAAAGGAAAAGGTAGGGGAAGCATCTTAAAATAGTAAGAAAAAAGGTTCGATCCGGAAAAAACTCCAAAAAATCCCGATTTCGGAAGATAGGAGGAGAGCATTATCGTTAACCCAGAAGACGAAACCTGGAGCATACGTCCCATGTGAAGGATGAAAGGAGTGCTCAAACAGCCGTTGGGGGGGGGGGGGTATATTTTGAGTCACACTCTCAAGGGGGAAGGGGTGAGACCAGAGCGCTTGCAAGGTAAAAAGGGAATTCGGCGACCAAATTCTTTGGAAATCCTCAGGGAAGGGGTATTCTCTCCGAGCTCATTGCGGGAAGGAGAGATCCGAAGAGGAGCCGTACGGGGGATCAAAACACTTCAATTCCCAGACAAAGAGGTCGCAAAGGGGGGACATTGTTGAAGTGACATAGGATGAAGAGCAACCTTCTAGGAAACAAGGAGCGACGAAGGGAAATTTGCTAACTTAAAGAGACGTCTGGTAAAAAGGAGAAAAAACTGTAATTCTGGGTCGGAAATTGTCCGCTTCTTGGAAGAAACGAGTGCCCTTTACGTACAAAGAAAGCTGCCCGGAAAGGAGCGGAAAGGAACCTCTGGAGTACCAAGGTTTTCATGTGGAAAACGCGACGAGGATCCAGGGGACTTCCCATTTTTGAGGGGGGAAAAACATCGCCCGCCTTCCGAGAAGAACGTCATCGAACTGCGTGAGTCGGGAAGAGGGGAAGGCAGAGAAAGAGTTCACCAGATAGTATCTTCTTTAACTAGAAAGGGTTTGAAAAAAAAAAAGAAAAAAGCAGGAGGGATTCGTGTAGGAAGGGAAACGAAGAGAGGTAGCTTCCAGCCGCCAGAAACTCGATGACAAACCCTCACTCGAAAGGGAGGGTCGGGGGGAAAAACTCTTTTTCAACTGGCCCCCCCACAAAAAAAAAATGGGAGAGATCCTAGACATAGGGAACGGGATAGGAAGTCAAAATCAAAGAGGAGTGCCTTGATAAGGGAGAGAGAGCGGAAGTCAATCAACAGGTAGGGGAATAGAAAAAAAACCATGGCCGAGGATGAATCGACGACGTTCAGGAATAAGCGGAGGTTCCAGAGGACCTATCCCTAAGGGGGAAACTCCGTACCGGCAGTGGAGACCGGGACCCATATTGGGTTGACCGCCGGCCAGGGATACCTGACACGCCGAAAACTTCTATAAAATGCGCAAACGTAAGGTAAACTAGGGGGGAGAAAGGGATGCGCTGTTGAAGAAGGATGGGGTCGTTTATTGGCAACTGTACCCAGAACCGTCGAGGGGGTTTCAAGTGAAATATTCTACCACCAAAAGAGAGTCTCAGAGAGAACAACAAGGGGGGGGGGGGCCAATAAAAAAAGGGAAATTCGCCCATTTGAAAGGGGAAGTGGTTCTGTTCCCCAGCATGCAAGGAGCTGGGAAAAAGAGGGTAAACGGTGGGGGTAGCGGCGGAATGTGCGAACTCTTTAGCTCGCGTGGGTGGAGACGGGAGTTCAGTAGAAAAGAGAAACGCGGATCGTACTACCGATATACTGGAGCAAAAAATCTCTTGAAAGAGGGAGGAGGGAAAAGCTCCGCCTAGATTATTGGCAGGAAAAAAGCGATCGCGATGATGACAGATAATAACGGGAAGGGGGCGGGGTGAGACACCGGCGTTTGAAAAGAAGTGAGGACGAAAAGGGCAGACGACGGAATCATCAAAGGGTTGTGCTTAAAAGAGGCTCCGGCGGCCCGGTAAAGAACTGACGACAGGCCGGGAGGGCAATGGGTGGCCTCTTTGACCGTCCCCACCAGACAAGGAAGGTTGCCTTTTCTTCATGGAAGGTCCAAAAGGCGCAGTGCTTCCTCTGCCTGGCTCGTTCTGAAAGAAACCGAAGGCAGAACTACAGGGGAAAGGAGAGATAACCACACCTCGCCGCAAAGGAAAAACATTAGAGGACCTCGAATACTAGCAGGGTTAACCGGTAACTCATGAGCGCCCGGGGACGCCAAAAAAGGCCTGCGAAGGCAAGAAAAAGCGAAATGTCATCTGTGCGAGTCAAAGAAAGCATGATTGCGATCCAAGCAGTCAAGAAAAAACAACAAAACAAAAATTATTCTTAAAGAGAGAAGAGCAGCGGAGCAAATCCTGACGCTAGACGAGACGCCAGAGGGACATTTAGGAAAGGTCCGCAGGGGCGCCCGGAAACGGTCCGGGGCAGAGATCACAATACTCAGGCACCTTGTAACACCAGGGGGGGAGGAGAGAGAAATCTCTTCGTGTCTCTGGGGAGGGGGGGGGGGGGTCCGCGATTCGCCGAAGGAACGAAGTCTGGGGGCGGCCGGCGGGGAAAAAGAGATACGGCACAAGGATCGAGCCGCCCTAATTTATGTAGGGAAGGGGGGAGTTCAAAAGGCGGGAAAAGGGAAAAAGTGAAAGTCCCAAGAGGAAACTGCTAGTTTAAAAATAGCCACGAAGGAAAGTCCTAGTGGGACACTACGAATGTATAATATTCGAGAGAGGCGAGTCCCACGGGGCCTCCCACAAAAGAAAAAGGAACATACGTTCGTCCTCTTACAAGAAAATCGTCTCTCGCTTGGTGGAAGGCACCAATCATGCGAGGAAAAGAAGTCAAGAAGAAGAGGAGTTCTCTTCAAACTATACTCCGAAGTAGTTCCTGTCTTGAAAGGAAAAGGTTCAAAAGGCCCGGGAAAAAAAAAAACATGGGCCTGCCTCACTCAAATGAGAGAAGAAGGGAAATCAGCGGCAGTACCAAAGCAAGTGGTTCAAAGAAGGGGGAAGAAGGGGACCTTTTTTGGATGACACTGATTCTCCACTGGCGAAGGACAGGGAAATTGAACCCAGCCAAAAAAAGGAAGACGATTTTTTGTGTTTGTCGAGAGGTCAATTCCTCCAGGACTTTGATCAAAGGCGAGTTAATTTGGAAGGCAAGAGCCGCAAAGAGAGAAGAGCTAATAAAACTCTGGACCTAAGCGAAAAGGTGGATCAAGTGTGTAGGGAAAACTGATGAAACTTCTTTGCACGATGCCTTCCACAAAGGGGGCGGGACGGGATCCAGAAAGGCGACCTTGCATTCCGAAGAAAAAGCGTAGAGGAGGCTGAGGGGGCCAGCTTTTTAATCTATGGGAAGAAATGAACTAATGCGCGCTTATCAAAAAAGAAACGAAAGGAGGGCCTTTCCTAAAGAGATCGGAGAGCAATAACTTCGTCTGACCGATTTAACAAAAGCTGCCAAGTTGGGGGCGGGGTTATATCTCCTGGGAAGAGAAACTCCCGGAGAGGTGGGACGAGTTGGCACATTCGGAAAAAAGTTAAAAAGGACTACACAGAATTAACAAGAACTGGCGTCCAGGGAACACTAATGAATGGGAAAGTTAACAGAAGATCATCGCATCTGACTTAAAGACGAAAGGCTCAATTCTTTAGAGAGACACTTCTCTACTTGTAGGGATGTGGAAAAATACACGGGAGGGACATAAAAAAGAGAAGCGTCGTCGGGGGGAGAACTTCAAAACTGTAGTCCTAGGGGATGAAACATGTACTGTCCGGTTCGAGGGGAGGGGCACTAGGAAAAGGGTAATTGAAAAGACAGGAGTGAAGGGTAATTTGTCATCAGTCAAAAAACCAGAAAGAAAAGGAAATCCTTTGGGGAAAAAAAGAGAGACTTTAAGGGCGCCCTCGTCCAGGGGCGATGGAATAAAGGCTTTTGAAAGGAAAGAGCCGATACTTGTCCTAAACTCAGACCCAACTGGGCCATCGCGGTTAAGGTTTCAAAAAGGGGGGGGGGGGGGGGGGATATCCAGTAGGGAAAACGTCGTTAATTCATCTCTGACAATGAGCGCGTTCGCGAACTCCAAAGGAAGTCCTTTTCAGTACAACGTTAACTAAAGGATTCTCATTCTCAAAGGCAACATTAGGGGCGGCGAGAGAGAAGGGCACATCCTTTAAAAAGGACTCCAACAAAGACTGAACCAAACACTAGATGTTCTCCCCGAAGCAGAGGGCCTATAACCGGTTGGAAAAAAGCGTAGTTCGGGTTGAAACTGGCGACATGCTGATGAGAAGCTCTGGAAATCTTAAGGTTGGAACGGTCATCTCCATTGATGAACTGGATTTGCGGGGGGGGAAAAAGAGGAAAGGAGAGCAATCTCTGAACAGAAAAAGGGGGATAGTCCTCTCGAGGAACAAAGGGGGAACGAGCTAAATGGGTCACGAAACTGAACAAGGGTGATTACCTCAAATAAGGAATAGGAGCGGGGGAGCGCTTGATTCGTACTAGAAATCTCAGCTTCCGAAAAGAAGGAGAAACGAGGCGGGCCTCGTAGAACGACTAACTGATTGAGGCTTAAAATCGCATATGAAAGCAAACGGAACTGCTTCTTGCCACATAATGGGATTAAGACGACTAAGCTAAGGGAATCATGAGTCAACTACAGCCAGAAGAGAAGAGATGAACTACTAAAATCAGAGAAGGCTATCCAATTTTAAAAACAGCTGAAAAAAAAATAAAAGGCTTTGAACTATTCCGGCCTCGTCATGCCCGGGGTGTGGGACGAAGAAGACGTACCATGAAGAAGGCAACTGTATCAAAGAAAGAGAAGAGGATTGTCTCCTGAGGGTAGGAGCATTTTTTAGGGGGGGGGAATCTGCATCCTTCGAGGAAAAGAGGGCCGCTCAAAATCAAGGAAGACAAAAATTATATCTTTTACTCTAAATAAGGTGAACTCGGCAAAAAAAAAAAGAGATCTGGGTCTCATGAGGGAAATGTCCATGTTGTAGGAAAAAATAGGGGTCCCGAAGAAAGGTCAGAGGCCCACCGGGTCAGATGTCCACAACAAGTAAGAAAAAGGGTCCACCAATACCGTGGGGGGGTTGCTGAGAGATATTCATAGCGAGGGCAAAGAAAAATTAAAAAAAATTCTAAGAGAAGGAAAACTTAGACAAGGACCTTGATTTGTCATGGACGACGTCTAATGGGTGCGCGAAGGGGCATAACCTTGAACAACTACAGAAAAAACAATCCCCGGAAAGTGGGTTTTCCACCCGGCGCAGGGGGGAGGTTTTCGTGTTGGGCTAACCTTTTCCCTGGTAAACTGGCACACGGACGCCTACCTTCGATGTAATGGACACGGCCAGGAAAACTGGGGGAAGCCCATATAAAAGAAGGAAGGTCGCATTCTTCCTACGCAGAGGGGGGGAGGCTGGTCCGTGAGAAAGAATAAGCCTAGAATGGGGGAGGGGGATAGTGAAAGAAAGTACCAAAAGACGCCGTACGTGGCACCGAAGACGACAATCAAGGAGGACAGGTATATTCCCCGAAGGGAAAGACGTCACTATTTTCGTGGAAAGAGATCTCAATCAGGGGGGAGTCGAAAGGAGAAAAGGGAGAGGATGTGCATTGATTGGGATAGAACTAAAGCGAAAGTACGAAACGCAGAAAAAGGACGTGAACATATTATAA
>Ga0179593_1595821_pt1 | contig 14379 bp, 8 predicted proteins | sample CZODoug2_1_08_16_FD_185931 | JGI IMG/M metagenome (GOLD analysis project Ga0179593, IMG submission 185931) | Vadose zone soil fungal communities from Angelo Coast Range Reserve, California, USA - CZODoug2_1_08_16fungal (PacBio error correction) | ecosystem: Environmental > Terrestrial > Soil >...
GACAACCGGGAAAGAGGAACAACCGTATCCCCCCCTAAAAAGGCAAGGGGATTTGGGAGCACGGTCCCCCTATCGGAATTAGGAAGTGACATATCTAAAGCAGAAAAAAAACCGATTCGGGGTAGGGAGAAGAAAAAAGGAAGGGAGGGTAACTGCTTCAAAAATCTTGGAGAAGGTAAATCCTAAGGAGAGGACAAAAGAACAGAGGGTGGGAAAAGAAGCTCGGGGATTCTCGAAAGGTCATGACGGGGGGGAAATATGCAGGTTTCAAAAGTGATTCAAAAAAAAAAGTGGGGTTCGAGATCGCGGGACCAAACGGGCAGAGATAGGTTTTCAAGGAAAACCTCAAGGAAAGGCCCACTATTGTACGGAAACTAAAATAAGAAAAGCCAGCAGTGGAAAAATCCAAAAAAAGCGTTCCAGCGACTTCTAGAGACAAAAAAGTCCCCCGGGAAAAAAGGTGGAACGGGAAGCGTCAGTCTGAGGAGACCCTGGAGGAAGAACTGTCGTTCCCAATAGAAAAAGGGGAAGATCGGCCGCGGTCGGCGCAAAACTAAAACCAAAAGAGGACCCGTACCCGGGAGGCTAGTCAGGAAGTCCAGGAAGAAATAGTGCCCATGAAAAAGGGGGGGTTGGGGGGGGTGCCGTCAAAAATGAATGTTCGAGGCGTGAAGTGGTGAGAAAAACAGCAAGAAAGAATTCGGAGAATCGCCTCAAATCAGAATCGCGCGAAATCGGTGGGCTGTAGCGCAGAAAAAAGAAAAGAAAATGGGACGATCCGAGTGGACAGGGAAAGAGGGGAACGAGGTACTCGGGGAGGGATCATCAGGCGAAATCAAAAACGAAACTGCCCCCGACCCAAAGCAACCGATTGAACAAAAAGTCCCCAAATCGAGTCTCTATGTGCTATGCTTAAAATAAGTGAAAGGCAAGAAAAACCCTTGGGTTGGGGATGACCATCTGGGCAGAATACGGGCGTCGGCACACGGGAAACTCTAGGAACGGAACAAGGTGTTGATGTGTCTAAAAAAACGAAACAAAAAGATCGCACAAAACCGTCGGGGAAGGCTACCGAATCTACAAAGTCTATCGTACTGGTCGGCGGCAAATAAGTGGTTGAAAGAAGTCGTCAATTGTCAACCCCATGGAATCGTAAAATCCAAAACCCAGGTAAATTGCCAGGAAAATGAAAAAAGGAATCGGGCTGGGTTCCGAGAAACTAAAAGATGACAGCGGACAAAAGAAAGGGGCATGACGATTGAACAAAAGAACACCTGAATTGTTGTAAAAAAGGGGATGTTTCGCAGGGGGAGTTCGCCGGCAAAGAAAAACCCTAATGGGAAGAAAAAGAGAGCCAGTCAAACTTAAAAGCCGAAAACAGGAGGCATGCGGAGGGACAAGGAAAAGAGTCCTGTTGGAGTCGAACCGCTTGGCATAAAGTCCTGGCACTTAACCCAAAAAAAGGAAAACCAGGAGAAGATCGGCCTACTTAGGGTCACATGTCCAAAGTTCCTGGGGGGAAAGGGAGTTTTTGTGCGGGGGAAGGCCGAATTGCGGGCGCGCAAAGGCCGGGGTAGGAAAAACAAAAGAAAAACTGGGCGTTCTACGTAAACCAGGGGGGGACTCAAAGGAAAACTTTTACTGAATAAGGGGGAAAGGGTGTCCCCGCAAAAAAACGGGGAGAAGCACGGCATTTTGGACGGGGGGGGGGGGAACAAGGCCCTCCAAAAAGGGAGGAGGGGGTGGTCGACAACCAGCACCGAAGGAATCTTAATTTTTGGGACCACCATAATGAAAGAAAGAAAGGGGGAATGTCGATCCGGGGGAAACGTGGGTTATTGTCGCCAAAGGTCCAGGTCCCGGCAGCGGGAAAAAGTCGCGGACGCCCCGACAGGGGGTGGAAACGAAGTCTATGGTTGCAACCGAACGGCATCAATGAAAGGGGCCGTCGGGCTTTAAGAAGGGGGGAGCTGGGGCCTGAGGGGTAAAACCAGACCAACGTTGGTTAGATGGTATCGCCCCGACTCTGAAACGTCGAAGTGTGGGGGGCTTTGAGAAAATCGAAAGCACGAACGGAAGGCCGATGGAGGAGAACGGGAAAAACCCTTGAGGGGGAAGAGGCCACAACATTAAAAATACAGTCCACGGGGGGTAAAAAATAAAAAAATTGGGGTCCGGGGAGAAGCTTCCGGACATGGAGAGGGGGGACTATGGAAATTGGCACAAAAAGGGTGCTATTCTAGGCTGGGGAAAGTTCGCCGGCCGATCGAGGACCCTGGGTTCTCTAAAAGGGGGGCAAAAGAAAGGGGGGGGGGGGGGTACCGCCCGCCGGACAGGCAAAAATGACATACGTATCGGTAACGCTGGAAAAATTCCTTTGGGTTTACCTACTCCAGCGGAAAAAAAAAAACGGCTGAGAGAAATCAAGAACTAGCACGAGTGAATGGGGGGAACTCGCAACTGGAAAACTAAGAAAAGAAAAAATTGACTACTTCAAAACCCGGGATCGGGAGGAGGGGGAATGGACTGGGAAGACGTGGGAAGGAGATCAAACTGGGGGAATGGTTAATGTTCGGGGACACACCTCCCCAGCCAATTTAGCAACTTATCTGAAGGTGAAGAAGAGGACAACATCAATTAAAAAAAACAATTGAAGGAATGCCTGCGCGACATCTGCCGCCCCACAGGAATTAAAGAGGGAGGATCTGTACGACATGATCCGAAACAAGTGGTAAGTTTCTCGGGATAGCACTGGGGAAGACCAGCGCCGCTACCCCATTCAGGAAGCTGGACTAATCTCTGGGGGCTATTGGGAAGGGAGCCAAAGAAAGTACCCAACTAAACCATACGGGACACCAAGAGAGATTCATTTTGACCCATATAAAATTCAGGGTAAACAATGAAGAACACGGGTTGACTCACGATGCAAGGGGTTTTTTACAGAGCCTGGAAAAGGAAACGCGGAAATGTGCAAACGGAAAGAAACCAACCCGGTTGGGGGGCGGAAGAAAGGCCCGAGTTAGCGGGCACAGAAACCGCCTTGAAAAATATGAAAAAAAAACCTAAAAATATCCGCAATTCAATAACCGCAGTGTTCAGAGCGCGAGCAGGGGGGTATCAAAATAGAGATTAAGGGACAGGGCGACGGAGGGGTGTCGACAAGGGAAAATCCAAAGCAGGACGGTCGAGAAGGCCAATAAAAGGGATGAAATGGTAACCTCAAAAGAATGAGGGTACAAACACTTGAAAGGGTTGAAAAACCGCGCCTCTGCAAAACGCGTCTATTTGGGGGGGAAAGCCAAGGAACACCGGGAACTTAACTCCGCATCGTGGTTGAAGCAGTAGGAAAAAACCTTCAGAAGGGGGAGGTCCGCACGCCCACGGATCGCCCGAGGAGCCAACTCCAACCCGAAAAAAGGTTTAGATAAAGAAAGCCCAATGAGGGGACAATTGACATCGATAGGCTCAGAGAAAAGAAAAAAACGAGAATGAGGATTAGAAGAGAAAGAAATGACGAACCCGCCGTAAAAAAAGGAAATGAACTTATCGGGGCTACGCCCGCAAAATGTTTACGGGTTGTGGCAGCCTCCCACCAAAACTTGGGTCAAAGGTGAAGCTGGCCAGCCAAACTGGCCAATCCCTTATTCGCAATTATTCCCCCAATAGTGGGAACCAAAACGGGCGCGGCTCAAAGCGTCGAACCAGAAAAATACTCTTCAAAATCAGGGAAAAGAGCTTGGATGTGTGGTCAAAGAAGAGGAAGGGAGCAAAAAAAAACGACCTCAACGGGGCGAATGGGCTTTCGGGGGGAGTGAACCGCCTAAAGGAGAATTAGTAAAACAAGAAAGACAAATGCCGGGGGAGAAGAAAAAAAATCCTCCTCACCAACGAAGGATCCGCGATGGAAACTGCTGTTCCTAAAAAAAACCGGGACGGCGCGATAACCCCGGTGTACAAAAGAGAATGTGACGCTAGAAGTAGGGCAGGGTCTATGGGAACGAATTGAACTCCTGGGAAACGGAGGGGGGGAATGGGGAAGCGGAAATGGGGGGTTGGAAAACTCGTTACCCACGGGCGTGATGGACTGAAAACGGTCAAGACGTTCAGACCGCGAATAAGGAAACAACAAAACCAATTCAAGACAGGAATCAAAAGGGGAAAAATTGACCCCGAACGGATGCCAACAGGTCAGGTCCAATCAAGGGGGGATAGGGTGGGCGATTAGAAATTGGCCCTTTCCCAAAAAGCTCCAAAGTAGCCGAGAGTAGGCAATTCAATGGGAAGGGGGGTTGCCGAAAAGCGTATCAAAGGGGACTACATAAAATAGCCCCGGAAAGTCTCTCCCGGAAAGACCCGCGGAAAAGTGCAAGAAAAAAAAGCTTATCCAGAAAAAAAGTAGTAGAATTCACGCAACGGGTCCCAAAAATCTCGGGGGGAGGATTGGGGGGATCAAACCGAGCGGAACTGTCCGACGAACAGCTCCTGAAATAAAGAGACAGCTGGGGTTGTGAAACACTTAAAAGTGAGGACACAAGAGCCTTTGGGGAAGGATTTCAAAGTATTTCACGTGTCTGAAAACCAGACAGCTTCGAGTCCCAGGGAAGCATCCCACGATTGGAGGAGGTACATACCTCGTAGACCGTTCAATGAAGAAATGGGGGGTAGTAAAGACTGCGCCTGGAGAGCGGAGCTATCCGCAAGTAGGAACCGGAAAAGAAGATTAGAGCAGCAATCACTAAACTTAATTTTGGGACACGCGAGAAAAACACCTGAACGGGTCGACCCAAGCACTTCTAAAATGAGGGAGAAATCGGGAAACTTCAAATTTTGAAAATCAGAGAAAGAGAATCCCCCAGACACACGTTTTCTCGCGCCAGCCACCTCCCGCCGCAAAGCTGCTCACACTGGGCTTGACCTAGAGAAGGATCCCGAGCGCACTCATGGTGCTTCCCCAGGGAAGACCGAATGTCAGTAGATTGGTGGACCAGAAGTCGATATGCAACAACCTCGGGTTTGGAGCCACGTTTCTCAAATCCAATACTCCGACCGTGCGAAGAAACACGAAACAACTCTCTAAAAGGGGTGAAAAAAGAACGGGTCACGCGCCCTTCGCAAAAAGCCGGGAAAAAGGGAAAAAAAATCTAAAAAAAGAAGACCGAGGAGTTTCACGTTCTCTGAAAAAGATTCTGCCGAAATCTGTTCAGAGGGGGTAGCGTCCAAAGCCAAACGGGCAGCGGCAAGGGCAAAAACCCTTCTCCACCGACAGAGAAAAGAGAAGAGGAGTACATTACGTCCGGTGTGCACAAGGGAAGGTTGAAAGAGGGGGGAAAGTTGGGTCAAAAGGGCGCGATCGGGCGGGGAACGTCAGAACAGTGACCGTGAACGAGAGAGTCGAGCACCTGGAAGTCGGAAGGAGGAAGATATAGCCGTCTAACGGAAGGGTGCTGTAAAGAAGATGAAGAACGAGGCACGGCCCAGAGAAAAAAAAGGGAGGTATCGATCTGTAAAAAAAAAAAACACTCGTTTCTTTGGGTTAAAATAGTTTCAAGAAGTAAAACTGGGACATTACAATAAGTAGAAATTGAAGGAAAGGGGGGAAAGATAAAAACTTCAGTGGCGAAACCTCGACAAATCCTCAGGGGCAGAGAAAACGATTCGCACGCTATGGCAATTCCAAAAGGACCGGGAGCGCCCCAAAGTTTTCAAATGACATGTAGACGTTTTTGTCGAACCAGGGTCGGGGGAACTTAATGCCAACGAGCCGAAAAGCCCCATAGGAAAAGCTGAAGAGGGAAGGACAGGGGGGGGGGGGTTAATTATACGTGTGGGGGGAACTGGGAAAGCCCCGGTCCCGTCTGGGCGCTGGGTTTAAGGGTCAGGGACCAGCACATTCCTGGAGTACAAGGGGGGGGAAAAAACTGGGAACAGACCATGGTTGGGGGAATCTGAGACGCGTTACCTGTGGGGAATAGACCAAAACAAGTAGTCCCTCGGAAGATGAAAAGAAACTGCATTGTGGATCTAAAAAAGGTCAAAAAGGTCCCACGACAGACGGGGGAAGCAACGTGAGGAAAGGAATTGGGGGGCTCCGAAGTAAGACAACCTAAAAAAAGCAGGGAAGAGGATCTGTACTCCTGGGGGGGAAGTGGGCACGTTCTTAAGGGGAAAGAGGTCATTCCGCCAAACCATGGGAGACCCTACGAAGGGGGTCAAAGGTTCGGGGGACAAAAACTTTACTCAAATGATTCGCTAGCGTCTGGGGACCGTGGCAGAGGGTCGAAAAACTGACCTGTCAACCAACTCACCTTGGGGGGGGGGCGAGGCCGATCAAAATAAGTTCGGAACCTGAAGAAGCGGAAGGGAAAAATTTGCAGAAGAACGGCCAAGAAAAAAAGAAAAACTGAGGCGCATGAAATGGGTTAGCACCACATTGGGGAACAGGGAGCTAAAACAACAGGGGAAATCTAATCAGGTTGCATCCAAATTGAAGGAGAAATGGCGCTACTTAAGGGTTTTTATCAACTGTCAACGCTTGAAACGGAGGAGACTCCTCACCGGGCAAAAAACTAGGGGACGGGAGTCTCAGCCTGGCCTTGGGGGGGCATCCAAAATTTGAAAAGGGAAGTAGTGAGAAGTCAGAAGACGGGACAGGAGACCCTTCCATCTGGTTCAGTTGGGCTGGTGCCGCCGAAAGCTGAAGAGGGGGCAAGGTCTCTTGTCGGCCCAAGACGTTTTCCCAGAGGGAGAAAGGTACGAAAAACGAATACCATAAATGGCCTGTTGGGGAATAGACAAAAAGGGAACGTTGACAATCGGGGAAAAGAGGGGGAAAGCTGGACTGGAAGGGTTTTTCATCAGTGGACAGAGGAAAAGGGGGGAAAATAGGGTAAAACAGGATCACAAAGACTGGGGCGAGGGCAACCAGATTACATCTCTCCGTCCGACAGTACAAAGAGTAGTCCAAGGCAAGAGAAAGCAAAAGACCTCAAATGGAAGTGGGGGGTCCGAGACCGCAAAAACCGTAGGAACATAAACAGCGAGAGCAGTAACCTCTGCTTAAATTAGTAACTACCAAAATTGGAGGGAGTGGATGGATATGGGAAGTAACGGCAGAGACGGCGACAGGAAAAAAAAAAGAAGGGGGGGATCGCGAAAAACAAAAAAAAAAGGATGGAAACGTCTATAAAGATCGGCCCAGGCGAAGCAAGCTTTGATAAACAAAAAAAAGGGGGTGGGGGGGAAAATAGATGACTGTTCTCCGAAGATGGACCCATATTCCAACAGGCATGGCTAATCGGTAGGTTGACCCTTGTCAAAGCATATCGGGGGAACGGTTCTCAGGAAGATATAAAGAGGACCTTTCACTGTTAGTGTGACGAAAGGCGGACTCGACTTCTCTCGAGCAGTGGGGTTTCTAGGAATTACCACCCCAAGCCCCCAAACTACATTTATTACAATAAGGGAGTGAAAAAAATTTTCTCTCAAAGGGAGCGGGTGACAGAAAGGGGTGGGAAAAGGGGAAACCTTATGAAAAGACCACCCGATTGAGATCAAGCCCACACAGGGGGACAGGGGGACCGCAACGAAGGAAGGACAAAAGGTAAAGAAAAAAAAATCCTAAATGACATCACATGTGGGTTGGCGTCAGAAGAAAAAGACCCTTCGGGATATACAGAGAGGCAGGAAAAGTTGGGCCACGCCGTCCCGAGGCTCACTAGCGGTAACTGCAGGGTGCAAGAAAAAAATGACCATTGGCATCGGCAAGCGAACTCCAAAGCTGGGGGAACGGGATACAGAGGGCCTAGTACCTGTCAACAACCAGGAGAGAAACCGAATCGAAATACCCATGAAAAAGTCCGAGGGATCTCCAAGAAAAAAATCAAGGGAAGTGGTCGTAAAAAAAAATTCGCGTAGACAGGGGGTAAGGGGTAAGTGAAGAATTCTCTAATCAGAATGGGGGACGAAACAAAAAAGCTTTTCTCGCTCGAAAGGAAAGTTTTAGTTTATCAGACCAAAAAAAGGTGGGCGTGTGTGGGCGAACAATATGCAGAACATTGTTTCCAGTTGGCAGGAAGGGAAGAAGTTAACTAAGTGGGTCCAGGGGGAAGGAAGTCCAGTCTGGGTAGGAAAAAGACACCAAACCAAGGCGCGCAGCCGTCCGGCCGGGAGTCACGCAACCTCAAAGAATTAAAAGAAAAAAAAGTAGGGGAATGTAACCAAGAGGCAGTCAACCAGAAAGGGGGGGCAAAAACCGGGCGAAACAGCAGGGGGGGGAAGAAAGGTTACATATAGCCCGTGCCTAACTCACAAAACTACAATCCAGAAAAAAGGAGGAACCAGACCTTTATCGGGAGTTTCGTACCCAGAACTAGAGTAAAAAACCTTCTTGCGTGCATACCATGTGGAGAAGTGTCTAAAATGAAGTTCTTTCAAGTGACCATCTAGGTGGGTGGGGAGTTATTTCAGTGAAACGAAGAAAAAAAAGGGTGAAACGGCCCAAAACCCCACCAAAGACCAAACTTACGGGAAACCGTGTAAACGCAAGGGAGAGGGGGGGCTGTTCCAAAATACCTCGTTGAAAAAAGCATGAACACTAACGGAACACACATAAAAAACAGTGAAAAGATCACTCCGCCTTGTTGACCACACTCTACCGGGGTTGATAGAGGAGGGGCAAACAGTCGTCATTCAAGGCGAAACTATCGCAGGAGGGGGGGGACACAGCCCGCCTAACATCGGGTTCTCCCAGTCAGAGGAACTCGGATCAGCTTGTAGGTAAAAATGCGGTTCAGGCTCGACCGGATCTAAAAATGCAAGAACCCATCGGAAAAAGAATGAGTCGACCGTAGAACAGGAAGTAAAAGAACAAAAGGGATTTTTTGGAAAAAATGGTCCTGCGCGAGGGGCACTCGCGTGGCACTCCAGAAGGAACGCGCCCACACTCGGGGGACGACAGGAGGAGGGAGGTCTGACGAAATGAAGGACGGTCAAAAGTTGAGACGCAGGTCCTATCACGGAAGTTGGTGGCGCCAACTCCCGATTTCAATCTGAGGGTGGCTGCGGCCCACGAGTCACACCGGAAAGACGGATCGGATGGGACCACAGAAATGAAAACACATTATTCGTTCAAGAATAGAAAAAAAAAAAACAAATAAGGTGATCTTGAAGGACAAGGCTGTAGGTTACATGAACCCCCCCTACCTATGGCAAAAAAGCCCGGAGTCAAAACGGAAAACGGAGAAAGAATGAAGGGGGTTAAGACTAGGGGAGAGGGGGGGAGATGGCCTTGGACAGCCAAGGTTTTGATGCGGGTTGGGAAGAAGGAACAAAGAAAATCGATAAGGGGGTTTGGGAGTGTCTCGCCACGATCCCGCTCGGAGTGGAAAATCAAAAAGAGAACCAGGGGAGGCAAACTCTCAGGAAAAATAGGTCTCGTGAATGTGTCGACTCCAATTGGGGACAGGTCACTGAGGAAAAAGGGGCGGAAAAAAAAGAGCTCTAGCGTGCTAGAGTGAGAAAAGAAGAGAAACGACTGATTCTCTTCGGGCGCAAGTTCGCCGCAACAGTCGAGACAGCTGGAAAATTTGTGGGGTGGGTCAAAAAAGCAGGCCAAAGGGCAACAGAATGAAGATGGGAGGGCGAAGAGCGAATAGTCTTGTGGGGCTTGTAACTTTACTCGGAGTTAAACCAGGAACTGGACGGGGAAAATTAAAGGGATTACCGGGTACGGGCAACGAGGGGCGTCGAAAGGAAAAGACGTCTAGAGTTCAAAGGCCCCCTATCGAAGGGCGACGTGACTCGCAGCTGAAAAAGGAATGGGGACGAGGGGGTGGGGGATTCATCAATGGGAGGGGCTCGACCGAAAAAGAAACGTTTAGCCGGAAAAGACGTCCACAACGGGAGGAGAGAGGAGAAACAGCAAAAAACAATTCCCAGCGAGTGGAAAATGCACAAAAAAGAGGGGCGAAAATACCGCTATCCTTAAACGACTTCGGAAGGGAAAGACTGGGGGGAAAAAAATCCTTGGTGGTCTAAATCACTAAAGCAAAGGAAACTTCTCGCCGCATAGAAAAGGGAGGGGAGAAATCCTGGGATTTCTCGCAAAAATCACCTCAAGAACTGCTCTATGATGTGGGAAGAACATTGGAGGTTCAGGATATTCCAAATGTCTCCACCGATGCATGGGGGGGGGGGTAGGGACGTGCCTACTAGGAAAGTGAGGAAGTCGTCGGGAATAAATCACCACGTTCAGGAAGGTTTATACTTAACAATAAAAAACCATACCGTATATAACTAAAAACGAAAAAGAACTTACAAGGCTTCGCATCGAAACCAGAGGTGCTCCGAGTTCCGAGGGACGGGATTCAGGGAAAAGATCAAAAAGGAGGGCGCGCTTAGGCAAAAAAGGCGAGGCAAACGGCAGGCATGGTGGCCGATTAGAAGGGAAGAGGAGTGCGGTCCAGTCCTCACCGAATGCCAATTGATGGTAAGCCAAAGAAAAAGACAGACTGTGAAAAAAAGACGACGGCTAGAATTAAAAGAACCAGGAGTGAGGGGCAAAGAAAATCCTGAAAAAAAAGAGTGGTAAAGCCCTCGTTGTCTGAGAGCAAGGTGCATTGAGGGGGAAAAGGCAGCCACAGATTACCCCTTGCTGTGGGGAGTGGAGGAAAAAACCACGTTAGAAAGGCAAGAGAGTAAGAACAGGACGGTAAAGCTTTACAAATAGATCTCAAAACAAAAAACGTAAGGGAGGGGAGTATCGGAAGTCAAAAGGAAAGGAGATCACTAGCACTCAGGTAAGGTTGGGGGTTTGGCGGAAAACTGAACCCAAAAGCGGAACGTTTTGCGGGGTCTGCGGCCAAAAAGGGGGAAAATCCAAAAAGGCCGATTCAAACCTGGCCAATTCAAGGCGCACCCTTCAGGGCAATAGGTCTTTATGGCAGACAAGAGGACGTAGCCAACTTCCAGCTCATCGCGGCCAAGGGGGGGAAAAAATCCATTTTGGCAATAAAGGGGTCAAGGAGAAGAAGACAATGGGAGAAGGCTCTCGGACAACACTTAAAGGTTACAGACCGGCGCCAAACCACCGGGGGTCCAGCGATTTCTATCGGACTGATCCCAAAAATAAGCTCCGGTAAAGCGTTGTAGGCTAAGAGAAAAAGGGTGAGAAGAAAAACATGAATACGGGGACTTATTCCGGGTGAAAACAGAGCGTGGAGGGAGGGGATAGGGGGAAAAAAAGTTTGTTGTTAAGAGGTAGCGTTCGCACTCCAGAGTCCAAAGTCCGGACCCGAAAAAAAGAGGGGGAAGGGATTGGTCCAACCATGGCCCGGAAAAGTGAGGGAACAGGGAAAAAAAAAGGTAGGCATTGGTGGTGAGACTGGCCTGATCTCCCAGTTACCAGGGAGCGACCAAAGAAAAAGCCGGAAGTAGGGAGTAAACTTGGAAAAAGCCTGATTAAAAAAGTGGCTCCGGGTCAACAACAGCACAGGATCAGCAGTTCGGTCAAGAGAAAAAAACCCGCCACGGCCGGTCGGAAACAGGAGCGAGAAAAATGTACGCGATGAAAGCAATGCGTCCTGGTTGCTGGGGACTAAAACCCGAGACAGTGGAAGAAGATTTCAAGCCGCTAACAACTGAAGGGCTCCGTTGTGCAAGGGAAAAAAGGGAGGAAAAATGGAGCTCGGGAGTATCGCAACTGACAAGAAGAGGAGTTTTCTGGTGAGGGGAAGTCTTCAAGATGTAAGCCCTTTCTTGCGACGTTAAAAAAAAGCTTGTATCGAGATGAAAATAAAACACCACACGGCCATAAAAAAGAGGGGGACATATCCGAGAAAAACGATGAGAACCCCAAAAAAGGGGCAGCGCCCAGAGGCAAGCAGGGAGTAGTAGAAATACGCGGACAAAGTAGGAAAGACCACCAACTTGATTTCGAAGGGGGGACAACAAGGCGTCCGCAGGTATACTTGCTCTCACTATTTCGCCCGAAAAAGAAGGATCGACTTTGAGGGGGTGGATCAGAACATAGAATCGAAGCTCAAAAAAATCTTGAAGGAGAAAGCACTGGTTAGGAAAAAAAAAATATGGACGAAGGGGGAAGGCAAAAAGTCGCCTGGAACGCCCGGTGGCACCAAACAGAAAAAATGTACGAGCCATGCGTCGGCATCGGGTGAGGAAAAAAGGAAAATCAGCCGAGCAAGGGCCGGCAAAGAGGAAGGGTGGGGGACACTAATCCGCACTAAAAAAATAAATGAGAGGGGGAAGTTGGGGGGCGCGGGTGCGGGAGAGTTACAAAACCGAAACAGCCTTGAGCCCAGAAAACACTCCACAAACAAGAAAACTGAAACGGCTATGTGGGTACGTCGGTGTGAAGTGAGATCAAAAGGGTCCATCACCAGTAACGAGGGGTGAGGTTCTCAAAATAACCGGGCGCCAAAAAACAAATATTTATGGAACACCGCAAACCGACAACCTTTTACACGAATCATCAATAGAGCGTGGGTAAATGTAAAGGTTTCAGGAGATTGAAGGGCAGAGTTGGACTGAGGGGGTAAAGTCCCTCCGTAAAACCCAGGGGGGGAGTATTTGCGTGTAGACGTACAACCTGGGGCCTGGTGACTACTTCGGAGGCGGTATACCTTTTGTAACCCCCTAAGGCAGAGAAGTACTAACTAGATTGGGCGGTGACGCATTTTTCGAAAAGAGAAAAAACTGAGATTTACATCAGTGGAGGGGGGCCATCTACTTACCCGCGAAAAGAAAGTCATTTGGCCTGGAGGGTGTCTAGTAGAAAAAATCATTGAGGGGTCGAGGGGATAGGGGGACCCCGGAGAAACTTGCTTCACAAAGAACCCGTATAGTGCTACCCCCACGGGGAAAAAAAATAAAATACTCAAACTCATGATATACGAGCCAAAGATTTTGAGATGACTTTGACGTTAGCAACGGTTTTCCATTTTCCTTGGAACCGGGGCTGGGATTGCTGTTGACCACATTTTCAGGGATCCAAAAAGTGCGGGACAAGTGGCGGCCGCAAGCCCGCGCAAAAAAAAAAGGAACACAGGGGGTAAATCAAAAAAAACACTGGAAAAAGGGGGTTATCTTTTGGGGAAGGTCTCTGTCGGCCGGATTTAAAACGGTCTCTGTTGGTCCTAGGAAAGGCAGGAGAAAGGAACAACCGAGTTCAAAACCTGAATAACTTCCCCAAAAAGTTTGGTCAAGGGGGGTTGGGAAAAAAAAGGGGGCGGGGGAATGATCGAAGCCCAGGGAGTTTTACTACTGAAAGAACTCGACTAGTATTAGGGGTTTGCACTAGAAAAGAATTCAAGAACGTGGAGGGGAAGAAAGGAAAGAAAAAAAAGGTATATTAAAAGGGGGGGGCCCAGACGGGTTTCCGTGGGAATGGGGACGAATTCTTTGGGTAACACCCCCAGAAAACAGGGTGTAAAAAAGCGAGGGTGATACAGGGGGGGGTCGAAAGCCGGTAGCTGAAGTAAAAGCATCAAAAAGAATGGTCGAAAAGGGAGGAACAAGCTGTGCGAAACATTACTCCAAAGGGGGAAAAAAGTACTCCGTCGAGGTTGCGGGCAGCGGGTCGGCCAACGGAAATCTCGCGCGACAGACAAGGGGGTTTGTGCGTCAGAGGCCGGGAAGGTGAGGACCTTAAAATATCCTAGGAGAAGGTTTAACTCGGTGTCAATACGCGACGAAAGGTTCCAAAAGGGATCTTACCCTAGAGCACCAGGGGTAAGGTTGCTGGGGGGAGGCCGTCAAAGAAAACAAAATTTTGGACGGGATCAATAAACAGAAGGGAGAAGAGGGGTCGGTGCAGGACTCGCGAAATGTTCAGTTGGGAAAAATCTTCAGTTAACTCAATTCGTCTAAAAGCATATAATGAAGAAAAAAAACCACTCAAAAGCGAGGGGTGAGGGGTCTGGCACAGGCGGGACAGGGGAAAGACCTTAAACCTTGGACGATGGACATCTGGAAGGGCACTCGCCCGCACAGTACCGCAAGGGAAGTGGGTCGATTCGCCGAGCGGCGCTTGCATGCAAACAAGGTTGGGGGGTGCTAAAACCTACTGCGGACGGGGAAAGGAAATGGAAGGGAATAAAGAAAAGTCTAAGACTGACTGATTTTGATGGGGGTCAAAGAGAAAACAATGAAATTCCTCGGTTAACCGATGTTCTTAAACGACCAAAACAAATTCTGGCCAATTGTTATTTTATGTGGGGATTCATCTGGGGGAAGGTCTTCATGGGGAAAAAAAAAAAAAAAAAGAGAAAAACTGTCGTAAAACCTTGCTATCCTAGGGGGTGTTCACGCAAAACGAAACGATCACAATCTGCTCGTGTAAAAAATCAACTTACCAAACAAAAG
>Ga0179593_1310559_pt1 | contig 14378 bp, 27 predicted proteins | sample CZODoug2_1_08_16_FD_185931 | JGI IMG/M metagenome (GOLD analysis project Ga0179593, IMG submission 185931) | Vadose zone soil fungal communities from Angelo Coast Range Reserve, California, USA - CZODoug2_1_08_16fungal (PacBio error correction) | ecosystem: Environmental > Terrestrial > Soil >...
CGCAGATGGGGGCGGGGGTAAAAGGGAAGCTTGAATGGGAAGGAGAACTTCAACAGTGGGAGAATGTTGGGTCTATAGAGCATTCCATCGGGAAAAAGGTTTTACTTAGCACTAACGTTGCCTAAGAAAAAAAATGAATTTGGCTTTTCAATGGAAAAAAAAAAAAAGAGTGGGAACTGCCAGGAAGGGAATACGGGGGGTAAAAAACTACTTTGAAGCGTCAAACCGGAGTCCTCTCGAATATGGCCAAAAACATCCCGGTGCAAAAGGGAAGGGTGGGGGCAAAAATTACGTTCACGTCCTGGGAAGGAAGGGAAACAAGAGAGGAAAGGGTGGGAATGTACTAACGGTTCAAAGTCTCTAAACAAGCCAAAAATACCAAGAAACCAGGGCGCTTACCGGGAAACCAGCGAGCTACAAGCATTTAGGATGGGAAGAAAGCCAAAAGTTGGAAAACACACCACCAGAGGGAAAAAGGGGGGAAAATGCCTGCTCTGCCTTAGAAAAAGCGACTACGAGGGGACGAAGAAAACATAAAGCAAAAAAAAACCCCTATGGTGGGAAAATTGCAGGGTCGCCCGGTATGGTTTGTGGGACCAGGGGGACTGATGACTTGGGGGTCGTTAAAAAAAAAAAAAAATTCGGCCGGGAAAGGGGAAAAAACCTTAGTGCTGGGAGGAGGCCAGAGGAATTCAGGACTCGGCGTCTGTATAGAGGGGGACGAGCATTCAACGGGAAAGACAGGGCAGGAACGCGCACAACAGAAAAAAAGTAAAGGACGTGGAGGGGGGCAGCGGACGGGGGGGGACTGTCACTTTGATTAACTAGAACAAGCAGAGGTGTAGGAAAGTCGAAGTCATTGGATGTGGGTTCAGGAATTGGGCACGCCCATAGAGAACATTGCAGGTGGTGAAAGAACAAAAGGGGAGGCCGGCTAAAAAGGTAAACTAAAATAAACAAATTGAAAAATGAAGCACAGAAAAGGCCTGACCGCGAATTGAAGGGGGTTGTTGGGACGCTGGCCAACCTGGATATCTAAAACACGCAAGCTCACCAAGAGGAACCGCTTGACGAAAGCAGACTCGGGGGGGGGTGGTACTCTAAAAATGAAAAGGCGAAAGAGGGAAAAACTTCACATAACTTTGAAAAAAAAACTTCCCGCTTTGGGGCTGTGTGACTGTACGGTATGGGAGGACTGAAACCACTCATCCCAGAAGATGGGGGAAAAGAAATTAGGCAAAAAAACAGGTGGTAGCAGACCTCGCAAGGGGACCATTTTATCAGAAAAAACTGCTGAACGGTGGTAAAAAAAAAAAAGGGGGGCGGGCAACATGGTAACCAAAGAAGCCCGAAAGACAAGAAGGCCTTCGTGGAACACAAGGACGAAGGTGGTGGTCTTTCAAAACGGTAAGACAGCATAACTGGGGGGTTCAAACAAATCCATAAAAAAACTGCACAACACGAGTCGAGAGGGGGGGGGATGCTAAGGGAAAAAGCGGATCTTTCTTATAAGGGGAGGTGGGAAATTAGCTGGATGACGCCTACGGCAAAAGGGGAGGTCCATAAAGTTCGTACGCCAAAAAACCAAAATGAAAGAAAAGGACACGGAAAACCAGCATCGTAAGGGACTTGTGGTCCAAGGAGGCCGGCCAGAAAGGTTGTTTTTTTTTCAAGTGGTCAGGCGGACATGGTTTAAGGGGGGGGGAGGCCACGTGCAGGGTGGACTCGCCTTGTCTGCCGGTGCAGGACACGGATCGTGGGATTTGACTGGAGTAGGGGGCAAAACAGGAAAACTCTACATGAAACAACGCAGTTGAGGTAAAGGGGAGACGGGGGGGCAAACGCGCAATGTGCAGACATTAGAAGTGGGGCCAGAAAGCCGAAAAGTACGGATGACGCTCTCGAATATCTGTAACCTTCCGCGACAACCTCATTCTCAAAAAAAAGAAACCGGGAAGAAAGTAGTGGGGGAAAGGAGATGCGATGTCCAAAAAGGCAAAACATACCGGCGTTGGGGCAAAGCGGAGGAAAGGAAAAAAACTCCGTCACATCGGTATAGTGATTTGAGAAAAAAATTCAAGTAAACCAGGGGGAAAAAGCGTAGGGGACACGTCGGGAAAGTCGGAAAAATTTAATAAGTGCCGGCCAAAAAAAAACTAAAATTCGCGTTGGGGGACTTTGGTTCTTGGAAACACGGGAAATGAAAAAAAAAAATGCAAGCGTTTTAAGCGACTCACAAACAAAAAAAAAACGGAGAATAAGAGATAGTCCAAAGATGTGGGAAATGAGGGGGCTGGTAGTCAACGGTGTGACCACCACAGGAAGAGCAGAGGGAACCAAAAACGAAACAGGGTCCGGGTGAGACCTCAAATATGAACTCGACGTCGAAACGCAGCGGAATTCTTACTTATGTGTCACATGAAAAAAAGGCATATAAGAAAGAAGCCCAGGGAAGGTGGAGGTTGTGATAAAAAAAAAATTGCCCAAAGGACAGAAACCGGATGACCGGGCGGCTCAGAAAAAACTAAACTACAGACCTCATGCAAGCCAAGGGATGTAGAAAAATTAAAAAATTAGCGAGAGAGAATCCCTGAAGCGGGAGTGGAGGAAAAAAGTACCCGCACAAAATCAGGGGAAACGAACGCCTGGGAAAACAGGAAAGATACAATATAAAAATGAAAACGCGGAGAGGTAAAAGTTCGAGAAAATAAAAAATCAATGACACCATCAGATGACGGAAAAACGTCCAACAGAAACGAGCCAGCAGACGCAAAGAAAGTACACAGTAACAGAGGCAACCAAAAAGGAACAAAAAACAACAACAATAAAAACTTGTACAGCCTGTGATCCAGAAGAGGAGGGATCTGACGTCGGGGGAACAGTCTTCGATCAAAAGAGGGGCTGGACGTGCTGGACTAAAGCACCATGGAAAAAAAAAAAAAAAAAAAAAAACATCCACCTCCAAATCGAGCAGAATAAGGCCGGGTATCCTGAAGAAGTGCCATAACCTCCGGTCCCCGAGCGAGGGGCGGGAAAAGGGCGACAGAGGATTTGAAGTGATCTAAAGTTTTAACAAAAAAGGAAGGAAGTGCCCAAGCAAGGAATAAACCTTATGAGGGTCAGTGGGGCCGGGAGGGGGGTAGTGCGTACCAGCAAAAAATAACCCCATCACGCAAAAACCTTAAAAGGAAAAAGAGAAAAAGCAAGCCGAGGGGTGGTGGCCAGAAATGCCAAAAGTTTTCGGCAAAACATCTCTGTGACGACTGCTCTTCTCAGTGAGTGCTATACTAGCTAGGTTTGTTTCCGGTCTAATAGTCGGGGGGGGCGTTGAGTGGTCGCTACGCGAGGATGCATTCGGGGGAAAGCCGGGGGGGGGGGGACAGCGGCTAGGAGCGCGGCCGAGTTTATGGGGGGGGCGGGGGAAGAGAATGAAAATAGAGTATCTGAGACGGGGATGGGGGGCTTATGTCATACTAGGGTGGGGGGCCACATTCTTACTTATGAACCGTTCCAAAACCAGAACAAAAAGGCCGCGGTCGTTAATTTGGCAAGGGGTGATCAAAGAATTTTAAAAAATGGAAGTCGGCGCACCAAAATAGGCAAAAAAAATACACCGCAGGTAAGGCGGGCATGTGGGTCCGCTATCTTTGTTGGCTTGGCAGGGTGGGCAGCTAAGAGGGATTGAATTTCTTCCGTCCAGAGTTTGGCTGGGTCGGCCTTCAGGGGTGGGATCGAGGAGAGCGGGGGAGAGGCTGGGGAGACGGTGAGATGGGGTCGGAGTGTGTCCATTGCACGGCAGCCGGTGGTTTCGGCCCGGCGTGTGGGGCTGCGAGGCCGCCCGGGTGGAGGGATTTCCGATTGCGTAGGTGTAGTCGGGTGTGTTGAGGGGGTTGAGGTCTTGGATGTTATACTGCACCTGGGGCTCTGGGGTGTGTAGGCTTGTGGGGGTAGGTTTGATGCATAGGGGGGGGGGTAAAGGAGGGGAAGGGCGGTGTGGGTGGTGGAACTGTTGGTCTGCGTACAGTGGGGGTGAAAGGACGGTAGGTAGAAGGGGGGGGGAGGTTGAGCGGGGATGGGTGTAGGGGGAGGGGGAGTTGCGGTGGTCCGGGCGGGGAGGACCTGCGGGGAGGTGGAGGGGGGGGTCAGGGGGAAGTGGGAGGAGGTCGGTGGAGAGGGGGATGTAATGGGAGGGTGTGTGCATAGGAAGGGTGAGTGGGGGGGTGTGGTGAGAGAGTTATAAGGCGGGACAGCTCCGCTGGGGGGATCATTGCGGCTGGCAGGGGGAAAGAGGGTGTTCAAGAGAAGGGGTGGCGCGCCATGAAAACAAGATCAGCGGCCGAAAAATGTGAGGGGCAAAGTCTGTTGAGTGCTGGTGGAGGGAAAGAAAGTACGGCCCCAGAAAAATGGTTAAGGCAATCGGGGGTAAACGCACTGTAGCTGGGACGTTAGCTTTTTGGGCGGTTGGGTCTGGAGGGATTTCGAGGGGGGGGGCGGGAGGGCGTGGGGGGTGATCGTGCTAGGTTCGAGTCGCGATTAAACATTGCGCGTATCGGCCGGAGGAGGCACGTTCGGACCCTGGACGAATGTGGGGGTAGGAGGGGGCCGGGGACCCAGCGAAGAAACGAAAAGCACGTTTGCTCGGGACGGCTTTGCTCAGTCAGGGGGGGGGGGGGGGGGGGCGCGGTGGTTACACCAAAAACAAGAGGCGAACCTCAGCCAAAAAAACGTACACAATCCCTGGGCGACAATTTCAGACCACCCCAGTGGGGAACTTTGGGGGAAGTAAAACAGGGGGGAGAAGCGAATAAACCTCGACGACGGGTTCGTAAACATCCAAAAAATCAACGAAGGAATTGGACAGGCGATTTGAGAGAAAGGTCGAAACAAGTCACCACAATCAACACTGGAAAAATGAAAAAAAAGCCCCAAAAATACTGGGGGGACGTCCACGCGACCGTTTGGAAAAACTAAGCAAAGGCACCATCGCCAGGCAAACCGCCAACATCAAAAAGCGTAATTGTGAAATCAAACAGTTGTCGATGGAGTGATCAAGAAAGACTGTACTCATAATAAAAGTCAAAAACGAACGGATTTAATCAACAAGAAAAAATCACAATATGAAGAAGAAAGGAAGATTCAAAGCACATGGTAAAATCATAGTTGTCACGCAAGACGAACAGAAGAAACTGTTCAACCCATGGTGGATTGAAGGGAGGGGTGGGGAGGTGGGGGGGGAAAATCGTCGCTAACGACCCGAGAGGCAGTAAGTTGACAGGAAAACACTGGGTGCGTGGTTTGCAATTGTGAAGAGTGTAACGAAAAGTTGGTGTGGGGTAGTCGGGGAGGTGAGGACAAAAGTTTTTGGTCACGTGATCGAAAATGGGGGGCCTTTTGGGGGGGAAAAAAAGGAGAAAAAGGACAACCGTCAATTGAAGGGGGGGGTCATGGTGATGGTCCAAAATGCGTCACCTCCGAGGATTTGGCCCCAATCTGCAAAAAAGAGAACAAAAGAAAAAAAAAGAAAGAGGAAGAAATCACACATTCACCCGGATTTCTCAAAATTGGGGTTGGAATAGGGAATAACGTCAGGTAATGCATACGGGTGCCAGAAACGGAAAAAAGGGAAAACGGTGTAAAGGAATGCATTTCGGGCAGTGGGTGCGGGGGGCATCTTTTTCAAGAAGCAAAAAGTGCAAAGAAAAGAACAATAGCAAAGTGCAGTTAAATTGAAAAGGCTATCACCCTAGAAACCTTCAGAAACGGCATGACTAGGTAATAAAGGCCTTCACGGGGACTGCAGGAAAAGGTACTGAGCGATAAAAGCGATAATAAAGTCAAACTATACACCCCAGGTGGCCGGGGAAATTTGTACTTCAAACCCCGACGCACTAACAAACGCCGTCAAAGCAGGGGGAGGGAAAGGGGGAACAAACAGGGTTGGGAATGAGGTTGGAGAGTCCTCGGAAGAACGAACAAATCGAGGTACCTACAAAAAGCAGTTCAGCCGGCGGACAGATGGCCAGAGCCACCCGAAAAACGAAAAGGAAGTGCGCCAACGCACAAGGAAGTCGCGGTAAGCCCAAAAACTTGTAAACGGGGCTGGTCAGAAGAACTAAAATAGACCTTCAAGTTTACAGTCTGAAATAAAAAAATGATAGAACGACGAAAGGATCATCTCGGCGCAACGAAAAATAAAAGGGTAGGATGAAAATAAACAAATCTGTTTCGACAGAGCTCGCGCGGAGACGAACTTGGGAACGGGACATTGTAGCGACCTGATACGGACGTCTGAAAAACACGCCCCGAACGCCAAAAAAAAATTTGAGGTGGAAGAGAAGTGATAAGTAAGGGGCCTAATAACTGACAAAGGGACCGCACAAGGCCCTTGGACAGGTGTGCGGCGGAACCACTCGATTTGTTCGTCGGCGATACCTGTGTGAGTGTGATCAAAAACAAGGCAAAAAAACCGGAGGAAAGGGAAAAGGACGGGGAAAAGATAGCCACACCTACAGCCGGAGTAAGCGGTGAGAGGGAGAACTGTATTTCGGCGTCCTTCAAATGAAGGGAAAAAAGTGTGAGAGGGGAAGAAGAAAATTGAGAGAAATGGAAAAAACCCGGAACCTTGGCGCGGGGAAGTTGCTTTGCAAGGGGCGGGAAAAACACGCCAAAACCACCGTTACAAGAGGAAATACGGTGGGGGGAAAACAATGGGGGAAAGGAGGCAAAACCAAAGGACCAGAAAGCCTATGACCAACAGCGGGGTGGGGAAAAATCCGGGTGAAAATGGAGGGGGTGCACGGACAGGTTTCAGGGCCAAACAAAAACTACGATACGCTTGGAAATGAACGTAAGGGTACCGGGAAAAAAGGGTACCAGCTATCAAAAAAAGGCAAACCAAGCCCTCACAGGCCAAGCCAAGGCTCATAAGTGCCAGTCAGACGATACGGCTACACAGGGTTTCCTGCATGAAAAGAGGAAAAGGAACCAAAAGAAAAAAAGGAGTAACTTTGAGTAAAGAAAACTGCCATGCCGAGAGGGAAAGCACTAATTGAAAATAAAACAGAAAAATCAGGCAAAAAAAAAAAAAAAAAAGTGGGAAAAACTGAAACTTTGCGCAAAGTAATTTTGTGGAAGGAAAGGAAGGGGGGTAAAAGAAACGCCCTTTACTGCTTAACTGGGGGGAGGGGTAGAGTCAAATGAAGGGAGGACATTCCCCGGCGGCCGGGATGTAAATTCCAGGGCAAGCCTAAAGGACCCGCAAAATACAAGCCAAAGGAAAAGCACATCCAGAGGGTTGGCACGTGGAGGTCGGCAAAAAATGGAAAGCTTCTGTACATGTGGGGAGTACTCCACAGACAGGGGGGGGGAAGAGAAAAACCAGAGTCTGTTGGGTCAAGTTGGGGAATCTCGAATGTGTAAAAGGGGTAGGACTTTCGAGAATACTCCGCCCAATCTCAATAGGGGGAAAGGGAAAACCGTGGGGGGAGTGGAAAAAAGTTAAAAATATGAAGCTACTGGCAACCGGCAAGGTTTACATCAGTTCACGCGAAACTTGGCAACGACCAAAAAGGAATTTACGTTAGGGGGGCCGCTGACGGGGGTCGATGTGTCAAGACAGCAACAAAAAGAATACCGTAAGGCCAGAAAAAAAAACTCAGGGGGAGAGGGGGGCTTGCACGATCTGCAAAATGAGTGGACCTGACAATCCCTGGCGCCGCCTGCGAAGGTTTCCAGAAAAAAGTATGGGCTGCCAAAGGGGGATTGGGCATGCGAAAAAAACGATCAAAAAGGGAAAAAGTTCGGGTGTGTAAAAAAAAGAAACCTTGAAACCTGGGGGGGGAAAGGAAGGGAAAGCCACCTTGACTTTAGAGGGGGATGAGTTTGTTCCGCTGTGGTAAAACGACCCAGAAACCACTACGCAAAAAAAAAAAAAAAAATTGTCAAGGAGGGGGGGGGAAAGAACAATGGGGGACTCAAATAAACAAGTAGCCGCAGAAGGGTTAAACCAATTCGCACAATCCAAGCGCAGAGATGGGATGAAGGAAGAAAAAAGTGGCGGTGACGCATGATAGCGTCAGTTTATCCTGGGCAAAATTTACTGACGAGCGGAGAAAAATTGGGCCTGCTGATAGGGCCGAGCCGAAAAGAACGACTGGGAAAAAAGAAAAAAAAAGACTTCCGGAGGGGAAGAAATCAGCGTGGGGGTCAGTGGTCGAGGGAAAGGGGGTTAATGGGAGAAGGAGGCGGCGGAAGTCTCTCCTAATGCCAGTACAGTCAAAGGTCTCTGTGGAGGAGGGGAGGGGGTAACGAAAAAATAAGGGGGCCGGGAGGGCAAAAGGGGGCTGACATGAAAGGGGGTGGGGCAAAAAAGGTGTCGCAGTAATTTTGTCGACTGGGGGGAACTGTGAAACAACGCAAACAGTGAAAACGTGGACTCCTCGTCACGAGGACATCTGGGGGAAGAGAAGGAGCTAACATAAGGAGAAAGGCCGGAACCGGGTTTTACTGGCGATCCGAAATCAGGCCAAGAAAAAAAAAAAAAAAACCGAAAAAAAGCGTGGCCAAAAGCGCGGGTCCGGAACTAAGGCTCGAACAAGGGAGAGAATGGTAAATATTTGGATTGGGGTGAAGTGCCAAGCCCGGAAAAAAGGGCCCCGCGTGCAGCAAAGAGGGAGTTCAACGGATCACGGATGAAAGGGGGACTGGAAAGGGCAGAAAGGACCATCGGAGGAAACTTAGTCTTTCCTGTCAACAACGAGAAAAGAAAAGTCAAAAGAAAATGGGGACGAGCCATCTCAACAACACATGAGAAGGGAGGGGGGGTCAGAGAGGAGGTCAATGATAAGGGCATGAGGGGGGGGGGAAGGGTGTGAAATGTGAGTGGTAGGGGGAGAGACCACAAAAAAAGCCATCGGAGAAGCTGCACGTCGCGAGACCGGCACAGTCAAGTCCCTGAGTCAAGAGAAAAAAGAGGGACGTATTAACTACAGGTACGATTAAAGGAATTGAGGGAAGGTGGAACATTGGCAAGCAACAGAAAGAAGAAAAAAGGGAACGGGGTGGAAAGGGTTCACTGTCCGAAGAGGGGAAAAAAAAAGTCAAAAAAAAAAATAAGGGTGGCCGTCCAAAGTATCGGCAACACCGGGAAAAAAACACTAACTGGACTTAAGAACAATAGCAGCATATGGTTAGCGAATAGGGGGAAAGAGTGGAGGAAACAAGAAAAAAAGAACAAGACGGGCCGGGGGAATGGAGGGGCGGAACAGTAAACTATACAACACAGAAAAGGTTCGAAAACCGGGCCGTGAAAAATACATCTCCAATACAACCAAAACGAAAAATAAAGAGTCCGAGATGGAAAAAAGGACACTAGATCACAGGATCAAAAAGAGCTTCACAACCATGGGAAGGACATCACAACCACTATGCCGACTACAAGTAAACAGGGGAAAGCCCGTACGAAGGAGGAAACCACAAGGAAAAAAACTCCCTAATTGGGAGCAAGAAATGAAATTCAAAGGAAGAGGGAACGTCCGTGGATCATCGGCAGGGGCGGAGAAAGAAGGCAAAACCAAAGACCTCCAAGAAGGGGAAGCATAAGGCAACCAGGAAAAGGAAAATTCCGCAGACAACGGTTAACGCATCACCCAAAATATCGGCAAAACCCAAAACAAGGGATGCAGCAAGAGGAGTGAACAGTAGACTGGTAAGCTGTATTGGAACAGAACAAAATTAGGGATAGGGAAAAAACATAATCCAAGGGGTCATGGGGGCGGGGAAAAAACGTAAGGGGGGGGCTAGAAGGGACCACTCCATCCAACGGTGGGGTAACAAAGCCAAAACCTGGAGCAGAAATAAAAGAAAGAAATCGAAAAGGGGGAAAAATCACCCACAAAAGCGTAATTACAGGCTCATCCCGGGTGGGGGGGGGAAAAAGGGGTCCCAACATTCTGTTGGGAAAGTAACGGGGGCCCCGAAGGCAAAAATAACTAAAAGTGACAGCAGCTCCGCCAAAAAAGAAGGCCACCCGCGCGAAAAAGGAATGCAAAGGGGGCAATCGTGTGGGGCAAGCGGCAATCCGCATGAATAAAAAAAAAAAGGACTGACCAGGGAAGGCCGCACGGAAGGTCTTCTTTGTGGGGGGTGGGAAAACGGGGGAAGAGTGGGGGGGAAACCTCACATGGAGATAAGAAAAACGTCCAACAAAAGAAAAAATTCCGGGGAGGACCACAAGTCGGAACAAAAACTGGGGAACTGGTACTGGGGGGGGCGGAAGGAGATAAAAGAAGGAAAAACGGTGCAGATAAAAAAAAGCCTCCAATACGGAAAGATGTTGGGCGGAGAATCGACACGAAAGTCACAAAGCCTCACGTAAGGAACGATACAAAATACAATACCCACAATAAAATACCCAAGGGCTGGTGCCGGAAAAACGGGACAATATCGTGTGGGAAAAAAAAGAGAAAAAAAAGACGACTGGAAAGGGGGGGGGCCAGCGAAAAAGATAGTAACAAAAGAGCAAACAGCAGCGCCATCAAAGCGGGAGGGGGCAGGGGAGTGGAACCGGAAGAAAAAGACGTGCCGTGACAGAAAAAAGTAACTCAAAAACGCTAAAGGGCCGGAAGGGGGGAAGAGCCTGCCCTCCATACTCGTCAATAGGAATTAACTCAGGAAGAGGACAGGGGTAAAAAAAGAGAGAAAAGGCCTGCAAACATAAACGGGGGGGAGCAAGTAAGGAAAAAAGGGCAACAAAGGAAAAGGGATGGCAAGGGTTGTGATGTTGGTTGGAAGAAAAGCCAACGCACTGGGGAAGGACGAAAAACGAAGCAAATCAAGGAAGGGGGAACAGGTAACGAACCGTTGTGCTTGGTACAAGTTTGGGGATCTCGGGAAAAAAAAGCCCCCCAGAGGACGTGCAAGTTGTTGAGGAACTGCAGAAAAAGAGCGCGCAAAAAAAATTAGAGGAAGAAAAAATTGTTTGGGGTGAAAAGGCTGATAGAAAGGGCCCTGGAAGAGGTAGCCACAACGGACAAGACCGAAGGAGCGAGCAGAACAAGAAAAAAAGAAAAAATGGAAGAAGGGCCAAGAAAGGGCAAACAGGAGGGCGGAACAAAAAAAAAGCTGTGTGAAAAAGAGGCCGTTCGACCACTGTCACAAACCGAGGGGGGGGGAAAAAACGTAAAAAACAGTCCACAGTCCAGGTTGGGTCGACCCAGTTTCATTGATGGCAGTGTAACTCTGGGAAGGAGGTTGGAATAAGAAAAGTTGCAAACAAAGTCAGAAAGCAAAAAAGGGAAGTAGGAAAAAAGAAAAAGGCAATAGAGAGAAAACAAATTCGCCAAGTGGAAGGACTTCCAAAGGAAAAAAAGCAATACAATCGAACTTTAAAAGTCGCCACAAGGGGCCTGCAGAAGGAAAAAAGTTAAAGCAGAAGGGGGGAATAACTCAAAGAGCCTCAGAATTTACGACGGGAGAAAAAGAATAACAGTTTGCACTCAAGGCATAGGAACGAAAAATAAAACAAAAGGGGGGCATCGTAAAAAAACAAACATATACGCAAAAAAAAAGTAAAAAAACGACAGGGGAGAAGATATGACCCATCTTCAAAAGAAAAAATAGCCGCTACTACCAAAAAAGGGAAAAGAAAAACTCCAATATCGATGGGGGGGAGAGGACACGTCCGGATTAAAAAAGGGAGGGGAAGGGGTAGAAAAGGCACTTAAAGTTAAGTCCTTGAACGAGAAGAGATTTCGAAATTATGTGAAAAGCTCAAGAAAAAAAAAGAAACAATCAACGGGGGTAGGAAGTATAAGAAAGAAGGGATGCCAAGGACTTGGAAAAGAAAATGTGCTCATGCGGGGACGACGGGGGAAAAAAAGGCGGGTGGGAATAAAAGGAGTGTCCAGAGGAGGGAACTGGAAAGGGTTCACCTAACATCTTGAAAGTTGCGACGGATGGGGGGGTAATTGGGCAAAAGGGAACGAACTCGCAGAGGAAAAGGGGTCCGCTGGGGAAATAGATTGGGGAAAGTCTAGGTGAGGTGGGGAATGGGTGTAGTAAAAAAAGTGTGAGAAAAAGCCGAAATGAGGGCAGGGGAAACTGAGGCAGAGCAGGAAAGTAGAAGGGGGGAGGAGGAGGGAGAAAGTAAAAGGGAGGTTTTCCGGTTCGTCCTTCAACTGTCCGGAAAGGTGTGTTTTAGGGAGGAAATGTCATCGCAAACGCGGGACACGTTTTGCTCTTAAAACGGGGGGAGGGGGAGGGGAAAAAAAGGTGGACACAATCAGAAAAAGAGAAACAAACGTTAACTGCCAGAAAGTAAAAGGAAAAACCAAAAGGGAGTTCGTTGCAAAAGAAAAGTCCGGACGAGGACTTCCAAAAAACTCGGTGCAAGAAATCCGTGTTAAAGTGACTGGGAGGGAAATCCGTTGGAGGAAAAAAAAACGATTTCAGCAAAAAGAAAATCGGATATATTTACAGGAAGGGTAAGTGAAAATTTATTTCAGCAAAAAAAAGGCCAAGGCGCTCAAAGGGAAAAGAAGGTCACAAAGAACGTGACGACACAGAGACAGGTTCAAGGGGTAGAGGTAAGCGTAATCACGGGAAACTCCCAGCTCCCACGAACGGGGAAGGCCTAAGAAAGGCAACTCAAAGGAACTTCGCAGCAAAAGTAAAACGAGGAAAAAGACTCAGCCCTAAAAAAAATGGTTTAAAACATTTTGAGGGAAGGTTCGCCAGAAATTTGAGGGGGACTGAGGGCAAGGAAATAAACTCAGCTTCTGAGTTCAGTCACCGTAGGAAAAGCAAAAAGGAATGAAAAGGGAAGGGCGGCAGTCAGGAAGTTGTTGATTAACAAGCACTCTGAAGGTCCAAAAAAAAAAAATCCATCGAACCAACCAGAGTGTTGGATGCGTATGGGGTGAGATGAAGCCCGCTTATTTGGGGCGAGAAGGTAAACGATAGGAAAGAAAAAAAAGCTGTGTGTTGTTCCTGTCAACAATTCAAGAGAGGGAGTGGAAATGGGTTTCGAAATTTTCGCGAATCCATCGACATAGACCTAATGAGTGGAGGAAAAAATGTGCTGGGGAGGGAGGGGAAGACCGTCACACGAAAAATGGGAAAAAGGGAACACAGGTCAACGAATTGGAAGGGAAAAGACCCAAAAAAGGAAAAGGTGGCTCCTGGAGATATAAAATATTGTCACAAAAAAGGAAAGAAAGAAAAGGGGAACGGACTCAAGGGAAAGGTGTTTCAACCTACACTCTTGTAGGAGGGACTGCAAAAGAGACGGAACAAGCCAGAAAACTGGCGCTGGGGTTGGCGGGGGAAAGAATCTCTGTGGGACGGCAAAAGAGAAAAAAAAAGAAAAAAGGTCGTTGGAAAGAAAGGTCAGGAAACCCACACTTGGGAGTGCAAGCGAGGTGGGAGGTTAATCAGGCATGAAAAAAAGTGTGGGGGTGAACAGGAGGGGGATTTCGGGGGGGGGGGGAAACAACCAACAGCTATAAAACTTATTCATGAAAAAAAAAAGGGCAAATACCTCGATTTTTGTTTAATGGGGTGGTAAAAAATAAATACGTAAATGAAACAACGTTCCAAGAGAACTTGCGAGAACGCTCGACCACTCTGGGGGGAGGAAGCTATGAAAGAGGGAATGCGAACCGTTTGATCTGAAGGAAAGCTAGAGGGAGGGCTGTCCACAAAGGCGGGCGTGAGACCCGCAGGGACAGAAAATAAAACGAAACGTGAAAAAGAAAGCTTCAGCACAGAAATTCCCGGAGGACAGGCGATGGGTCCGGTGGTGGAAGGGGTTACCTGGGGGAGGGGAAAGGATTAAAAAAAAGAGTGAGACGGGGGAGGGCTGCTACATTTGGGGACCGGTGCAGTCAAGCTCAGGGGGGGGGTCACTGGGAGGGGGCTCAAAATCTAGTGGACGGCGCGGTGGACGGGGGTGAGACTGAAGGGGGGGGAAAAAAAAAGGTCGCAAGGGGGATTTGTCCGAAGGGGTAAGGGATCACTCCCTAAGAGGGAAAGGAGACCAGCAGAGAAACAAAATAGGGGACGGTATCGAGGGAACTCCATCATATAGCAATGAGGACCTTCTTGGCGGGAAGAGAGCAAGGAGACAGTTGTTCAGCCGTCGGGTTCACAAAAGAGTCGGAACGAAAAATCAAAACAATCCTTGGCTCGGGCTGATGTAATGCCAAGGTCAGCTATAAGAAGGGGTGTTCGCTTTGTCAGAAAGGGATTCTCGCGTCAAAAAGGGAGGGGGGAAAAAAAACTGGAATTGAAAAGGCCACATCAACGAAAGCACCTTAGGACTGGGCTGGTTGGGGGGACTCGACACAAAGAAAAAAAAAGCCACCGAGGAGGTGTGGGAC
>Ga0179593_1302673_pt1 | contig 14377 bp, 19 predicted proteins | sample CZODoug2_1_08_16_FD_185931 | JGI IMG/M metagenome (GOLD analysis project Ga0179593, IMG submission 185931) | Vadose zone soil fungal communities from Angelo Coast Range Reserve, California, USA - CZODoug2_1_08_16fungal (PacBio error correction) | ecosystem: Environmental > Terrestrial > Soil >...
GAACTCTATAAGAACGTGGTCTATCCTAAAGGGGGGAAACTTAGGGACTTATGATGGGAGGGGGGGGAAAGCGATAAAAAAAGAATAATAAGTGGTTCAGAAAACAGGAAACATATACACAAGGAAGAGGGGGGGGGAAAAAAACGAAACTAGCGAGCACGATTGGGGGGCTTAAGTAAAAGAGATAAGATCATAGGTAGTGACTACGAGTTGGAAACAAAGCAAAGCAAACAGGGAAAAAGAAAAAGGGCAAGAAAAAAAAAGGGCAAGAGGATGTTGCATTACAACAAAACCGAACCCTCAATAGGAATTTTACGTCTTTTAAAAAAACGGTGTCACGAAAAGAGGAGTAAAGTACCAAATAACGCATGAATGGTCTAGAAAACTGTAGAGCAGGGAACCGCCAACGGACAATAAAGAAAGGGAGGACGATCGGCTACAAAATGGGGAATCGATCTCGGGGGGGGGAAGAAGAGGAACCCCGCTAGATGGAAGGTCGTGTAAATAGGGTGAGACAAACAAAATGTACTCTAAAGATTTGGGCGAAGGAGGCCAATATTCAGAGAGGGGGAAGGGGAGACCCGCAGCAGTAGGAAAGAACCGGGTCTCGGGGGACTCAGAGGGAAGTCGGGGCATTCAAAGAGGGGATCTAAAGTTGAAGACAAGACTAAGGAAAAGGTGTCTTGAGGGGAAGAGTAATCGGAGGAAGAATGAACATGGGGAAGGGAGATCTAGGATAAGTCGGATTGGGACTAGCAACATGGCGTGGTATAAAATACGCACAAGAAGGGGTTGTCGGGAATGAAGTCTGGGCACAACCAGGAAAAATGAAAAAAATAAGGGGGAGAAAAGACGGAGGACAAAGAAAGAATCCGAAGGGCTAAGCGCTCCGCAGAACGACAGGAAGATAGGCGGAAAAAAAAAGAAAAACTAGGTGGACGAAGTAAAATTGGGGTTGAGAAAACTCACGTCCGTTATCCAAAACACGAATTCAAAATAGGAAGGGGGTGTTTTTTGACTTAATGGACCTAAAATATCTGTAAAAGTAAACAGGGGGTGGGGGGGGACGGGAGATGATAAGGGCTAAAATTGTCATGATTCTACTCTGGGAGAGGAAAGAAGTCAAGGTTCATTTGGATCGAGGGGAAAACCATCATAATGGTGGTATAAACCGTCCTCGGGGAAGGGAGAGAAAAAATATAGAAGAGTCTCAAAAGAGGTATCAGTAGAGTACGGACGGCTTACCGGACGAGAGGGACGAGAAGTAGGGGGGGGGACAGGAATTCCATATCTAAGGGGTTGCTTGACAAGAAGATTACGAGGAGTGGAAACAAAATGCCAAAGATCAGACAAGCGGAGGCAGGGTTGTCTCAGGAGGGGAGTCCACTTCTAAACGCGTGAGGAAATTCTTTTTAAAACGAAAGAGGGGTTAAGAAGCAATGAGGGGGGAAGAAACTCGAGAAAAGGGACAACGAAAAATGGGTGAAAACCTGTACTGTGAAAAAGGAAGGGATTGATGTCAATGGGGAGGCGGAAGAGATAGCTTCCAGGAGGGGCGAAAAGTTTATCCGGGAAAGGGAAAGGAAGGACAGGATAATCATGACCGGGGAACATAAAAAAGATCATACATACCAAGACTTCGAGAGGAAAATGAGAACTTCCCTTCCCCAGAAAGAAAAAAGGAGTCCAATGCCTTGACTCAGTGCCTGCGTGGTTCCAAAAAGACGCTCATGCAAAAAATATCGGGAAAGAAGCGGGTCCAACCAAAATAGGCAACGACTTATAAAATGGGGGGGAGCACGGGTTAGAAGAATGGAAATGGGAAAGTGCAGAACACATTTTCTAAGGAATGGCTTAAAAGGGGGGGGAACAGAAGGGATAGTAGTATAGGGGAATTGTTTGGGGAGTCAAGAGTCAGGTAGCTAAAGGAGAACATAAGAATCTGACCAGGGTCAGGGAGATCAACGAGGGAAGGAGGAAAACCGGGGGGACACTTTAAACGACTCAAGGTGTCAGGTTTCCGAGTTGGCTAACAACACCATCGACCCAGGAAAAAAGGAATGGGGACTCGGAAGGGGAAGAAAACAAGAATCGCGAAATTAGATGTTCACCATGGGGTTCACTCTAGACAAAAAAAAGGAAGGAAAGAGGAAATGGAAACAGATGTGAAAATTAGAAGTGCTTCGCGGGAGACTCTTGTGGGAAGGACGACGGCAGAAAATTGATGAAGGAATGGAAGAGGTGGGGGGGGGAAGCCAAAACGGAAACACCGTTGGTGTGAGGAAAGGTCGGGGTGGAGGGACCCGAAAAAGAAAGGAGAGCAGGACCATTACTTAGAGTCGGGCTCCAAGGTTTAGCTGCACCTTCAAAGAGAACAAAAAAGACAAGAGACTAATAAACTAGGGGGGAAAAGCTGGAAGCTTGGAAAAAAACCTCACGAAAAGGGGGGACTGAAAAAGAGAAAAAAAAAAAAATCTAATAGAGGGGGGGGAAAAGGTGTTGTGGGGGTAAAAGGGAGAGGGGGACAAGATATTGCAATCGCAGAAAGGGTGCATGGAAAAAGGGGAGAAGAGAACGGCAGAGGAAAGGGAACGGGGAGGCAGTATCCGGGTAGCTTAAAGCGAACGAGAAAGGGATGGATAGAAAATTGAAGGACCGAAAGGAAAGGGGATTCTTCGCAGGCAAGAGAAAAATGGAAGGATTCCCCGGAAGCAGCAAACTGGTATTCGAAAAGCCGAAAAATTGGGACAAAGAAAGAGACTGGGGAACGAAAGGAGGCACAGTCCTGCGCTTTTGAAGTCTGGGGAAGGGAGGGGGCGATTGTTTAACCTCCCCACTTCAAAAAAAGACCAAGGCATGGCATCAAGAGAGGGGGGGCCGTCTTGTGAGAGGGATATAAACTAACAAGAGTTAGCTATCTGGACTGTGTTCCAAGAAGAGTGATAGAGGTGGGGACGGAAAGCAAACAGAGGGGTCAGCCGAGGGGGAGAGGTATGTACCGCTACGGTAATATCCTGCAGTGAAGATTTCGGTCTAGGAAAATGCGATGGGTCGCGTTATTCGAACCAAAAAAAATGAGGTTTGGAACGTTAAAAACTGGCGGAATCTAATCAAGGAAAGGAGGGAGAAAGCTCGCTACGAAACGGAGGAGGACCTTATCATTAGCCGCAACTGAAGAAAGGGACGATCTCGGTGGAAAGGGATAAAAAAACTGATCAGTAGAGAAGGAAGTCGATGGGGTGTCGGAAAGGCCGGGAGAGGGTTCAAAAAAAAGTCGGGGAGACGGAAAAGAGTCGAAGTTCTTGGGTGGGTGGTGCGAAGACTCTGTACGGGGGGGAAAGGTAGATTGGGCCAGGCCGGAGGAAAGGACTTTAGTTCAGGGGAAACGTATTGTAACGGGGGGGGAGAATCAAGGCCCGGGGGGGGAAGGTTGGTTGAAATCCAGAACAAAGTTAACACGACGAAATCAGAGATGAAAAAAGAAAAAGCAAAAAGGGGGGGAATGACGCACTTTGCCATGGAAGAGGGTCGAGAAAAAAAAAAGGCAAGCAAGGGGGGACCATGGGGAAGAAAAAGACCAATCCATCAAAGAAAAGAAGCATCAAGCACAGAGCTGCTATAAAATAGACCCGAGTGTGAACTTCACGAATCCGAGAGACAACCGACTGAGAAAATTTCTTTGTCCGCTTCATGGAGGACCATCTGTCCAATCGCTGGGGGGAAAAAAGAGGGGCCGGAAAACATCGGGCTGAAGTAGAAGGAGTGTAAGGGGGTCGGAGAAAGGACACCTACAAGAACTTTTCAATCTGGGAGGTTGATGTGGATATTGATTAAGAAAATAGCTCAAAGGGGTTTTTAGCACAGGAGAAGAAAGAACCCATTGGAAAAAAAATGATGGAAAGTGAGGCGGTGGGGGCCATCCAGGAAATCAGGTGGGGGAAAGCTCCCAGGACAAAGGAAGGGTAAGGGCAGGGAAGCCGTCCCTTAGCTGAAACACGAAATTTAAAAGGCTTGCGGGAGTTTGGGCTGAATTACCGAATTGGGGGCTAAGATAGGGGTGCGGAGGGGTTCTGGTTGGCGGGGGCGAGGGGAGGGGTAAACTTATCTGCAAAACTAAAAAAAGTAAACCAGAGGTACCAACACTCACCGATGTTAATCTGAGGACCTGGGTGGAAGAAGAAAAAAAGAGGTATCAAAAAAAAAGTTGGGTAGGTGACAACTTCGTCATTGTATTGGGTCATTCTTTCTAGAACAAGAATTAATGATTGAAGGGGAGGGTCTAGCCGGAAACCAAGGGGGACATAAAAAAAATACGACAAGAAAAAGGGGTAACAGTTCATCAGGAGGCATAGAAAAAATCGGGTACTTTCATTACGATTTGGAAGGAAAAATCAACTCTCTCCTAAATCGTTAGAGGGAAGTCTGCACAGGGAGTGCCGCAGGACTGAAGACAATTCTCTGTTGAAGAAATTAAAGGTGGGAGGGAAGTGACGAAACGGGAAAGTGAAGCGCTGTGACTTTTCTCAGGGGTTCAGAGGGGGAAAAATTCAAATCGGTTGCAGCAAATGGTGGGTGGGGGGAAAGGAACTGAGTGTCTTGATCGGAGAGGTTTGTCTTGGGTCGGGGGGAAAGGGGGACTGGGGGTTTGCTGGATCTGGTTGTTGAGTCATGCTGACAGGGAGTGAATTCATCAAAGGGAAGGAGAGGACCAGTGGTAATGGGGAAGGACCAAGTTCGTAAACTTGGCATGGGGATCAGAGGAAAAAAACAAAAGTCGGGGAGAGGGAAAGAAAAAGAAAGACCAAGGGAGAACGGTGTGACCTGAAACAAGGGAAAGACTGGGCAATATCGGAAAAGGAAACGTCCCCATCAGCCAAAGAAGTAATCAAAAAAAGGGGCGGGATAAAAAAAAAGCCAAAATACCGAGTACAGAATAACACAAAAAAAAAAACACCCAAGGAAGGGAAAAAAAATGGAGAAAACCGATTTGACTGCGGGGAAAATGCTTGGAAACAACCTGACTCACTGGACATAGAAGCTAAATCAACAGGGGAGAAAAGACCGCCACAAAAAAAAAAGCAACATAGAGGTCGACAGTTCTGCAAGCAAGAAAGAGGGGAGGGAGTCGAGCTTGACTTTAAGAGACACCAACGCTTATAAAGGAACGATCTCTTTGAGAGACGCGATGAAGGGGGGGACAAATGCGTAGCTGTAAAAAGTCGGGGGTGGGGGAAACGCAATCAAAAGAGAAAAAGTAGGAGGGTGTAGCAAAGGGAAAGGACCCCAGTAAACCACATGAAGGGAAACAGAAAAGAGCGAGAACATTGGGATATCTAAAAGGGCGATGGGACCATACACTAGGAAGGAGGGAGTATCGACTCCGGGGCAAGGGGAAACCAGACCCATCACGACCGCACCAGAAGCCCATAAAAAAGCATAGAAAAGGAATGGACATGCCTAAAACCTCCACAGAAAGAGGTTTATGGTAAGAAGGCAAGGGTCTGTTTCGCGAAGAACGAGGACGTACAGATAAAATGGACGGTTGAGCCGACACTATTCAGCGCCGCAACAGGACAAGAAAAATGGGGAGTCCGGATCGCGACAAAGATATCGCGGGGGCAGCATCTAGGGTCAAAAAATAAGATGAAAAAAAGTTCTTGGGGAGAAGGGAAAACACGACGAAATGTACTCAGACGCATTAGTTAAAGGGAGATCTTTGAAACGTATCAAAAGAAGGGACGAACGTGGGTAGAAGGAGGAACGTGACGGAAAAGTGACGCGGTGGAAAGATCAGCCGCCTCATCGTGGCTAGGACTTCTTCTGGGAAGGGAAGAGGAGGAGGCCGTGGGAAACCAGTTCTTGGGGGCTCTCATTATGGAAAGAAAAGTCAGCATAAGGGCGGTCCCGACGGCGCAAGTTCATGCTTAGTATAAGGGGGGAAAAAGTCTGAGGGTAGCAAACCTCACCAGGGAAGGAGCCGGAGAGAAGATAAAAACGAAAAACGTAAATCCGACGGGCTAGCGGCTCATCGAAAGAAAAATGAAACGGAAGATAGGATAAACACAAAAAAACTCGCAGAGTTTTTGACTATGGGAAGGCGCCCAAGGGCACACCAACCGGGAAAAGACGAAATAAAATGGGAAATGTCAGGGAGTGAAAGGCGAGAAGTGGGGAACTAATTTCGAAACTGAAACTCGGGTGAAACTGGAGCGATTGAATCACGTCTCTTGAAGGGGGTGAGAAGATTACAGAAAGGTTTATAACAAGGAAGAGGAGGGGGATCAAGGCAAAGGGAAAAACTACACAAAGTCCAACTACGTAGAGAATAGGGACCATCGACGAATAAGGTAAATCCATAGCAGGCCCCGAAGCTAAAGCGTTCGGGGGGACAAAAAGAAGACGAAATTAAAGGATTAAAAAGTCGACGGCTACCGCATTCATTCACAAAGGGCAGCGCGGGAGGCAATGAGGGGGTAAGCTAATGGTTTAGATCAACATCGGGCCGAAGATCAAAGAAATATCCCAAACAAAACGATGTGGAGGCCTTTCGTGGGAAAAACAGAGATTTAGTGGAAAGGGGTAAGTGGTAGAAAAAAAGAAACTCTTGGAACTGATAAAGGGAGGCAGAAAAGGAGAAAGGCAGAAGAGGCATGCATGAACCTTCTCAAGCCTGATAGCCATACCGAGCGGTGAGCTTCAGAAAGAGCAGGGGGAAGGGGAACGGGTCAAATCCCAGTTCCTGTCACGACGGCCTTGATCAAACTCTGTTGGGGGGGGGGGCCGAAGCGCGAGCAATATCCGGGTCCAAGATCATCGTGAAAAAAACAACAGAATCAAACGATAGATGGTTGGAGAGCAGAAGCAAAGGTAAGTGAAGAGAAAACTGGGCGAACCTAAAAGCTGAAGTAGGGACACGAAGTATATGAGGATAAGTTGATTGTTTTGGGGAGGTCTGTCGGGAAGTGGGACGAAAAAAAGGAGAGCAGCATAACGTCGGAAGATAAATGAGGTCGAGGTCGAGTCACCGAAAACCGGAATTTACGATCCAAACGGGGGATTTGAAAGGTGGGGGAAAAAACACAACATAATAAGCAGGCATAATTCATGGGGGCGTCCGCGGTAAGCACAGAAGAGGAGAATAATATCAATTGGGGAAAACAGCTATCTCAGCTCAACAAAAGATGAGATAGGGACCCAGATGGGAAAATTGGGGATATTCCTGCCGAGAAGGGGGGAGGTCCAGACGTCAATTGAGTTATTAAGGGAGTTGTAGACAAAAGAGAAATGTACACCGGGGTGTATAACGCCGTTGGGGGAGGGGACTAGCAAAACGGACTCGGGATCTGCAAGCGTTCGCGAGAAAAAAAAAAAGGCGGTAGGTAGGACGAGAAGAGGGGCCAAAAAAAGAAGAATCATTACTGAGTTTGTGTCTACGTTAATGGTGGGGGACAAAAGGGAAGAGGGGAGGTTGGGGAAAGGGGGGGAAACAGAACCCAACGGGGGGAAGAAGAAAAATCAACCCCTAAACGAGCAGTGGAAACCAGATGGGGGGTGACCGATGGAGATTGTGCAAAGATAGTGCATAGCAAAACGGGCTGTGTAAAAAATGAAGGCCCAGGATGATGCAGAGGGGGAAGGAAAAGGTAAGAATGATTCAACAAGCTGGCGACGTTTGAGGTACGCGTCAGGATGCGCGAAAGGGGTTCAGATGACTCTGTTGCCGGAGTCATCAGGGTACGGGATAAACCTGGGAAAAAAAAAAAGGAGAAGGACGAAGGAAATGGGGGGGAAAACTAAAAGAAGAAGGAATGATGGCCAACACAGGAAAAGATGGGATGGGCGAGGGAGGCTTGGGTTGAGAAGAACCAGGATGCTCCCACTCATGGCAGACGATAGGTTGAATCAATTGAAAGCCGGGACGGGGGGGGGGGAGGCGAGAGAGGTGAGCCGATCGGGGGTTGTTGAAAACATCGCTGTCTTCAAGCAAACATGGGGGAAATTTGAAAAAATGAGTACAGTGTGAAGGACAGAGGTCGCGGATCCTGAAGAAAAAAACGAACTCTATAAATTCGCCACGAAGGACGGTTTAGGACAGGGGTATGGAGGAATCTCTCAAAGAAAGAGCCAGGATGCGACGGAACGGAAGCATTACATTAGAGTCAAACTTTTAGTCTGACCTGGGAAAGGCACTTCCTGAGAAGCAACAGTGAAAGTTCGGAAGGATAAACGGGGGGGGGTTTAGGACGGAAACTGGGAGAGGGTTACCAATTAAGCGTCCAAAGTGGGAGGGGGGTTTGGTCAGAGGCTCGACGTCGGGGGAGTGATCCGCTGAGCACCTACTTGAAGGGTGGTCGAAAGGATGGTGCGGATCTCATTCAGGGACTTTGGTGGGAAAAAAAGAAAAATACTACCTACAAAAAAAACATGGGGATTAGAAAAAGGAACTCCCAATGAAAGTCCCGAGGGATCTGCACACTCAGAAAGCCCCAACAGTGCCCCTGCAGGGAGAACCAGACATCCGAGAGAAACCTCGAAGTCTGACGGACAAGAGCAGGAAAACAACGGGTAATTCAAACGGTCTGAACACTCTATAAAAGGTAGTTGTAAGGACTGTCTTTCGTTATCAGACATCTAAAAGACTTAATATTGGTCCTCCATTAGCAAAGAATTATGCCAGGTACACTATCAGAAAGATAGGTAGGTGGGTTGACAACCCTCACCAAGACTTGGCAAGCTTGGGTAGTTGCTAGATTAAGGCAAAAGGAAGAACCAAGGTCGAGTATCCTGACATTAACAAGGAGGGGGGTATGGGCCGTGCGGTGAGGAACCAGAAGAAAGGGGGAGATCGCAGTAACTGGGTCGGAGGGGGGAAAGAAACTGTTTACGAGTCGTCGACCGAAAAAAGAAAGGAATAACTTTCAGGTTTGGGGGTAGCAGAATTCCGAATGGGGAAGAAGGATCGGGTGAGGGGGGGCCTTTACTGTTGCAAAGATTAGTGGATTCAGACTCCTGCGAAAAGAGGACGATTACTCCCGCCGAGGAATTTATGGACATCTAAAAAAAAAATTGGTAAGACGCCAATGGGAGTGCTCGAGGGGAGGTCAAACTGGGTCTTCATGGTGTTCCATGATTAAGAGACCCTAGGCAGGGGGGAGGATCGGTCTAGATCTCGGAACAGAGATACAATACGAAGGGCCTGTTCATCGAAAAGACGATGCTCGAGGGAATTACGCGATTGGTTGATAAAAATTAGATCTCCAGCAGAAGACGGTCGAGGTGGAAGGATTCGTGGAGGTACAAATGGACGTCATAGCGCTGGGGGAAATCATGTTGAGGAGGCCACACGTTCATATCTTTACAGGAAGGGGCGGATTTCAAGGATCAACATCGGGGGAAGAATTTTGAGACCTTCTGCTGTGGAGAAGCTGGTAAGGGGGTGTACTGTGTTAAGAGTACCGCGGGGTGCTGTGGTTGGGTCTTGACTCAAGGGGCCAGGAAATCAACAGGAAAAGGAATAGCACTTATGGCTAAAAAAGGACAAAAGTTCGGCCATTGCATGTATATCAAACAAAGGAAGGATGATGACAAGAAAAGAAAGATCACATTCCAAGGCCGAACTTGGGTAAGCTGGCGACCTACGGTCGGGGAAAGGATTAAACTAAAAGTCCCAGCGCAGAAAAGAAAAACCTCGAAAAACAAATCACCCACGCGACCGAGTAAAAAGATACAAAAGACAGCGAGCAGAACAGCCCAACGAAGTCTAAACGGGGCTGAAAAACGATGTTGAAACGGGAAGGGAAATACTGCACCGCCCACGTAACAAATAAGTGTTCGAATACCGCCACATGAATGAGCCCAAAATGGAGGTGCGTCAAGGACACGAAATAAGCGTTTAGGAGCCGGGGAAGAAAAAAAAAGGACTGACCTGAAGATCAATCGTTTCTATGCCTCGAAAAATGGTCACTTCGGAAAGTGGGTCGGACATTGTGGGGTCCGCGATAAAAGAACGATGACAAGCCATAAGTAGGAGGGGCAAGAATAACCCAAAATGGGGTGCTACCACCAAGGCAAATCTAACAAAGGCACGAATTGGGCTGAGGCAGAGGAAAGGAAAAGACAATCGTTTAGCGGGGGTCGGGACTCGGGTTAGAAGAGAAGGGAATACACCGAAAAAAGCAGACCGAAAACAGAAAAAGCCAAAGAAGATATATCAGTCGGAATTGCATGCCTACAAAGGAAAAGACCAAGCGGGGAAAAAGGGTTCCCGTTGAAAAAAAAAACAAGGTTCGCGAAGAGTACAGCGATTACGCAGATAATGGGTGAAACGTGTGCGCTCGAAAAAGGGAGTACTGCGATGGAAAAAAATACAACGGAACAATGTGGAAGGAAGGAGAGACGACAAAAAGGGAACTATGACCTAAAACTCAACGCTAAGATGGGGAAGGTCGTTGTAGGGGAAGGGGGTTGTGGAGACAACAATAAAGAGTTTACTGACGCATTAATAGTTCAAGATAAGATTCAGAAAAAAGGCTTTGGGCGAAGGGAGCCAGCAGCAAATTAAACGCCGTGGGGGGATCGAGTGTGATGAGTCTGCTCCACGCTTATTCTAACCCCAAAGGTGTAGAAGGGGAGGGTATGGTTCTATGGGTGGAGAATGGAGGGAACAGGGGGCTTGGGGCGCAGCGTAGGAGCAATTAGGAATAACAAGGGGGTGATCTACGGCGCAAGAAGGCTGATGAAGTGTGTCATAAAAAGAGCAACACAACACGGAATGGAGAAAGAAGAACAAGAAAGAGACAGAACTGAAGACTCCTCCAGGGGAGACTCGGGATGCACGACTAACTTCCTTAGGGTCGACAAACCAAGAAAACGAGCAGAGTGGGGGAAAGAGAGAGGGGGAAAAAGAGCCCAGCCCGGGACACCAAACAAAGCGAAGATACTGAAATGTGGATTGAGGAAAAGGCCCAGGGGGGATATCGGTAACCAGGGGACGGGCGCTAATGACTAAGGAATCCATCGTTCCGAGCATTGAATCCGCTAGGGACGGGGGAGATTCAAAAAAAATGTTGCCAAAAAGGCTAAACGCGCTTCGCGTCGCGGCGCAGCCGCACAATGATCTCACGTCTCGGGAATGAGGCAGCTTCCCATCCACGAAAGGAGAAAGGATCAGGAGGCGATTTCTTGCACATCAGCAAAGGGAAGAGGGGCACAAACATAGAGAAAAGCGGGGGATAAAATCTATCTCGCCGTTCTCCGCAGGGATGGGCAAAAAAACGCGGCAACATCCCGTTCTGCCGAGTTGGAAAACAGAATGGGTTTGAAAAAAGAGCTCACTAAGACGACCATCGAGCCACGAGCCGTTGATACTGGAGGTGGTAAAGCTCTTTGAGGTGGCAGTCGGAGACATGCGGAGGCTTGTCCCAGGAAGAGTCCACTGAGAAATGACGCAGAATTCAACAGAAATGGGAAACATGATCGCGGACATACACTGCGTGTCAGCTTCTCGAGAAGCTCGGTTCGAGACATTGCCAACAGTTTAGTCAACGAGCGCATAAAGAATGGCAAGCAAAGATTGAAAACAAAAAACTGAACGGACGAGTCAATATTAGGGTCCAGAAGAAGAGGTACCAAATAGAAGACGATTAGAGGGGGTAGCACGGGAGGCGATACCAATTTATTGGGAATTTAGCCTGCACAAACAAGAGCGTAGAACGAATGAGATAGGAGAGTGGGGGTGCTGCCGAGTAGTTGAAAACTATCGAAGGCGCGCTAAGTTAGATCCCATGAGGGGAAGGGGGCGATCAGACAACCGTACAACCAACTTAAGTTACGACAAACGGGGTCAGTTACAGATTGGGCCCAAAACCTACTTGACCCAAAATAACGTTCAATTTGGAGGGAAGGGGGTCGTAGAAGAAAAAAATCGAAGCGGGAAAATTAAGGTGAACATTGGGGTCATCTCTATCCACAGTAGGAGGGGGAGATGACCAGAGGGGGGGGGGGAACAGTGCGAATTACTGAGCGATTCGCTGTTTGCGTACTCTACGGCAGCAAAATGAAGTTAGGCTTTGGACTATGGGGTTTTCGCAAACTGAACGGAAAAAAAGGGGGGGGTTGGAGGAAATTCAAGGGGGGGATTGTCACGGCAACTCAGGGATGCCTTCCAGTACGTCGATTCGAAAGACCCTTTAGTAATGCCTCCAAAATCCAAAGGATCCAGATAAGCTTCTGAAAAAGGGAGGCAAGTTTTTGGCAGGAACAGTCCATTCACTAAAGTGATTTAGATTCACAATTACAAACCAGAGAATAGTCACGTTGCTAGATTGTGTGACACCAGAAGGCCCCAGATATTGGGGGCCTCTCAGCAGGGCAGACGGTGGGAAAAGCGGCCAGGAGAAAGGAATGATGACGCTAGGAATGAGGGTAAAGGAATGATTCCGCAAAAATTCGCAGAGAGGAAGGAGATGGGGTAACGCGCTCATGGGGACGGAAGGGGGTCCCTCAGGCTATTGAGAGAACTGAATCAGAGCGAGATGCGGACTCCTCCCGAGAGGGCAAAGAAAAAGTGTGAAACGAAGATGGCCACATGGCAGCTGCTAGGTATGTCGAGGGAGGGCGAGGTGAATCACCATGAACAGGGGGAGGAACTAGCATGGCAGAAGGGTTGCGCAGGGGAAAGAAATAACGCGAATCGAGGAGCAGATCCTTGAAATATGTTTGTTGAAAGATCTTAAAGAGCTGCGCAGCAAGGAGATGGTAGGCAGCAGAGGGAAGAAGGAAGGAAAGAGAAGATGAAACTCTTGTCGGAGAGACCGCGTGAGATAAACTCCTCTGAAAGGTTTATAAAAAGTCGGAAAAGCAGACTAGCACCTTAACGGATGACAGACCAGCCACGGAACCGATGAAGCCCTAGGCAATTGAGAGGCGTTAAGGCGGGTCGACTCATGGCGGCAAAAGAAAGCCACATCTCAGTATAGGGAGGGAAGGGTGGGGGAGGAAAGAAACGTTTGTTAAAGAAGTCGAGGCCAAGAGGGCGAGTTCTTGGGTGGAAAGACTCGACGTTAGAATGAAGGAGGCGGGAGGACACGGATTCTTGGCAGTGGGGGGTTAATGGGGGGGCGCCCGGATGTTCGACGTCGCAATCGTTTGCCTGGTGGGGGGGCTCCAGAATAACAGAAAAATCACATCACAAGAAGAATGAGGAGCAAACCCAAGGGATAGAATTGCATGAATCTGCAGGAATCAGAAGACCAGCAATTCCGCACAAAAAACGGCAAATCCAAGATCCAGAAAGAAAAAAAAGCAAGACGATTAAGTAGGGCTAGGCATCAACAAGGTTGGATGCAAGACTCATATAAAGACAAAAATGTCTGGGGCGAACCCTGCAGGCGGGAGCACTCGAAGAAAGGGAAAATATGGACATCCTGAGGCACTAGCTTACATCGTCGCCAAAAACAAGTCCCCTAAGAACTTGAAAAGCTTAAAAAGGGGGGGAGAAAAGAAGGAAATCTATATATCTCCCGGTGGGAAAGCAGCATTACCCATTGGGAGGGAGGTCAGTGTAGCGGTGATCCGAAATCCAGTTTGCGAAGCAGGCAAAAATTGAACTTTCCTTCACAATGGTACCTTCGCGAAACGAAAAGAGAGAAAAAGCTTGGCCTGGGGTTTGGATTAAGAACTAGGCTAGATGAGGGGGGCTGGGCTTTCACTGTTGAAAGTCGGGGCGGGGTGTTCCAACACTTTCGATGATACCCGATTCCTATTACGAAAGCCGCAAACCGATGGGGGGGGGGAGCACGGAAAAATCAGCCAATAGTGGCGCTAGGGGGGACGGTGGACCCAACTGTCGGATTTGGGGTGGACTAGGGGTCAGTTATTGCGAACACTCTTCTTAATGGATTGTCGTAGGATGAGGGGAGGGGGGAAACAAGGAAAAAAAGACTACGGGCGTTACATGCATCTCGCAGAAAACGATGCTAAGAAACGTGGACTTAATTTTTGGGGGTTCGTCAGGGGAGGGTCGAGGAAAGACATACGCATAAGAAAGCGTTGACAGGCAGTCTTCGTGCTTGACAAAGAATGACGGCAAAAACATTCTCGAGAAAGAATGTTTGCGGGAGGAGAAAATAAGTCAAAAGTGAGTTGACGGAGTGTCCAGTATTGACAAAGCAGGATGTCAGAGCAGTTTGGGGTGGCGAATGGACCTGCTGGGGGATGTGTCGGCAAGAGTAGTGGGGAGTTTGGGGAGTGTATGCGCGGTACTTGCTGGAGTTGGGGGTGTTGAGGCATGGGGGGGAGGGGAGGGCGGGGGGAAGGGAACTTCGCTTCAAAAAGGGGGGAGTGTGCAAGTAACAAAAGGTATGGACCGGGGCATGTG
>Ga0179593_1462666_pt1 | contig 14377 bp, 14 predicted proteins | sample CZODoug2_1_08_16_FD_185931 | JGI IMG/M metagenome (GOLD analysis project Ga0179593, IMG submission 185931) | Vadose zone soil fungal communities from Angelo Coast Range Reserve, California, USA - CZODoug2_1_08_16fungal (PacBio error correction) | ecosystem: Environmental > Terrestrial > Soil >...
TAGGTCCTAGCAGACAACCGAGTTCTAAAAAAACCAAAAAAAACGGTAAAAACAAAAAGCAGGGATTCTAAAGCGGAACAGCAACTCCATTCCATGTCAGCAAGCGCGTATTGCACTCCAAAAGGGGGAAAGGATCTACGTCGACCCACCGAAAGAAGAAAACATCAAGGCCAGAGCACCAAAAAAACAGACTTGAAACGCAACGTCGAACACCCAACAAAAAGGAGCAAGTTAAAGCAAGGGGATCGAAAAAAAGGGGGAGGGGGGGAGCAATCCAAAAGCTCCTCAAGAAATAAAAAAACTGTGAGGGTTTCCCGCGATTTTCGGAGAGGACTCGATGGAACGGGACGGACGCGGGAAAGACTGTTCATACGCGGCAAGCGCCCTATGGAAGGTCGAAAAAGTTCGCCTAAGCAAATATAGACGACAGTAGAAAAAGGAAATCCTGCCCTGTGAAACAGACTAACTTGTGACCGCGCCACGGGCAGAAAAATGGGAAGGGGAAAAAAAACAGTTAAGCAAAAATACATGGCAGGCGCAGGAAGGTACAAAAGGTGAGGCCTTACCATTGAAACCTACAAAATGACGAAGGAGGAGCGGGAGTTCCACCAAAAAAAGTGCATGGCATTCGAATCAGGAAGAAAAAAAACAACATGGAAAAAAAAGGGTGATAAAGGCGCTGAACGGGGGGAACCCTTCAAACGACGGGGTCTAGTCCTCTACCGAAAAAGGAATACAATGAGCATGGATAAAGAGGGAAAAAAATTCTCTTTGAAAGGAAAGTTTGGAACTACGTGCATGACAGGGAGGGGTCTCATCACGTATAGGTCAAAACATCTTTAAAGAGCGTCAAAGTTCTCGAGTCGATGAGACAAGAAGATCTTCCAGAACGTAAAGGGGGGAGAAAAACAAATCAATTCTCATAAAACACCGAAAAAGGAAAGATACTCGATCCCACCTGCTTTGTCCTTTACTGCATAAAAAGCAGAAAAAAATGGGCAGCGCTGGAGAAAATAGAAAAAGTAGAGAAACGACCTTTTTGTGGATTCTCGCATCATTGGTGCAGGGACAAACTACTGCCGACGAACTCGCGCCGAAGGACTTAGTAAGGAAGTCAGTCCTCTGGACTTTACGTCCTCGGCGAACGGGAAGCGACAGGCATCAATGATTTGGGGGAGAAGATCTTTGTACCACCGTCCACCCAAAAAAAAGAGCTGCAACCCGAGACGCCGGCAGTTTTTAAAAGCAACGACTGGAAAGAAAAAGAATTCAACCTCAGAGGAAAGGGAAAAAAAAGGGGTGTGCACCTAACGCGGGTCAGACTGGGACGGGGCCGCAAAGGAAAAAGATTGGTGGAAGTCCCTATGTTCTCTTAGAAGAAGATTGCCTCATCGCAAAACAAGGCCGAAAGGACTAGTACCTCTACTACAAGGAGAAAAAAAAAAAGAAAAAAACGTGAAACCTCAAGAAACAGGGAGGGAAACACTGGAGAGCCTGTCTCCGAAACCGATGAAAGGAGGGTGTCGGGTCCCTCCTTTAATAAGACGAGTCGCCGTCTAAGATATGAGAGACGACTGACGGGAAGGAGATGGAGACCAAAAAAGATGCAGGTCCAGCAATCACCACAGTAATACAATATCTTGGTGATCCATCACGCCCGGCCGTCTATAAGAAATTAAAAAAATACAGGAGGGTGACGCCGAGAAAAGGAAGAAGAGGACAATGAATCTTAAGGAAAACCAATGAGGTTTTCCCGTCTAGAACCTGCCCTAATAGGTCAGGCTGCTGCTTGGAGAGTGGTGCCGCTTCGGAATCACGATCGCATGCGCGTGAAAAAGAGGAAGAGCCGGATGGGCATGAGTTCGACTCGGGGAATAACGACCCCCACAATTACGTCAGGCCCGGCGCTAAGAAAGAACAAGGGCGGGAGAAAAGAAGAAACAAAAGGACAAGGGCAAAAAGAGGCAGGATCTTCTGTCTTCCTGAAAAAACAGGTCTGCTCAACGTGCCAAAAAAAAAACCGGAAAAAGTCCAAAGAGGGGGGGTACAATCAAACGGCGTGAAAGGAGGGGAAAAGAAACCAACCGCATAACCGGCGAGGGTTAAGAGGCTCCAGGGACTGCATCGGGAAGAGGGGTGTGCCCGAGGGGGGAACGTACAACTAAAGAAATAGGCGGCCCACACCTACGGCAAAAGCCGGCGAATCCCTACAGCGAACTCGAAAGGGGAATAGAGCAACGAAGAAGCGGTGAAAGCGAACCAAAAACCTCCCGTACGGTGACCACCAAACCGGACTCCAAGGATCCCGTAAGGTCATCAACAAACGAAAGAATGTCATAAGGTGTCAGGAAAGGGTAAAAGAGAATATAAAAGGTCAAAGTAAATGAAAGGCAATTCATACCATCTCAAGGTCAGAGGGAAACGGGTTGGGGTCGATGATTATGGAAAAAAAAGAAGCGGTTTCGCCGTTTAATAGGTCGCGGATCACGGAGGCGAGGCTGGGTAAAGGAAAAAAGAAAATACGGGCTTGAGGGGGGGGAAGGTCCAAGAAGCAGCCGCGGAAGCACAACACCATATGAAAGACATTCGCGCGGCCCCGTGGCTATCGGGAGAAAAAGAGGGGGGAATAATAAGCCGTACCTGGGAACCGCTGGTCAAAAATGTCTGGTGCATAGGACTCGAATCCCAACCACCGGGTGCTTTACGAGAGATCCATTCGGGGGTGAAGATCCTGAGCGGGGGGGAAAAGAGGAGAAGGCGGGAGAAGATCCTCTGGTGTGAAAGACAATCTAAAATCTCAACGAAAAAAAGGAAAGAGAGGATTGACCAACCAATATGATCAGAAACGAGAGTCCACTAGATGATCTCCCGAGAGGACTCGGAGAACCCGACAGAGGAAAGGAGTTAAAAAAAAAAAAAGGTGGGGGGGAAAAGCGTTCCCCGGGAAAGGGGAAGAAAGGTTTGAAAGAATCTCAAAAGGCCCGCGCGAAGAGGGAGGGGGAAAAGAGATTGCAAAACTAGGCAGCAACTGCCTAATAAGACGCGACCCTCTTCCAAAAAAGCGCCTCTTTTAGCGTAGAAACGGCGAAAAGCGGAGTTAATCGACATCTAAAAAACAATCAGCAGATCCTTAATCGTGGGTCGAAAATGGGGAAGGTTTCAAGAATTTTTAGGGAAAACCGAATACTCGGAAACCAGGTTTAAAGTGAAAAAAAAAAACCGAGGACGCTCTTTGGGTAAAGGGACCTGGACAGGGGGACAAAAAGGCAAGTCCTGCGGGGGTGAACGACAGGAAAGAAGTTTGAGCGTCGCAAAAAGAAAAAAAGGGAGACTCATGGACTTCAAGGGGGATTTAGGGCGCTGTAGGGTCCCACAAAGAGTACGTCTTTTCGTACGGAAGAGCTCTCGTCGTGTAGGCAGGGACGATTAACGCAGACGATGCCGTCCGGGAAGGAAAACCGAGAAGGGATTGGGGGGGAGACTTCAAAAACCTTGACCTTGACACGATATGGCGTCGAGGAAAGAATGGAAAGACTCCGAAGATCCGAATGAAGGGGAAAGGGGAAAAGTGTGAGGGAGGAGAAAGCGGCCAGTTTAGGTCGATGAGAAGGGCCTTAGGATGGAATGCCTGAGGGATGAGAACGCCTACTCGCGAAGTCAGGAACTGCTTCGATCATTAAGGAAGGAAGGACAAAATAAACCCAACTCCAGAGGAGACATATAACAAAGGTCTGTCCGGGAGGGAAAAAAAAAGAAGGGGGCGATGAAATATTCCGGAGAACTGTAAACTTGCCGGGAACGCGTCACCCTCAGGGGAACAGACATTCCGCGCAGACCAGAGAAGGGAAAGGGGAAGTTCCGGTAAAAATGCTCGGGATGACGTTGTGGCCTTGAATTGACGAAAGAGTATTGAGTTCTCCATTATTTTCACGTGAAGGGCGCATCCCCTCGCCGTAGAAGGAATATAAGCAGGGGGACACGGAATAAATTCCCCATCGTGACCTTCGAACAACCCGAACGCGGAGTCTACATTCTCGACGGGAAAAGCACGGATAAGCGAAGTTCCAGTCGTGGACAAGAAGGATGCGTAGAGGTACGAAAAGGAGAATGGGGGGGGCCGGTCAGAAGGCGTCAAGCGATAAAGTCGGACCGATCCGTACTTAAAACATCAGGGAAAATTCCTGAGGGACCCGCCAGGAATCATCGCCGAGGAAAAAACGGCCATAGAAAGCTGGACGCTCCGATGGAACTTCATAAAGGCAGAACTGAACTCGGGGTTTCCGCACGCATGCAACCTGCCCAACCAAACTCGGAGCTTTACGGTGCTAGCGCTCGGGAAGGGAAAAAAAAGAGGGGACGTTGGGTAAGCTCAAGGAAAAAAAGGAAATGGGGGTTTGTGGGGGGGGTGGGGGGGTTGGGGGGTGTGGGGGGGTGGGGGGTTTGGTGGGTTTTGGGTTGTGGGGGGGGGGGGGGTGGGGGGTGGTGGGTGTTGTGTTTTTCCTAGGGGAGGACCCAATTCCTGCTCAGCGGACACCTTCCGCTAAGACTCGCCCTTCAATGAGATCCAGTCCTTAGCGAGGAAAGAGGGGGGGTAAATTGTGTACGGGGAGGACAATTATGCAGCACGCGCAGACAGGAAAAGTAAGCGACGGTTCTCTGTTGAGGAAAAGAAGGGCAACCAGTGCTCAGCACGTCGTCGTCAGACCGGACGCGGTGGGAGATAACGTCCCACAGGGGGGACGGGGGTCAAAACATGAAAAAGGAAAAGTTGCACTGGGAGAAGGGGAGATCTTGGAATGTGACTTATGTCCCGATATCGACAACTGTGACGGGAAAGAAAGAAGGGAAACAAAACTAGCTGAAAGGGGCAAAAAGGCGAAACGCCACGTAGAAAAAAAGAAAAAGGCATTACGCAGTTCCAACCGAAAAAAAAGCCGAGAAGGAGTCAACCCGAAAAAGAAGGGCTTCTTCCATCGGTTACAAGGGAGGAACTACCAACCGACGACGGGGGACGGGAAACCAAGAGTCACGTAATGGAAACGAAATTCTCGCGTCAACAGGCTCTGAAATGGGAAGGGTGTCCTGACGTCGAGAGAATAAAAAAGATGGTTGGGGATCAGAACAAAAGAATGCAGTCGTTGGAGGGCGGGTCAATACGGGGCAACGCAATGTAAAGAAAAGAGACTGCTGGGCCCGCAAAAAAAGGAACCACGCGTTGCTGAACTTCGAAGGAACCAAGAGTCAAAGAAGGTATACGGGAAAGACCAGTAGAATTCCTGTTCCTGGACGAAGGAGTGCAGAGGGGGTATGAAAGGACACAGTGGTCGACAACTCCCAAAATATCACAGTACGAGATTGCACCAAAAGGGAAAAAAGGGAGCACCGATCGGCAAAAGAGAAATCGATCAACAAAGCGGGGGGAGAAACCGCCAGCCGGTCTTGTTAGTGGAATGTGGATCCGGCCCGCCAGGGGCGCGGGAGGAGCCTTTCGGACGGGTGAGGTTGCAGAAGGGGAAAAGGAAGTCACCTTAGGAGGCTGGTGGGGGTCCATTGGAAGTTGCTTGACAGGATGCCGTAGTGGGGGTCGAAAATAGATACACTGGACCTTGCAAAAGGGGACTCGCGCTCGGCGAGGCACCAGGAACTTGGAGGGAGTCGCCACGAATCATGAAGGGGAAGATGGAGAGGGACAAATCGTCATTGGGAGAAAAAGTCGGCTTAAGTATCTCCGCTCCACACAACACTGAGTAAAAAGGGAGTATGCCGAGTGCGCCTACAATACAGAGGGTCAAAAGGAACAAACTGTAAGAAGACGGATAAGACCGCCAATCCATGGCAAAAAAAAAGATCTCGAGGGGGCTCCGAGAATGAATGGTGAAAAAAAAAAAACATCAAGTTTCAACAACAGCACTGACAAAAGGAGAACACCATCCGCGACGGAAGGAAAGTCGAACGAACCGTAAAGTGAAAGAATTGAAAAAAGACGAAATAAAGCAGCCCGAAATAAATCCGTTACGCGGGGCAGGGAGGGGTTAAAACGCGGTTGGGGGTTGGGATCGACAAGGGAAAAACGTCCAGAGCGGGCGAGAAACAAACGCTCAGAACCGACGGATGAGGTCTGTTAAAAAAGGGAAGACGGTGCCAAGAATCCAATAAGAAAGACAAATAGACACAGAAACAAGGAATATAGAAACCTTTAAACCTGAAAAACTGTACGCCAACGAAAAGAAAGAAATTGAAGCAACGGAGGGAAAAAGCAAGGTCGGGGAAAAGGAAACTATGAGAGCGCGATGAAATGGAAAAACCGTACCATTGAACGAAAACCAAGAGAAGGGAAGGGTCTGAAACCCAATCCCCTAGGAAGAAAAGGGAGGAACAACAACCTATAGAAGAAGAGGAAAAACCGAGGGAAGAAGGGATAATTCCGCGGACGAGGGGGAAAACTCAATATGGACCTGGGCCGATTTCAGCCTATCCAGAGAAGGGGGAGACGATGAGCAAGGGGAAGAGAGAGAAGAATGCTGAGATTGGGGGGAAAAAACCCGAGACATGTTGAGCTACTTCGGGAGTGATGACTTCCCAGCCGTATTCGTGTAAAAAAAAGCGAACGTCAATTTCTCATAGAAAGGAAGACGTACGAGCCAGACGTCCGCTCGAACATTGCAAAACAGGGGCCTTCAGCATACCCAGACCCCATTGACAACGTCGTGGAACACATAGTTCAGTACTGTCAACAGGGTTCGCATAAAGGGGCTCCAGGCGCGGGTATCACCAAACACTGTCGCGGGGAGCACTAGCGTTGCGCGGCCCAGAAAAGGGCGCGTTACACGCTCAAAACAAGAGGGCGAGAAGGAGAGCAAAACAAAAGGATGAAGGAAAAGTCACTATTTAATGGGGCGCTGCAGTCCTCGCGCCATGTCCGGGGGGGGACTAAAGAAAAAAGATAAGAACGAAATCATGGGACCAAAAGAAAAAGAAAGGTACGTAAGATAAGAAAAAAGAAGATGAGATTCATTGGGGAGGAGGGGGGGAAGGCTACTCTGGAAAACAGGGAGGACACCTAAATGCAAACCGGATCGAAGTGGAAGGAGAGGGCAATCTTAGGAGTGTTCCGAAAAGCCGGGTCAAGCAATGAGGGTCCACGCTTGAAAAGGGGCAGTACAGTCGGGCGAATGATATAGATGCCGAAAAAAGGGGGGGCAGACAAGAAGGAAGATATTAACTAGAAAGCCAGACATTACTATTACACGAGAGACCGAGGGAGCCTGGCCCGGAAGTGGAGGCCTGGAAGACCACCTCTGCATCGGAAGGAGAAGATGGACCTCGAGGGGGTCTTCGACTGAGAATGCTGGAGGGGGCGCGAAAAAGTCACTAAAAAGAAAAGACCCTCAAACCGCGTCGTGACAGGAGAAAAAAAAATCTACCAAGAAAGGAGGGAGAAAGTTAAAACGAAACAAAACAGGAAATGTTGCGAGCGGTCTGGAGGCTAAGGTAGGAGAGAGGGGTTGACGGGCCGAGATGCAAAGGCTAAAAGCTCTCATTAAGAGCGAAAGGAATTTGGCACAAACTGAAAAGGACCGAACCTGGTCTATTCTGAGCGGGAGGAAGGGTAGTCCCGGCTTCAAGAAAAAATTCGCGTCAAAAATAAGGACTACAGCTTCGGTGTTGGGAGAAACGTCGGAGAATAAGTCCCATCCTGAAACCCTAATGTAAAAAAGCACAACGGATTCCGACAAAAAAAAAAAATGGAAAGAAAGAGAGGGGTATCTACGGCGAGCCATCGTCTTCTTTCAACGAGAAATTCAAAGATCAGGAAAAGGTTAAAAAGGAGGGGTGTAAGTCCTTGCAAAAAAAATAAAGACCGGAGTTCGAAAAAAACAAACACGGCATCGGCAGGCTGTTCTCGAAGAAAGAGAAGAGCTGCTGCGCAAGGGAAAGAAGAGACGGTTGAGAAGTCGGGATCAAAGAAAGCGCATCCAGACAAAAGCCTAGATAACGAAAAGAACGGGGAGAGAAACTAAAAACACGGCCCGTAACGTTACCAAAACCGAAAAAAGACAGAGGGAAAGTATTATAAAAAAAAAATCGGGGAAACGAGGCATGGAAGTTGTTAAAGATGTTTCGATAGAAAAAAAAAACCCAAAACTCAAAGGACGGGAACCGGAAAAGAGGAAAGGAGCACCGGACTAGGAATTGGTGGGGGAAGGAGTGACTGATGAACAGAGATTTGGGGCGCCGTTTAACTTAGGTCAAGGGGACAAGCGAGGGCGGGGGGACCGAAAAAAAACCTTATGCGGGGGACCGGGGGAAAAAAGAAAAAAGAAACCGCAAAAGGAACAGGAAGCACGGAAAAAGGCCAGGCACCCTTTCCGGTAAAAGACCGCGGGCACAAATAAAGGGCCAGGGAGCGCGCCCACCAACCGGGGGCTCAAGGAAATCATCGGGAGAAACAGGGGAAGAAGCCTCGAAAGGGAATCTCTCAAACGCAAGAAGCTAACTCGGGGTGGTGAAACAATTACAAAAGAGGATGAAGGAAAGAGAGAAGGGGGGGAACAAAAGCCATGCGACTCAGAAAAAAGGACACGCTCTAGAATATTGAACCGATTCAGCAGCAGAAAAAATTATCTGGCTCTTTTCCTTTAAAAATTGGACAATCGGTTCACAACACGGAGAGACGGAAATATGTTGGCCAGATCGCCAAGGGGAAAAACGAAAAATGGTGCAGGGTGGGAAAGACGGCTAGGGGCCAGTCAATCGCAGCACATATCTCGGCGAGAAACTTGACGTAAAAAAAAGCCTCTCCTCGTGACAGCGAACTGCATTGCAAGGGAAAAAGAGAGACTAAGAGACCAAAAAAGAGATCAAGAAGTGAGACGCTGGAAAGGGGGGACGCGTCAAGGTGAGTGAAAGGGAAGAAAAGAGGAAAACACCTTCCTTAAATATGTCGAGGTGGTTGGGGCGCTTTACGGCAAAACGCGTCACGTCCTTCGGGGGGGGGGGGAAAAAGGGGAAGGACGAGGTGTCTCATAGCCCAACTCTTCTGGTCTGGAGAGAGCAGTAAAAGGGTACCTTGAGGGGTGTAGGATCGACCAGAGAGAACAGGAAGGGTGGGGGAGGACGCGCAGAGTCTTTGGGCAGCCGGGAGAAGAAGAAAACGATACCGTAAGGGAAGCATACTTCCAACTAAGTATTGGGGTGAAAGACGGCCCCTCAGGGCCGAACACGGTGACCTGAAGAAAAGAAAGGAAAGAAAAAAAAAGGAAAGAGAACAAGATAAGCTATGTTAAACTTGCCGGTGTTTCGGATTGTCATCGTCAAATGGAGGTCGGCTTTCAGCCTGTGACTGAGGAGTAAGGGCTGCTACCACAAAAAAAACCCCCCCAAAAAAAAAAAAAAAACGCACCCCCCCAACCACAAAAACAAAGGACCCCCCAACACCCCCAAAACACACAAACAACACCACACCCCACCCAAAAAAAAACCCACACAACACAAAACCAACCACAAACAAAACAAAACACCCTCAAAAACACCAACGCACCAAAAAAAAACAAACAAAACCCGATCTTGGATGAAAAGAAGAATCTGCTTGACGAGTAAGGTTACTCATAGAAAAGGAGTCGATCCTTCATCAAAAAGAAAAAAACTCTCAAACTATACAAAAATTGAGGGCCAGATAAAAACAGAAGTCTGACTGATGACCCTGGAAAGGTACGAAGAAGTCTCGGCGGAACAATCCTTTACATAACGGAAGCAATAAGAAAAAAGACAGTCTGAGGTTTAAAAAAGAGAGGGGTCTATGTTGTAATGCTGGACTCAAGAAAAACTTTCTAAAAAAAAAATCATTTCAGTTAATGAGGAAAAAGAAGGTAACCTGAAGCGAGAAGAAGTCGGATCAAAGGCAAATAGGATCACCCAACCCACCGAGGAAGATTTATGCTCATCTATAAAAAAAACTTCCCCTACTCAGACGGGGTCTTGTCCGATGAAGGGCAGTATTTACTAGATTCGAAGTGGATGAGGGGGGCTCTAGGATCAAAAGTCACGTTAGAAATAAAATGATGAGAAAGCGCCTTTACATTCATTAGAAAAGACTTACCTCAGAAGAAGGGGAAAAAACCTCCATTTGAAGGAGAAGGCCTAGAGGGCATTCCTCTCTGGAGCAGCGTGAAGAGTAACTGGCATCGAAAAAAAGGAACGGAGCTCGGAGGTTTGCTAGTAGAGAAACTTGTAGTTGAATGTGGGACCCTGAAGGAGAACCGGGGAAGGAGGAGGGAAACGTAGGAGCAAAAGGAACACCCGAAGAATGACCAGAGGGGCCTTCCAGAAGCCTTCGGACGAGTCCGAGAAGCATGGGAATAACGCGCACCCATGAACGAAAAGCCAACGCGCAGTCCAAGACGAGAAGGGGGAAAAGATGGGGGTGCCATAAAAGGCACATTGCGAGTTGTGTGGGGGGGTGTGTGTTGTTTGGGGGGGGTTTGGGGTGTGTTGTGGGGGGGTGGGGGGGGAAGGGGGGGGGGTGGGGGGGGGGGTGGGTGGGTGGGTGGTGGGGGGGGGGGGCTCATTAATCTTCAGCTAAACCGCAGGTGTGGTGGGGGGGGAAGATTTCCCAGGGGTATTGTAGAAAGAAAGGGTCCTTGGGAGAGAAATGTTAGATTATAGGGATGGGTCCTCAAGAGGGGAATCGAGAACAGTTGAAGTAGCTACAGATGTTTTTCACTAATAAGAGGAAAAGGCATCAAAACCGGGGGAAAGAGAGAAAAAAACTGTATTAAGCGCTGTTAAAAAAGCAGCTGTGGAAGGATAAGAGTCTCCCAAAAGAATGAGGTATTCCATCGGTGTCGAGACTATACTTACAGAACCGGCGAAGGTGACTTGGAGCGATCTCCAAGTAGATCGGAAAGCTAGGGGGAAGAGTAAGGGGAAAAAAATTCGATGAACGCCAACTAGGAGGGTTTGATCATCACCCGAAAGTCGTAGGGGGGTCTGATGGAAAGTAAGCAATGAAGAGAAGACTCAGAGGGAAAACAACTTCCTTTCCCCAGGGGGAAGAACGCGTTGTAGGACTAATAACTAAGGGGAGGAAAAAGAAGAGTGCGCGCCAGAATCCTTGAAAGCTAAACTGGTATGTCTCGATGTAGGGCAAGGGTTCTAACCCTAAAGGAAAAAGAATACATAGAAGGAAAAGAAGCTCGCCGGGCTTGGGACGAAATGGAAGGGTCAGAGAAAAAATCGCGGGGAACAGAAAAAGGGAAGGTAGTGAGTACTTGTGGATTCCGTCCCCAAAATCGACGAAGGATTTCCCCCCACCCAAAAAATGAGGTTTCGCGAAAAATTGATCATAAGGGAAGTAATGACCACGAAGGGAGAAAAAGGAGGGGAAAAAGGAGCATGAGGGTGGGTCAAGAAATATATACAAGGTACCGACGGAGAGCCCCACAAAAAACGTGAAAGGGAGAGAAGAAGGGTCGCCGAGAATATTTGAAGGAGAACGCTGGGAGACTAGGCTTGTCTTCCGCAAGGGTATATTTATCTCAAAATCACACAACAAAAACGATGATTAAGTTAAGAAGGTAGAAGAAAAAAGAAAAGTTGTAACAAAAAAAAAAAATTTCCAAACGGTCGGAGCGCAGACTCAAAAGCAGGAGAGAGAGCCGAGCGAACGCCGACCGCGCAGGACGGTATCTACAGCGACCCACCCTACTGCCTCAATTAAATACAGCCATGCAAAATGGGAGCCACCACGAGGAAGAAGGGGGAAAACGGCGAACCCGAAAAGAGAAAGGACAGTGAAAGGGGCAATTTCAGTAACCCTTGTGAGGACGAGAAAAGCTAAAGAACCTACCAAGTACCTGCTGGCTGTGGCAGCGATTTGTTGATCGACCTTTATCCACTGAAAAAATCAAAAGGAATCGCGGGGAAGAAAGAGGGGCTAGGTAGCGGTAGAAAAGGTCGACCGACATAACCAATCGAGAAAGAACAGTAAACAAAATATCTGGCACCTGCCCCGCACCTTGTCTGGAGCCCGCCAAGGTCTGCAATTGGACGACAAAGCAGGGGGAAAGGGGAGGGGACATGCAATGCCAGGGCGCTTGAATCGGGGAGGGGGAAACCTGTCCATTGAACTCCGAAAAGAGTTATTGACCTTGAGGAAGAACCATAAAATCAAGGGCTTCTGATCGATAGGACAAAACAGGGAAAAAACGGAAAGAGGAAGGATAATGGCAAAACAGGAAGAAAGGGGAGGAAAGCTCCTGCATCTTTTGGAAAGGAACAAGTCGACGTGGCGAGTGAAAGCGAAAAAGGTCCCCGTAGGAAAAAAGACGTTGGAGGAAGCTCAGACTGGACTAGCGCGCTTTGGGGGGAACCGAAAGCAGAGCCATTTAACGACGTACGTTTCATTTATGAAAACTACACACCGCCGTATCTTGAAAAGAAAAAAAGCGACGGTAAGGTAGCGGAGGAAGGAAAAAGACGGACCTGACGGTCCGAACTCCGAGCTAAAGGGGCCACGGGGACTTCGCAGTACAAACCACCGCTTAAAGAGACCAAAAGAGGGAAGGTACTTAGAGAATGGGAGGGACTAGAATGGGCAGAAAGTGTAGAAAAATCGACCCGTCGCTCTTTGCACTAAGTGGGCGCGGGGCTCGCATCAGTGGCGCGAACTGACGAAGGGGAAAAAATAGGAGACTAATTAAGGGGAAAGAGGAGGGGGGTGGGGGTACATGAGGAGACTTAAGTCCGAGAGTGTCTAAATCCAAATGAATTTGTCTAATAGTTAAACCACACTCACACCAACAGTCGAGAGAACGTCATGTGGAGGTCATGGGGGGGGGGGGGAAGTTGGAAAACGCATGGGAAACTCTTGAAACTGGAACCAGAAAAAAAATCCTGAATCAAAAAGCCCTCTGAGCGGGAAAGAATGGGGAGGGGCCGAGTCGCGAAAGAAGAAACGGAACCGAAAGGGGGAAGGTAAAAATGATTTTGGCAGTCAAAAATTAATTGTACTCTGCAGAGAGGATGCCTCAAAGAGGCCAAAGAAACGAAGTCTATTAAAAAGCTGACGAAAAAAGTAAGAGAAAAAATAACAGGAAAGATAAGACAGCAGTTAAAAACGTTTGTAGAAAAAAGGAGACGCACCGCTTCGCCGGTGTTGGGCGAGGGAGGGACCAGGATCGAAGGAGGCTCAGAAGAAAGAGCCAGAAAGGTTCTCAGCCTTGGCCCGAAAGTATACTGGAGAACAAAGAAGACAATCAGGAACCCACAGAAAATCCAAGTCGGTTTAAAAGAAAGAACGCCCGCAAGGAAGATGGGTACTTCTGGAGGGAAGGCGGCGACAGGAGGGTACTAACTGTGACATTCAAATAAGCGCCAGTAAGTGACCGGCCAACGGAGTGTTTCAAGAGCGACAAAATACAGTCGATCTAGAGGTAAAATGGGGGGGGATGTGGGGTCCTGATTCGAAGGAAGGAGACGACATGACGTTAAAACTAGACGCGGCTAAGAAAACGAAAAAAAAAAAAATCCGGCACATGAAAGGCACATGCCCTGGATGAAAGACCGAACCATCCAACATGAAGATGCTCACATTCAAGGACAACATCTTGGAAGTTATCTTCTCAAAAAACGGGACAATCGTGAATGGTCCACACCATCTCCTGTCAAAGGGTAAACGAGGAAGGAGGGAATACCCCCAATACGATAGGTGCGAAGGCGGGAAACTGGGTAACGTCCGGAAAGCCGCCTGCTGGTTCATCTACACGGGAGCACACGAAGAGAAGCTTCGTAATGGGCCACTCCGAATCCAAGGGTCAGACTAAGATCCCTCAAAACAATGAAGTCACTAAGAAAGAATAATCTTGGGGGAAAATAAGAAAAGCGACAAAAATTACCCGCCTTGACCCCAAAAAAAAGGAAGGCCGCGTGGCAGTAAATGGTCTCCATCCGAGGGGCAAAGAATGTTGACAAAGTCAAAAAGAAAAGATACAAAAGTACGGAAAAGGGCACGGATGAAACAAAAACGAAGCTCGAGAGATGTTTAGGTAGAAAGAACAGGAATTTTACTGGGGAGGAACGAGCAGGGTACCGGGAACAAAGTGGATAGACGGGTGGTAAAGGTCGATCTCATCCCCGGGATCTACGTTCCTGGGAAGGTCAGGGCCAATATCCACGCCAAAAAAAGCAAAAAGGAAGATCAGCTCCATTGAAATCTGGAAGCCTCCACTTGTGGGTCAGACTCCTTCCACCGGTGAAAACCGCTTTCAAACGTGGGTCTTGGCCAGGGAACGGGAGCAAGGGAGGCGCTAGAAGATCCATTCAGGGAGAAAGAGAGAGGAAATCAAACAAAGCATGAAAATCGCGGCTGGTTGACGCA